>VFSW01008953.1_pt1 | contig 14319 bp, 10 predicted proteins | sample 5358111 | NCBI WGS metagenome assembly VFSW01 (sample SAMN11554181, study PRJNA540505) | mine drainage metagenome | isolation source: sediment from site ElyBrook_90M | place: USA: Ely Copper Mine, Vershire, VT | collected 2017
GTACCAGCGCTTCAGGATCGCGAGATGCTCCATGGTTTCGAGCCCAGATTTCGTTTTGGCCGGAGGCAAGGTCGCCAGCGCTTCCGACACCCGTGCCTCCATCGATTGCGACTTCGCATGCTCGGCGGGTTGAATGAGAAACGCAAGTGGGCCGGAGATTTGGCCACGCTCGACGCGAAAAAACGCGACTGAGCCCGCGGCTGAGCTAGGCTGGATCATAAGTGCCGATGGGCGCTCGAGTCGCTGTACGACCTCAGGAACCTGTCTCACGACTGGCTTGAGTTTTTCCAGGCGCACGTGAATTGCGGACGCGGCTTCAAACGCCAGTCGATTCGAAGCCTCTTCTCGCTCTGCGGAAAATTCGCGCACCAGCGACTGTCCGCTGGAATCGAAATACGCCTGCACCCGGTTCACTTCCTTCGCGTAGTCGTCATCCGTGCATCCCTTGAAGCAGGGCGCCAGGCACATCTTCATCTCGGAGTAAATGCAGCCGGGGAACTTGGGATCTGGATGCAAGTCCTCGACGCAGCGGCGCATCTTGAAGAAGTCGAGCGAGTCATTCATGAACTTCTCGGCTGCGACCCGCGAGACGAATGGTCCGTAATAAAGATTGTGTCCGCCAAGCTTTCCCAGACGGGTCGTGACCGACGCCCGTGGATATTCATTGTCGAGATGCAACTTGACCAGCGGCGCAAATCGAAAGCGCAAGCGTTTGCCGTAGGTCCCGGGAAATGCAGAACGTAAAACAGAGTAGAGCAGGAAGCCGGACTCGAAGTCTGACCCGGTCGTACAGTATTCAATCACGCGAACGCGATCGCGCAGGTTCAACTTCTTCGTGCGTTCTTCGACCGGCCCCAGCAATCGCTGCAGGCGGCGCCGCAGGTTCGCTGTCTTGGTGACATAAGGCTCGGAATGTGGGTCGGCCCCGCGCAGAAGAAAGACTGCGGGCGCCGCGGGGATTGCAGGGAATAGCTCGCTGTCCCGCTCTGGGTGAAATTCGACGCGCTCAGTCAGCACGGACTCATTCTAGTTTGCAGTCGGCTCTGGGGGACACCCGGGGGAACTTCCTTCGCCACGGATTTACGCGGATTCACACGGATAAATCTCCTACACGCACGGGGGCGAGGCCCTAGCGAAAGCTGGCGCTCTTGACGCGCTCGCGGTAATCCTGGCCTTCCATGGTGACGATGCGGCACATTTCGTGGAGTCGAGAACGCATGCGATCACCGATGCGATCGCCGAGTGTCTCCCTCTCCGCCGCGTATTTGGCGGCTTCAGGGCTTCGGCTGCTCACATTGCTGCTTAGTCGGTCGCGCTCCGGGAGATTCGGATAGTTTGTCGTGATGATTGTGGTGCGATTGTCGTTATAGCGCGTGTTCAGGATGAGGCTGACCGTATCCCAAACCCACTCGGTAGGCCTGACCGCGCCGAGTTCGTCCAGGACCAAAACCTCAGTTTCAAATACCGGCCGAAGCACGTCCAGTTCCGTGGTTTTTACGGAATCGTTGTAGGAATTCTGGATCTGCTTCAGTAGCTCTCGGTAATCATAAAAGAGGCAAGCAATCCCCTTACCGACGATCAATTCCTTGATCATTCCGACGGCTAAGTGGGTTTTGCCGACACCAATCGTGCCGATGACCAGAAGACCGGTCTTGTCGATAGGATACTCTTCCACAAACTTGCACGCCGCCATGCGAGCAGGAGCCAGCGAACGGTAAGGACCGTCGAATTCAAAATTCGTGAGCTCGCAATGTTCGTAGCGCTTGGGAATGCGCGCCGCGTCGATCAACGACTTGGATCGGGCACGCAACTGGCAATCGCAGCGGGTTACACGCTCCGCCGCCGTGCCGTTCGTGACCCTCTTCCAACCCGACCCGGAGCACACCGGACAAACATCGACCACAGTCTTGATCACCGAAATCCTTCCACTCTGGAGAGAACTATTGTAGTTCGACTTTGCACCGCGGCGCACGTTTCACGCAACCCCGAATCGATGCCTGCCTGTGTACATCCTGTGAAGCGCGGCCATGGCCTGTGGAGAGCGTTGGAAAACAGCTCAAAAAGCCTTCCAGCAGGCCCAATTCGGGCTGAGGAGGTGCGAAACAGGCTACCCGCGCGGATTTTCACAGTTGACATTCTCCACAGACGGCGCACAATACGAGCGGTCAGGTTTCCCGACTCAGCCATAGCCATTTTCCTCCCGGTCTTGGGCTGGGCACAATGAAACCTGCTAGGAGAAACTATGAACAAAGCCGATCTGGTTGATAAGATCGCGGGCGCCTGCGAAATCAGCAAAGCGCAGGCCACCACTGCGATTGACACTGCCGTGGACAGCATTACGTCCTCTTTGCGTAAAGGAGATCGGGTAGCTTTGATAGGCTTCGGCACGTTCTCCGTGTCGCAACGCAAAGCGCGGAACGGGCGTAACCCGCAAACCGGCGCCACTATCAAGATCGCTGCCCGCAGAGTCGCGAAGTTTACCCCTGGGGCCGAACTTAAGAAAGCAGTGAATAAAAGCAAGTAGTCGGGGTTTCAGGTTCGCAGAACGGCAGGGGGTCGGCCCTGCCGTTTTTTATTTGCGCGATCTGATCTAGACTCGGCGCATGACTCGATCATTTCCCTGCTCGCTAGCAATTCTGGCGATCGTCGCAGCGTTTGCGCCAGAGGCTCGTCAAACCCTTCCTTTCAGCGAATGGCACCGCGTTTCTGAAACGCCGATTATTTCTCCTCGCGGCGACGGATGGGAATCTGCGGGTACTTTCAATCCGTCAGTTGTCGAACGCGACGGCAAAATCACCATGCTCTATCGCGCTCAGGACAGACAAGGCACGTCGCGCTTGGGATACGCCGAGAGCGTCGATGGTGTGCACTTTACGCGCCGCGATGAGCCCGTTTTCAGTCCAGAAACCGACTATGAAAAAGATGGTGGTGTTGAGGATCCACGCCTTGTCCAATTCGGGGACGCGTATTACCTCACCTACACCGGCTACAACAAGAAAGATGCGCAGCTCTGTCTCGCAACGTCCAAAGATTTGATCCACTGGGTGCGCAAAGGCGTCATCATTCCCGCATATCAGGGCAACTGGAACGTGAAGTGGACGAAGTCGGGCGCGATCGTGCCGGAGAAGATCAACGGCAAGTACTGGATGTATTTCCTCGGCACCAGCGCCGACGGCAAAGACCAAGCCGGGCTGGCATCATCGCCGGACCTGCTGCACTGGACCGAAGCCACGAAGGCTCCCGTCGTGCCTGTGCGCGCGGGAAAGTTCGATTCCCGCGTGGCCGAACCCGGCCCCGCCCCGATCATCACCCCTCAGGGAATTGTTCTCATCTACAACGGGGCCGACGACAAGCTCGTGTACCGAACTGGTGTCGCAATCTTCGACCGCAATGATCCCACGAAACTGATCTGGCGAAGCGATGAGCCGATCTTCTCGCCCGAGAAGCAATGGGAAAAAGTCGGCCAGGTTCCCAACGTCGTCTTCGTCGAAGGCATGGTCAAACAGGACGGGCGTTACCTGTTCTACTATGGCGGAGCGGATACGTATGTGGGAGTTGCCGAAGCGTCCATCCGTCACTGAGCGGCGCTTGACCCGCGCAAACAGCGCACCCTACCATCGAAGCAGCCCATGCATGCCCCGTCGTATTGTCGGCCGATCGTGTCTCTTATTTGCGGCTTCTTTCTTCAAGCCGCACTATTCGCACAGCAATCCAAACCCACGCCGGCACCGGCCAAAATTGCCGACTTCTCCGACGTCGCCGAAAAAGCAGGGCTGACCATGCAGAACATTTTCGGCGGCCTCGACACCAAAAAATACATCATCGAGACCACCGGCAACGGCGGCGCCATCTTCGACTACGACAACGATGGCTGGCCTGACATTTTTCTGGTGAACGGTACGCGGCTCGAAGGGCTTCCCGCGGGACAGAGCCCGACCAACCGCCTCTACCACAACAATCACGACGGCACGTTCACCGATGTTACAGCGAAGGCTGGTCTCACTTCGACAGGCTGGGGACAGGGCGTCTGCGTTGGCGACTACGACAACGACGGATGGGAAGATCTTTACATCACCTACTACGGCAAGAACCGGCTCTACCACAACGATCACGGCGTCTTTACGGAGGTCGCGGGAAAAGCCGGCGTGGCGGGATCGGGCAAAGCTTGGGGCACGGGCTGCGCGTTCGTGGACTATGACCGCGACGGCAAGCTGGATTTAGTTATAGCCAACTACGTGGACTTCGACTTAGCGACGGCTCCCGCTCCCGGCGAGCGTCCAACGTGCATCTGGAAGGGTGTTCCAGTGATGTGTGGCCCACGCGGCCTGGCGGGCGCGAAAAATATTCTTTATCACAACCGCGGCGACGGGACGTTTGAGGACGTCACGACCAAGGCGCACATCGACCACACCGACGGCCACTACGCCTTTAGCGTATCCACGCTCGACTTCGACGAAGACGGATGGCCCGACATTTTCATCGCCTGCGACAGCACGCCCAGCATTCTCTATCGCAACAATCATGACGGCACATTTACCGATGTTGCCGTTACTGCCGGTGCAGCGTTCAACGAAGACGGGCGCGAGCAAGCGGGAATGGGGTCCACCATCGCCGACTACAACGGTGACGGCCATCTCGACATCTTCAAAACAAATTTTTCCGACGATACCTCCACGCTCTACAAGAACAACGGTGACGGAACGTTCACCGATGCGACATCTGAAGCCGGTCTTGGCTTATACACGCAGTATCTGGGCTGGGGAACGATGTTCTTCGACTTTGACAACGATGGCTGGCCCGACCTGATTCTCGTGAACGGTCACGTTTACCCCGAAGTCGACAGCCAGCATCTTGGCAGCAGCTACAAAGAGCCGCGCATTCTTTATCACAACAACGGTGATGGAACTTTCAGCGATGTATCGGCCTCTTCCGGCGCAGCCATTACGACGGCCGCATCCTCGCGCGGGCTCGCTGTTGGTGATTTGTGGAACGATGGGCGGATGTCGGTGGTCATCAGCAATATGAATGGACCGCCCAGCCTGCTAGTGAATCAGCTACGCATCTCGAATCACTGGGTTGCCATTCATGCCGTTGGCCTGAAATCGAATCGCGACGGAATCGGCGCCCGCATCCGCGTCAAGACGGCCAAGCGGATTCTTGTCGACGAAGTGCGCAGCGGGTCGAGTTACATCTCAAACAATGACATGCGAGTGCACTTCGGACTTGGGAGCGCCGACAAAATTGAATGGATCGAAATTCGCTGGCCCAGCGGATTGACGGAACGCTTCAACGACTTGCCCGTGGATCAGATTCACACGCTCAAAGAGGGCTCGGGCGCGGCCATGGAAGCAACCGAGAAGAAGGCAAAATAGCTTTCGCACGCACCGTTCTTACTTCTTCTTCTCAAACTGCATCGTCCGCGTAATTCCCTCGCCCTCTTTCACGAAGACGACTTGATTTATCTTGACGTCTTTCATCGTATCCACCTGGCCGCTGGGCCAGTGAACTTCAAGCACGTCCACTTTCACGGCCTTGCCGATCCCAAAATGAACGCGCAAGTCATTTTGCGAAAAATATCCTCCGCCGCTGCGGACTTCATCAATCTGCCGATGGGGCTTCGCTTCGCCCGCCACTTGCGTCACGCACACCAGTCGCGCGCCAATCCCGCTGCGATTCGACTTCGTCCCGATCGTCCGCACCTTGATCCAATTGTTGGCCCGCTTCGAGTCGCAGCGCAGCAACTGCGGATAATCGTTGACCGTGTTCACGACCACATCGATGTCGCCATCGTTGTCGAAGTCGCCAAACGCTGCGCCCCGCGACGCGACCGGGTCTGAAATCCCCGGCCCCACTTGCAGAGACACATCCGCAAAGTGTCCGTTGCGCAGATTCTGATACAGCAATTTCCGTTGCGCATACCCAGCCTCGGTTTTCAACTGCTCAACCTCTGGATAAACGTGCCCATTGCAAATCAGAATGTCAGCCCAGCCATCGTTATCGAAATCGAAAAATCCGCAGCCCCATCCGAGAAATTGCGTATGAGCTCCGAGCCCCGCAGAAAATGTCGCGTCCTCAAAACTTGCTGCGCCTTGATTGTGGTAAAGCGACGGCGTATCACCGGCGAAATTTGTTTTCAGGATGTCCAGATTGCCATCGAGATCGTAATCCGCGGCTGAAACTCCCATGCCCGCCTGTGGTTTGCCGTCCGGACTCAGCGCGCATCCAGCCTCGATTGCGATGTCTTCGAACTTCCCATTCTTCTTGTTCTGATACAACGCGCTCGCGGTGGAATCGTTAGCGACGTAAATATCCGGCCAGCCGTCGTTATCAAAGTCGGCGGTGAGTACGCCCAGGCCATACGTGCCATTCGCCTTCAGAATTCCAGAAGCCTCCGACACGTCCGCGAAAGTTCCATCGCCATTGTTGTGATAAAGAATATTCTTTCCGCCCTGCAGTCCCGGCGGTCCGCAAGCGACCATCACGCTTTTATACAGACACGGCCCAGACTCGGGTACGGGCGCAGTCGCCAGATCTAGGTCAATATAGTTTGCGACGAAGAGATCCAGCTTGCCGTCGCGATCGTAGTCGACGAACGCGCAACCGGTATTCCAGCGCGTGCCTTTGCCCGCTACGCCTGCCTTTTCGCTGACGTCGCTAAACGTCCCGTCGCCGTTGTTGTGGTACAGAACGTTCTTGCCGTAGTAGGTGACGAACAGGTCGTCCCAGCCGTCGTTGTCGTAGTCACCGACGCAAACGCCTTGCCCCCAGCCCGAACGCGCGACTCCAGCCTTCACCGTGACGTCTGTGAATGTTCCATCGCGATTGTTGTGAAACAAATGTGAAGTCGGCTCGGTCCCTTTCGGAAATCCCTCCAACCGCGATCCATTGACCAGAAAAATATCCAGCCAACCGTCATTGTCATAGTCGTAGAACGCTACGCCGCAGCCGGTGGTTTCAAGCAGATATTTATTCTTATGCTCGCCCCCGAAGATCGTCTTCGCGCTCAGTCCTGATTCGCGACCGATGTTGATAAACTTCATGCCCAAGTCATTGCCGACAGGATTGCCGTCTTTTTGTTGAGCGGCGCGCAGCCAGCGCGGATGAGCCAGCGACAATATGTTCTCCAGCGAAAGAACCAGTGCCGACCGGCTGAGAGACTTTAGAAAAACTCTGCGTGAAGGGAACAAGAGGTCGCTACCTGGCCTGCTGGGCTCGTGCTAAAATTCGCCCCTACTTCTTATATGCAGTGAATCGAGACTTTGCAAGTTCTGATCTGGCAGATTCACGTTCAAGAGGAGAACGCTTGATCCGCAGATATATTTCCCGACTCATGTTTGCTCTGTTTGCGACACTAGCCGCGAGTTCCGTGGCACAGCAGCCTCCCCTGGAACTCACGCGAACGGTCCGCACGTGGGAGTTCCTCCCTGTTGTCGGCAGGCGCGCGGGATTGTTCGGCAATGAAACGGGGCGCTTTGAAGCCTGGGTCTATCCGCTGAAACTGTTCCGTGACTTCCATCTTACCTTCCATTCGGGTGACCGCTCCCTGCCGGCCGAGACGCTAGCCCGAACACTAACCGTTCGTCCGGAATCCGCGTCGATTCTCTACGCCGGCGACTCGTTTCGCGTGCGCGAGACACTTTGCGTTCCGGTGAACGAAGCGGGTGCGGTGATTCAGCTTGAAATTGAAACGGAATCGCCCTTAGAAATCGAGGCGGCATTCACGCCTGATTTCCAGTTGGAATGGCCGGCAGCACTGGGAGGAACGTTTGTCGAGTGGGAGGCAAAGGAGCAGACTTTTGCCTTCGGAGAAGAGACGCGAAAATTTGCGGCGCTCGTTGGGTCTCCAACGGCAGCTGACGCAAGACTGGCGTACGAAACGAACTATTCCTCTTCCACTGAAAACTCATTCCGGCTGGGCGTGACGTCGAAAGGCAAGGACAGCAGAGTCATCATCATCGCCGCCTCGGTAGCAGGCTCTGCCGATGCCCAGAAGACATACCAGCACTTGCTCACATCGTATGCCGATTCTGTGCGCGCCTCGGCTGATTATTACCGAGCATACCTCGACAAGACCGTTAGCGTCGAATTGCCCGACGCCGCGTTGCAGCAAGCGTATGACTGGGCTCGCATCAGCACGGTCCAGGGATTGGTCGATAACCCGTATCTCGGTACGGGACTAATCGCGGGCTATCGCACCTCAGGCGTTAGCCAGCGACCTGGCTTTGCCTGGTTCTTCGGCCGGGATTCGCTGTGGACATCATTTGCGCTTAATAGCGAAGGTGATTATGCGACAACCCGCACGGCTCTCGAGTTCATCAGCAAGTTTCAGCGGGACGATGGCAAGGTGCCGCACGAGATTTCGCAGAGCGCGAGCCTGATCCCATGGTTCAAGGATTATCCTTATGCTTACGTCTCTGCCGATGCCACGCCGCTTTTCATCATTGCGATGAACGATTATGCGGCGCGGAGCGGGGATGTCGGCTTCGCGCGCGAGAAGTGGGATAACGTTTGGCGCGCCTATCAGTTCTTACGCTCGACCTACGACGCGCAGGGACTCGCGCAAAATCTTGGAATCGGACACGGCTGGGTTGAAGGCGGCCCGCTCCTTCCCGTGAAGAATGAGTATTACCAGGCAGGGTTGGGAGTGGAAGCACTGTGCGCGCTGTCGAATTTGGCGCGCATGGTTGGAAAAGAGGACGTCAGCAAACAGCTCGCGGCTGACTTCGATAGAGGGAGGGTCGTGCTTGAGCAGTCGTATTGGTCGCCTGAAAGAAACATTTACGCGTTCGCACTCGACAAGGGGAGTCAACGTGTCGATGAGCCCACAGTTCTGACCACGGTTCCTATGTGGTTCGGCCTTGCCGACGCAAACCACGGTGACGACAACATCAACCAGCTCTCTGGTGCGGATCATCAGACAGATTGGGGCATGCGTATCATCTCGCAGCAGTCGAAGGCTTACGACGGCTCTGGATACCACTACGGCGCGGTTTGGCCTTTGTTCACGGGGTGGGCCTCGGTTGCCGAATACCGCTACCATCGCGCGTTTCCGGCATATGAGAATCTGCGGTCGAACGCTCTGTTGGCAACCGACGGAGCGCTAGGTCACTTCACCGAAGTTCTCTCTGGAGATTATTACCAGTCGTTTGCGACGAGTTCGCCGCATCAGATCTGGTCGGCGGCGATGGTTGTCAGTCCAATTCTGCGCGGAATGTTTGGTCTTGAAACCGATGCGGAGAAGCACGAAATCACTCTCGCGCCGCACGTCCCCGCGGGTTGGACTTCGTTCACGGTGCGCAATGTGCATGTCGGTGGAGTATCTGTAGAGGCGCAATTTCGCAAGACGGTGGACTCGCTTGCGCTCGAGGTGAGGAGAGCTGGCATGGGTGATTGCTGGATCCAATTCACCCCCGCACTCAGCCTGCGGACCGAAGTTGCGAGCGTAGAGATGAACGGGCGTCCGCTGCCGTTCAAGGTGACACCGAACACGAATGATCAGCATGTGACGGTGCGATTTCAGGTGCATGGCGGACCGAACAATCTCGTGATTCGAGTCAAGAACGATTTCGGCCTGGCAGTGACGAACGACCTTCCCCCGCTCGGCAGCGCGAGTCGCAGCCTGCGCGTTTTGTCAGAATCATGGAATACCGCGAGAACTCAGCTGACTCTGGAAGTTTCGGGATTGGCAGGAAGCTGCTATGAACTGGCAGTCTGGAATGCCAGCCAGATTTCGTCGGTAGAGGGAGCGCTGATGAGCAATGCAGGCAAACTGCAGGTCCAGATGCCCGGAGCCGAGTCAGAGACCTACGTGAAGCAGAAAGTCGTCTTGCACTTCTCACACTTCTAAATGCGCTTTTTTCGGCTTGCCTGCGCAAACCGGCCACCTCAAGGATTAGACTTGCCTACAGCATTCCTATCGTTCCAATGCACAGTATGAATGGAGCTTCCCGTATGCATTCCAGGTTTTGGTTGATTATCGCGCTGGTGTTTTCGTCGCTGCTCGCCTTTGGTCAGAACTCTGGCAAGGATGCCGAAGGCCACCAGTGGTGGCAGCATGCGGTGTTCTATGAGATCTACCCGCGCAGCTTTGCTGACTCCAACAACGACGGAATCGGTGACCTGAACGGCATCGCGTCGAAGCTGGATTACTTGAAGGAACTCGGGATCGATGCCATCTGGATCAGCCCGTGCTTCCCCTCGCCACAAGTCGACTTTGGCTATGACGTCTCTGATTACGAAGACATCGATCCGATGTATGGGACGCTGGCCGACTTTGACAAACTCGCTGCTGCGGCCAAAGAACGCGGCATTCACATCATTCTCGACTTTGTGGTGAATCACACTTCCGACCAGCACAAATGGTTCCTAGCTTCGAAATCGTCACGAACGAATGAATATCGCAACTGGTACATCTGGCGTGACGGCAGGGGACCGAACCAGCCACCAAATAACTGGACTTCCGAATTTGGCGGTTCGGCGTGGAAGTTCGATCCTCCAACGAACCAGTACTACTATCACTTTTTCTACGCCGGTCAGCCGGACTTGAACTGGCGCAATCCGAAAGTTGAATCGGCGATGTTCGATGTGACGCGCTGGTGGTACAAACGTGGAGTTTCGGGATTCCGTCTGGACGCCGTAGATACATTGTTTGAAGATCCCGCGCTTAAAGACAATCCTCAGGACTCGGAGAAGAATGCCCTTGGTGACTTCAAGCAGGAACGTATTTACAACCAGAAACTTCCCGAAGTGCATGATGCGCTGCGCGGGTTGCGGAAGGTCGCGGATGAATATGATGCCGTGCTGATCGGTGAGACGTGGACGAACGACATCGCGGAACTGAACAAATATTACGGTGAGAGCAATAACGAACTGCAGTTGCCCATGGATTTCCTGTTCACCAAAGTGGACAAGCTTTCTCCGGCAGAATTCCGCAAACAGATTGCGGCGGTCAACGCCGCTTCCGGATGGCCCACGTTCGTCATCAGCAATCACGATATCGAGCGCTCCTATGACCGCTACGGCGATGGCCATCACAACGACGAAATCGCGAAGTTGATGGGAGCATTGTATCTGACGCTGCGCGGAACTCCGATCATGTATTACGGCGAAGAGATCGGGATGAAGACCACGCCTCCGACGAGGAAGGAAGAAGTAAAAGATCCGGTCGGTCGTGTGGGATGGCCGAAAGAAAAAGGGCGTGACGGCGAGCGCACTCCGATGCAGTGGGATGAAAGCGCGAATGCGGGATTCTCGGCGGCCAAGCCGTGGCTTCCCGTTCCTCCGACTTACAAGACGCACAATGTTGCGGATGAATCGAAGGATCCGAATTCAGTGTTGTCATTCTACAAGTCGGTGCTGAAGCTGCGGCACACGAACCCGGCGCTGATGGAAGGAAATTATGTTCCGGTGAACGAAAGCGATCAGTCTGTGCTGTCGTATCTGCGGACGTATAGAGATCAAACAGTGCTGATCGCGCTCAATATGACCGGCTTTATGCAGAAAATCAGTTTGAGCAAAAGCGGCTTTAAGTCGGCTGCCAGTCTGCTGGCAACGTCGAAGTCTGCGGCAAATGGAGATACGGTGACGCTGGAGCCGTTCGGAATTTACATCGCACAACTGGCGAAGTAGTCAGCGCTCGAGATTATTGCCCGGTTAGGATTCTCCACGCTTCGCGGCCGGTGACGACGACATTCTGCACGCCCTTCACTGCGTTCAGATATTGCGCGCGTTCGAATGCCGCTGGATCGGAGCATCGAATCTGGCTGAGAATGCCTTGCATCTCGCCCACTGATTTGAACTGATGTTTTTCCATCCAGTAGCGCAGACCGTGCTCGATCTTGCTCAAATGATCGATGCCGTGCCGCAAGAGTGCGGAACACATCATCGTGATATCGGCTCCGACCAGCACTAATTTCACGACATCTTCATGGCTGTGAATGCCGCTGGTTGCGGCCAGATTCGCCTTGATGCGGCCGTAGAGCATCCCGGTCCACGTCAGCGGAAGGCGCAATTCCTGCGAAGTGCTTAGCAGAACGTTTGGTTCGATCGTCATCCCTTCAAGATTAATGTCGGGCTGGTAGAAGCGATTGAAGAGAACCAGGCCATCGGCACCGGCTTCGTCGAAGCGGCGAGCCATATTCGACATGCTGGTGAAGTAGGGCGTGAGCTTGGCGGCGACCGGAATCTTCACCGCGGACTTCACGGTGTTTACGATCTCGACATACGCGTCTTCGAGTTGTGAGCCGGCGACGTCGGCTTGGCTGGGAACCTGATAGAGGTTGACTTCGAGCGCGTTCGCACCTGCCTGTTCGATCTGCTTCGCGTACTCGATCCAGCCATTGAGAGTAGTGGCGCCGAGACTGGCGATGATCGGAACTTCGACCGCCTCTTTGGAGCGGCGAATGTAACTCAGGTAGTGATCGAGTGCTGGACGCGCGCTCGCATTCCCATTCAATGCTGTCTCTTCGAATACGGAGTGGAAGACGAGGGCGGCAGCGCCGGCGTCTTCGAGATGTCGTATGTTGTCGAGTTCCTGGGTGAGCGGAGAGGCCGAGGGCACAAGCGGGCTCTTCAGCTTCAGTCCCAGATAGCTGGTGGAAAGGTCAAGCATTCGTCCTCGCAGGGTGAGTACGGAGACGTGAGGCGGAATGGGGCATTCCGTGCGGCTCCGGCTAGATTGTCTAACTGTAGATGATACGCAGTGGGTGAGCCACGAACAAGAAATATCGATGGTGTGCAAGAACGTGCAAGGTTGACACGGGCCAGCAAGGACGTGGGCAAAACGTCTCATGCAGGATGAGCATCGCAACGGGTATAGAATACGCAGGGATATGCATGAATTATCGATTGCGATGAGCATTGTGGATGCTGCGCTGGAGGAAGGCCAGCGTCGCGGCGTGACAGTGAGTGCTGTACATTTGCGGCTGGGCGCGCTTTCTGGCGTGGTGAAAGATGCTCTGCAGTTCTCATGGGACGTGGCGACGCAAGACACGGCGCTCGCGGGATCGAAGCTGATTGTCGAAGATGTTCCTGTGGTGATCTATTGTGCGCAGTGCAAAGCGGAGCGCGAGTTGGCGTCAGTACAGTCGCTTGCTTGTCCGGAGTGCGGGACGCCGACGATGGATATTCGTCACGGCAAGGAACTGGAAGTGTTCGCGCTGGAAGTTGAGGACGACGAGCCAGTTGTAAGCGAGGTGCAGAAGTGAGCGAGCCGCGTCTGGTGGAAGTTCGGCGCAATGTGCTGAAGCAGAATGACGTGCTGGCGCGTGGGCTGCGCGAGCAGTTTCGCGCGGCGGGTGTGTTTGTGGTGAGTCTGGTGTCGAGTCCGGGATCGGGTAAGACGATGTTTCTGGAGAAGACGCTGACGATGTTGCAGCCGCAATATCGAGTTGCGGCGCTGGTGGGCGATCTGGCGACTGAGAATGATGCGATGCGGCTGTCGCGCAGCAAAGCTCCGGTGAAGCAGATCACGACGGGAACCGTTTGTCACCTGGAAGCGGCGATGGTGCAGAACGCGCTCGATGGATGGGATTTGAGCAAGCTGGATTTTCTGTTTATTGAGAATGTGGGGAATCTGGTTTGTCCGTCGTCGTATGACCTGGGAGAAAATTTGCGGCTGGTGCTGATGTCGGTGACGGAAGGTGAAGACAAGCCGCTGAAGTATCCGACGATTTTTAACAGCGCCGATGTTGCGGTGGTGACGAAGAACGAATTGGCCAGCGCGGTGGAGTTTGATTGGAATGCGGCGCGGAAAAGTATTGAGTCGGTGCGGCCGGGGATGCAGATTTTCCGGGTGTCGGCGAAGACGGGCGAAGGGATGAGTGAGTTTTTGGAATTCCTGCAGCAGCGGATGGCGGAACAGAAGGTGGTGGCGAGTACGTAGGTTGCGACTTGCTTCTTTGGTCCGCCCATGGATCGGCACGAGGCATTTAACCGCTGAGGTCGCGGAGAAAAGCCGCAGAGTACGCCAAGAGAAACAAGATCGGAATCAATCCCGCTGATCTCAGGATGCGCTGCGCCAGTCACATTCGCATGGCGGATGGCTGTGGAGAAGTCAAAATCCGCACTTCTCGCGCAAAGAACTTCTAGGAGAGTCATGTTCCCACTCTAGCCGCAAAGAGCGCGGCTGGAATGGGCTACCCTTTAGTTAGTTTCGTGAAACGTCAAAATCCCCACCCTCCCGCAAAAAGACGCGGGAAGGGTGGGGCAACCTCGCTTGAATTCTTCGTTAGAAGCCGTATTTGGCGCCTACTTTCTTTTCTTTCTTTCCTATTACGGCGATGGCGGCGTGTTGGGAGCGGAGGGGGAAGGTGATCTGTG
>VFSW01008954.1_pt1 | contig 14318 bp, 12 predicted proteins | sample 5358111 | NCBI WGS metagenome assembly VFSW01 (sample SAMN11554181, study PRJNA540505) | mine drainage metagenome | isolation source: sediment from site ElyBrook_90M | place: USA: Ely Copper Mine, Vershire, VT | collected 2017
AATCGCTGGAATATCATGGACGACGGCGCGACCGATGGCACCGCGGCACTCCTCGACCAGGCGGCGCGGCAACATAGCTGGATCGAACCGGTGCATCTCGCGCGAGATCGTCCGCGCGAAGCCGGCGGCGAGTCAGTGATTATGCAATTCCTGCCGCGCGCCGCGTGGCAGGACGTCGATTTCATCTTTCGGCTCGATGCCGACCTGAGTTTCGAGCCGGACTTTGTCGAGCTGATCCTGAAGGAATTCGCCGCGAATCCCGAGCTTGGCATCGCGGGCGCGACGCTCTACGAGCCAGGCAACGATCGCTGGGTCGCCGTGCCTGACATTCACGCTTTTCATACGCGCGGCGCCACCAAGATGTACTCGTCGGCATGCTTCGACGCGATCGAGCCGCTCGAAGGCTGTCCGGGCTGGGACACGATCGACGAGATGCGCGCGTTGATGCGCGGGATGAAAACCCGGAGCTTCGAGCACATCCGCGCCTTCCATCACCGGCCTCAAGGCGAGGCGGCGGGCGCGTGGCAAAGCTACTACGGCAAAGGCAAGACGGCTTACTACATCGGCTATTCGCCGATCTTCCTGCTCGCGCGAGCGGTGCGGATGGCGGCCAGCCGTCCGATCTCGGCGTTGTGCATGACGGCCGGATATTTCGACAGTCAACTGAGGCGGCGTCCGGCCGTGAACGATACCAGGCTCGTGAAGTTTATACGTCGCCAACAGGTTCGCCGTTTGCTGATGCTGGACTCAGTCTGGCGCTGAACAGCCATAGGTAACTCAGATGCAAAACTATTACGGTCACGCTCAAAGATTTCTACTGGTAGTTAGAAGCGGGAAATTCGCGAAGTTGGCGCGAGAACTGGTGAAGCGGACGTTCTCGAATAGTGAGTCCTATCTGCTGAGGCGCGATTTGACCGTTCCATTTCAGGCCGCGGCGGCCAAGCAACCGATCGAAGTCAGACCTATCCGCGACAGCGATATATCCGCGATACTTGCTGCACGCCCAGGACGTTTGCTTATTTTGAAGGCCAACATTCCAACCTGCTATCTCGCCACAACTGCAAGCGGCGAGATCTGTTATATGCAGTGGCTGATTGGGCAGAGCGAGCTCGAGCGATTCCGGCCATTCTTCGACGGTGAGCTGCGAAACTTGCGCAAGGACGAAGTCCTGCTGGAGTTTGCGTACACCTTCGAGCAGTTTCGTGGACAAAAGATAATGCCGGCCGCGATGGCGGCGATTGCCGAGAGAGGCCTGCTAAGTGGAGCGCGCTACGCGGTAACCTACGTTCAGAAGGACAATATCGCAGCTCTGAAGGGATGCGCAGCGGCCGGCTTTTCACCCTATATGATCCGCAACGAACGGTGGCGGATCTTCTCGTTCAAGGAGTCCTTTAAGAGCCTCCCCAATGGCTTGGTAGCGTCATGAGAACGTCGAGAGAGATCAGATGGCCCAGGAATTCCTGATCTCGAGCGGTTCAGTGGATATCACGCCCCGCCGGCCAACGATGCTGGGTGGCTTCAACAAGCGGACGGCGCCGTTTACCTCTGTCGCCAGCCGTCTCGAAGCAAACGCACTTATCATAAAGGGTGCTTCATCGAAGATAGTGATAGTCAGCACCGACCTGCTTTACCCGGGAGAAACACTTAGGGCCCAGTTGGAACGTGACCTCGGTCTGGGAGATAGGAGTGCGGAACTGTTCCTATGCGCTTCGCATACGCATTCGGCGCCGATGACTGCCCCGTCGATACCTCACCTCGGCATCGCTGACGACGAATACGTGCGCTTTGTCGCGACTCGAATTACGACGCTGGTCAAGTCGATAGAGGATAAGGGCGAGCCATGCGTCTGCAGCTACCACATTGGAAGCGCGGACCACTCGATGAATCGGCGCCTGGTTCGGCCGCGCTTGACAAGGTCCGGGTTCGCAAGATCGTCTGGGTTCGGACCGAATCCCGGCGGGGACCGTGACGAGAGCGTACGGATTGTCGAATTCTCGAAGGCAAGCGGCGAACGATCCGCGGTGATATGGAACTACGCGTGCCATCCTACTGACTTTCCCGAGTCGCTCCAGGTCTCGGCGGAGTATCCGGGGATAGTGCGCGCGCGTTTGCGATCGCAACTGGGTGACGTTCCGGTGCTGTTTCTTCAGGGGTTTTCCGGCGACGTGCGTCCGCCGTTTTCGGGCAGGTCTTCCGGCATTGCGGGCTTGGCGCGAAGAGTCCTGGTGGGGCCGCAATTTCGGCAACCGCTCAGACGCGAATGGGAGCAATGGTCCAACAGCCTGGCGGAATCGGTCGCGTCGTTCGCAACCTCGCCGGGCCGGACTCTGCAAATCGACTCGCTGATCCTCAAGCGAATCGAGGTGCCCGAGAACGAATTTGCCGCCGGAGGCACAGGTGACAAATCCCTGGTTTGGCATCTGGTCGATTGCGGTGCGTTCCGGATTGTAGGAATCAACGCCGAACCTGTCGTCAAGTATCGGCGGCTGTTGGAGGAATCGATTTCCGGCGAAGCACCACTGCTGACCGTCGGATGCCTTGATCAGCCGGTGTGTTATCTGCCGAGCGATAACATGATTCCAGAACAGGGCTACGAAGTAGAGGGCTTCCGCTCACTGTTTGATTTCAGTGCGCGATTTCAGAATCGATTGCAGGACGCAGTTATCCGCCGCCTGAGAGAAGCACTGGCCTAAGCGAGCAGTTCTCGTAAGAGGCACGAATTGGGAGCTGCGCCCGGGGATGAACGCTCGACGGACTTGGGTACTTCGCCGCTCGCCGGTTTTGAATCGGCACGCTTGACGGTGACTCGCGCGACCCCTTTATTCGTCATGCCGAGCTCTTCCGCCGCGCGCTTCGACAAATCCAGACTTCTGCCTCGAACATTGGGGCCGCGATCGTTGATACGAACTTCGACCGAACGGCCGGTCGAGGGGTCGGTCACAATCACCGAGGAACCGAGCAGCAAAGTTTTCGACGCCGCCGTCAAGGCATTGGGATCGTACCGCTCGCCGTTGGCGGTCCGATGTCCGGCGTAGGCATCGCCCTGGTAGGAAGCTCTGACTGCTTTGGATGAATTCGCGCGCGATTGCGAAGCGGCCGGCATGGGCGGCGGCGCTGCAGCGTACGGAACCGACGATGGTTGCGGCAGTTCCTGCTGCGTCGTGCATGAGGTTGCCAGCAACAAGGCCGTCAGCGCCAGCACTCCGCGAATGGTAAGCCGCCATTTGCTAATCGCCATGGTGTTTTCTCGCAGAGCTTGCAGATAGGTCACTTGACGCCCGGGTCATGGCTAAGAAAGAAACCAAGCTATCGAGCCGAACACGCCGCTAAGTCTCTTTATAGGCCACGGATAAGCCAGATCACGACCAAAACTACGACTATGGTTCCAAGCGAAATTGGCAGATACATAACTACCGCCTCGAAGGGCCTTCTCAGTTGGAGATGGGATTGGTCTGGCTAAGTGTGGCCGAAGGCGACGAAAGAGCCACTATAGGACTGGATCAAATTCGGACTACGATTCCTATATCGATCCGACACCTACAGAGTACATTCAGTACGGTCTGGAAATCTATCGCGATACGTGCCGGCTGGTTATCTGAATAACGAAGATAGACGAGCTAAAGAAAGAAAGGCACGCGTTGGATTCACCATGAGGGCATATGGCCAAGCGTGCCTTCGGTTCGCGCGGGGGAGAGCGGGAACCGACATTTGTATGTACCAGCTATGTACGGTTAACCGCCATCGTCGGCTGGTTACGCGCAGAACGATTCGTAACGTTCGTGTCGCGCGCTATGAAGCATCGGAAACGCTGAGCACAATTTGAGACGCTGATTTCGAGAATTCCCGGGAAATGTCGATAAGTTTATTTAATTTTCATTGATTGGGACGTATTTAAATGGACTCTAATTACTTTTTATGTACATAATGCCAATTGACACGATTTACTTGGCAGGAAGCGCCTCGATTAGGCGCCGCCAACTCTCGGAGGAGAACACTTGGTGCACCATCGACTCAATCCCGGCAACGCTCTCGGTATGTTTCGGATTTACTGCGTGACGGCCGTGCTATTTGGCCAGTTGATCGCGTCTGGCACCGTGGCGGCAGGCGGTCTGTGGGTCGCCAACGAAGGTTCGCCGACCCTCGCGGTGTTTCAAGGCCCACTCAAACGCGGCCCGAAGAGACCCCACGGTTTGATAGACGACATCAATGACCTGGACGGATCCTCGACTATCGCATTCGATCGGAATGAGAATCTTTGGGTGACAAATTACAACGCCAATTCGATCAGCGAGTTCACGAAGTCAGAATGGGAAAAGTAAGCGGTAAAGAAAAAAGCTGAGCCAGCAGCCGTCATCACCATCACCGAGGATGCCGGCAATAACCTGGATGCCCCGGAAGGGATTGTTTTCGACTCATCCGAAAACATGTGGGTGGGCGCCGAGGACGGACAGGTGATACTCGAATACACGCCCGCGCAATACGCGGCCAGCGGCAATCCCACCCCCAATGTGATCCTGAATGCGGCTACCTTCAACTTCAGCTCGCCCTCGCACCTGGCTTTCGATGCGGCGGGCAATCTGTGGATCACTGACGAGGACCTGGGTAACGGCCAGGGCGGCAACGGTGAGGTCTTCAGATACAACAAGGACCAAATCACCGGTCTGACGACGGGGACTCAAGACATTGATCCTGTGTTTGGTATCGCCCTGCCACAGTTTGCTCACCTTGAAGCTATCGCGTTCGACGGCGGCGGCAATCTGTGGCTGGCGGATCAGCAAGGCAATCACGTGTACAAGTTTTCCGCCGGTCAATTGACCGCAACGGGACTCTCGCAAAATCTCACCCCGGCCGTGGTGTTAAGTTCGGCCCAGCATGGCGGCGGTTGTAACGAGAGTCTCGACGGTCCTTATGGTCTCGCACTTGACGGGGCGGGTGACTTGTACGTGGCTAACTCCAACATCCACTCAAACTGTCTCGGCAGCTTGGCTAAGTTCCTCGCCAAATCAATCAAATCGAGTGGCAGTCCCAAGCCCAAAGCATTCATCACCACTGATCGCAACGGCACCAGCATCGACGTTCCGAACGCTCTGACATTCGCGCCGTAAGCGCAGACCTACCGCCGGCGCGGGCTAGACAATCGCGGTCGTGGTAGGGGTATGGTGCAGTACCAGCACCGGACAAGGAGCCTCGCGGATGACGTGCTCGGTGACGCTGCCTAAGAGCAGATGCTCGAGACCGTGGCGCCCGTGCGTAACCATTACAATCAGGTCAACTCCGAGCTCGTCAGCAGCGTGAACGATACCGAGGTCAGGCACGCCCGATCTGACTTCGATAACAAACTTGACGTCAACCTTGAGAGTGCTGCGGACTATTTGTTCGAGCTTGTCTCTGGCTTCCTTCTCCCATCGCGGCTTGGCATCAAAGGGAAGCGGAACGTCCATGTCGTGAGTAGGGACCCTGGCAATGTGCAAAACGTAAAGCGTGGCGTCGCTTTCCTTTGCGAGTGCACTGGATAGAAGCAGCGCCGCCGTTTAATTTCCATCGAACTCGAACGTGCACATTATCTTGCCGTATTTCAGCATGGCTTTGCCTGTGCGACCGAGCCTCCTCGTAAATCCCCTTTAGCCACTAGAATTCCGTCAGCGCGCGGCCGGTAGCTCTATCGACCGCCGCCTTGGCGAGGGAGAATCCATAAAGCGCATCGGCGTAGGCAGCGTCGTCATAAGTGTAACTGCGTTGGGCGTCTTCAAGTTCTATAATACTGGTTAGACCTGCTTCATAGCGCTTCTCGGCGAGTTCCAGTTCCGCGCGCGAGGCGGCGAGGGTTTTTTCCGCGCGCGAGATGCGGTCGAGCGAAGCCTGCCAATTCAGAAGCGCAGTATGAACTTGAAGGATTACCTCCTGGCGCAGGTCGTCGATCGCGCGAAGGATCGAATGTTGGCGGGACCTGGTCTCGGCAATTTGATCGGTGGTAAGAAAGCTGTTGAAGATGGGCCAGGTGATTAGTATCCCGGCGTTGAAATTGTTTGCGGCCGGGGTTCCCGTCCCCATCGCCGAGTATCCGCCCACGGCGTTGACAGTAGGATAGTAATCGCTCTGGTACTGGACAATCCTGGCGCCCATGGCCTTGGCCTGATCCTGCAGCGCCATCAAATCGGGTCTGCTCCGAAATGCAGTATCAAGCAAGGTATTCAAGGTATCGTTAACTGGATAGTAGGTCAGAACGTCCGCCGGTTCGTACACGGGCGCCGAATCGCTAAGTCCCAAAGCGTTGTCGAGGGCAACCTTTGCGTCGGCGTCGCTATTGCGTGCATCGACCAGATGCAATTGAGCGCGTTCGACCTCGGCTTCGGTAACATAGGTGTCGAGTTGTGGCCGGAGACCGGCATTAGCCTTAACCTGAGCCTCGTGCAGATGATACTGACGCTGCTCCAGTGCTTTTTCGTAGACCGCAATCAAGCGTTTAGCCTGCAGCAGGTCAAAGTACCGTTGAGAGACCTCAAAAATCAGATCAAGCTCGGTGAGCTTCTGGTTGGCAGCGGCGGCGGCGGCCTCAAACTGGCGTTCCGAAACAAAGCCGTGGCGGCGGCCGAAGTCAACCAGGAACTGCGAGAGCGTCACGCCGCCCATGTAGTTATTGCTGGTGTCCCAACTCTGCGAGGTGTCACTCGATGCCAGGTTGTGATTCCGTCCAGTTACGCGGGGAAAGGAGCCGTCAAGATTGTAGTAACTGGTATTGCCGATGCCATTATCGGTGCTGCGCAGATATTGCGCGCCGCCGAACAGTTGCGGTCCCAGGTAGGAGCGCGCCTGGCCGATTTGCTGCTGCGCGGCGCTGGTGTTGTCCACGGCTTCCTGCAGCCTTGGGTGATACTTCAGAGCGATCGCAACCGCCTCCTTGAGCGTCAGCTGGGAGCCCGGTGGAATTGGTCCAGGGCTTGAGCTGAAGGGCAGCGATTGAGCGGAGAGGCTGCCGGCCGGCGTAGTTGTAGTTGATGAAGTCGCTGGGACCGGTCCAGTTCCGGGAGCGGACGCCGCAACTTGCGGATTGCCGAGTAATACCGCCGCAGGACCGGCCGCGTTGGCGATTCGATGCGCCAAGAGGAGCACGCATGTGAGAAGAATCAGGATTCGAGCAGATTCCATTGTGAGACTACCTGCCTGTTCCGCAATCGATATTCGTGGCTGACGGTTGGGCATGGTCAGATCACTCAGACCGTTCAGCCGATGCCGTGGCTTGCACGGTTTCGTTCTGAATCCGAGTATCCACCTGCTGTCCGGCACTAAGAGTGCTAATGTAGGTCGTTACAACCAGCGACTGTGGCGAAAGGCCCGAGGTTATTTCGACATAAGCACCGTTGTTGATCCCGGTTTTCACCGGAACTTCAGTCAGACGGCCTTCATCTACGACTAATACCCGCGCCGATTTGCCCGAGCCCTGAATCGCCGAGGCCGGGAGACTTAGAGCGTCAGGGTGGTGGACCAGTTCGATGGCTACGTGCGCATAGCTTCGCGGATAGACCAGGCGCTGGGGATTGTCGATGTCCACCTCGGTCAGCATCGTGCGGGTTGCGAGATCGAGCGAGGACGCATACCTGGCGACGGTTCCTTTGAATGTACGATCCGGAAACTCCTCGAAGTGCAGACTTGCCGGGGTACCAACATGGATGAACGGATAGGAAGCTTCCGGGACGTAGATATAGACCCGCAACTTGTCGATGTCCGCAAGAGTCAGGATGGGACCGCCGCCGCCGCGGTGGCCGCCGGCGCCTTCGGTCGCTCCCGGAGAGATCAAGCCCGAAGTCTCGTCAATTCCAATGTCGCCACCGCCCGCGCGGATCAGCGCCCCGGGGGCGGCGAATCGGCCCGTGATAACTCCATCGAAAGGCGCGACGATCTTGGTATATCCGAACATCGTCTGCAGCGTTGATACCGCGGCCTGTGCTTCCAGGTATTTTGCATAGGCCATATCGACGTCTTGCTGCGAGATTAACCGCGGATCATCGTGCTGAACCTTCTTGAGGCGATTGTAGGTTATGCGCTCGATTTCGAGGCTTGCCTGCGAGCGCATCAGGTTCGACCGGAGTTCTGGTACTTCGATCTCGGCCAGCACCTGACCCTTCTTGACTGAGTCGCCTTTATCGACGCTGATGCTCTTCAAGTATCCAGTGACCTTGGCGTGAAGCGCGGCTTCATAGAGACCTACGACGTCGCCCGGAAGGTCGATGCTCTTGGACATTTCGCCCTGGCGCGGATGAATGACGTCCACAATTGGTTTCTGAGCTGTAGTCATAGGAATGACAGGCGCATCGCAGCCGGCTGCCCATAAGACGGCGATCGATAAGATAGCCGTTACCACCCGTCCAGTGATCCTCACTGCTTTACCTCGATGTAGTTGACGGATCTCGCTGCGTTGCATTCGCGGCGAAAATCGCGTCCTATTCAAGCGATCGTTTGCGATTCTGATTTGCGATGTAAGCATCGGCATTAGTTTTCGATCAACCCTGGCGCGGGTGCGTTACCCTGAAGCCGCCGATAGAAGTATTCGTAAACGCAAGGGACCAAAAATAGCGTGAGGAAGGTGGAGACTATAAGACCACCTACCGCGGCCCGGGCCAGAGGGGCCGATGCTTCGGAGCCTTCGCCAAGTTTCATCGCGATCGGCATAAGTCCGGCCACAGTCGCCAATGCGGTCATCAGGATTGGCCGCATTCTTATCCGCGCCGACTCGATTGCCGCGCGTCTCAACTCCTGTCCCTGTCGACGCCGTTCATTGGCGAAGTCAACCAGCAAAATTGAATTCGACACAACGATGCCGACCATGACGATTATGCCCATGAAGGACTCGATGTTAATCGTGGTTCCCGTCAGCCACAGCGTCCAGATAACTCCTATCAGTCCCATAGGAACCGCAAACATGATGATCAGCGGATCAAGGAAGGAGCGGAACTGCGCAACCATCACCAGGTAAAGCAGTATCACCGCCAAGGACAGGCCGAAGCCGAAGCTGGCGAAGGATTTTTGCATCGAGGCTACCGCGCCGCGGTAGCGGACGGAGATTCCGGGCGGCAAAGTCATCTTGTCCACCTGGCCCTGGATCTTCGCCTGCGTGCCGCCCAGATCCTCGGTGCTGGGCGCGACGAGCAGATCGACGACGCGCTGGATGCTGTAGTGATCGGCTTCGGAAGGATGGAACTCAGGCGAAATCGTCGCGACGTCGCGCAGCAGAAGGCTCTGCATGTGTCCATTTTCCCGGGTGACGGTCTCGATGGGAATGTTCTGGAGGACTTCCAGAGAATCAAAGCCCTTCTCGGAGCCGGGGTATTGTACGGTCAGGAAATAGTCGTCCTTGTTTGCGTGATCGATCCAGATCGAGGGCTTGATGTATAAGTTCGAATCAAGGGCGGTGATAACGTTCTGGATAACCTTCTGTTGGGCGACGCCCAGGCGCGCGGCGCGCACGCGATCGACCTTGATGTTCAAGGTTGGGTAATCCGCCTCCTGCGCGATGAAGCTCTGCGAAACCTCGGGCAGACCATTTATTCTTTCCGCGAGCTCCTTGGCCGTCTTACTAAGCTGGCTGAAACTGTTACCGGCGAATTGAACGTCGATCGGCGCCATCATTCCGAGATTGAGCACCGAGTCGATGATGCTGCCCGAGGAGAACAGGGTGCGGGCATTCGGAAGTTGCTGAGGAAGGATCTGCCTTAGCTTCGACACATAGTACTTGGTCGCATGGCTATGACCGGATTTGAGCGCCACCTGGATGAAGCCGGAGTCCTGAGCCGCGTTAGGCGAGTAAATTGCCGAGATGCTTGGAGCGATTCCGATATTCGAGACGACCATGTCGAGGTCGCTGGGCGGAATTACCTTTCGCACGAGAGCTTCGATCTGACGCGCCATATCGGTGGTCAGCTCGATACGAGTCCCGGCGGGCGCGCGAAAATTGATCGTGAAGGTTCCGGCATCGGTCTCGGGAAACAACTCGGTGCCGAGACGGGGATACATCGCGAGACTGACGAAAAACAGAATCGCGACGCCCCCAACAACTATGGCCTTGTGGTCTAGTGCCTTTTCTAGCAACCGTTCGTAACCTGAGGCAAAGCGCTCGTAGGCGTTGTTGAACGCCGCGAATACACCTGACGACCCGCCATGTTCCGCCGCGAGGGCTTGTTCCTGGTTAAGGAAGCGCGCGCAGTAGAGTGGGATTATGCTCATCGAGACCAGATAGGACGCGGCCATCGATAGCACCACCGCCAGCGCCAGCGCGCTGAACAGATACTTCGCGACGCCAAACAAGAACATAACCGGGAAGAAGACGATACAGGTAGTTACAGTCGATGCCAGAACCGGAAGCGCGACTTCTTCGGCGCCTTCGCGGGCTGCCGCGTAGGGTTCCTTGCCGTCCGCCAGATGGCGATTGATGTTCTCAAGCACAACCACCGAGTCATCGACCAAGCGGCCTATCGCAAGCGCGAAGCCGCCGAGGGTCATGATATTGATGGTCGAGCTGCTGATGAAGAGACCGAACCCACCCGCCAGAATGGAAAGCGGAATAGACAGGAAGATCGCAAAGGTGGATCGGAAGCTGCCCAGGAATATCAGAATAACGAGCGAAGCCAGGACTGATCCCGAGATAGCCTCATGTTCAAGACTTTCGACGGCCTGCCGCACGTATATGGACTGGTCGAAGATAGTTTTGAGTTTCATTCCGGGCGGAAGGTCAAAGACGTGAGGCAGCAACTTCTTAACGCCATCCACCACTGAAATAGTATTCGCACCAACCTGCCTCAGAACCGGGATATAAACCGACGGCTGCCCGTTAATCAGCACCGTGTTGTATTGAATCTGGGCTGAGTCCTCGACCTTGGCTACATCATTCATCAGCACGGGCGCCTGACCACGTCCGATCTTCACCGGCACCTGGCCGATGTCAGGGACTTTTTCGATCATGCTGTTCGAGTATATGTAGTAGTCCTTGGATCCGATCTTGACGTCGCCCGCGGGCAGGATGAGGTTGGAGGTATCGAGCGCATGGACGACGTCCATCAGGGACAGGCCGCGCGCTTGCAGCGCCTGCGGGTTTGCGTAGGCCATCACCTGACGAAACTTTCCACCAAACGGAATCGGCGCGGATGCGCCCTTCACGGTCGCGAGCTGGTTGCGGATATTGTAGCGGGCTTGATCCTCGAGCTGAGTCTCGTCGTAGCCCTTGCCCTCCAGCGTGACCAGCACCACCGGCAGAGACGATGCGTCATACTGGAGCACCAGCGGCGGCAGCGTGCCGGGGGGCATGATGCCGAGATCGGCCATGGCCAGGGTTCCCATCTGCGCCGCGGCGGCCTCGATATCTGTTCCTGGCTGAAAGAACACTTTGATGATGCTGACGCCCGACAACGAGCGCGACTCGATATGCTCGATGTTACTGCCGAGCGTGAAGAATCGCTCGTAGCGGAAAGTAATGTTGTCTTCCATGTCGAGCGGCGGCATACCCTGGTAGAAAGTCGCGACCACGACCGCTGGAATTTTAATGTCGGGAAAAACGTCGACAGGCATCCGGGTAAACGCAGTTGCGCCCAGAATGATGATCACAAGCGCTCCGACAATGATGATGTACGGATTGCGCAGCGAGAAACTTGGCACGATACAAACTCCCAACCCCCGGCTGAGCGGAGCCGATGGATTTCAAACTTGACTACAACCGCCCGCGAAAAATCTGATCGCGTGCTAGCTAATGACGAGTCTAGAGTGTGCTTAGAGCGGGTCCTGGTTTGCAGCGCGCGAAGGGAGCAATTTGATTCGTCTCATGATCGGTCGTACGAACGGGCTCCTGAAGCTGAACCTCAGTAATGGCGTGATGACCTGATCTTCCGAAATAGGCCTCACATCCTGCGGTAATGGAACGCCATTCGCTTCATAGCCAGCCTTAAGATCCGGCGAACGCGACGAATCGTCGGTGAACCGCTGCGGCCCGCTGAGAGCTTTGCCTTCGATCGATCCGCAGGAGACGCGCAGGTGCGGATGCTGCAATCGAGGCGTAAACGCTACGACGCTTATCGCGACAAGAATCATCGCGATCAGGTGTATATGTCGGCGAGAAGGCGTCATGCGACGTGTATTTTATCTGATCAGGGGTCAGAAGCAAGCTCCTCTTTGGCGGCGTGGAAAACGTCGAACTGCGGGCTCGCGCATCGGTCGAAATTGGAGTACGAGTCTTTAGACGGTCCTCACGATTGAACGTTCGAGCTCGCTGCTTCAGTTTGAATCGAAGGAAGCTGTGAATCGTCAAGCTGCTATAGGCAAGATGTTTAGAATCCGAACCGGAAGAGCGCTGCGAATGCTGCGGATGACCGTCGCCGCACTGCTCCTGTTGTCCTGCGCTCGAGTGATTCGGCCGCTCGCAGCATGGACCAACGCATCGCCAGAAGTCGCGGTCCGCTGCCTGCAAGTCACACGGAACGTGGTGTTCGAAGTTAGCGGCGGCGGCGCGAAGTTGATTCGTCCGGCAATCGCACAGCCGCGCGAAATTCTGATCGCGCCGGCTCCGACCGCGAGCGTTTTGCAGCCCAATCAGGTCCGTCTTTTCATCCGCATCTGGCCCGAACTTCGACGGTCGTTGCTCCACCGTATTCTGCCCTCGGCGCCAGACGCCGGTCACTGATCCCGCAGTCCGCCGTTCCCGCACCGCTGAAAAAGCCGAGACTTTTTCGCGCGTGCTTGTGCTGCTCTGAAATTATCGCGGCCGCTGAAACGCAGACATGCTTCATCGCGAGCATGCGTGCTGAGGATACGAATATGAACCGAACACATAATGGTGCGCGGCGGACAGCCGACACCAGTCCCCGAAATTTGGTCTCGTCGAACAGTGCCCGCTCGACGCACCGTAGCAAGTTGATGAGGAAACTGCTGGTCGATTTACGCGATCAGGAGTTGCGAAAAATGCGCTCGCTCATTCGTGACGAGACACTGATCGCCACCCAGGCTCCGGGCGACGAGCTCGATCAGGCTCGGCGGGACGGGGATCTCGAGTTCCAGGTAAGCCTGCTCGATCACTCTGAAAGCCGGCTTGCGGCCATCACCGCTACCCTGGTCCGCCTCGACGAGGGACGCTACGGCATCTGCGAAGAATGCGAACAACAGATTTCGCTGACGCGCCTGGAATCCGTGCCCTTCGCCCGCCACTGCTTTGACTGCCAGAAGGAGATCGAGGCGGCGTCGCGCGCGCGTTCCCGAGTCCTCCCGGTCGCGTGGCAAACGAATCTGTTTGACTCGCAACAACCGGAAGTCGAGCAAACCAATCAAGCGACGGAACCTGCTGAAGACAGCAGCGAGCCATCGCCGCGCCGCCGACGACGCTCCATCCAACAGTGATACCGGCATCAGGCCGAGCATGGAACGCCCACGGCGCGCGCGGCGAAAGATGCGCAAGCAGCGACCATCGCCCGCGTCGGGATGAGATCCAAATGGATGGAATAAGCATTTACGAGGTTTCGGGTCATCGCGCTGACGCCCAAATGAGATCGTTTCGTGTTCGGTCACCTGGCAAGGCGTCTTGACAGCGAAAATCGGATCGAGGACGAATCAAGCGATGGCAGATAACCGCGGCGCATCGCCGAGTGACTACCTGGCCGCGGAACGAACTTTCCTCGCCTGGATCCGCACCGGCCTTGCGTTGATGGGGTTCGGCTTCGTCGTCGCGCGCTTCGGTTTGTTTCTGCGCGAGATTGCGATGACCACTCACACCAAGACGCTCCAGTCCACCGGCGTCTCGCTCTTCATCGGTACCACGCTGCTGTTGATCGGAGTAGCCGTCAATGTCGCCGCATCGCTCCATCACGTCGCTTTGATCGGGAAACTCAACCGTGGCGACGCGATCGGGCGGCCGTCCTCCGTGGCAATCGCAGTGGCGCTCACGCTGGCGGCGCTTGGATTGGCGCTGGCCGTGTACCTGGTGTTGATGAGATAGTTCAACGCGTTGGGCGATAACGTGACATCGAATATCCAGGTTCCTCTGCACCGCTGGCGGCTGAAAGACTTCGACGAGGGCGAAGGCGCCGCGACGCGGGTTTTTGCTCCGCTCAGAACCGATGACGGCTGGATCGAAGTCGCGGCGCCCGGCGACGTTTACCTTGCGCTAGCGGCGGCCGGACGAATCCACGATCCTTTCGGCGATCGCGCTGAGCAGGCCTGTGCCTGGGTCAAGGATCGCGAATGGTGGTGGCGCACCGACTTCGACGCGCCGGACCTCGCGAACGATCAGCGGTTGATTCTTGATTTCGAGGGCCTCGATACTTACGCGGCCATCTGGCTGAACGGCG
>VFSW01008955.1_pt1 | contig 14317 bp, 6 predicted proteins | sample 5358111 | NCBI WGS metagenome assembly VFSW01 (sample SAMN11554181, study PRJNA540505) | mine drainage metagenome | isolation source: sediment from site ElyBrook_90M | place: USA: Ely Copper Mine, Vershire, VT | collected 2017
AATAATTTACTCGCAAAGGTCTTTGGCACCAGTAACGAACGCGCAGTCAAACGCCTGCTCCCCGCCATCGGGCAGGTCAACGCGCTGGAGACGTCCGTCCATGCGCTCTCCGACGCCGAGTTGCGCGCCAAAACCGACGAGTTCCGCCAACGCATCGCAGACGCCCTCGCCGCCGAGAAGATCGACCCCGCGGACGAAGACGCCGGCGACCGCATCCGCGCCGCGGAGAACGCCGCGCTCGATGCAATCCTCCCCGAGGCATTCGCCGTCGTCCGCGAGGCCGGCCTGCGCACCGTGCAGATGCGCCACTTCGACGTGCAACTCATCGGCGGAATGGTTCTCCACCAGGGCAAGATCGCCGAGATGAAGACCGGCGAAGGGAAAACGCTCGTCGCCACGCTCCCCTGCTACCTCAACGCGCTCGCCGGACACGGCGTCCACGTCGTCACCGTCAACGACTACCTGGCCAAGCGCGACGCCGAATGGATGGGAAAGATCTACGGCTTCCTCGGCCTGTCGGTAGGGGTGATTGTTCACGATTTGGATGATGCCCAGCGCCGCGAGGCATACGCCTCCGACATCACCTACGGCACCAACAACGAGTTCGGCTTCGACTACCTGCGCGACAACATGAAGTTCGACCTCAAGGACATGGTCCAGCGAGGTCAGTACTTCTGCATCGTCGATGAGGTCGATTCCATCCTCATCGACGAGGCCCGCACACCGCTCATCATCTCCGGCCCCACAGACCAGACCACCGACAAGTACGCCCGCGTCAACCTCATCGTCCCCAACCTCGAAGAGGGCGAGCTCATCGAGACCCTCGAGACCAAATCCTGGTCCGGCGACTTCGTCATCGACGAGAAAGCCCGCGCCATCACCGTCACCGACGAGGGCTGGGAGAAGATCGAAAAACTCCTCGGCATCGGAAATATCGCCGACCCCGAGAACTGGGACCTCAAGCACCACGTCGAGGTCGCCATCAAGGCCCACCACCTCTACAAGCGCGATGTCGAATACGTCGTCAAAGAGGGTGAGGTCATCATCGTCGATGAGTTCACTGGCCGCCTCATGCCCGGTCGCCGCTGGTCCGACGGCCTCCACCAGGCGGTCGAGGCAAAGGAGGGCGTCTCCATCCGCAAGGAAGACCAGACCCTCGCCACCATCACCTTCCAGAACTACTTCCGCATGTACAAGAAGCTCGCCGGAATGACCGGTACCGCCGAGACAGAGGCCGCCGAGTTCGACAAGATATACAAACTCGAAATCGTCGTCATCCCAACCAACCGCAAGATGCTCCGCCTGGAGAACTCCGACGTCGTCTTCCGCACCGCAAAGGAAAAGTACTTCGCCGTCGCCGACGAGATCGTGCGTCTCCACGAGGCCAAGCAACCCGTCCTGGTTGGCACCACATCCATCGAAAAGTCCGAGCTGCTCTCCGACATCCTCAAGCGCAAGGGCGTCCGCCACGTCGTGCTCAACGCCAAGTTCCACGAGAAGGAGGCCGAGATCGTCGCCCAGGCTGGCCGCCTCGGCATGGTCACCATCGCCACCAACATGGCAGGCCGCGGCACGGACATCCTGCTCGGCGGCAACTCCGAGTTCATGGCCCGCCAGGACCTCGTCAAAAAATCGCAGGCCCGCGCCGTCTCCGCCGCCGAAGGGGCCATCTCCCCCACCGCCGCACCCGGCATGGTCCGCTTCTACTACGCCAGCCAGGAGTTTGAGACCACAAAAGCCGCGTGGGACGCCGCGATCGCCTCGCACCTCGCCACCGCGCAGGCAGAGCACGAGTCCGTCGTCGCAGCCGGCGGCCTGCACATCCTCGGCACCGAGCGCCACGAGTCGCGCCGCGTCGACAACCAGCTTCGCGGCCGCGCCGGACGACAGGGCGACCCCGGAAGCTCGCGCTTCTTCCTCTCGCTCGAGGACGACCTCATGCGCATCTTCGCCCGCGAGTGGGTCTCCACCCTGCTCCAGCGCCTCGGCATGGAAGAGGGCGTCCCCATCGAGAGCCGCATGATCTCGCGCCGTATCGAGGCCGCGCAGAAGGCCGTCGAATCCCAGAACTTCGAGTCCCGCAAGCACGTCCTCGAATACGACGACGTCATGAACAAGCAGCGCGAGGCCGTCTATGGTCTGCGCCGCCAGCTCATGGAGGGCGTCGATCAGAAGCAGCTCATCGCAGAGGACTACGTCTCCACCATCCTCTCCAACCTCCTCGACGAGCACGCGCCGGAGAAGCAGCACGCCGAGCTGTGGAACCACAACGCCCTCTTCACACAGATCTACGACGTCTTCGGCGCAAAGCTCGACGAAGGTCCAGCCGCAATCGACGCATCCGCGCTCAACCGTCACGAACTCGGCGAGGCCATCTTCGAGAAAATTCGCGCGCGCTACGACATCAAGGAGCAGATCCTCGGCGCCCCCGCCATGCGGTACCACGAGCGCATCGTCATGCTCTCCGTCCTCGACGGCCTATGGAAGGACCACCTCCTCGCCATGGACCACCTCAAGGAGGGCATCGGCCTGCGCGGTTACGCCCAGCAGGACCCCCTCGTCGCTTACAAAAAAGAGTCCTTCGAGATGTTCGAGCAGGTGATGATGCAGTTCCAGCAGGACACCGCGCGCCACCTCTTCCGCATGCAGATCGTCGGCCCCGACGGAAACCCCATCGAGACCCCCGACCAGATGCAGACCGCACAGATGCAGGCCGCGCAGGGCCAGGGGGTTGTCCCCGACGCAAACGCGCAGACCGCGCTTCCCTTGCAGCAACCCGGTGCCGCGCACGCCCCCGTCCCCATCCACACCCGCGCCCCATCCACTACCATCGACGAGCTGGAAAAAGAGTTCCAGCGCAAAAAACGTCGCGAACTCGAACAGGCCCGCGCCGTCAGCTCGGCTAGCGGCGAAAGCGCAGCGCCCGCCCAGCGCGTCACCGGAGAAAAAGTCGGACGCAACGACCCCTGCCCCTGCGGCTCCGGAAAAAAATACAAAAAATGCCACGGCGTCGCATAATCCAGTCGTGAGCCGTGAGACATGCAAACTCAGGCTGGGTCGTCGATTTATCGCGGTTGTCATGATTTATCGCGGTTGTCATCCTGACCCGCGAACGCGGTGAAGGGGAAGGACCGTCGCGCCAGACCTCCTCTTCCTGCAAGGGAAGCCCGCTCGTGCCGACAAGGTACGCCCCAACAGCTTCATGCCTTCCGCCGTCCGGCTGCGTCGGGCCGCTGGATAAGGCTACCGCCAGCCATCGCAGTTCGCGCACCCTCGCCGGGGGAACCACGTTTGGTACGCGATATCCACGAGTTTTTGATGAAGTGACCGTGAACGCCCTTGCGGGTCGCCCGCGCAGCCCGCATACTCGCATCAGATGCAAGCGAACGGTTCCTGTCGAGACCAACACGTGACCCGATACAGCCGTCAAGACGTCCTGCGAATCCTGCACCTGCGACCGCGCCAGTTGACCGCGGGGGAGCAAGCAGGACTGATTCCCGCCAACGAACAGTACTCCTTTGAAGACCTCGCCCAGTTGCGCACCCTGCGCACCCTGCGCGCCACCCGCATCTCCGCCAAGAACATCCGCGAGTCGGTGGAGGCCATGCGCAGGGCCGTCGGCATGGGCAACCCATTCACCGAGGCGTCGGCCGTGGGCCGCGGCGCGCACCTCAGCTTCCGCCACAACGGCGCGCTGGTCGATCCAGTCACCCGCCAGCTCGCCTTCGACTTCGAGGCGGGATCGAGGCGCCAACTCAGCATCGTTGGCTCCGACAGCCACCCGACCGGCCCCGAGACCACCGTGCAGGAGATCTTCCAGCGCGCGGTGCGGCTGGAGGAGGTTCCCGCCACCATCGGCAAGGCGGCGGAGCTCTACCGGCAGATCCTCGCGATGCGCCCAGACTACGCCGCCGCCGCCATCAACCTTGGCACCATCCACTACAACCAGCGCGAGTTCATCCTCGCCGAACGGCTCTACCGCCGGGCCACCGAAGCCGACCCCGAGTACGCCCTCGCCTTCTTCGACCTGGGCAACGTCCTCGACGAGATGAAACGCCTGCACGACGCCATCGCTGCCTACCGGCGCGCCATCGCGCTCGTCCCGCAGTACGCCGACGCGCACTACAATCTCGCCCTCGCCTACGAACGGCAGGGCCACCGCCGCCGCTCCCTGCGCCATTGGCTCACCTACGTCCGCCTGGATCCCATCGGCCCATGGGCCAACCACGCCAAAGCACAGGCACGCAGCATCCTCTCCACCGAGCGCCTCTCCATCGTCAGCCGCGCCGGACGTCTCGTTCAGGCCGGATAGATCGCCCCCCTTGCCCGCCATTCTGGCGAAGCCCCGTGTGTCGTCGTTCTGGGCCGATTTTGGCCCAGAATCTCCGTATTCGTCCTATGCGCAAATAGAATTCACCGGGCAGTCATGCTTCCCCCCCCCGCCGGTGCGATAGTCTCATAGTGCCGTATATGTCTGAGACGAAACCACCCTCCGCGAGCTCCCGCCGCACTGGCCAGCCTGCTACGCGTAGGGCAGCTACAAAGAAATCCTCTGCGAAGAATCCCTCCGCGCCCGCGCAGGAATACCTTTTCTTCGACCGCGACGAGAGCTGGATGCTCTTCAACCGGCGCGTCCTCGAGGAGGCCGAGGACGCCGCCAACCCGCTGCTCGAACGGGTGAAGTTCCTCGCCATCTCGGCCAGCAATCTCGACGAGTTCATCGAGATCCGCGTGGCCAGCCTGCTTCAGCGCATTGAGGACGGCTCCGACCAGCCGCAGCGCCCCGACGAGGGAGGACTGACGCTCAGTGAGCGGCTCGACCGCCTCAGCGTGGTGTTGCACAACTTCGTCGATGCGCAGCACGACTGCTGGGACCGGAGGCTGCGCCCAGCGCTGGCCGCCGAGAATATCCGCATCCTCGACTGGAGCGAGCTCGACAGGCGCGCGCGCGCCAACGCCCTCGCCTTCTACGAGACCGAGGTCGATCCGCTGCTCACGCCCGTCACCATCGACCCCTCGCATCCCTTCCCCCGCGTCCTCAACAAAGCCCTGTGCATCGCGCTCCTGCTGCGTTCCAAGCGCCGTTCCCGCGCCCTTCCCCGGCCCGGTGCCGTGCTGGGCGTTGTGACTGTGCCACGCTCTCTGCCTCGCCTCATCCCGCTCCCCGGCGCGAGCGGCCACTTCGACTTCATCCTCCTGCACAACCTCATCCAGTCGCAGGCGGGGCGCATGTTCCGCGGCTACCAGGTGCTCTCGCACGCCGCCTTCCGCGTCACCCGAAACAGCAACCTCTACCTGCAGGAGGAGGAGTCGCGCTCAGTCCTCGAGAGCGTCCGCGAGGAGCTCTACAACCGGCGCAAGGGTGACGCCGTGCGCATGGAGATCGAGTCGGCCGCCACGCCGGAGATCGTCGAGCGCCTGCGCACCAACTTCGAGCTCGACCCCTGGCAGGTCTTCCGCACCAACGCACCGGTCAACCTCTCGCGCCTGATGAACCTTCCCAGCCAACTCCCCCGGCCCGAACTGAAGTACCCCGAGTTTCATGGCCGCCTATACCGCCTCGCGCCCAAATCGGCAAACCTCTTCGACGAACTGCGCGCGTGCGACATCCTCCTCCACCACCCATTCGACTCCTACGCCACCGTCGAGGACTTCATCCGGTCCGCCGCTTCGGACCCCGCCGTCGTCTCCATGAAGCAGACCCTCTACCGCACCAGCGAGGACTCGCCGCTCTACACCGCGCTCACCGAGGCCGCGCAGTCCAAGGATGTCACCGTCGTCGTCGAGCTGATGGCCCGCTTCGACGAGGCATCCAACATCCGCTGGGCGCGCGAGATGGAGGACGCGGGCGTCGGCGTCTTCCACGGCATCCTCGGCCTCAAGACGCACTGCAAGCTCGCCCTCATGGTGCGCCGCGACCCCGACGGCGTCATCCGCCGCTACGCGCACCTCGGCACCGGGAACTACAACTCCGTCACCGCGCGCCTCTACACAGACATCAGCCTGCTCACCGCGCGACCGGAGATCACCTCCGCCATCCAGTCCGTCTTCCGCTACCTCACCGCCGAGTCCGACGCCGGCTCCTACGCGCCGCTGCTGGTTGCGCCCTTGACCCTTGCGCCTGCGCTGCTACAGTTGATCGCACGCGAGACCGCACACGCCCGCGCGGGACGGCCCGCCGCCATCGTCGCCAAGATGAACGCGCTGCTCGACCCCGCCACCATCCATGCGCTCTACCAGGCCTCCAGCGCAGGCGTCGAGATCGACCTCATCGTGCGCGGCATCTGCGCGCTGCGTCCCGGCATCCACGGCCTCAGTGAGCGCATCCGCGTCCGCTCCATCGTCGGCCGTTTCCTCGAGCACAGCCGCATCTTCAGCTTCCATAACGGCGGCCAGCCCGAGGTCTTCTGCGGCAGCGCCGACTGGATGCAGCGCAACCTCTTCGAGCGCACAGAGTCCGTCTTCCCGGTCGACGACCCCGCGCTCTCCTCCCGTCTGCGCAACGAGATCCTCGCCGCCTATCTCGCCGACAACACCAAGGCCCGCCTGCTCCAGCCCGACGGCACCTACACCCGCGCCCCACAACTCGGCCCCGCCTTCAGCGCACAAGACCACCTCATGCAGCTCTCCACCACTCCCTATAGCAGTTCCGCAATTGCTGTAGACCAAAGATGAATTGTCATTCTGAGCGCAGCGAAGAATCCCCGTATTGGCCATAGCGGGTAGTAAAGGTCGTCATTCTGGCGCAGCCAGAATCTCCGTAGATGATTATCCAGTCTGCTCAGGAAGGACCACCAAAGCGCCAACGGCGCGTTCTATACCAGCATGGGGCGCAGCCCCATGAAGGCTACTGAGGAGAAAATCGAGGGCTGAAAGCCCGTCCGATAGGGGTACGCACGCCCATTCGCTCGACATGGGGCTCACGCCCTGAGCACCGGAGCTAACTGCATAATCATCTCTCCGCATTTCGTCTCGGACATGTGTGCAGGCAATGCACAAAAAGCGCTGAAGGCGCGCCCTTATTGGCCTGGGGCGAAGCCCCAGGTACAGACGGCAACCAACCCCCACGGGCTGTAGGCCCGCGCTATCATAGCCGGGAGCAACGCCCCAGAATAGCTTCAAACGCAAACCCCAGCCCACGGATCGTGCAGGATCCCGCTGACGCAGGCATCCGTCCCAAACGCCTCACGCCTCACCGAACTCAACCTCTCCTCCATCAGCTCCGGTGGTCCAAATCCAGCGGCAAACGGCACCGCCCCCTCACCCAGCTTCGTCGGCGCATGGAAGAGCACCGCCTTGTCCACCAGCCCCTGCGCCAGAAACGCCCCATTCAGCTCAGAACCGCACTCCAGCAGCACGCTCAGGATCTTCCGCGCGCCCAGCGCATCCAGCACCGCGTCCAGATCGGGCCGCCCGTCCTGCAACGCAACCCGCTCCACAGCAACGCCCGCAGCCTCCAGCGCGCTGGCCCGTCCCGCGTCAGCCTCAGCCCCACAAAACGCCAGCACGTCGCCCTCGGACGAGCGCACAAGCTGCGAATCCAGTGGCATCCGCAGCCGCGAGTCCAGAACCACGCGCAGCAGCGGTCTCCTCCGCGCCAACCCCGACCGGTCCGTCAGCATTGGATCGTCCGCCAACACCGTGCCAATCCCCGTCAGCACAGCATCCGCGCCGTGCCGCATCCGCTGCACCTCGGCGCGCGACTCCGCGCACGTCAACCAGTGCGCCTGCCGTACCGTCCGCATCGACACAGGCGGCGCCAGCATCCCATCCCCCGAGAGCGCCGCCTTCAGCGTCACCAGCGGCCTACCCGTCCGCACCCACCGCGCAAACGCATCGTTGACCGCGCGCGCCTCCTGCTGCATCGCGCCCAGCGCAATCTCAGTCCCCGCATTCCGCAGCCGCGCAATCCCACGCCCGCTCACCTGCGGGTTCGGATCGACCGTCGCCACCACCACACGCCGACAGCCCGCCGCGATCAACGCATCGGCGCACGGCCCCGTCCGCCCGTGATGACTGCAAGGCTCAAGCGTGACGTAAGCTGTAGCCCCGCGCGCCCGTTCACCCGCCTGCCGCAACGCAACAATCTCCGCGTGGTCCAGCGCGTCGTAGATGTGTGCGCCCTCGCCGACGACCTCGCCCGCACGCGCCACCACGCACCCCACCTGCGGGTTCGGCGACGCCAGCCCCACCGTCGCCCACGCCAACTCCACCGCACGACACATCAAGTCTTCGTTACCTGACATAAGAACGCGAGACAAGGAGCATAAGCAGCGACATGCTTATTTTTTGTTCCCCTACTGCCTGGAAGAGGGCTCTGCCTGCGCAGGGGCCTTTGTATTTTGTGGAATTGGAACTTTTGTCCTACGGTCGGGATGGCACGTCTCTTGCCACAGCCGTATTCGTCGAAGCCGCCTGTTCACGGATTGGCATAGACACCTGCCAGTCTCCTATTGAACCATATCTCGATACGAAGAATCGACTGGCTTCTCATTGTGCTCTCTCAAAATATCGCTTCGCCGGGCAAGCCGATGCGGACTGTACTTTTCCCCCACTGGGTACGCGCCATCGGGCGGCCCGTTTCCGCAGGCCAGTCCAGGGCAATCGCATGAACTGAAGATAATCCCCAGCGAATTAATTTCCCCCGTTTTCCGGCCAAACTTGCCCTGTCAAGCCCACTGGGAACGTAAAATAACAATAACCTATATGCAAACAACGATTTACATCCAAAAAACAGTTGGCATGATAGTTTCCCTCCAAGCCGTACAATTGAAGCAGTTGAAGAGTGCAGACCCAACACGGCCTTCGGCCAAAACATTGATTCCAGATATTTTACAGCTAAGAAACATGAAATCAATACTTTGGCCCGACAGTCCAGACCTAACGTACTTGTTTTGAATATTTTGGACTTAAACAGGGGGGGGTACCCCCCATCACAGGTTGCGGGATAAACCCCTGCCTTTGCCTTGCGGAGGGGGCAGTGGGCTTCACCCCCCAGTGATCATCCCTATACGGCAACAGTGAAAGCTCCCTGAGCGCAGATGAGGCAGCCGCGAACGGCTGCCTCACTGTTTGCTGCGGGGCTCGACTCAGCTTACTGCCGGGTGGAATGGGTAGTGTGGGTGACAGGGTGATGCGCCGGGGCCGTCGGCTTGGCCGCGGCCTTGGGCAGGACCACCGCACCGTCGCTCATCGTAATCATGACGGGCTTCGGCGTGTAGGAGTCGTAGGTACCGTCCAGGGTTACGGTCTGGCCGGGGGCGGTGGCTGCAGCGATCTGCGCGGCCAGCTTCTGGGCTGCATCTTCCTTCTTCTTATAAGCCGCCTTCTCGGCTGGGGTCGCATGCTCCTTGAGATCGGGCAACGGGTCGGGGGGAGTCATATTGAAGGTGAAGTCGGCGGTCTTGGACTGCACCGAGTCGTCCGACATGGCAACCTGAACCTGCGTCGGGGTAGAAGCGATCACCAGGACGCCGGGGAACTCCCGCGACTTGCCTTTGACGGTGTCCCAGACCTTGGCGGCCTGCTCCGGCGTGCCATTTTGAAGGATGAACTCCATGTCGCCGGGTGCGAGAGAGCCGAGGTCCGGCGTGCTTGCAAAGACGCCATTGATGATTTCGGACGGGGTGGGCGCGGGCTTGATTGAGGCAAAGAGACCTGCGGGCGGGTTAAGGTTGGCCGTGGCCGCGGTCACGATCGCATCGTAGCCATCGGGCCCGCCGTGGTATTTGGTGTAGCAGTACTTGGCAAGAGGTGTTGCCTGCGACTTGTAGGGTTCAGGCGCATAGGCCACGAAGCGCGACATATAGTAGGTGCAGTCAAGCAGGTCGGGCGGTGTGGACTGAAAGTACGCAAGGGCGAGGTAGTAGGTCTCCTGCAGATACGTCTTGGGGTTCTCGGTCTCAGCCAAAGGAACGTATGCCAGTTCCTTCGTGTAGGCGTTGATGGCGGTCGCGCTGTCCTTCTTGCCCAGCGCATCTTCGCCAATGGTGCTGTAGAAGATCGGGAACGCGGCGTCCTGCGCCTTCTTGAAGTCGGCGGCGGACATGCTGGCCGGCTTGGGCGCGGCAAGACCCCGCTGCGCAAACCCCGCTGCGGCATCGAGCGCGGCCTGCTTGGCCGTTGCGTCGGTCATCGCGTCGGCCGCGCCCTTGCGCAGATACGCCTCGTAGGTGAGTGCCTGGATATTTGCAGGATCGAGCTGCAGCACGCGGTCGGCGGCGCTCAGAGTCTTGGCCGCGTCGAACCCGCTGTACGTCGCCATCAGGATCTCCAGCGTGCTGAGCCGGATATCGGGACACGCCGAGGTGGGATATGCGGTGAGGTACGCCTCAATGCCGGCGGCCTTGGCCTGAGGGTTGCTCTGGTTCATTCCGTTGGTGTAGGCCGTGTACTCGGCGTCCGGCAGAGCGCATGGGGCGCTGGCCCCCTGGGCTGCTGCGCCGAGGTTGACAGGTTGCTGGGCGAACGCGGAAGACAGACCCAATGCAATCGGGGCACACGCCAGGAGAGAGGCTAAGACGACCTTCTTCATTCAAGACTCCTCAGTCAGTTTTATAGATGCCTGCCGCCCAGTGCGTCCGGGGGTCAAGATGGTTCTCCACGCGCGGCTAGAACCAGCCAGTCCTTTGACGCATGATTCTTCGCTTTTGACGCACATACAGGTACTGCGTCACCTGAGCGTGATTATAGAAAGCCGCGGTCGTTGTAGCAAGTTCCCGAAATGACGGGGAGGCGACCGGCCAAGGAAACCCTGCGCCGGGACTGCTGCAAAACGGCCCTGGCACGCGCTTGCTATACTGAAACCAGTTTCAGACCGCATCCGCGTGGTTGCACGGAGCGGCACTGGAGGGCACCATGAGCGTCACCCAGCTTCGCCCCAGCGCGCCGTCCCCGCCCCCACAGAGAGTCACCTCCGACACGCTTCTTCAGAAGAAACTTGCCCGCCAGCCCATCGCCGCGTTGACCGCGTACGACTACCCCACCGCGCGCCTGGTGGACGAGGCAGGCATCGACATGGTCCTGGTCGGCGACTCGCTCGGCATGGTCGTCCTCGGCTACCAGAACACCCTGCCCGTCACACTGGACGAGATGCTGCACCACACCCGCGCCGTGGCGCGCGCCGTCCGCCGCGCCTTCCTGGTCGCAGACATGCCCTACGGCTCCTATCACGCCTCCGCGCGCGAGGCGACCCGCAACGCCCTGCGCTTTGTAAAAGAGGCCGGAGCGCAGGCAGTCAAGATCGAGGGCGGAAGTCATCGCGCCCGGCTCGTGCACCGCCTCACCGAAGCCGAGGTCCCCGTAGTCGCCCACATCGGCCTCACGCCGCAATCCGTCCACAGCATGGGAGGCTACCGCGTGCAGGGCAGGTCGCGCGAGGCGTTCGACCGCCTCTCGGCCGACGCGCGCGCCCTGGAAGACGCCGGCGCCATCGCCATCGTGCTGGAAGGCATCCCGCGCGAGCTGGCCGCCAGCATCACCGCCGAGAGCAGCATTCCCACCATCGGCATCGGTGCCGGCCCCGACTGCGACGGCCAGATCCTCGTCTTCCACGATCTCTTCAACCTCACCTTCTCTGCGCCCGCGAAGTTCACGCGGCAGTATGCCGACGGTGCGGCCTTCTTCTCGTCCGCCCTGGCGCACTACCGCGACGACGTCGCAGCGCGCAGCTTCCCCAGCGACGCCGAGAGCTATCACCTGCCCCGCGAGGTCCAGACCGCGCTCGAGGCCGCACGCCCGCGCGCCCGCAAGGCATAAGGACATTCCTTGGTTTTTTGACCTTCTCATTCTGAACGTAGCCCAATTGAGTTTGTCATTCTGAGCGTAGCCCAATTGAGTTTGTCATTCTGAGCGCAGCGAAGAATCCCCGCATTTCGTCGTTGCCTGATTTCCTCCAAGGACAAACAATGCTCCTCTGCAAAACCCCCGCCGAGATGCAAGCCGCCTGCCGCGATCTGCGCGGCACAAGCCGTACCCTCGGTCTGGTTCCCACCATGGGAGCGCTGCACGCCGGCCATCTCTCGCTGGTCTCCGCCGCGCTCACCGAGTGCGACGCCGTCGCCGCCAGCATCTTCGTCAACCCCACGCAGTTCGGCCCCGGCGAAGACTACGAAGCCTACCCTCGCACCTTCGACGAAGACTGTCGCAAGCTGGGGTCGGCCGGCGTCCATGCTCTCTTCGCTCCCTCCGCCGCCGAGATGTACCCCTCCGGCAACACCACCTTCGTCGATCCCGGTGAACTCGGCAAACGTCTCGATGGGGCCTCGCGCCCCGGCCACTTCCGCGGCGTCGCCACCATCGTCGCGCGCCTCTTCCACATCGTCCAGCCGCACCGCGCCTACTTCGGCCAGAAGGATGCGGCGCAGGTCGCCGTACTGCGCTGCATGGTGCGCGACCTTAACCTCCCCGTTCAACTCACCGTCTGCCCCATCGTCCGCGAACCTGACGGTCTGGCCCTCAGCTCGCGCAACCGCTACCTCTCCCCCGACGAACGCCGCCGCGCGCCCATCCTCTCGCGTGCGCTCGGCGAGGTGGAGCGACTGGTGAAGCAGGGCGAGTGCAGCGCCGAAGTGCTGCGCGCTTCCCTGCTCGCCATCTTCGCCGATTCACACGATCCGCTCGTGCGCCTCGACTACGCCGCCGTCGTCGATCCCGACACGCTCCTTCCGCTCACCGAAACCTCCCACGGCGCACTCGTCGCCGTCGCCGCATGGGTAGGCAGCACGCGCCTCATCGACAACCTGCTGCTCGCCCCTCTTGCCTGACGCTTCCCATCCTTGTGGTAACTTTGGCAGCAAGGACGACCTCATGCATCCGCCCCGCCTGATGGACCGCACCACGCTCTATACCTTGTCCCTGCTTCTTGCCGCTACAGTCTTCGCGCAGAAGCCGCTCCAGGTTCGCCCTGTGCAGATCGACAGCGGCAAAGTCCTCGGCGTTCTCACCGCGGACCAAAAGGTCGTAGCCTACAAGGGCATTCCCTTCGCCGCGCCGCCTGTGGGCGACCTCCGCTGGCAGCCGCCACAGCCCGTGGCGAAGTGGAAGCACATCCTCTTCGCGCGCGACTTTGGCCCGCACTGCATCCAGACCGGCTCCCGCCCCGACGTGGTCTTCCACGATCCCGGCCCCAGCGAGGACTGTCTCACCCTCAACGTCTGGGCACCCTCCGACTCCAAGCCGCTCAAAAATCCCGCAACCGGGGGTCTGCCCGTCATGGTCTGGATCTATGGCGGCGGGTTCGCCACCGGAGGCACCTCGGAGAGCCGCCAGGACGGTCAGTCCCTCGCGCACCGCGACGTCATCGTCGTCTCCATGAACTACCGCATGGGTATCTTCGGCTTCATGGCCCTGCCGGAACTGACCGCCGAATCCGCCAACCACGCCTCCGGGAACTACGGCCTGATGGACCAGACAGCCGCAATCGCCTGGGTGCGGCGCAACATCGCGGCCTTCGGCGGCGACCCCGCCAACATCACAATCTTCGGCGAGTCCGCAGGCTCACAGTCTGTCAGCGCGCAGATGGCCTCACCCATCGCCAAGGGCCTGTTCAGCAAGGCCATCGGCGAGAGCGGCGCGAGCTTCTACGGCTTCAGCAAGACATTCCCGCCGCGCGAGCCAACCGAGCAGACGGATGCGGCCTGGGCCGAGCGCGCCTTCGGCTCTGGCCGCCTCTTCTACCTGCGCTCCCTCACTTCAGACGAGATGATCGAGAAGGCCATGTCAGCGACGAGCCACGCACCGAGGTTTCTGCCCATCGTCGACGGCTTCTTTCTGCCTGACACCGTCCCCCATATCTACGCCGATGGCAAGCAGGCCCACATCCCCGTGCTCGCCGGATGGAACGCCAACGAGAGCCGCGCCAACGGCAAGATCACCGCCAACAGCTTCACCGCGCACGCGCAGAACGAATTCGGTGCGAATGCCGCTGGCTTTCTCGCCGTCTATCCGGCGGCCACCGACGCCGAGGCCCTGCGATCGGCCAACGACTACGCCGGCGACCACGCGATCGCATTCTCCACTTGGGCGTGGCTGGAGGCGCAGGCGAAGAACGGCGGCGTGCCCGTCTACCGCTACTTCTTCGACCTCGACTCGCCCGGCGACCGCAACCACACCGTCGCCCAGGGCGCATTCCACACCGACGACATCGAGTACGTCTTCGGCACGCTCGACTCGCGCCCCGGCATGGCCATCCGGCCCGAGGACCGCGCGCTCTCCGTCCTCATGCAGCAGTACTGGACCAACTTCGCCCGCACCGGCGACCAGAACGGCGACCCCGCCGCCGACCCCACTGCCCCCACGCTCCCCAAATGGCCCGTCT
>VFSW01008956.1_pt1 | contig 14315 bp, 11 predicted proteins | sample 5358111 | NCBI WGS metagenome assembly VFSW01 (sample SAMN11554181, study PRJNA540505) | mine drainage metagenome | isolation source: sediment from site ElyBrook_90M | place: USA: Ely Copper Mine, Vershire, VT | collected 2017
CTCGGTCCGCCGCCTCCAGACCCAAAAGAAATCCTGATTTAGGAAGCCTTACGCAGCCTTGCCGAAAGGACACGTTGGTCCGCAAGCTCAAGACCTATACGGAGCCCACCGCGCTTGTCGTCGATGAGCTGGGTTACCTCGCTCTCGATCAACAGACCTCGAATCTGTTTTATCAAGTCATCTCCACACGGCACAGCCAGAAACGGTCCACAATTATGACCACAAATACAGCCTTCTCCGACTGGGGCAACATCCTCTTCAACACGACCATCGCCACCGCTATCGCAGATCGTCTCGTGGAGAATTCCGAAATCTTCTTGCTGGGCGGCGACAGTATGCGCAAATCCAGGAATCCGAATCCCCCGGCCGAGTAATTGCGGACCGGCTCCGAGCAAGCGCCGCGCTGTGCGATAACCCGTCACGGAGGAGTCCGCCGGGCTAACCCCTCAACGGCGCTGCCAATGCGGGCGGGAGCCTCGGCTCCCGCTTCCGGCTCAAGTCCTTACTCCCCCATCTCATCTGATGTTCAACTTCAGCGCCAATCACCTATTCCTGCTCTCACGGACGGAATATCGTTCGTGCGCGGTGTTCTTGATGCAGGACCGCGACACTCAGCGCGTTTATCGTCTGTACGACTTCACCACAGCTCAACTCATCTCGCCTGACAAGGCGTATTGCATAGCGGGCAAGGTCAACAGCGCCGATAGATTCTACCTGGTGATCGAATCGGTCCGGCCGGACACCAAACACGCTCGGTGTTCCAATGCTCCCGATCATGTTGACGGCGCGGGAGGGTCACTTATCGAGTAGACGCCAACGCCTCGTTCAACCGGCCACGCGCCGCGCTGCGCCTCAAATCGCCGCGCGGGATCGCAGTGGTGTGCCTCAGCGTCGATTCCGGCGCTCACCACGGCGTCAAAACCGGCGAAGATGCTGCTGTTTTAAACCGGCGCTAACACAATGTCCATGTGGTCCTCTCTGGCCGCCGGTGTGGGCGGCCAAGAAGGAGCCTACGTTATGTGCAGTTCGCCGGGTTGACCCAGTGACGCCCGCCGAGACTTTTCGAGGTCTCTTTCACCGCGACTCCACATAACAATGGACGGCGCATATTTGCGCTTTTGTGCTGCAGCACAAAACGGCAAGAGCTTCGACAGTCTGCAGGCGCTGGTGCGCGAGCACCTGGAGTTGGACGCCTTCGCCGGACACCTGTTTGTATTTGCGGGCCGGCGCAAAGATCGGGTGAAAATTCTGTACTGGGACCGCGATGGTTTTGCCGTCTGGAGCAAGCGGCTGGAGGAGGGGACATACGCAGTTCCGTTTGGCGACGGCGCAGACCGCCGCCGTGAGATCACGGCGCAGGAATTGGGAGCGCTGCTGAGCGGTATCGATCTGAGCACAGCGAAACGGCGCAAACGGTACCGGCGTATCCCCACATAAAACATTTCTATCTACTATTGTTGTTACTTGGAAACGGAAGCGGTTTCCGCATATTCTATATGCACGGTGGCCATCGATCCGAACAGCTTGCCGCGGGATGCAGAGACGCTGCGGAAGATCGTCGTGGATCTGGCCGAACAACTGGATCGTTCCCTGACCGAGCAGCACAAGTATCAGAGTCTGCTGCGCGAACTGCTGGAAGCGCAGCGCAACCGCAAGAGTGAGCAGTTGTCGAAAGAGCAACTGGCGCTGTTCGAGGCGGCCTGGCAGGCACGGAGTGCGGAAGGTGACTCCGCTGCCGGCGAGGACGACGATGACCTGGATGGCGATGCGGCAGCCGGGCCGAAATCGGGCGAGCCGCCAAATCCGAAACGAGGCGGGCGGCAAGCTCTGGCGCGGCATCTGAAGCGCGAACGCATCGTTCACGACCTGGCGGAGGCGGAGAAGCACTGCGATTGCTGCGGCAAGGACCTGCGGCTGATTGGGGAAGAAACCAGCGAACGCTACGAATACATTCCAGCCTCGATGAAGGTGATTCAGGACGTTTGTCTGAAGTACGCTTGCGCCTGCACCGTGAGGACCGCCACCAAGCCGCCGCAACCGATTGAGAAGAGCACGGCGGGAGCGAGTTTATTGGCGCAGGTGATCGTGGCGAAATGGGCTGACCACCAGCCGCTGCACCGGCAAGAGAAGATGTTCGAGCGGCATGGCATCGACATCTCGCGCAAAACCATGGGCGGGTGGATGGCGCAATGCGCGGAACTGCTCGATCCTCTGTACCAGTTGATGAAGAAGGAGCTGTTCAGTTCCAAGGTGATCGGCACCGACGATACCAGCGTGAAGGTGCTGGACCGGAAACTTCCCTTTGCCAGGATCGGGCGGATCTGGCCGTATGTGGGAGATGCCCACCATCCGGTGATCGTTTACGACTACACGCCCACACGATCGCGCGCTGGCCCGGCGAAGTTTCTGGAAGGGTACAAAGGGTATCTGCAGGCGGACGCCTACTCCGTCTACGATGCATTTTTCAAGTCCGAACGCGGCATGACCGAGGTGGGGTGTTGGATGCACGCCCGGAGGTATTTCTTCAAGGCGCTGGAATCCGGCGAGCCTCACATGGGACCGGCGCTGCACCTGATCGCACGCCTGTATGCAGTGGAGGAGCGCGCCAAGGCGCTGTCGCTGTCGGCGGAGCAAAGGTTGGCATTGCGCCAGCGGGTATCGGCGCGGCTGCTCGGTAAGCTCCACCAGTATCTGCTGGAGCTGCAGCCGGAGGTGCTGCCCAAGAGTCCGTCCGGCGCCGCGGTGCGCTATGCGCTGAACCAGTGGGAGGCGCTAACGCGCTTTCTCGAAGACGGCGAGCTGGAGATTGACAACGGCGCCACGGAACGGGCCAATCGCGATATCGCGCTGGGCCGCGGCAACTGGACATTCTTTGGCAGCGACGGTGGCGGCAAGACGGCGGCGGTGCTGCGAAGCTTCATCGCTTCCTGCAAACGGTGCCGCGTCGAGCCGTTTGCGTGGTTCCGCGACGTGCTCTCGCGCATCCCGGCGCACTCCATCACCCGGCTGACCGATTTGCTTCCCCACAACTGGCAACCGGCGACGGCCTCTGCCCAGGCTTAAGCAATCCGCCAACAGCACACATCTCGGACCCTCGGAATGCGGTTCACGAGACGCTTACGTTCTGATAAACACGCCATGGCGCTTTCGACCCCTGCTTGGGCCAGCTTTCCAAGGCGCGCTGAATATAGCCCGGCGAGAAGTTCTCTACGAACGGCGCCGCCGGCTTCTCGTCGGCGGCCGTCGGCGTGACCTGGCGCACGCCCTTCCTGTCCATGAAGTTCAACAGCCGGCACACATAGGCGCAGATCAAGTCTGCCTTCAGCGTCCACGAGGCATTGACGTATCCGAACACCGAAGCAAGATTCGGAACGCCCGACATCATGACGCCTTTGTAAGCCAAACTGTTTCCGGGATCGACGCGCCGGCCGTCCACCCAAATCTCGGCCCCTCCGAATGCCTGCATGACGAGGCCCGTAGCAGTGACTATGATTTCCGCCTCGAGTTCCCTACCCGATTTGAGCCGTATGCCTGTTTTAATGAATGTATCGATTTCATCGGTGACCACCTCAGCGCGGCCTGATTGAATCGTTTGGAATAAATCCCCATCCGGCACCAGGCATAGCCGCTGCTCCCACAGATTGTAGCGTGGAGTGAAATGGGTCGTCACGTCGTAACCAGGGCCTAATGCCTCGCTCACCTTCTTGATGATGCCGGTCTTCACAAAGCCCGGATAACGCCGCGCGAGTTGATAGACGTAAATCATGAAAGCGACATTCTTCCAGCGGCTGAGCCGATAGGCCCACATGGCGGGCAATACGCCGCGCAGCCGATTTGCGATCTCGTCACTTTCAGGCGCTGAAACGATGTAGGTTGGCGACCTTTGCAGCATCGTGATGTGGCGGGCGGTCTTGGCCATCGCGGGCAGCAAAGTTACGGCTGTCGCGCCGCTGCCGATGATGATCACACGCTTGCCGGCATAGTCCAGATCCTCCGGCCACGCCTGTGGGTGAAGCACGCGGCCCTCGAAGCGGCCCATGTTCGGAAACTCCGGCACGTATCCGGCTGAATACCGATAATATCCCGCGCACGAAAACAGGAAGTTGCACATCACCGTAACCGGTTCATCGCGCCCGTCGGCGAATGTGCACACGGCCTCAATCGTCCACTTCGCCTCGCCCGACGACCACGAGATGCGCCGGATCCGATGGCGAAACCGGATGTGTTTGTCAATGCCCTCATCACGGGCAGTGGCCGTTATGTATTCTCTGATATCGGCTCCGGGAGAAATCGCTTTGGGACTCGTCCATGGACGAAACGAATACCCCATCGTCAGCATGTCCGAGTCCGAACGGATTCCCGGATAGCGGAACAGGTCCCAGGTGCCCCCAATTCGCTCCCTCTGCTCGAAGATGACGTAGCTCTTGGCCGGGCAGAGTTTCTGCAAATGATGGGCGGCGTCGATGCCGGACAACCCGGCACCGATGATCAATACATCGAAATATTCCACTGCCATGAGCCACTCGGTTTTGCCGACCGGACGAACATACCACATCGGCGGCAGCGTCGGTGCCACTCGTATGTGTGGCCGCCGGGCACTGAACCTCCGTCGCCAACGGAGGTCGCGAAGCTCCGCCCCCCAAATGCGCACCGGCTTCAACACTCCGGCGCCAACACGGGCCGCGAACGGTGTTTCAGAGTTGCAACGGGCAATCGGCCTCGCGCGACCGCCACCGGCGTGCGCACCTGGCGCGCCATCACGAACCCGGTAACACTCGGAGGGCCGGCGCTCCGCGGCCTCGACCCGCATCATCCTCGCGACGGGCAAAAGGCTCGAGTCTTCTTCTCAGCACCGGGCTTGAAACAGTGAGACACCGAATTTCCGCGGACTGCCCTGCTGGATGCGACCCGGGAAGGGAAGGCTGTGCCAGGCGAAGTCGACGAGTACGGCGCTCGCTAATCAGTCGATTTCCAGTTCGCCCATTGAGCTCGCGACACGACGGTCCGCAGCACAGGGGTCATTCTCAGGGGCGAGTCAGTTCCTCGGCTCACCAGTTGTTTCTTAGTACAGGAGTCCGATGCGTCACGCGCGAACTCGAACTCTTATCCGAGGTTGCTTTGCTCGAAAAAGTCGCGGACCATGCCCTTCTGCGCGGTCAGGTCGGCACAGTCACGGAACGGCCTGCCCCCAGGTGTGGAGGAGGTCGCATTCAGCGATGCCGGTGGTCGGACTTACAAAAATCAATCGGGTCGCCCACCGTATCCTGGACCCCGGTCGCCTTCGACATTAACAGGAAGAACTCAATGGACGGACAGGTGTTCGCTCTTTCCGGGCTTGTTGGCCTTCAGCAGAAAGGAGCACAGAAGCATCGCCGCGGAGAACGTCGCAAGCAACCAGTACACGTCGACGTAGGCCAGAGTGGCAGCTTGGGCCTGAACCGCGGCGTACACTCGGCCGATCGCCCGGTGCTCCGCGTCATACAAACTCAACCCTGAGCGCGCTAGTTGGGCCGACACAGCCTGAAGCGTCCCGGCAAACCGCCCCGAAGAGGTGAAGTCAGCGAGCACCGATTGATGATACTGGCTGCGCCGGGCGAGTAGGGTGGTCACAGCCGAAGTCCCGACGCTTTGCCCAATGTTGCGCATGAAATTCATCAGTCCGGAGGCGGAGTTAGTCTCCGCGGGAGTAAGTCCCACATAGGCGGCAAGCGTAAGCGGCACAAACAGAAAGCCCATCGACCAGAACTGGAGGATTCGCACCCACTCGGCTGACTCAAAGCTGACCTGCAGATCCACCCATCGGCACGAAACATACATCCCAACGGCCAGGCCTGCCCAGCCGACGGCGATCAAATGACGGGCCTGAAAGATCGTCGTGAGCTTGCCAACGAATCCCAGCAGGACGAGCAGCACGAGAGCGGCAATCGAAAGTACCAATCCCGCTTCTTGCGCGGTATAGCCCATCAGTGTTTGCAAAAATTGCGGCATCAGCACGGTCCCGCTGAACAGGATCATTCCCACGATGAAGAACATGACGCTGCTCGTCGCGAAATTGAACTTCGTAAATAGCCGCACATCGACCACGGGGTGTTCCTGCGTCCACTCCCAGAAGATCAGCGCGATCAAACCCACCGCTGCAACAGCGATCAACGCGGTAATGAACGTCGATCCAAACCAGTCGTCCTCCTGCCCCTTATCGAGCGCCACCTGTAAAGCGCCCACGCCGATGGCGAGCAGCGAGAAACCTACGTAATCGAACCGAGCGGCCGCATTCTTCAGCTTCTTCAGGTACGGAGGATCCTCCACCAGCATTTGAACGAGCAGGAACGCCAACGCGCCTACCGGAACGTTGACATAGAAGATCCAGCGCCACGAATAGTTGTCGGTAAGCCAGCCGCCGAGAGTCGGGCCGATCGCAGGTGCGCAGACAGCCGTGACGCCGTACAGCGCAAACGCCAGGCCCCGCTTTTCTTGGGGAAAAGAATCAGCGAGAATCGATTGCGCCATCGGTTGCAGGCCTCCGCCAAAGGCGCCTTGCATGACGCGGAATAGCAGCAGCAGCCCCAGACTCGTCGCCATCCCGCAAAGGAACGAGCTGAGCGTGAACAAAAGGATGCACGCCAAAAAGAACCGTTTGCGCCCCAACACCGCTACGAGGAATCCACTCAGCGGCAGCACGATCGCATTCGAAACCAGGTAACTGGTCAGGACCCACGTGCTCTCGTCGTTGCTGGCGCCGAGCCCGCCGGCGATGTGCGGCAGCGCGACGTTCGCAATGCTCGAATCGAGCACTTCCATGAACGCCGCCAGCGACACCGTGACTCCGATGAGCCACGGATTGAACCTCGGAGTCCAGGCGGTTTCTAAAGTCTTTTGCTCGGTGGACATGACTTTCTCCTCTCGGCTTTACTTCGTGAAGATGGTTGCGTCGACGTTCATGCCGGGGCGGAAAACAAAACCGGCCGGAGCGTCCCTGAGCACGATCTTCACCGGAATCCGTTGCACGACTTTGACGTAATTTCCGGTCGCATTTTCCGGCGGCAGAAGGCTCAAGGTTGACCCGGTGGCGCCCGCAATCGAGTCGACACGGCCTTCAAACGACCGCTTGTACATATCGACCTTCACCTCCGCGCGTTGACCGGCGCGAACGTTGGCAAGCTGAGTCTCTTTGAAGTTAGCCGTGACCCAGACGTCTTTCAGCGGAACCACCGTCAGCAGCGTCTCGCCGGGTTGCACGATCTGGCCAACCTGAATCGTCTTCTTTGTAGCCACCCCATCGATCGGCGCGACAATGGTCGTGTAGCTGAGTTGCAATTCCGCGGCTTCTAAATTCGCGCGAGCCTGCTCGATCGACGCTACCGCCGTGCTCGCCTGCGCGGAGCTGATCCCCACCTTCTGCCGGTTCGCCTTGGCCTGCTGCATGTCCGCGCGCGCCGCTTCTTCATTGGCCAATGCATTCAACATTGCGGCTTTGCTGCTGGCGGCTTCCTTCTCCGCGTTGGCCAGACTTTCTTCCGCCGCTTTCAGATCGCTCTCGGCGACCCGCGCCGTCGCAACATAGAAGTCGAACTGCTGTTTGGAAATTTCGTTCTTGGCCGCCAACGGCTTCATGCGAGCCAGATCGGCTCGGGCCCGGTCCCGCGTAGCGCGCTTCGAATCGACATCAGCCTGCGCGTAAGACACCCCCGAAGTGGAGGATCGGGCGTAATCGGTTTTCGCCTTTTCATAAGCGGCTTCGGCCGCCGCCAGACGCCCTTCCGCCGAACTCACGGCGCTCAGCGTCGTTTCATTGGTGAGGGGCACGTTTTCGTGAGCGCCAAGTGAGTCGCTCTGCGCCATGGCGAGCGCCGCCCGAGCCTGATCGACCTTCGCCCGGTAGTCTCGGGGATCGATGCGCACCAGCACCTGTCCGGCTTTGACCATCTGGTTGTCGTCGACCAGAACCTCGGAAATACTGCCCGGGATTCTCGGAGCAATAGGCGCGCTGTGCGCGTCCACCTGCGCGTCATCGGTCGAAACCTGCCCGGCGAAGTAGAAATAGGCGCCTGTCGCGGCCGCGGCCACAACCAACCCTCCAGCAATCAACCACCGCGCTTTGCTCGCGGTGCGCCGCTTTGGCTGTACCTTCTCTTCCTGCTCCGGTTCCCGCGGTTCCGCAACCGCTTGTTCTTCGAGTTCCAATTCTTCCTGCATGGTCGTCATCTCCTGTCTCTTTTAGGTTTCTTACTTGCTATAAACCGCTTCCATCCGCCCGGTCGCCCGGGCGAGATCGGCACGCGCCTGGTTGTAGTTGTAAAGAGCCGCGATCTGGTTGTCGTTCGCTCGGGCAAGCTCATCCTGCGACGTGATGATCTCGATGTTGTTGCTCACACCGGCGCGGAAGCGATCCTCGGCCTGCGTCACTTCTTCTTTTGCTTCGCTCACGCCCATGTTCGCCGCCTCGACTCCGACGCGCGCGGCTTCGAGCTGTGCCACAGCGCTTTTCACTTCCTGAGCAATCTCGTTGCGAAGATCTCGCTCCGCCTGCCGGAGCTTTTGGATCTCCAGGTCGGCCGTTGCCGTTTCCGCGCGAATCCTCCCGCCCGTAAACAGCGGGAACTCCAGCGACGCGCCCACCTGGTAAGCCGGAATGGTCGTGCCCGGCGTCATGCCCTCGAGCGTCCAATCGCCCTTAACCGACAGTCGCGGGATGCGCTCGGCTTTGGCGGCGCGCTTCTGGAGCTCCGCCTGTTTCACCTGGGCCAGCAATCCTTTCATCTCCGGCCGCTGCGCGTAAGCGCTGGCGATCGATTCGCCGGAATCAACCGCGGGAGTTTCGAAGAAGCTCGGTTCATCCGTCAATTCGATCGCCTGCTGCGGATCGAGGTTCAAAAGACGGCTCAACGCATATAGCGAAATCTTCAGTTCACTCTCTGCGTCGCTCGTTCGCTGCCGCTCGTTCTGGTACTGCACGTTGGCTCGCAGCGTGTCGATTCTCGTCCCCACGCCGTTGTTCTCCTGATCCGTTGCCAGATCGAGGAGAGCCTTCGCCAAATCGAGCCGCGACTTCGCGGCGGTCACGTCGGCGGAAGCGCGCAGGCTGGCCAGGTACTGGCTCACGACAAGCTGCACGTTCTGCTCGCGAGCCGTGGTCTGCTCCGCCTTGCTTGCGCGGACATTTTCTTTCGAAGCCCGCCATTTCTCCCAAAGAGCGAGGTCGAACACCGGCGCGGAAAAGCTCGGGCCGGCCTGAGTGGTCCAGAAGGGCCCGGAGTGCGCGGGGAAACCAGGAATGCTTCTGCCGATCAGTGCGGAGACATTGAGTCTCGCCACGTCCTCCGAGGCGTTAAACGATGCCGAAGGCAGCAGCGCGGCGCGCGCGATCTTCCTGCCTTCCTGGCTCTCGGCCAGGTTGAGATTCGCGATCGCTACTTGCGGATTCTGCTTCAGTGCGATGTTCACCGCATCGCGCAGCGTCAACCGCAGCGGTTGGGCGGGCATTTCCTGTGCCTGGACCTGAGCCGAGCGCACCAGCGCGCCGGCCAGTGCCAGCACAGCGAGGCGGACAATAATGTTGCCGTTCCGCCGGCGCTGCCCCGCAACGGCACTCGCCTTGATTTCTTCGACCAGCGCCGTCATCTCCAATCCGCGAGCGATCAGGCGCACCCCGGAACGAACCATCTTCTTGAGCAAGCTTCGCCCGGCGTCATCGACCGAAGTCACCTGCGTTAAATCGACTTCGATTGGCTTACCGTGCCGCACCGCCTGCCACGCGTGCTCTGTCTCGGCGACCCAGTCGCCCGCCAGTTTGCCCGCCAGATCCAACCGTCGTGGGTTGCTGTCTTTCTGAATCGTGATCCTGAGCATCTCGTTTCTCCGGTCGCTAAAAGCGCAACTCGGCCACCATTCGTCAAGTTGCAGAAACGGAAGCATCTCCGGCATTTCCAACAGCGGCTGCCACCATTGGCACTCCTGGCGGTCTGCCAGGAAATTGGCACAAAGCTGAACCCTTCCGGCGCGCCTCAGGCTCCCCATCTATGTCCGATAATGCAGACAGTCATGGACACGTCACCTGCGCCAATTTGCGGCGAGCTTTCGTCCCGATACGAAGCGCTGATCCGCCTTTTAGAAGCGATTCGCTCTCGTCCGAAACCCGAGGACCTGTTTGCCTTCCTTGTCAAAGAATTGCGCCAGTTCGTGCCCTTCGCCGGGGTCGTGCAATTCGACGGCACGGTGAACCGAACCCATTGGCATTTCCTGGCACCGTACGCGGGACTGGTGGACGAGGCGGCCCGCTCGATGGTAAGAGAACAGAGCATCCCATGGTGGGTGCATCAGAATCAGCAGCCGGTATTCCTGCAGACTCGTCGCGCGGATCCGCGTTTCCCACAGCTCGAAATCATCCACAAGTTTGGAATTCGATGCGTCTTCGCAATGCCGCTGAGCACCGCGAACCGGCGGTTGGGAAGCCTGCTGGTCGCCAGCGAACTCGAGGACGCGTATTCAGAGGAAGAGCGGCGATTCCTGATGGTCGTCGCCAACCAGATTGCCCTCGCCATCGATGATGCCTTGAATCTCGAGCGTCTGCGCCTTCTCTTCCAACTGACCAACCGCGTCGTCACGAAATTGGACTTGCCGGACTTGCTAAAAGAGATTTCCGCCAGCATTCGCCAGGTCATGAAATGCGATGGAGTTGGCGTGGTTCTTCCCGATGCGGACACCGGCGAACTTCGTTTGACCGCCATAGATGCCTCGATTCATAAGCCGGACGCCCGGCCAGTTGCCCCAAAATCCGCTCAAGCCGTGTATCAATCCGGCAAAATGGCGAACCTCACGAAGGAGCAGATCCTGGCCGAGCCGGCGATGGCTCGTATGCTCCAGTCGTTCTGCATGTTTCCGCTGACCAGCCACGGCCGCGTGTTGGGTGTGCTCAGTCTCGCCAGCACTCGCGAAAATGCCTTCAGCGAAGACGACCTTTGCTTCATCGGTCAGGTTGCGAATCAGATCGCCCTGGCGGTCGAAAATGCCCTCGCCTTCGGAGAAGTGTCGCAGCTCAAGGACCGGCTCGCTCGCGAAAACGTCTACCTCGAATCGGAGATCCGCAGCGAACTTCATTTTGAGGAAATCGTCGGAAAGAGCAAAGCCCTCAAGCGCGTCCTCGCGGAGATCGAAACGGTCGCGCCGGCCGATTCCACCGTCCTTATATATGGGGAAACGGGAACCGGCAAAGAATTGATCGCGCGAGCCGTCCACAACCTCAGTTCGCGCAAAGCGAACGCTTTCGTAAAATTGAACTGCGCGGCGATTCCCACCGGTCTGCTCGAAAGCGAGCTCTTCGGTCACGAGAAGGGCGCCTTCACTGGCGCCATTTCACAGCGCATCGGCCGATTCGAGCTTGCTCATCGCGGGACCATCTTTCTGGATGAGATCGGGGAAATCCCACTGGAGCTTCAGCCCAAGCTCCTGCGCGTCCTGCAAGAGCGTGAGTTCGAGCGTCTCGGCAGTGCGCGGACCCTCCGCACCGACGCCCGTCTAATTGCCGCCACCAATCGCGATCTGAAGGCGATGGTCGACGGCCAGAAGTTCCGCTCGGATCTGTACTACCGCCTGAATGTGTTCCCGATCAAGGTGCCCGCTTTGCGGGAGCGCACCGAAGATATACCGCTGCTGGTCCGGCATTTCGTCCAGGAGTTCAGCCGCCGGAATAACCGCGCGATCGATACCATCCCTTCAGCAGCGATGGAGGCCATGGTGCGGTATCCGTGGCCCGGCAATATTCGAGAACTCCAGAATGTGATTGAGCGAGCGGTAATTGTTTCCAAAGGTCCCGTCCTGAGCGTTCCGATGGCGGAACTCAAGTCCGATCTGCCAACACAATCCGCGTCCCCAGGCCAGGATAATCTTCACAATGTGCTCGAAGTGACGGAACGCGCCCAGATCCTGCGAGCGCTGGAGGAGGCGCGCTGGGTGGTCGCCGGGCCAAACGGTGCGGCGGCACGGCTGGGCATGAAGCGCTCCACGCTTCAAGTACGTATGCAGAAGCTCGGCATTCGTGTCGGGCGTATCGGATCGCAACCAGGCAAATCCTGAGGAACGCAGGCGCCAGGATCTTGGCAACTGCCCGTGGCTTGTCGGGTATGAGCACCGTTCGCTCGGCGGACGCTCTGAGTAGCTCCAGATGTTTCCAATAAGTTACATCGCTGCCGCGTAAGGCCGCCGAACTGCGCTCCTGTGGGCATGGGAGCGACGAACATGACAAGCAAATTCCTCAGGCCGGCAATCGCAGCGGCACTCCTGTGGTCGAGCGCGGCGTTAGGCAGCGCAGCCAAACTGAAACGGGAAACGATCCGGCAATGGAACCAATACGTGAAAGCCGTCGATGCCCGCAATCGGGAGCATTTCGCCCTCGGGGCGTCGTTCCTGTCGAGCGACGAGATTCCGGAGCGGACCACCAGGCTTCGCGCAGGCGAAATCGTGGTCGCGCCGGTCGGAACCCACGTTCCCTTGAAAGTGAGCTCGGGGTTGATTCACGATTGGGCGGGCGCGACCTTCATTCCGAACACGACGACGGTGACCTTGGCGCCGGCGGCCGCCGCGCGGGTCGCCCGTCCCTGGCTCCAGAAGGCGAACGCGCCGTTCACCGGGTCGTTGCCTGGGGCGGGCTCCCAGCACCCGTCCGTGCTGACCCAGGTGCTGTCTTCCTCGATGCGCACCGAGCCTGGGCCCGCCACCTTGAGCGCACGCTTGCCGGCCGGATTGCTGGTCACCGTCCAGTTGGTGACGACAATCTGCCACTCGGTCGGCTGGTACGCCTGGTCGTTGGGCAAAGCCGGCGCGATGGTCCACCACACCTTGTCGACGTTGTTCCAGCCGAGCGCCGTGAAATCGATCCGCACGTGCCAGGAGACGTTGTCCGAAGAGCTACCGGAGAGGTTCCAGTTGCTCGCGGTGAAGTTCAGACGGCTGCTGCCGGTGTTGTCGGTCTGGTAGAAGGCGACCATATTGCCGTCGGCACACGGCGCTGCGGCAATCACCAACTGATTCGGCAATACCACAGCGGCCCAGAGAACGACGGGACCGTTCTGCACCCAGTTGATGGCGTTGATCTGGTGCGCGATGGACTGCAGAATCGTGGCAGCGCTGACTTGCGAGAGCGTATCCGCGGCTGATCCATCGGAACTGGAAACTGCCACCGGCGCGGCGACTCGGGCCTTCAACGTGATGAAGATCTCGTTGCCGTAGGAGCCGCCCGTGGTGGCCATGCAGTTCGAATCGGAAGCGTTGATCTGGCATGCGATGTTGTTCGCCACGCTTGCGCTGTTCAGCGAATCTTTCAGGCACGAGTACGTGGCCGAACCGATCCGGACCCAGTGGTTGTAGGCTGCGTTGCCTTGCCACGACATGGCTTGGTCGGTGGTCGTGTGCGATGTGGAAATCGCCGGGCTGATGAAGGACTGATTCTGATACCACAGCGTGCCGGAACGCCGCGGGAGCCGTGAGCTCCGGTGCCGGCCTGTCACGGACGGCGTCCGGCACCCACAGCGCAGTTCGCCTTGCGGTCGTTCCGCTGTCTGGTGAATTGGGAGGCAACCCGCGCTCTCCCACTCTAAACGTACACAGGAATCCGGTCGCGGTAGGGACGGCCATTGCTGACCGCCCCCCGCACAGATCCGTACGTGCAGAGTTACCGCATACGGCTCCTGCCTAAGGTTCGTGACGCAAAGAAGCGCTCCTCCGGATACGGATGCAGAACCCGGCATGGCGGAACGTACTTGCGGGTAAGGCGATTGAACCGCGCCCAGTTGAGCCGGTGCCGCTGGCTTCGGCGTAACAGAGCGTGCCGCCAAGCGCGACACACCTCGTCCCGAAAGCCATCCAATCGCAGGAGGTTCGTCGGAACTGCATGGTACGCGAAGTAGCCATTCAGGACCCGCTGAAGCCACATACCAACCATCGGCACAGGTTCGTGCCGCCGCTGGTAGAGCTTGTCGCGGATCGCGGTCAACGTCGCTCGCATACGCTTCGTGGCCGTCAGTCGCACGACCTGGAACTTCCCTTGTTGGTTAGTCCCACAACAATGAGTGAATCCCAAGAAATCGAACGTCTCCGGCCTGCCCTGCCCCCGTCGGCGGCGCCGCTCGGCCGCATACCGGCCAAACTCGATCAGCCGCGTCTTGTCGGGATGCAACGACAGCCCGAATTTCGTCAGCCGTTCCTGCAGATCTGCCAGGAACGTCCGCGCCGTTCCCTCCTTCTCGAAGCCCACCACACTGTCATCGGCGGTGAGGTTTCGGGAAGCGTGCGTGACGCCGGGTAGGCTGTCCTGTTAAGTTCAG
>VFSW01008957.1_pt1 | contig 14315 bp, 11 predicted proteins | sample 5358111 | NCBI WGS metagenome assembly VFSW01 (sample SAMN11554181, study PRJNA540505) | mine drainage metagenome | isolation source: sediment from site ElyBrook_90M | place: USA: Ely Copper Mine, Vershire, VT | collected 2017
GGGGTTTGCGCTCGACCAGATGGGGGAGTTGTTGCGTAGCTGGGCCTGCCCTTCGTTTTTGTTGATTGCGGGTGGAAGCAGCATTCTGGCAGGTGATGCGCCGATTGAAACCCCGGGGTGGTCCTGCGGCCTGGGAGATGACCACTCACCGCAGCGCTTCCTCCTAAGCCAGATTTCATTGAGTGGATCGGGGCTGGCGGTGAAAGGAAATCATATTCTTGATCCGCGCACAGGACAGCCAGCCTTGCGGCAAAACCGGGCCTGGGCGATGGCCGATACCGCAGCCGAGTCAGACGCGCTCTCGACGGCGTGCATGGTATTGAACGAGGCGGAACTGCAAGATGTCGTCGTGCAGGATCTGTCGTGGCTAGTCTTTCTCGATACAGATCAGGGCGCCCAACCGATCGGAAGCCGCGCCCTGCCTCCGCAGGATCATGCCTAGATTACGAAGGCTGTTAGCAAACTGTCGTCGTGGATGGCTTTCTTGACTTTGAATATACGAACTGTCCAGATAAATTCGAAATCCAGGTAGGCAAGAGTCCTCGCCACCATTCTCGGTCGTAAGGATCAGACCGCCTGTTCCAGCCGCGTACTCGAATTCCTCGTCTGCAAACTGAATGTTAAGGAGTAAAATGATCGCGCGCCGAGCAGACTATTAAAAACTGACCCCTTCATGCGATCATCGCTCTTGAAGCCACGTATACCTTGAGAGTGTAGCTTGAGAAAGCATAAACAAAAGGAAGTGCTTAGGCTCCGGTGATCCTCCCGGTCTTCAAAACCGGCGGTCGTCCTTAACGGGCGACGGTGTGTTCGACTCACACGCGCTTCCGCCACATCCCGCAGGCGATAGAGTGACCGGGCATCTCATGTCTTGTTTACGATACGGCGGTGACAGGGCGGCATACCTCCGTGTCTTGCAACCGGGCGCGCCCCGGTTCGCGGTGCATGTGCTTTTCTATTTCTGTTATCCGCGGAAGACCAGAGTCGTCATTGGCAGTTGAGCAAGCATGGCCGAAATCCCGGCCAGCATGTCCTCAGCTTTTTCCGCACCTTACCTGGCGCATGAACTTCCATGCCCCTGCGCTTCGGGCGCACCCTTGAGTACATGACATTGGCCCTGGTAACAAATCATGTATACGACGCCCCTGCTGAACGTGCTGGGCATTGAGGACAACAGCAAGTCCCGGAAATACCCTTTTGCCGGCTCGCTCCGAGTTGGATCAAGGTCGATGCGATCCCGCCGGTCTTAGTGCCGGTAGACACCGCTGCGCGGATGGTAGTGCTGCCAGTCGAACCAGTAATCCTTCAACGCTTCTATTCGCGTGAGGCACTGGCCTTTCCTCGCACCGGTTAACGCACACCCATCGAACGACCACTCCGCCATTGAACCGGCCTCAAGCAAAGTCCAAGAATCACCGCCGGTCCCGCCGCTCTTGCCATAGAACTCAAGCGTGTCTCCCTCAAGAGCACGAGAGAAAACGCGCACCGACCTCCCGTCCGGACCCAGCACCAGCATGATGGGTTCGCCGCCCACCTCGTCTTGCAGCACTGGCGACTGCACCGTGATGCTGCTGAGCGGATAAGCCTGCGCCACGTCATTCCTGAGTACGCCAAGAACGGTTTCGCGGTCCGCGAGAGTGCCCTTGGTCCCGTGAATCACTGTGGGTAGTTTGGAATACTCACTTTCCCAGTCAGCCTTTTCGTACTTCGCGGCGTACAGCGACAGAGGTGCGAGCACTGTTCCGTTCGGCTGTGTCTTCTTCCAGAACCCGAAGGTCAGTTCGTCCTGCTGCACGAGGGTAAGGTGCTGCCCCTTCAAAGGCCCGGCGATGGCGGTGCCGGTTACCTGCTGCCAATAGCTGCCCGTCTCCTCGTCGCGCATCAGGAAGTTCTGATTGTTGATGCCCGCCAGATGAAAATGAAGTTCGCGCCCGCTCATGCTGCGGGTCCAGACCAGACCCGTTTGGCAAAGCGTTCAATAAGTGACGACCATCGGCAAGCCGTGCAGTCGATCGTTCACGATGTGGTGGTAGCCCATTTCGCGAATCGGATAGGCGCGGCTCTCACCTCCAAGAGTGACGGCCATGACCATATCTCCCGGGTCGACGGAAGCCAGCCTGGCGGCAATATAGTGCGGCTCGCCAAAGGGATGAAACATGTGCTCGTATGGATTAATCCATGCCGAAACCGCCGCGAGAACAACAAGTCCCGCCGCAGGAATCATGATCGCGCGCGAGATCAGGCCGGCCCGTCGCCACGCTAGGAGCGCCAACGCTGTAATTGCAAGGGCAAGGAAAAGCAGGATTGGTTTATCGTGCAGCAACACCCAGAGAGCGCGATCGAGCGCCGCGGGCGTCTGCTCACGAAACGGCCTGATCACGTACATGGGATACGCTGCCAGGGCCACGGGCCCCAATGCAAAGACGAAAAGCCACAGTGCGGTCCCGATGCCACGTGAATTGTTACGTGCATAGGTCAAGGCAGTTTTCAGCATGGACTCCCATTCTATCTCGAACTTCAAAACGTGCAAGCAGACAGTCTTATCCGATTCGCAGCCTGTCGCGGATGGAATTCTATAAAAGCCAAATACATCTCCGGCGCCGTCAATTCATCCTTTTGGTGGAGTTTCCTGCAGGCCCCGTATTGTTACACTGCGTCGATGGCGATCCCCACCGTACAGATTGGAAGCATTCCCCGCCCTCCCCGATTGCTCGAAGCGCTCAAGTCCTTGAGTGCCGGCAAGATTGGCGCGGAGGAGATCAATCCTCTCTACGAAGAGGCCTTGCGTGAGACCATCATCAGCCTTGAGCAAACCGGCTCGCCCGTCATTACGGATGGGGAGCAGACCAAGCCGAGTTTCGCCACCTACCCTCTTAGCGGCTTAGAAAACCTGGCGCCGGATGGTGTCGTCATCCCGTTTGCCGACGGGCATGAGCGTCAACTGCCCAGACTCACCAGCGGCCCATTTCGTTATGCGATCCACGCGGCTAGCTACACGAAAGCAGCCCGCGCTTACACCGCGCGGCCCGTGAAGCAGGCAGTCATATCCGCGTCCGCATTAAGCCTGCTCTATCCCGGTGATGGCATTTCCGGATATTCACGGGAGGAATTCATCTCCGACCTTATCAACGAGGCCGAGACCGACATTCGAGGCGCTCTCGACGCGGGAGCGTCAAGCGTGCAGATTGATTTCACTGAAGGTCGGCTCTCCTTAAAGCTCGATCCATCGGGTGCTTTGCTGCGCAGCTTTGTGGCTCTCAACAACCAGGTGCTTGAACGCTTTTCCGCCGGGGATCTCAGCAAAATCGGAGTGCATGTTTGCCCCGGCGGCGATTACGATTCAACCCACAGCGCCGACGTCGATTACGCAACATTCCTTCCAGACCTCTTCAAAATGAAGGTAAGCCGGTTCTATCTTCAGATGGCCAGCGAACCAGACAAAAAGCGCATGCTGGGGCTCATTGGTCAGCTTGCCGCTGTTGATCAGCGCGTCTTCGTCGGGGTGATCGATCCGATCGATCCAGTGGTTGAGACGGCCGTCCAGGTCCGCGATCGAGTTCTCGAGGCCGCTCGCTTCCTGTCAAAAGAGCAGCTTGGGACTACAGATGATTGTGGCTTCGCGCCCTTCGCCGACGATACGTCCACCGCTCGGGACACGGCGCTCAGAAAGATACGCGCGCGGGTGGAAGGAACATTACTCGCAGCCGCCCAGCTCGGCTGGTGAGATCGCCAGGCTGTGAGAACCCTCTACATCCTCTACTCCGAGAAACTCTCTTGAAGTGGCGCAAGACGTGCAACTTCAGTGATGATTGGATATTTGCGAGCCGATTACACAATGGGCGCAGCCCGTATTGGGGAGCGTGCATTCTCCGCAAGTACATCAGGCCGGTTGCAGAAACGCTAAAAATTCAGAAGCGCATCGGCTGGCATACTTTCCGACAGACCTATTCGACGTTGCTTCGGAGTGTGGGGATGACTTCAAGGTAATGCAGGAGCTGATGAGGCATTCCACCTTTCGTGCGACGATGGACGTCTACCCACAGGCAGTCGCCCTAGCCAAACACGCCGCGAAGCTGCTGACTCAACAAGCTCTGTGTCGGCACGCCGCAAATGGCGATTCAGGCGTTGGGCCTTGAAGTCCGGGCCTGCTCTGGGTATAAAGTCAATGAACACGTGTCGCGAGATGAGGATCAGGCACCATTCCCCAGCTTTGATCGATTCCACACCCGAATCCGTATTGAAATCTTCGCGTTTTGATTTTGCGAATTTCACGAATTCGAGTGGGACGCGTAGGCGCGTGCTTCAAATCATCGCTTACCTTCTATTGTTCCTGGTTGCGGCAAACCCTGGGAGTGCATTGGATCCCCAACAATCGCCAGGCGGGTATCTTCGCAGAGTTTTCACCGTTGAAGACGGCCTTCCGGACAATCAGGTTAATGCCCTTGTTCAATCGCCCAACGGATTTCTCTGGGTTGGAACGGATGCAGGACTGGCCCGCTTTGATGGCGCCCACTTTGCTCAGATTCACTTTCGAGCCGGGAACTCAAGGGAGGTGCAGGTAACCTCGCTCGCGCTTGGGCCTGATGGTTCTCTCTGGGTCGGGACTGTCGCCGGGCTCGTGCACATACCTAAGTCGGGCCTGGATCATTTCGATCGTTCGTTGGTTTCGGTGCTCCACCCGGGTGCTAGTCTGAGCGATCAGATCACCGCTTTGCTGGTTAGCCGCGCCGGCATTCTCTGGGTAGGAACCAACAGAGGGCTTTATCGACTTGACCGGGGCACGTTCGTACCTCTAATCCAACAGGAGTCGATCAGCGCCGTCGAGGAGGCATCGAATGGCAATCTTCTAGTTGTGACTGGGCGAGGATTCGTTGAATGGGACGGGGCGCAAATAGTGCGAGACCCCGGTTTGCCGCGTCAACTCGGGGTCTTCTCAAACGAAATCTTTCATGTTTTAGAAGACCGCGCCGGCGTCCGATGGTATTGCACAACTGCCGGAATCGCACGCCGTGTCAACGGGGCCATTCAGAGGCTCGCACCTTACGGTCGTTCACGGATGTGGCAGGCGGCGTATCGAATCTATCAGGACCCGCAAGGCAACGTATGGTCCACCACATTCAAAGGAATCTTTCGAGCGACCGCAGACCACCTGGAACAAGTTATAGGGGATTCCAGGATAACGGCCATGTATTCGGACATGGATGGCGATCTCTGGATCGGCACAGCCAACTCAGGACTCATTCGCCTCAAAGATCGCGCGATCCGCATGTACACGGCGTCCGACGGCCTTCCCGGCGAAGTTGTGATGTCGGTACTGACGAGTCACGACGGCACTGTGTGGGCGGGCAGCAACTGCGGTGGACTTTCAAGGTTCGATGGTCAGCGCCTCAGGACATACAACGAAAGGGATGGGCTATCGAATTCGTGCGTGTGGAGTTTGGCGGAAGATAACAAACAGAATCTTTGGATTGGGACATGGGGTGGCGGCCTCTATCGTTTTCGAGATGGCCATTTCACCCAGTATTCGCAGCAACTTCCCAGCGACGCCGTGCTGAGCATCGTAGCCGCCCGCGACGGCTCTCTGTGGATTGCAACGACCGAAGGCCTCAGCCACATGGTTGAGGGGCGTTTTCGCAACTACACCACCGCGGATGGTCTGTCGAGCGATCGCGTAACCTCCGTGTTTCAGGATCGCGCAGGCGATATCTGGGCAGGGACGACCGCTGGCGTCGATCACCTCGTTGGTGCGCGTTTCGAGCCGATTCAACCCCGTCCTGAAAATGAGAACGTGTCCTATGGTCCACTGCGGGAAGACTCAACAGGCAATCTTTATGCACTCTCTTTAGCAAATGGAATAAGCCGTATTGACGGCGGTCGTCTCAGTCACCTGAGTGAGGCGATTGAAGCGTCGGGGATGGTCGAGTCCGACGGCAACGACTTGTGGTTTAGCGGAAGGAACGGAATCTTCCGTGTAGCGGCAGGAGAGTTTAAACGCAAGGAGGCAGACCGTGATTCACCCCTGGATGTAACCACGTTTGGCCCTGCCGACGGAATGACGTCGAAGGAGTGCAGCGAAGGACAGCCGAATATCGCGATCTCCCCGGATAGCAAAATCTGGGTGGGGACGTTGAAGGGGCTGGCCATGCTGGACCTGCGACGCATCCGTCACCGAAGCCGTCAGCCTGCGATTTTCATGGAAGAAGTCAGCGTTGGACAAGTAAGAATAGCCGCAGGCAGCGAGTTGATTTTGAGCCCAGGCAAGGAACACGTGGAGTTGCACTTCACAGCAATTGACCTTGGCTCGCCGGAGAACATTCACATCCAGTACAAACTTGATGGCGTGGACTCGTCATGGCTCGACGCCGACGCAAGCCGCACTGCGATCTACACCGATATCCCGGTTGGAGCTCATTCGTTTCACATCCGTGCAACCAATGGCGATGGGGTCTGGGACCGAACGGGCATTACCTACAAAATCACTCAAAGGCCGTTCTTCTACGAAACTCTAGGGTTTCGTCTTGGGGCCGTGACGGCGGGATTCTTCGTATTGGCCGGTTTGTACCAGCTACGGCTTCGCCAGGCCGCTGCGCGGTTGAATGCCGGCTTCAGCGAGCGCATGGCGGAACGTAACCGGCTAGCGGGTGAACTTCATGACACGATCCTGCAGACGGTCCAGGCCACCAAGATGATAGCGGACAATGCTCGCCTCAATCACTCTGACGACCCCCGGCATCTACGCGACGCCATAGCCAACATCTCAGTTTGGCTCTCGCAGGCAACAACAGAGGCCCGCGCAGCATTGAACGCGATCCGTACGTCTGCCTCGCAAAAAGACGACCTAGCTGAGGCGTTTCGGCAGACTGCCGAGGCATCGCGTGGCACATCCAGAATGCGTTTGGTTCTTTCTGTTCAAGGTGTCGGGCCAGAATTGAATCCAATAATCCGCGACGAAATCTACCGTATCGGGTGTGAGGCAATTCGCAATGCCTATCTGCACTCGGCGGCAAGTGAATTGGCAGTCAGCCTCAATTACGGGCCAAACCTCACCTTACGTGTTCAGGATAATGGCAGAGGAATCGATCCCAACTTTGCGGCGAACGGCAAACCAGGCCATTTCGGCTTGCGTGGTATGCAGGAGAGGGCTGAGCGCATCCACGGGACATTGCGCGTCATGAGCCGAGTCAATTCCGGTACCGAGGTGGAACTAATAGTTCCTGGGAAAGTAGTATTCCGGAGAACGAAAGGGAGCGGCCGCATGTGGCACTCCGGCCTTAGAACTTTGTTGCAGAGACGTGCTAATTCGTCCAACCAGTCTGTTGGGGAATCGAGACGGGAAAACAGCAATGAATGATCAAGCTCATATTCAGATTCGTGTACTGAGCGTTGATGATCATCCTCTTATGCGCGAGGGTATCGCACGCATCCTTAACGATCAGCCTGATATCACCATGGTTGCCCAGGCAGCCAACGGCGCCGAGGCCATTCGACAGTTCCGACAACATCGGCCAGACGTGACCTTATTGGACCTTCGGCTGCCCGACATGAGTGGCATCGATGTGCTGATTGCTATCCGAGCTGAATTCTGCGATGCAAAGGTCCTGGTTCTCACCACAGCGACCGGGGATGTCGAAATTCAGCGCGCGCTAAAAGCCGGTGCGCGGGGTTACATCCTTAAAAGTATGTCGCCGCCCGAAATGACTGAGGCCATCCGCCAGGTTTACCTGGGAAAGAGGCACGTTCCCCCAGAGGTGGCAGCTCAGATCGCAGAGCACATGGGCGAACCGGAGCTCACAAGTCGAGAATTGGAAGTGCTGCGCCATTTAGCCGGGGGCAATCGCAATCGAGATATCGGGGATCTGCTCTTTGTCTCTGAGGAGACGATCAAAGCGCACGTCAAGAACATCATGGAAAAGCTCGGCGCGAGCGATCGCACCGAAGCCATAGCAATCGCGGTGAGGCGTGGGATTATGCAGCTGTGATCGTCCTGCTTGGCGGCAGATTGGAATTCTATCCTCCCCGAAAGTAGTAGCAAAAGAATCCCTCGAAGGGGAATTTCCCTCCATCGCGTTGCCCGTCAGGATAGTTACAGGGGTTGATCGCACCTCAAATAACGAGGGACTCATTGGCGGGGCACATCACAAGGTACGTTGCTGGCCTATCTGGAACCGGACTTCTAATCCTCAGAGCTACTGTCGGTGTGACGGCGATCTTGCAGGGCTGCGAGCTCGTGTCGGGGCACGAGAGTGGGCCCCCATGGTTATGGTCCTTTGCCGTCGTCCTGTGTCTTGGGGGAGCCGCTCTTATTCTCGGCGCTCTGACAGTGTTGAGCAGCCTGACGATCGGCGTCACCGAGATGGGGGCCGCATGCTCCCTTCTGCCCTCAGCATCCTCCGCCGTATCGCACTCGCATGAAGCAGAGGTCCTCGTCATTGCAATGACGATCGTGGTTATCCTGATCGGTCCAGGTGCATACTCCATCGATGCCAGCCTGTTCGGACTTCGCGAGGTCAAGATTCCCCGTAACTCCCCGCCCTCTGACTTTTAGAGACGAAGCCCAAGTAAAGAGCCGGACCGTTGATTTGCCGCGCATCGTCACGTGTTCTGATCTCAGAGGTAAAGCTCGATCACCCTTTCGGGTAATCGTCGGCCTGACCGATCGTCGAATTTGAAAACTACGAAATCTCGGACTTGTGCAGTGAGAGCGGCACGAACAGAATGGGATTCAAGTTGAAGAGACTCCATTCTTCTCCGAAAAGAGGTCACATCATGAAGCTGAATGCACCTGCTGACTATCGACAGGAACTGTCAGATACCAGAGTCGCCAGAACTCGGATTCTGGAAACCGAACAAAAGTCAACCAAATCCGTGTGCCTCCTGCTGACACTACTGCTCAGTTTTGTCATATCCACATCGGCTCAGTCTGTTCCGACGAGCACCTCGTCAGACAACGCCAGCGTTACTGGAATTCCCGCTCTCCCTGCTACTTTCCAATCTCGAACGATTGCTTCGCCAGCGGGCGCGGATATCTTCGTTCGCTGGGGAGGCGAAGGCCCGGTAGTCGTGTTGCTGCACGGCTACGCGGAAAATAGCGATTCCTGGGCTCCTCTGGCCAAAGATCTGATGAAAGATCACACCGTAGTGGTTCCGGACCTTCGTGGAATCGGACGGTCATCGAGACCTGAAAGCGGCTATGACAAGAAGACTGAGGCGAAAGACATTCGCGCGGTTATTGTTGCGCTCGGGTTCGATCGAACTGCCGTCGTCGCTCACGACATCGGGAATATGGTCGCCTACGCTTATGCGGCGATGTATCCAGACAAGGTGGAACGGTTGGTGGTGATGGATGCTCCTATTCCCGGCATTGACCCATGGAACGAAATCGTACAGAACCCTGCAGTGTGGCACTTCGGGTTCCACGGGCCCGATGCGGAGCGACTGGTGGCCGGCCGGGAACGTATCTACTTCGACCGCATCTGGGATGACTTCTCGGGTAGCCCAGGCGAACCGAACAACGCGACCAGAAATTTCTACGCGGAAACCTATGCACAGCCAGGTGGAATGCGCGCCGGATTTGCGCAGTTTACCGCCTTCACGCAGGATGCGAAGGACAACCAGATCTTCGAACAAACTAAGTTATCCATGCCCGTTTTGGCTGTTGGTGGAGAGAAATCGTTTGGCGCACTTCAGGCCGTGATTATGCGTCACGTTGCGACGAACGTGGAGTCAGCAGTTGTCAAGGGTTCGGGGCATTGGCTCATGGAAGAGCGGCCTGCGGAGACCGTGGCTCTAACCCGAAGTTTTTTGGATGCCTCGCCGGAGGAGCGCTTCTCCCCTGCAGATTTCCAATTTCCCGGTAAGGGGAACCCCGGTACGGGAAGCTCTGGAATCTCAGGCATTCAGACAGTGGTGCTGAAGGGCGACCCCAATCGCGACGGCGTATATACGATCATGCTGCGCGTCCCCGCTCATACACAGATTCAGGCGCACTCTCATCGCGACGACCGCGTGGCGACGGTGATCTCGGGGACGTGGCACATTGGTTACGGCGACAAATTCGATGAATCGAAGCTGAAGGCCCTTCCTCCCGGGAGTTTCTATACCGAACCTCCGGGCGAGACCCACTTTGCTGAAACGGGCGACGAGGCCGTCGTGGTCCAGATCACCGGATATGGCCCTTCCTCGACGGACTACGTCGATCGCGGCAATGATCCCCGAAATGCGACATCGCAAAGTTCCGTCGCCGCAAATTGACTGGCTCACGAGGCGTCACTCCAACTTTGCCGACCAAGGATCTCTGGGGAAACACCCGCATCAGGGGCTCGGCAAGTCTGACGAATCAACCGCAGAGACTTCGGCCTCAACTGGAATGCTGCGCTGGAAGCTGGCGACTTCCAGGTGAGCAATGAAGCTACGATCACGCTCGATGTTGAGTTTTTGAAGGCGTGATTCGTTGCGACCGTCATGGCAATCGCACGGTGCATTCCGGTCTTTGGACTGTCGCGTTGCCCTTCCACTTTAACTCCCACAATCTCTCGCAACGCAAGAAAGGATGGAATCGATGATTCTTGGAATGAGTGCGCACGGATTCACGTTGTTTCATGTCACAGTCAGCCTTCTTGCCATAGCGTCCGGAATTGCGGTACTTTGCGGGCTGCTCGCCGGCCAGCTTTACCGGCGCTGGAACTCATTGTTTCTAGTCACCGCGTCCCTAACCAGTATCACAGGGTTCGCCTTCCCTAACGCCCACATCACGCCCGGCATCATTGTGGGTGTTCTTTCATTGATCGCGCTGACCCTCTTTGCCATCGCGCTGCACATTGGTGATCTCAACGGAGCATTCCGGGGCATATTCGTGGTGAGCACCATTATTGCTCTGTACTTCGAGATGTTCGTTCTGGTCGCACAGCTCTTTCGGCACATTGCGTTGCTTAAGGCCCTTGATCGAACCGGACAGGGGCCAGCTTTCGCTTCCGCTCAGATTCTGGTGCTGGCCATATTCACCTGGTTAGGCATAGCCGCAGTCAGAAGATTTAAAAGCGGATCGCTTACCGATTTACAAATGACGACAGTATATCCACGTTCGATGCAGTCGCAACGCGATTGACGCTTTTCAAAGCCAAACGCCACAAGAGTCGTAGTGCAAATGCCTATGGGAGGTGAGGATCGTCAATGAATACCTGTGCCGTATTCGACGCTGCATCTTTCTTAGAACCAGACCATGTGCAGGGCAGGTCTGTATGCATAAGCTGTGGTGAGCGTTCTTCTCTGCATATAGTCGTGGCCGAGTTGCTCTACAAAAACCAGCTTCTTCGCTTCAAACTGTCTCAGTCGCAAGCACTGATGGGCCAGCTTCGACTGGCATTCGATCAGGTGCAGGCACCTCCCGGCTCAGCGACAGAAATTCAGGAAGCGTTGAACGTCCTGAGCACCCTTCTAAAACCGGAACTCGAGTGCTGATCTGGGTTGCCCAGCTCGCAGTGCGTCGCCTTATAGTCTGTCAGATTCAAGCTTCCTCTGCAGAACGGAACTGCATCGACAACGAAGTTACTGACCCGGCGTTCCTTAGAGGCGCAAGCGACTAACGTCACCGCAAACGAACGTCGTCTGAACGATTGAGAAGGGAGTGTTTATGTCGAGAGGTTCTGATGCAAGACACTTGCTGGAACAGCGGAGACACTGGATCCACTACTGGCTGAATGCCTCCTTTCCACGAGGTTGGGTCACCGTATTGATGACGGCTGTTTGTTGCCTCTCCGCTTGTACGGCCCTTCGGGGACAGTCGGACGTGTTGCAGCTGCCCCATCGCGATCGGGAGTCGTGGCCAGAGATGGATATGTATTATCGGGCCGGAAGACGCATCGATCTCACTTTGGTCTCGCAGGCCAGGCTGAGCACCGGTGTCCCGAACCCCGCACTTTGGCTGCTGGGTGTAGATGCAGGCATTGTTCTCAATCATCATCTTTTAGTCACACCGTCGTACTACTACTTCCGGTTCGATCAAGCCCAAACGACTGCACAAGGTCACAACCTTGTTCTCGCAGCCACGTTCAGCACGTCGGCAGGCAAGTATGTCATTGACGACCGCAACCGCGTCGTCGGGTTCCTCATCCCCAACAGCGATTTCTGGGTGTATGGAAATCGACTGCATGTGGAACGGTCGATTGGTCCCGAAGAGAAACACATGGCTCTCATCGGCTGGGATGAACTGTTCTTTTTCTCGAACACTGACTCGTGGCAGCGGAATCGCGTGGCGTTCAGTTTCCATAAGGGGATCAACAACCGTCTCGCGATGGAACCATATTTTCTTCACCAAATTGACGGACATATACGTCCCGGAAATGTAAACGCATTTGGATTGGTCTTCAAGGTGAAGATACATTGAGATCGGGATGGTGCGATCGTGACAACAGAAGCTTTCGAATCAAGCCGCATCCGGGCGGCGAAAGGCTTCAGCCCGGGTTTCCTGGTGAGGTCCTGAGGTTGGGCTTCCGCCTTCATGGATCGTTCAGGTTAAAGTTGCATCTCAACCTCATTTGCAGTCTCTAAGGAGAGAACCATGAATCTGAAGCTTACTGGGAAAACGGCACTAGTGACTGGTTCGACAGCCGGAATCGGCTTAGCCATCGCGCATTCCCTCGCGCGTGAAGGCGCGCGAGTGTGGATCAATGGCCGGAGCTCTGAGAGAGTTCAGAAAGCATTGCTGACGATACGCGAAGCTGTTTCAGGAGCACAGGTGACAGGAATTATCGCCGACTTTTGTTCGAGCGATGGCGCCCAGCGCGTAACCGAGAATCTCAACCGGGTAGATATCCTCGTGAACAACGTAGGCATATTCGAGCCGAAACCGTTTGCGGATATCTCGGACGATGAATGGCTTCGATTTTTTGAAGTGAACGTCATGAGCGGGGTTCGCTTATCCCGTCATTACCTGAAAGGAATGCTGGAAAAGAACTGGGGGAGGATTATCTTCATTTCGAGCGAATCTGCGATCCAGATTCCTGCGGAGATGGTTCACTATGGAATGACAAAGACGGCGCAGATTGCGGTAGCACGTGGAATCGCCGAAAGCGTTGCAGGAACAGGAGTAACAGTAAACAGTATCCTACCTGGGCCAACCGAGTCTGAGGGCGTGGGGGATTTTGTTAAGAATCTGGCAATACAGCAAAACAAATCGAAAGAGGCCGTGCAGCACGACTTCTTCGAACACGCAAGGCCGTCCTCGTTGCTGAGACGGTTTGCAACCGTCGAAGAAGTCGCCGCGATGGTGACCTATGTGGCAGGAGAAGTGTCCTCCGCCACAAACGGCGCTGCTTTGAGAGTCGACGGAGGCGTGGTTCGGGCAATCTTCTGACATCCGCTTGCCCTGAGAGTGAAGGGTCGCATCGTAGTCTTGGCATTACGTAAGAAGAGTGGGAAGCTCACCGGCACACACATTCGACGTACTGATCCAGCCCGTAGCGCCATCATGGGCAGCACCAGTCCAACAGGCTGCTACTGTGGGCGCTGCGCCGTCCTGCGCGCCTCCAGGTTATGAATGGCAGGCTCAGCCTGTCCCTGCGCCGATCTACGCAACAGAACCAATCCGGAGCACTCCTGTAGCGCCATCATGGCCTGTGCAATGGCGACCGAGAGCATAGAGAGCGGAAGCGAATGCTGTTGGCGATAGCGATAAGACATCCGGAAGACCGCGAGTCTAACGGCCCCCAGCATCATGCCGAGCGAAGGTCGGCGAAAACCGGACGTTTGGGAATACCAATGGAGAGAGCCCGGTGCTCGAGGTCGTTACAGGACTGCGGGCAAGCGAACAGTTTGGACTTAAGTAGGTCGATATCGACTTCACAAGAACGAAGTCAGCGTAACGCGCTCTGTTGTTATAGAAATCGTCGGCTCCTGCAAGACGGAGGTGTCGCGGAAATTCGGTTCCGCTCTACCCGGTTCTCGCGTGAACTCTCCGCACGCGGCGGGATCACACGGAATACAAAGCCGCAAGCGGTCCGCGATCGTGCTACGCGAAAGCAAAATCTCGCGAAACACGAGAGCCCGTTCTTGTTAAGTACATGACCGACAGTCAAAGTTCTAGGAGATCCTCGATGCACGCGCCGAACCACATCTGTACTGGGAACGCGCATCGCTGGGTCCATGGTTAAACACTCATTGAAGAAGCCGCGAAGTGAGCGGGCGACCCTCACTCTTCCGAGAAGTCCGGTTTTTCGTCCAACTGAGCGCCGCAGAAGCGCACCGCGGAGACCGTCAAGGGTCAATTTGGACTTGCCCCCATTTTTGAGACAAACGGTTAAGACTCAAAATCCAACGAA
>VFSW01008958.1_pt1 | contig 14314 bp, 9 predicted proteins | sample 5358111 | NCBI WGS metagenome assembly VFSW01 (sample SAMN11554181, study PRJNA540505) | mine drainage metagenome | isolation source: sediment from site ElyBrook_90M | place: USA: Ely Copper Mine, Vershire, VT | collected 2017
TTGAGTGATGGGGACGATGCCGATGCCTCGGCGCCGTTTGTCGAGGCGCCCGTTGATGCAGTTTGATTCGAGGTGTACTTCGGCTCGCTCACGTAGCCTTTCACTTCATTCTTTCCAATTTCGTTCACCACCAGCTGTACCGGCTGCGTGTGTCCGGCGAGGTTGATCCAGACCGGCTCGTACAGGCTGACGTGCTTCCTTTCAAGCCGCTGGTCGCCGACACTCATCATGAGGTCGTAGTACTCGTGCCGCGTGTTTGCCTTTCGAAGGGACAAACCGATCGGGCCGACATGCTGGAAGCTCTTGGACTTGTCGATCGCGAATTCGTAATAATTTCGCTCGCCGCGCTTTTCTAGCGCCACGAGTTCGTCATGACTGGCGGCGATGGAGCCGCTGAGCTCGTCATGAGTGGACTGAATACGACCCTGGAGATCCTGGGTGGCGCTTGAAGTCGACGTCAATTGCTGGCGCGTTTCGGCTAGTTCGCGCTGTTGCGCTTCCACCTGGGATTGCAACCGGTGTATCCGCGGGTCGACGCTGACGCCGCGGCGGGCGGGCCTGGCCGCGGTGGGCGCGGGCGAAGGCACAGGCACAGGCACAGAGGCGGGTGCGGCTGTGGCGGGGGACGAGGCCATCGCCTGCAGCTTCTGCGACATCGCCTGGATCTGAGCCTGCATCTGGTTCAACGTTTCGCTGGTCTGAGCGTTCTCGGCCTCAAGCGACTGAGTATAGCGGTGCTCCCGGAAAACCCCGATCGCCCCCGCCGCCACCGTGCCGGCCAGCGCCGCCATCAACAACAAGCCGCCGAATCCGATGGGAGGGCGGCGGTTCATGGGTTCCTCGAATTCCGGTGTCATGGTGGGTGATCTCTGCCCTGCCACTTTCGCAATCTGTTGGCCACGCAAAACGCATGTCTTTTCAAAGCGACGTCGCCGCGCGCTGGGAACATTTCTACGACCCACGCAATTCTTACGTGTCGAATTTTCGCGCGCATCGGACCACCGGCGCCTGACGGCACGTCGTCCACTTCGCGCAACCCCGGCTGACACCCGAATCCCGGGCGGTCGATTGCCGATGCCCGGCAGGCCGCCTCGGGCAGCGAGATCAGTCCTCGGGCAGCGGCAGGCGAACCTGAAAGCACGTGCGGCCAGGACGGGATTCGAAGCTCAATTCTCCATGGTGCTGCCGTACGATTCGGGCAACCGTTTCCAGGCCCAAACCGGTCCCTTCGCCAACGTCCTTTGTCGTGAAAAAGGGCTCGAATATGCGGCTCTGGATCTCGGATGGAATACCTGGTCCGTTGTCTTCAATCTCGACAACGGCCTGGTTTCCGTCGCGCCGGGTTCGGATACGAAGCTCTCCTTTGCCCTGCATCGCAGAAACCGCGTTGTCGATCAGGTTCGTCCAAACCTGGTTCAACTCGCTGCCATGCGCACAGACGCGGGGCAGGGAAGGATCAAAGGCGCGAAGCACAGTGACGCCCTTCTTCAACTTGTGACCGAGCATGGTCAGCGTCGCTTCGATGCCCTTATGAAGATCAATCTCCTGCCCGGGAGCCTGATCCATGAACGAGTACTCTTTGATCGCCTGGACAAGCTCGGAAATTCTTCCGGCGCTGACTTCGATTTCGCAAACCAACTGTTCGACGGCGGCGCTGGCGGCGATCCGGTCCACGGCATCGGGTAGAAGTTCCGGGCCGGTTAGCTCTTCGAATGCGTCCAGCATCGGCTCGTCAAATCCACACTCGACCAGCGTGGCGGCATGCTTCCAAGCTTGGTCCACGCCATGGCGCTCGAGCCAGTCGATCATCTCCTGTTCGCGGTCGCTCAGCGCGAGCGGATCGAGCTTGATGCTTCCGAGGCGCGCCAGAGCACTCGCTTCAAAGGCGAAGAAACGTTCCTTCTGGGTCGTCGTGGCATTGTGCTTGCTCAACCGCAGATTGGCGGATTTGAGCGCCGCGACGGCGTCGCGAAGACCGGCGGCGCCTTGGCGGACAGCCGCCGCGGGATTGTTCAGTTCATGGGCGAGGCCGGCCGAGAGCTTACCTAAGGCAGCGAGTTTCTCCCGCTGCTGCTCGGCGCGCGTCGCGCTTCGAACGCGGTCCGTGAGGATGGCCGTGAGGCGCGGCGCCAGCTCTGGAATTTTCTCCAACATTGGGCGGAACTGATCGCGGTGCACGCGGGCCATCCGGCATCGAGTGGTGGCTCGCGCAATTCCCGGAAAATGAGTCAGCCGCGATCCGGGAAGCACGCCCGTCAAATCACCGGCATGGGCATGCAGCACAGCCCACTCTCCATTGCCGACCTCGCGGCGGAATTCAAGCTCACCTTCGAGCATGATGATCATGTGGTCGGCCGGGTCACCGGGCCTTGATACGGTTTCGCCGGCTTCGTAACGCGAGTCTTCGGCATGGGCTGCCAGCCAATCCATTTCCTGTCCGGAGAGGCCGGCGAAGGCAGAGATGGTGCGAAGAGCGTCTGTCAAAGGAATCTCGTGGGAGGTTTCCATCATTCCACCGTCACAAATTGCTGAGATACTGGTGCACGAACTGGACCGCTACGGAGCCTTCGCCAACGCCTGCCGCGACCCGCTTCACGGAGCCGAGGCGAACGTCGCCGACGGCGAACACACCTGGAACGCTGGTTTCGAAGATCGCCGGTTGCCGGTCCACTGTCCATCCGCGGGGCCGGCGGCCCTCGCGAGCGTAGGCCGCGCCGGTGAGAATGAATCCCCGATCGTCTCGCTCGACGAAGTCTCCAAGCCAGCTTGTTCTGGGGGCGGCTCCGATGAAGATGAACAGGGAATTCGCCGGCAGGGTTTCTTCGCTTCCCGTGCTGTCGCACGCAATCCGGAGAGCCTCCAGATGGCCGCTGCCGATCGCTTCCCATACCCGCGTCCTGGTGTAGACTTCGATGTTGGATGTGCGGCCAATCTGGTCGATGAGATACTTCGACATGGTCGCTGACAAGCCTTCGCCGCGCACCAGCATCACAACTCGCCGGGCGTAGCGGGCAAAATTCATTGCGGCCTGCCCCGCCGAGTTTGCACCGCCCACAACGAAGACCGTCTCGTCTTTGCAGGCCAAAGCTTCCGTCGAGCCGCTGCCGTAATATACGCCGGCGCCACTCAAGGCCGCAATCCCCGGTACATCGAGCGTATTCCACTGCACTCCGGTGGCAATCATCAGCACTTGACAGGACAACTCCGTCCCGTTGGCCAGCTTCACATGACGATAAGGCCCATCGGCCCGGACAGCCACGGCTTCTTGCGGTGTGAGAATCTCGACTCCAAATCTCCGGGCCTGAGTCACCGCTCGCCGGGCCAGTTCGCCACCGCTTAAGCCGGACGGAAAGCCGAGGTAGTTCTCGATGCGGGAACTCAATCCCGCCTGGCCGCCTGGCGCTTCGCGCTCGATCATCAGCGTCCCGACACCTTCCGACGCCGCATAGACGCCTGCCGCCAGACCCGCCGGGCCGCCGCCGACAATGATCATCTGATAGAAGTCCGACGCGGCGCTTGTCTGAAGGCCCAATTGCGCCGCCATTGCTGGTCCATTCGCCTCGGCGACAACCGTTCCGTCAGACAATACCGCCACCGGCAGCCGCTCCCTGTCCGGGCCGAGCGACTGTAACAGTCGATGCGTCTCGCTGTCCGGCGTGCTCAGTTCCACGTCCAGCCAACGGTAAGGAATCTGCTGGCGGGATAAGAAGTCGCGGATCTCGTAAGACCGGGGCGACCAACGAGTACCCAGCACGCGCACGCCTTCGAACGGCGGACGATAGCCTCCACGCCAATCCTCCAGCAAATCATCGAGCACAGGATAAAGCCCCTGTTCTGCCGGATCCCAGGGCTTGAGCAGATAGTGGTGGAGATGGACGTCGTTAATCGCCCGGATGGCCGCGGTGGTGTCGGCATAAGCCGTCAGCAGGACCCGCCGCGCTTCCGGAAAGAGAATCTTAGCCTGCGCCAGGAATTCGATACCGTCCATCTGCGGCATTCTGTGATCGGCCAAAAGAAGACTAACCGGCTCGTTGCGCAATTGCAGCCTTCGGAGGGCGTCGAGCGCCGCCGGTCCGGAGCTCGCCCGAAGAATGCGGTATTCACCGGCATAGCGGCGCCGCAGGTCGCGCTCAATCGCCCGCAATACCTCGGCGTCGTCGTCCACGGTAAGCAATGCTGGTTTCGTCATTCCGCCTTGAATTCCTATCGCAAACTCAGCTTCCGGTCTGGCTCAATAACACCTCGATCGCGCGGTCGAGCTGCGAATCCCGTCCCTCGATCCATTCGCCAACCGGCCGCTGCACCTCCACATCGACCGGCCGCGGATTCAGCTCCATGGTCTTGCCGTCCGCGCCCTGAACCCTGACCTCGGGAAGGCGCAGGAACGAACCGTCGACTAATTGCTCCCCCCACGTGTATATGATCCATCCTGCGGTCGGCTCGCCAACAACCTTGCCCAACTTCAGGTACCGGTAGCCTTCCGTAAAATCCTCCGCGTCCGACAAGGACTCTTCGTTGGTCACCAGGACAGTCGGTGTGCCGAGCGCTCGCTGGCCCAGGTAGGCGCGTGAAGGGACGGGATCGAGTCCTCGGCGCGTCATGGTGAGGTAATTGCGCCGCGCGAAGACGTCGAGCACGTATCCATTCACGAATCCCCCGTGGTTGGCCCGCAAGTCGATTACGACACCTTGCTTGGTTTCATTGGCGGCGTCGAGGTCGATATAGAGCTGCGTGAGGGAGGCCTCGCTCATATCCGCGATATGCACGTAACCGAGTTTCCCCTTGCTGACGCGATCCACGTAGGCGCGCTTTTGCTCCACCCACTGGCGATAACGCAGGCGCGACTCCTGCGCGGTGGTCACCGCTTGTAGTGTCACCGTACGTCTCTTGCTCTCGTCTCCGTTCGGGGCGATCTCCACGTCAATCTTCTTTCCCGCCTCGTCCTCGAGCAGCGCATCCAGGTTGGTGTGCGGCCCGATGGTCTGCCCGTTGACCGCGCTCACCCTGTCACCGGCACGGATCGTCCCCTCCACCGACGCCGGACCCTCGGCCAGGACCTCGCGGACGAACAGGCCGGCTCCAGCCTCGTATCGGCCCCGGTCAAATCGCAAACCCAATCGGCCGACGGGCGAGGGCGGGAACGCCGGTGGACCGTTGATGCCGCAGTGCGAGGCGTTCAAGTCGCCGATCATGAGACTGACCGCTCGCCGCATTTCTGCCGGCGTGCGGCTTCCCAGCGCGTACGGTGCGTATGCGGCCCGCTCCCGGCTCCAATCCACGCCGTGGAAGGTGGGGTCGAAGAAGTGCCGGTTCAGCAGTGACCAGGCCTGCTCGAAGGCCGCCATCTTCTCGGAGTTGAAATCCACCTCCATTTCCGCCTGAAGGGACAGCAGCTTCGGCTGGCGTGATTCCAGAGCGACATGCATCACCTTGCCGCCGTCGAGGAAGAAAACCTCCTTCGAGTCCTGAGTGAAGGCGTAATCCTGCTTCCTGCCCGCGGTGGAGGTGAGCTGACGGGCGACCGGCTTTTCTTTCCCCAGCTCGTCCAACGAATAGGTGAACAGGTTGATCTGGCCGGCGACCCGCGCCGGGAACAGCAGTGTTTTTCCGTCGGGGCTGATGACAGGCGCGCCGGCGTCGAGGCCGATCGGCAAGATGTCGAGACGATTGCGAATGCCGTCGAAGCTCACTTTCACCTCGGCCGGCTTTTCGTTGTTGCCTCCGGCAGGCGACTTTCCGGCGGCCGGCTGTTTGGCTCCCTCAGGTTGGTCAACCTTGAACAGGTCCTGGAACTGGTCCTCGCGGAACTTCGGCAGACGCGGAACCAGGTCCACGCGGGCAATCTCGGACGGTTCGCTCCGCTGCGCCGTGTCGAACAATAAATATTTTCCATCGCGGCTCCAGGCGATGCCTTGAGCCGTTTCACCATTGGCCAGAAAGCTCACCGGACGCCCGGGGCCCCCGGCCGCGGGCGCCAATAAAACGTTGCGGAACGATTTTGCCCCGACGCTCGAGTAGGCGATCCACTGGCTGTCAGGAGACCACGCAAGCGCCGGCTCTCGCAGAGATCCGGTCGCCACCACACGCTCCGCTCCGCCGGACGCCGGCAGCACGCGCAGGTCCCTCCCCGCGCGCACGAACGCCACCCATTTTCCGTCGGGTGAAACCACCGGCAGTTCATCCTCTTCCACAGAACTGGTGAGTTGCGTCTCCTTGGAAGTGGTGAAGTCGAACAGGAACACCTGCCCAATTCCGTTCCGTCTCGAGATGTACACGATCCGCTTGCTGTCGGCCGACCAATGCACATCATCCTCGACGGCCGGCGTTTTGGTGACTCGAATCGCGTCCCCGCCGTCTTTGGCCGAGGCCGCGAAGATTTCGCCGTGCGCGGTCACCGCCACTTTCTTTCCGTCCGGCGAGAGAGCCAGACTTGCGAAATCTCCCAGCCTTTGATGCGTCACGGCCGGCCCATCGGCGGCGCCCACCAATTCGATCGGTATCTCGGCCGCCTTGCCGCTGGCCGTGTCCGCCCGCCAGATCGCGAAATTCCTTTCAAAGTAGACGGCCTTTCCGTCGGCGGTGAGGGAAGGAAACAGGAAACGCCCGCCCGTGAGGTGCGTCGCCTGCTTCGGCTGAGATGCTCCCCGTGTGTCGAGCGTCCAAAGATTTTCGTCTCCGCTCTTGTCTGAGACAAAGTAGAGCGTCCGCCCATCGGGCGCCCACATCGGCCAATCCTGTTTCGCCCCACCCCCGAGGAGCCGCTGGTAACCGGTGTCGCCGTCGACCGGTTTCAGCCAGATCTCCGATTCGTCCAAGTGGCTGTGGCCGTGCCGCCACCACTGCGCCATGCTGAAGCCCCGGGCGACAAAAGCGACCTGGCGGCCATCGGGAGACGGCGATGCGTAATACTCACTGAGAAACTCGTCGCGGCTCACCTCCAGGGGCGTTCCGCCGCCGGCGCTGACGCGAAAAATGTCCGTCGCGCCGCCGATATCGTTTACCCCGGAGGTGAAGTAAATCCATTTGCCATCGCGGGACCAGGCGTCGAGACGATCGGGCACATCGCTGAAGGTCAAGCGTCTCAATTGTCCCGTGACGAACGTCAAAATGTAGATGTCGCCGTTGCCCGTGCGATCCGACACAAACGCCAATTGTGTCCCGTCGGGAGAGAACACCGGTCGGGACTCGGTGGCCGGATGCGACACAATCAGGTGCGCCTGTCCGCCCCGCGAAGGCGCAATCCAGATGTCGCCGCCCGAGACAAAGGCGATTTGCGAGCCGTCCGGAGACGGACTCGGTTCGGAGTAGGACGGCAGCGCCTTCTCCTGGCCCCAAGCCGGGGCGGATGCCAGCGTCAGCATCACGGCCCACGTTTTTGGCGAAAGCATCGGCATCCTCATATTCTTCCACGCCCGCGCGGTTTCCTGCTCGCTTCGGTAGCCTCTGGCATGAATTCGGTGTTTGAATCCCCTGTATGGGGGATGGCCTTCCTCCGCGCATGTGATGCAATGGTAAGGTGACTTCGTTCACCGGCTCAATCTGCGGCAGCCTCTCACTTGCTATGAGCCGCGAGTGGCTGGAGACCAATGGGCTCGGGGGCTACGCCTCCTCCACGATCATCGGGATGAACACGCGGCGTTACCACGGCCTTCTTGTTGCGGCCGATCCGCCCCCCGTGGGACGCCTGGTGCTGCTTTCGAAAATTGAAGAGACGCTGGTCATCGACGGCGTCCGCCATGAGCTGTCTACGAACCAGTACCCCGGCTCGATTTATCCCCAGGGTTATCTCCTCCAGACTGGCTTTCGTCTCGATCCCTTCCCGGTGTTCACTTACTCGGCCGGCGGCCTCAGCCTCGATAAAACCGTCTTCCTCGTCCACGGCGAGAGCACGGTGGTCGTATCGTACGAACTGCGAGGCTCCCTTGACGGCCGCGAGGCGGTGCTCGAACTGCGTCCGCTCGTTGCTTTCCGCGATTATCATTCTTCCACCCACGAAAATTCAAACTTCGACGCCACGGTCCGCCAGAGCCGCGGCGTGGTTTGGCTCCAGCCCTATCCAGCGCTGCCGGCGTTGCACTTCACCCATGAAGCTGGGGAGCTCGATACGAAAGGGTCCTGGTACCGATCTTTCGAGTACGAAGCCGAGCGACAGCGCGGGCTCGACTTCGTGGAGGATCTCTACCAGCCGTTCACGCTTACCTCCCGATTGACGCCCGGCGTCCCCATCTCCGTGGTCGCCTCGACCTCTTCGCAGGCGCCGGCGCCGGCGGCGACCCTCCAGGACCGCGAAAGGGCGCGGCGCGATTGGCGGCAGGACTCGCCGAACCTCGTCGAGGCGCTCACACGGGCGGCGGACCAATTCGTCGTCCAGCGTGACGGATTCCAAACCGTGATTGCCGGCTACCACTGGTTCGGCGATTGGGGCCGCGACACGATGATCTCCCTCCCGGGCCTCACGCTGGCTACCCGAAAGCCCGAGTTGGCACGCAAGCTGTTGCTGGTGTTCGCGGCCAATATGCAGGATGGCCTCATCCCGAACCGGTTCACCGAAGCCGGCGCCGCCGAATACAACACCATTGACGCGACTCTGTGGTTCATCGAAGCCGTGCGCGCCTATATCCAGGCTACTGGCGATTCGGGCTTTGTCCGTCAAAATCTCTATGGAGTTCTCCGCGAAAGCGTCGCATGGCATGAGCGGGGTACTCGGTTCGGGATTCATGTGGACTCCGACGGTCTGCTGGAGGGGGCCGAGGAGGGCGTTCAGCTTACCTGGATGGATGCGAAAGTGGGAGATTTTGTGGTCACGCCGCGCCGCGGCAAGCCCGTCGAAGTGCAAGCGCTGTGGTACAACGCCCTGCGAGTTCTTGGGTCCCTGGCCCACGCATACGGTGATGTCCAGGGCGCGGCTCACTACGATCAGATCGCGGCCCGCGCCAAGGACTCATTTTGCAAGACGTTCTGGAACGACCACGAACGCTGTCTCTACGACGTGGTCGAAGGAGAGCGTCGCGACGGCAGCATACGCCCCAATCAGGTGCTCGCGCTGAGCCTGGAGCATTGCATGCTGGACGCCGAAGCGGGCCGCGCCGTTCTCGAACGGGTCGAAAAGGATCTCCTCACGCCCTACGGCCTGCGTTCACTGTCTCCGCTCGACCCGCGATATCGCGGCCGATACGAGAGCGACGTCCGGAGCCGCGACACGGCTTACCATCAGGGAACCGTGTGGCCATGGATGATCGGGCCTTTTTTCCGCGCCTGGCGGAGGGTTTATGGCGACACGGCGGAGACGAGGGCGGTGATCTCGGATTGGCTGGAGAATTTTCAAGGCCATCTGAAGGAGGCCGGCCTCGGGCAGGTCTCGGAGATCTTCGACGGGGATCCGCCCCACGCTCCCCGGGGTTGCATCGCGCAAGCCTGGAGCGTCGCCGAGATTCTGCGCCTTGCCCTCGGACCGTAACCCTCGTCTATCCTGTCTCTATTGACATGAATTCCACTCCCTTGAAGGGACAGAAGGCGCTGGTCACGGGCGCGGGCTCCGGCATCGGTCAAGCGATCGCCGTTGGCCTGGGCGAAGCGGGCGCAGACGTTGTAGTGAATTATTACGGCGATACGGCCTCCGGGGCCGAAGAAGCCGTCCGGAGGATCGAGGCCGCCGGCTCGCGCGCCTTCGCCCATGCTGCCGACGTATCGAGCGAAGAGCAGGTTCAGTCCCTGTTCGACCGCATGATTGACGCTTTCTCGACAATCGACATTCTGGTGAACAACGCCGGGCTTCAGCAGGACGCGCCAATCGACGCCATGACGATAGCTCAGTGGAACCGGGTTATTTCAACTAACCTCACCGGGCAGTTTCTGTGTGCAAGACTAGCGGCGCGCGAATTCAAGCGCCGCGGCGTTGTGCCCTCGGTATCGTCGTCGGCGGGAAAGATACTGTGCGTCAGCTCGGTTCACGAAGTGATCCCATGGGCCGGACATGTCAATTACGCGGCATCGAAGGGCGGTGTCATGATGCTGATGAAGTCGCTCGCGCAGGAGTTGGCGCCGTTCAAAATCCGCGTCAACAGCATTTGTCCGGGCGCCATCCAGACTGGGATTAATCGCGCTTCCTGGGCCACGCCCGAGGCGATGTCCCAGTTGCTCACCCTGATTCCGTACGGCCGAATCGGCCAGCCCGCCGACATCGCGCGGGCCGCCGTGTGGCTTGCCTCCGATGAAGCCGACTATGTCACCGGCGTCAGCCTCTTTGTGGACGGAGGGATGTTGCTGTATCCTGGCTTTGCCGGTAACGGTTAACAAATTATGCCCACCCGCAGACAATTCGCCTCCGCTCTTGCCGCCGGATTTGCCGGCTCCTCCTGGCTGCGCGCCGACGCACCGTTCCGCGTCGCCCTGGGCGGCCTCACCCACGGCCATGCAGGCGGCTTCCTCGCCCGGCTGGCCAAGCGCGGCGATTTTCAACTCGTCGGCATCGCCGAACCGGATCCCGCCCTGGCGCGCCGCTACGCCGGTCAGCACCATCTCGACTCGTCGCTGTTCTTCCCGGACATCCCGACGCTCATCGCCAAAACGCATCCGGAGGCGGTGGCGCTGTTCACCAGCACGCTGGGCCATCGCGCCGGCGTCGAAGCCTGCGCTCGCGCCAAGACTCCGGTGATGATGGAGAAGCCTCTTGCGGTCAGCGTAGAGGATGCGCATGCCATCCAGCGCGCCGCTCAACAGGCCGGTATCCCCGTCATCGTCAACTACGAAACCACCTGGTACCGCAGTAATCGCGAGGCTTTCGACAGCCGGACGGCCATCGGTGGCGTTCGCAAAGTCGTCGTCCACGACGGACATCAGGGGCCAAAAGAAATCGGCGTCCCGCCCGAGTTCTTCGCCTGGCTCACCGACCCGGTGCAGAACGGCGCCGGTGTTCTATTCGATTTTGGTTGTTATGGGGCCAACCTCATTACCGGCCTCATGGACGGCCGCCGCCCGCTTTCGGTCACCGCCGTTACCCAACAGATCAAACCCGACATTTATCCCAAGGTCGAGGACGAAGCGACGGTCATCCTTACCTATCCGAAGGCCGAGGGAATTATTCAGGCGTCGTGGAACTGGCCCTTCGACCGTAAGGACATGGAAGTTTATGGCAGCACCGGCTACGTCCTCACCGTCGGTCACGACCAGGTCCGCCGGCGCCTCAAAGACTCCGCCGAACAGCTCGTCACTTCTCCGGTGATCCCTGCCCCGGACAATGACACCTTCGATTACCTCAAGGCCGTCGCCCGCCGGACCGCGCCGCCGGCCGGGTTGTCATCGCTGGAAAACAACATGACGGTGGTCGAAATTCTCGACGCCGCCCGCCGCTCCGCCAAGACCGGACGCACCGTTCATCTCGCCTCGGCTTGAGCCGCCGATCGCGCGAGCGTTGTTGCGCGCCCGCGTCGACACTTTCGCGGAGGCCCGTTCTCAACCGCCCGCGATCAGCGCCGCGCCCATCGCCGCCAGTTCCATGTCCTCGGCTTGCGGCAGGCCGCTTATGGCTACCGCTCCGATCACCCGGCCGTCCTTCCACACCGGGACGCCGCCGCCCCATCCGGTGAACTTCGGGTCGCCGAAATAGGCGATGTCGAATCCCTTCACCGGGTCGCGCGCGGCGTCTCCAATTTCCTTCGAGGTTTTCCTTTCCCGCGCCGCCGTCCATGCTTTGCTCGTCGCGATTGCCAGCGATGCCAGCGGCGCCCCGTCCATTCTGGCGAGGGCGATCAACTCACCGTGAGCATCGGCGACCACCGCCACCCCCGCCTTGCCGCGCCGGGCTGCCTCGGACACGATCGCGTCGAGAGCCCTCCGGGCTTCGGCATACTCAATTGCCGGCGTCATAATCATTTTCGATTCTCCTTGTTCCATTCATCGCGCCAACCTCCGCACCCGCCGGAGCAGGCCGCTTGCCTCGCCGATCCCCAGCCCGAGCGCGGCCGCCAGATACACTCCCCCGAACACGCTCAACACGGCCGCTCCCACCACTACCGGATGCCATGCCGCGACACCGATCTTCACTACCCAAGCCACGGCTGCGGCGAGGGATGCGGCCAGCCACAATCGCACCGTGAACCCGGCATGCAGGCCCGTGCGTCCGATTCTCCGGTTCAGGCCGCGCCTCAGCAGTGCGAACTCCAGCCATCCGGCCACGCCCGCCGACGCCGTCAAGCCCGCCGCTCCCCAGCGCGCACCGACCCCAATCGCCGCGGGCAGCCACAACGCCGCGCCGTATCCCAGCCCCGCTGTCAAGCAGACCCGTATCAGTGCGTACCGCAATGGTGTCCGCGTGTCGCGCAGGGCGTAATACGCCGAGCTGTAGAGACGGCCCATGGTCGATGCGAGCAGGCCGACGGCTGAGCCCGCCAGAATTCCCCACGTGTAGCGCGCGTCCGCCCGCCCGAATCGCCCTGTCTGCAGCAGCGCCCCGGCAACGGTATCGCCCAGCGCCACAAACACCATCGCCGATGGCACGATGTAGAAGGCAATCTGCCTGAGTCCGCCTTCCAGCCGCCCGCGAAGATACGCCGCCACTTCGCCCGTCCCTCCCAGCGCACTCGACATAACGGGCAACTCGGCGGCCGACACCGCCATCCCGAAAAGACTTACCGGAAGGGTGTATAGAATCTGCGCATTGAACAAACCTGTCACGGCGCCCGTGGGAAGCAGACTGGCAAGCATCGCGTCGACGTAGGCACTGATTTGCACGGCGCCCCGGCTGATGAACACCGGCACAAAGTTCCGCGCCACGATTCTGACTTCGGCGTTGTCCCAAGCCAGGCGCAGCCGCAGGCGGCCCATTAGAGCCAGCACCGCCGGCAACTGCACGCCGAACTGTAGAGCGCTGCCCGCCACCGATCCCCAAGCCAGCGCGACGGCGAGCCGATCGAGGCCCTCGCGGCGTCCCATCCACAGCAGCGTCGCCACCATCGCCGCGTTCCACATCACCGGGGCCGAATAGGACAGCAAAAACCGCCGGTGGCTGTTCAGCACTCCCAGGCACCAGGCTGACATCACCAGGAGCCCCGCTCCCGGAAACAGAATTCGCACCAGATCGACTGCCAGCGTTCGCTTGGACCCATGGAACCCCGGGGCGATTATGTCGATCAGGTAGGGCGACGCCAGCACTCCGGCCAGCACCAGAACCGATGTCGCCAGCGCCAGCGTAGCCAGCACCGCACCGGCGACGCGCCGCGACTCTTCTTTGTCCCCGCGCGCCAGCAGTGCCGCGTACACCGGAATGAACGAGGCCGAAAGGACGCCTTCGCCGAAAAGGTTCTGCAGGAAATTCGGAATTCGGAACGCGGCGTTAAACGCGTCGGCCGCGTCGCTGGCGAGGCCGAAGTAGTGGGAAAAGATCCGCAGCCGCACCAGGCCGGCGATACGGCTCAGCAGGATTCCGGCGCCCACGAGCGCCGCCATCGCATCGGTGCTTTTATTCTGGGAAGCGGCCATCGGCAAGCGGGCGCGGAACGATCCCTCAGTGTAACAAGCCCGTTTCCGCCCCCGGCGCGCTCACTCGCCGCGGCGCCGGCCGAACCGCTTTTCTTGCTCGATCACACGGAACTTGGGCGCTTCAATGAGTGCCCGCAGTCCCGGCAACCGCCACCACGCGGCTGCTGCTCCGGCGCAAAACAGCACCACCAGCCCAACCACGACGCTCATCATGGCCGCACCTCCGCCACCGCTGCCCCAACTTTTGGACCTTCATACACCGACCGCAGATACTCGCCCACCTGCCTTCGCTGCAATTGACTCAGCTTCTTCCAGGCCGGCATGGAGGTGCCGGGGACTCCGTTCTCCAGGATCTTTTCGATTTCCTGTGTGTCCAGTTGGCGCGCCCTGAAATCGGCGGGCGCGGGTGCCATCGACCCGGCGGCGGGTCCGTCTCCAAAACCCTTGGGGCCGTGGCAGGATACGCAATTTTCCTGGAACACCTTCTGACCCGCCAGCGCCGACTCGCTTGCCCCGCTCACTTCGACTCCCGGGCCGTGCAGACTCGCCACGTACACCGTCAAGGCCCGCAGATCCGCCGCCGGAAGGTCGCGCCACGCCGGCATCGCGGCACCTGTAACTCCGCGCCAGAGTGCCTGGCCGATGCGCGGTCCCGTTAACGCTTCCGCCGTCAGGTTCACCGGCGCCGGCCACAAAGCCTTTGCCGCCGGGCCGTCCCCTTTACCGCTCTCGCCATGGCACCCCGCGCAGTTGGTCAAGAACAAATTCCGCCCGCGCCGGCCTTCTTCCTCGGTTCCCGCCGTTTGGAAAAATGCCGGCCCATCGAGGGTTCGATTCG
>VFSW01008959.1_pt1 | contig 14314 bp, 16 predicted proteins | sample 5358111 | NCBI WGS metagenome assembly VFSW01 (sample SAMN11554181, study PRJNA540505) | mine drainage metagenome | isolation source: sediment from site ElyBrook_90M | place: USA: Ely Copper Mine, Vershire, VT | collected 2017
GGCGATGACGGGCTCGAACCGCCGACATCCTCCTTGTAAGGGAGGCGCTCTCCCAGCTGAGCTAATCGCCCGGGAGCGTCTTTACCTTATCTAGACAAGCGTGGAGGCCTTCGAGCGTTACTCGCTTCGCGGAACGGGGTACGTGGTAGACGACCGTGGCACCCACGTATCGAGCCGCCTTTAGCGGCGATCACCGCAACGTACCGCTCGCGCGCACTGCGATCGCGAGCTTCGCGCATCTCTGCGGTTTTTCGCGCAGCGAGGTCGAGGATATTCGGCTGGCCGCGGGCGAAGCGCTGAACAACGCGGTCGAACACGGGCAAGCCGGGCGCTCGAATGGATTCTCCGTGCTCTGCACGTTCACCGAAAACGAAATGACGGTTGAGGTTCGCGACAACGGCGAGGGCTTCGCCGCGGAGGTCTTGCCTGCAGAGCTGCCAAGCGAGCCGCGCGATCGCGGACTGGGAATCTATCTGATGCGGCGCCTTATGGACGCGGTGCGTTTCGACCGCGGCGGAACGCGCGTCAGGCTGATCCGCCGCCACATCGATCCCGAGGACGCCACGCTCAGGGTTTGACGACGGCGATTTTCTTCGCGAGCACGTCGAGAGCGGCGCGCAATTGCGCGTCGTGCGCTACGTCGCCAAAACGAGGGTCGCGGTTTTCGCCCACGCGAACGTCCGGATCGATCCCCTTCAAATTGATGTCGCGCCTGTTCGGCGTCAGGTAATGCGCCGTCGTGATTTTAATCGCCGCACCGTCGGGAAGCTCGGTGAGCGTCTGCATCACCCCTTTTCCAAACGTGCGCGAGCCAATCAGTTGCGCGACGCCGTCGTCCTGCAGCGCACCCGCCGTGATCTCCGACGCCGAGGCGGTGTACTCGTTGACCAGCACGGTGACGGGCACGTCGACCAGAACGTTGCTGTGCGCCTCATACGTCTTATCGGGCAAGCCGCGCTCTTGCACCGTCACCAACGGCCGCTGCGCGATGAAGCGCGAGCTAATCTCGAGCGCCGACTCCACGTAACCGCCGCCGTCGTTGCGCAGATCGAGCACCAGCGCCTTGGCGTTTTGGTCCTTGAGCCGCTGGACGGCGACGTCGAATTGCGATGGCGTATCTTGCCCGAATGCGAGGACGTACACGTAGCCGATGTTCCCCGGTAACATTTTATAGATCACCGTCGGCGGCTGAATGTCCAGACGAACGATCGACACGTCGGCCGGCGCCGCACTCCCACGTTGCGTCACCAAATGAACGACGGTACCGGCTTTACCGCGCAGCAACTTGCTTGCGGATTCGTCAATCCTTTCGTCGACGCGCCGTCGACCGTTGCGATCAGGTCTCCCGGTTGCAAGCCCGCACGGTCGGCTGGCGTTCCCGGCACGACGTACGCGATGGAGATCAAACCGCTCGCAGCGTCGGGCGCGATCAGTACGCCGATCCCGCTAATCTTTTGCGGATCGAGCGCATCCTTGAACGCCTTGTACTCATCGGGGGACATGAACTGCGTCCAACGATCGTTGACGGACTTCGCCATCGCCTGGATCGCGGCATAGGCGAACTCCGTCGCCGGCGCGTGGGTCGCGTCGGCGGCATCGGAGATCGCTGCGTCGAGACCATCGAAGGTCGCGCGATCGTCGTCGCTCGCGCGCAGCGGCGCAACGCTCAAGCGGACGCCGTGCTTACGCGCCGTGTCGGCGATCGCGGCTCGCGCGGCGTCCAGCAACTCTTGCCGGTGGACATCCTTGTAGAACGTCTCGTCGAGCAAAACGTAGCTGCGATTGACGTCTCCGGCCAATGGGTCGGAGAGCGGAGCGGCAGCGGCGGGCAGCGGACCAAGAAAGAGCGCGAGCGTAAGGCACGCGACCAAAGAGCGGAAAATCGAGACGTTCATTACCCGTACCTTATCGGAAGGCCCTCAATCATACCTGAGGTTGAAGCGGTGGGGCTGCCACACGTGCCACAGGAAGACCTCCAGCAGCCCCATCGGATCGTTGGCTGCCTTGAAAACGATGCCCGGCTGCTCCACGTTACGCGGGAGGTCAAAAACGAGGTCCTCGCGCCGGCTCGCTCCGAGCACCTCGTGTTCCGGGCCGGGACGCCCGGTCAGGCGATCCTCGAGCTTCTGGGCGGCCTCATCGACGGAGTAGACGGCTCCCTCGGGGCCAACGGCCCCGGAATGCCCAAACGTGCGCACCTCGACGTCGCGATCGCTCCAGTGGGGGCGCAGCCCGTATGGGGCGACGATCCTCGCGTGGACCACGTAGAATTCGCCGCGCGCGCGCACTACGGACGACCCTGCCCGTAAGGATGCGACGCGGTCGACGCTATCCACGCTCACGCCGGCTTCACCGAGCCACTGGATGGTACCCAACGGCAAAGGCTGCGGCGGGCGGCCAAAGGCCATCACGGTCACAAAGCCGGCGAACAGCACCCAGGCTGCGGCGAGGGCGAGGATCGAGAGCAACAGGAAACGGCGCACATTAACTTTGTATCACAAAGTTAATGTGTTGTCCATCGCTCGATCGAGCGTTACGGGTGGCTCGCGCGCCGCAAGCGATCGAGGATGGCGGCTCCGACGCCCTGTTCCGGAACTATTTGCGCGTCGATACGCGAAAGCTTGAGCGCGTCGAGTTCGTGCAGATACTCGAATAGATGCGTCGCAGCTTCGCGCACGTCACCCTTCGGCGAAAGCACGCGCACGGCGTCGTAACCGGGCTGCCCTTCGCGAAACGCGAGCAGTGCGGCACCCTGCCGCTCGTTCTCGGGCGCACTGCCCTCCAACAAGCGAATCGGCGTCGTCGGCGCGGAGTGTTGTTCGAGACGTCCCGGTGCGCGCGGCTTTTCGGCATCGTTCAACTCGCGTGCGAGCGGTCCGATCACGGCTTCGATCTCTTCGACCGCGAGCGCTCCATAACGCAGCACCGTGGGGCGCGGCTCGAGCAGCACGATCGTCGACTCGACGCCGAGCGGCGTCGGGCCGCCATCGAGAATCATGTCCACCCGTTTGCCGAGCATTCGCTCGACGTGCTCCGCGCGCGTAGGGCTCAGATACCCGAACGGATTCGCGCTCGGTGCTGCAAGCGGCACGTCGGCGCGTTCGAGCAACTCGCGCGCGACGGCATGCGACGGCATCCGCACGGCAACCGTCGACAGGCCCGACGTAACGATGCCCGGTACATCCGAATGTTTACGCAAAACGAGCGTTAGCGGGCCGGGCCAAAACCGCGCGATCAGTGCGCGTGCGTTCTCGGGAAGATGCGCGACGACGCGCATCAACATTCGTTCGCTGCCGACATGAACGATCAACGGATCGAACGTCGGTCGCGCCTTGATCTCGAAAATGCGTGCGACGGCGGCGGCATCGAGCGCGTTCGCTCCTAATCCGTACACCGTTTCGGTCGGAAACGCAACGACCCCGCCGTCGCGCAGAAGCGCGGCGGCGCGGTCGATACGTGCTTGCTCGATCGGTGCTCTAATGTGACTGGCGGCGCGAAACCGAATTCACTTGCACCTGAACGATGCTACCGGCCGGCACGTTGACGTCTTGTTTATTGTTCTTGGCGAGCAAAAAGCCGCCCGCGGCGCCAACGAGACCGCCGCCGCTCAAGTGAAAGAGCGTCTTGCCGATCATGTTTCCGACCAACATCCCGGCGAGCGCGCCGCCCGCCTCTTTGAGCGTGTTGTTTTTGGTATTGGCTTTCATTTTTGTCACGCTCGTGTCGACGGCATACGTCACTCCGCTTCCGGTAACGAGCCGCGTGAAGCGAAACGCGATGCGTCCGGGCCGGCCTTGGCCGGCTTTTTGCACCGAGGACACGGTGCCGTAGAGCGTGCCGCGCGATACGCTCCCGCTGCCGTCATCCGAGGTAACGTTCCTCAAGACGACCGGCTCGCCCACGTAAGCATGATTGCTACTGTACGATTGCGAGATCGTTCCGTTGAGCAGCGAGCCCGAGGTTAGGGCGGCTTGGGCCGCGATCGCGGTGGCGCATACGAGGGCCACGAACGAGCCGGCGGTGATGGATGAGCGCATTGCTGTCGTCTCCCAAAAAGTTCAAGGGGATCAAGTTGTCTGACCCCCTTTTACCCAGATTTTGGGAAAGCCTACTCGGCGGCAAAAACGGGGCATTTGCCCTTAATCAGCGAGACCTTCAAGGTCTGGTTGGCTTGCACTTTCGAGAAATCCACGGATCCCGCGGCGACCAGCGTCGTTTCGACGCCGTTTTGCATCATCACCAACGCGTGGGCACGATCTTGAACTTTTTCGACTTTGACGACGTACGTGCCGTCGGGAACGAGCGCCGCATCGACCGAGGCCGCGTAGGCCAGCGACGGGGCGAGTGAAACGGCTGCAAACATTGCACTTACGAGAACCTTGCGCACGACTATCCTCCAACGATGTGTTTGGTACGCCGGTAAGCATGCCGCAAGCCCAAAATCGGCCATACGACAGAAGCCGCATCGCCAGGGGAACTAAAGGGAAACTTTACACAACGTTACTTGCTTGTAACGGAGACGTCGCCGCTTTCGGTGAGCATAAACACCAGCGGCGCGCCTTTTACGGCGCGCAAGGCGTTGCGCACTTTGCCGTCGCTCGTCGTGAGATCGTATCGCGCGCGGAAGCCTGCGGGAACCGTCAAAGCTAAAGCGCCATTCGAGGATTCTATGCGCACGAGCTTCCCGCGCCAATCGGCGGCAAGTTGCGCCTTGACCGCGCCGTTTCCCGACGTCAGCGTAACGTCGGCGTGCGCGTCGAGGAGATCGATACTGCCATTGTCGGCCTCCGCCGTAATCGGCCCGAGCGCGCCCGCGATCAAAATGGGGCCGTTCGCGTCGTAAATTTGCGACGCCGCCACGAGACCCTCGGCTTGCACTTTTCCCGCGAACTGACGCAAGTCGAGTTGCATGCTCGATGGATAGCGTACTTGCAATTCGTAACCGCTCGCGCCGGTAAAGGGCAATAGCGCCTCGCTCGGTCCGGTTACGGAAATCGTCATCCGGCGTCCGACGCGCGTTTGCGTGAAGCGCATCGCGGGCGTCGATGGGCCAAAATCGACAACGTGAAAAACGATCGAACGCGCGTCGGCAGCCGGCATCAAATGCACGGGGCCGCTCACGTTGAGCCGCAATTGGGTCGTTCCCGCAGTCGGATACTCGCGATCGCTCACTTGCGCGTTCGCGTTTGCGACGCAGAACGTTGCAAGGATCGTTACGATCGGCAGCAAGCGTAGAGTCATCGTACCTCTAATCGTCGTAGGCGAGATCGACGGTCTGCGCGAGCCACCATTCGCCCTCGTCGGGTTTAAAGAATTGGCATCGCACGAGATCGCCGCCGTACACGTGCAACGTGCGCGCGACGTCGCTTCCCGGATTGCCGAAAATATGGTATTCCTTCGGCGGATCGATCACGCCGATCGCCACTCGGCCCGCCGTGCGCGTCGTTCCCCGCCTGAAGCGGTAGCGTCCGTCGTCGCGTTCTCTGAGCTCGTACACCGTTTCTTCCATCGCTCCCGAGACGACCACTTCCGCCCCCCAGAACCCGGCGTGATCGTGCAAGGGCGTAGCTTGTCCGGCAGACCAGGTGAAGCCGATGACCATGCCTCCGCTCGCGGGATCTTGCCACAGGAGGCGGCGCGCATAATGATCCGAGCGCGGCTTTGGGAACAGCGCGGCATCGTCGAAAACGCCGGACGCGCACAAACGCGTCAGCTCCGCCGTCAAAGCGTGAGGAGAACCTTCGGCGGCAGCGCGTGCGATCGAAGAGACGAACGGTTCCACAGCGGTCATCTTGTAGTTATCGGCGTTATCCTCCGATAAAGGCAGCGATTTCCGTGCGTACCGACTCGTCGACGTGGAAAAACGCCAGATGATTCGCCCACGTACCCGTTGAGGTTCGCTGATGGGCGACGATGCGAGCCTGCAGCGTCAGCTCGCGCCGCGTTCCACCCGACGCTTCGGGGAGCGCGAAGGACACTTCGAGCGTCCCGCCCACGGTCAGCAACGGTTCGCAAACCATGAGCATACCGCCGGCCGAGAGATCGACGGCCCGGCCGTGCCCGATTCCGCCGCCTTCGAGCGCGTACCCCACGGGAAGATCCACGTGCACGCGCACCGACGCGCGCGCGAGAGCTCCGCCTCCCTGTACGGTTCGCGCGGTCGATTGGCGAGCGTGGAGTTCGGCGATCGCTCGTGCGAGCGCGTCGGCTTCTCTGGGTTCGCGCCTATCGAGGCGCAACACGTAGTGACGCCGTGGAGGATTGTCGCGCGCTTCCAAAACCGATCCGACGACTTTGGCGTGAGCTCCACCATGCACGATGAGTTCGAATTCTAAACGCATTCCGGTTTCGAACGGAACGAGCGAGCGAACGTAACACTCGTCGATCGACAACCGCTCGATAATGCCCATGACCGGTGCTCGATCGCTCGCATGGAGCATGACCGGAAACTCCAGCGACCGCGATGTGGAAATAGACCCTTCAGCCGTACTCATCGTGTCGTACCCCCGTGCGCCACCGTTTCGAGCATGGGCCCCGCTTTCATTCTGCGGAGCGACGCGCAAAAACGAAGCCGCAGAGGAACTTCCGGCGGCGAAGCCTGAAAGCGCGAGTATGAAACGTCTTGCCGTCGGCGTTAGCGCCGTACTCTTCGCTCTCTTGACGCCCGCGATCGCCACCTCCGCAGCGAAATCGCCCACAACCGCAGCGATGAGCAAGCTCGAGTGGCGCAGCATCGGGCCGTACATCGGCGGCCGCGTGGTCGCCGTAGCGGGCGTTCCGAGTCGACCAAACCTCTTTTACATGGGTGCCGTCCAAGGCGGCGTTTGGAGAAGCGACGACTACGGCCAGAGCTGGGAAAATCTCACCGACGGCAAGATTCCCGGCATCGCCAGCAGCATCGGTGCCATCGCCGTGGCACCTTCGAACGCCAAGATCATTTACGCGGGCACGGGCGAGAACGACATCCGCGGCGATTTCAGCACCGGCGACGGGATCTATAAGAGCACCGACGGCGGCAACACTTGGCACTACGCGGGGCTGCGCGAAACGCACATGACGAGTTCCATCGTCGTCGATCCGCGCAATCCAAACGTCGCGTATGCGACCTCGATGGGGCACGTTTTCGCCCCGAACCCGGAACGCGGCGTCTTCAAGACGATCGACGGCGGCAAAACCTGGAAAAAAGTTCTCTACGTCAATGAAAATACGGGCGCGAATACCGTCGTTATGGACGTGCGAAACCCGGACGTGCTCTACGTTTCAATGTGGCAAGCGCAGCGCTCGCCGTGGAACCTCACCAGCGGCGGTCCGGGGAGCGCCATCTACAAGACCATCGACGCGGGAGCGCACTGGACGAACATTTCGAGCCATCCCGGATTCGCGCGCGGCATCCTCGGCAAGATGGGCGTGGCCGTTGCGCCGAGCGACCCACGCATCGTCTACGCGATCGTGCAAGCAAAAGAAGGCGGCGTTTTTCGTTCGACCAACGGCGGTGCGACCTGGAAGCGCGTGAACGCGAATTGGAAGTTACGCCAACGCGCGTTCTACTATATGGCGATCTACGTCGATCCGACCAACGCGAACACGGTGTACGCGCCCAACGTCGATAGCGTGTGGAAATCGACAAACGGGGGCGCGAACTGGAAACCGCTCATGCCGCCGGGCGATCATCACATCATCTGGATCAATCCCAAAAACACCCAGGTGATGATCGAAGGCGACGACGGCGGCGCCACCGTCTCGGTCAACGGCGGCAAGACGTGGAGCTCGGAACTCAATCAACCGACGGGACAGTTCTATCACATCGCACTCGACAACCAATTCCCGTACCACGTCTACGGCGCGCAGCAGGACGACGGCGCGTTCGAAGGCCCGAGCGCCTCGAACGAGGGTCTTGGGATCGGCGCCTGGCATTCGGTCGCGCTCGGCGAAAGCACGTATATTGCCGTCGACCCGCGCGATCCGAACGTGACGTATGGCGCGGGCTACTTCAGTTCGCTCGTGCGTCTGAACACGGCCACCGGCGATGAAAAAAACATCAGCCCGTGGCCGCTGTATCTGAGCGGTTCTTCCTCGGCCGAGCAAAAGTATCGCTTCGGCTGGACGCATCCGATTTTATTCTCGCCGGCAAAACCCGAAGAGCTCTTTGAAACCGCGCAGGTCGTCTTCAAGAGCGACGATTTTGGAAATACGTGGAGCGCGATTAGTCCCGATCTCACACGCAACGACAAGTCGACGCAAGGGCCGTCCGGTGGACCGGTCTATCTCGATCAAACCGGGGTGGAGACGTTCCCCGATATCTCGTCGTTCGCGATCTCCCCGAAGAACGCCGCTGTGATGTGGGCGGGGTCGGCAGACGGCCTCGTACATGTCACTACCGACGGCGGCACGCAGTGGAAACTCGTCACGCCCCCCGCGCTGCCGCAGTGGGCTCAAATCAGCAGCATCGAGCCCTCGCACGTCGATCCCGCGACCGCCTACCTGACGGCATCGCGCTACCAGTGGGACGACTTTCATCCCTACCTGTACAAGACGAGCGACTACGGCGCGCATTGGACGACGCTAACGACGGGAATTCCGCAAAACCAATATACGTTCGTGGTACGCGAGGATCCGCGCGACGCGCGCGTGCTCTTCGCCGGTACGCGTAGCACGGTCTACGTAAGCCTCGACTCCGGCGCCCGATGGCAGCCCCTCACGCTCAACCTCCCCGGCGTGCAAATGCGCGACATTGCGATCGACGCGCGCCAAGGCGAAGTCGCCGTTGCGACGCACGGACGAGGATTCTGGATCCTCGATAACCTCGCGCTCCTCGAGCAACTCGCGTCGGGAACGCAGTCGCTCTACGCTCCCGAAACCGCATGGCTATCGCACGCATACGGCGGAGGCGGCTTCGGCGGCGCTAACAGCGGTACCAATCCCAAATACGGTGCCTCGGTCTTCTTCGACGTTCCGACGTCGTACAACGGGAAGACCAAGGTCACGCTGTCGTTCCTGGACGCGAACGGCACGACCGTACGTACCTTCGATCTGCATATGCGCGACAAACACCAAAAGAAACTGCCGGGATATCAGCTGCGCGCGATGACCGCGATCGCACAAAATGCCTACCACCTCGCTCGCGAGACGGCGATCGAACCCGGCGCAAACGTCTTCCAATGGGATCTGCGTTACACGCCGCCGACTGAAATCCGTGGGGCTCGCGCGATGACGACCGACGACTTCAGCGACGCCATGAACGGTCCGACGGTGGTGCCGGGAACGTACACCGCCGTCCTCGACTACGGAGGGACCAAAACGCAGAAAACGTTCGCGATCGCGCTCGATCCGCGCCTGCACCCCGAGACCGGGGCGCTGGACGCGCGCCTCGCGCTTGCATCGCGCATCGCGGGTACGCTCGACGAGCTCAACCGCACCGTGAATGCGACGCTCGCCGCTCGCTCGCGCATGCCGGCGTCGAAGCGAGCGCAAGCCGATGCGATCTTGCGTAAGATCGTCGAGTTCCGTTTCGCCTCCAGCGAAGCGGACGTCATGATCGAAACGCAGCTACGCGATCACCTCGCCTTCTTGATGAACGAGTTGGATCTCGCCTATCAAGCGCCGACGGCGGCGGAATCCGCAACCTACGACGATCTGCGTCGGCAGGCCGATGCGGCACTCGCTTCGTTACGAGCGCTGACGCAGTGAGGACATGAATCACAAAGATCTCCTCGTTACTAGCGGCAAGCGCTTTCGGCTCGACGATCGCGATCCCGGGTACACAGCGGGGTTCAAGAACAAGACGGACGCCGTGGAGAAGCTCGAGGCCGACGTCAAGCGGCTAGCCGAACTGCAAGACGTCCTCTACGCAGATCGATCGCAAGCGGTGCTATTGGTCCTTGCGGGGATGGATTCGGCCGGGAAAGACGGCGCCATCAAGCACGTCATGTCCGGCGTCAATCCCCAAGGCGTCGACGTCTTCAGTTTCAAAACGCCCACACAGGAGGAGCTCGCTCACGACTTTCTCTGGCGATGCGAGCGCGTTCTGCCGCAGCGCGGGCGCATAGCGATATTCAACCGCTCGTATTACGAAGAGGTCGTGGTAGTACGCGTCCACCCGCAGTTACTCGAAAACGAACGCCTACCGGCGAAACCCAAGGGCTCCGAACTTTGGGCGCAACGATTCGAACAGATCAATGCCTTCGAACGGCACCTGGTCGCGAACGGCACGCACGTCGTCAAGTGCTTTCTGCACATCTCGAAAAGAGAACAGCGCCGCCGTTTTCTCGATCGCATCGATCAGCCCGCGAAGAACTGGAAGCTCTCGAGCAACGACACCAAAGAGCGACAATATTGGAACGATTACACGCGTGCGAACGAAGAGATGCTCGGGGCCACGAGCACGGACGTCGCGCCGTGGTACGTGCTACCTTCGGATCACAAATGGTTTACGCGTACGGCCATCGCCGACATTCTCGTCGCGAGACTGGAAGCGCTCGACCTTCGCTACCCGGCCGTCGATAAAGCCGACATTCTTGCCGCGAAGGCCGCGCTCGAAGCCGAGCGTTAAGGCCCGCTCCGCGACGAGCTGCGGATCTCTTTGCCGCTAAAAGGCGCGCCGAATAGCGGTGCGAAAGCGCAAAAATCGAACGCGCCCGCCAGCAGCGGCAGCAGCCCGACGATTGCGATGACGGTTCCGCCGGGCGTGTGCATGCCGTAGCCGATCACGATGAGTGCGACGCCCGCGACGGCACGCACCAACCGCCCCGACGTGCTCGCCATAAATTTCACAAAGCCCACGTTAGTGTTCTCCCGGACCGATCACGCCCTTGGCGATAAGCAACATCTTGGTATTGATCACGACGAACCGCCACGCTTGAAACGGCCAGAATTGTCTCCAAAATCGTCCCACGGTCGCCCTCTCCTATTCCGGAATCAAGTGCCAGCCGGGTTTGGCTTGCAGCTTCCAGAGAAATGCCGAGTGTAACGCGCGCTTCGTCCAGGCGCCCGCGAGTCCGACGTCGAGATCGCAGAGCCCGAGATCCCGGCCGTACTTGGGGTAACGTTCGAAGTCGCGCGCGACCGGCGTCATAATGATCGACGCGGCCGAACCGCTCCAGATCGATTTTCCCATCGACGCGATGCACGCCGCCGGCATCTCCGACATGCGCGCGTGATGCGATGGCGCCTTTCCGTGCACTTGATCGGCAATGTTTTCGGCGACGGTGCGGCCCATGATGCCCGACGCCATCCCGGTGCGCGGCGGCGTTGCGGTAATCGCGAGGCCGCTGCCGCTCTTCTTCCCCTTCGACATCGGATGGGGCGGCGCAAAGGCGATACCCGCTGCGTACACGTTGTCGTAGTGCGGGGACAGGTATTTCGCAGGCCAATCCGCGGCCCGGTACTCGTCGTATTTCTTCGGCGTGTAATCCGCATCGACGCGCATGAAGCCGCTCGGCACGGTCATTTTCGCGGTGATGTCGGTACCGTCGCCGGCAACGTACTGGATCGGGATGCCGCGGAATTGCGGGATCAGCATCGCGAGGTCGTATTCGAGCGTTCCCGGATCTTCGCCGATTTGCTCGTAGTGGAGCAAGCCGGAGTCGACTTTGGTAACGCCGGCCGCAATCTTCGCCACGATGCCGGCTTCATCGAAGAGCATGCGCACGAGCCCCGCGCCCGTCACCAGCACGCCGCGCTTTACGGCTTCGATCCCGTCGACGCCGAAATCGCCCGCTTCGGGCTCGTTCGTCAACCAGACGAGCTCGGCTTTATCGCGGAGGCCGCGTGCGCGCAAATCGAAATCGACGTTCATTAAGTATTCGAAGGCCGCGCCCTCGCACGTCGCCGCCGGGTGTCCGACGCCGACGACGATACGCCGCCGCTTCCCGTCCTGCAGTTCTCGCACGATTTCCAAATAACGATCACGCGCCTGCACGGCGTGCTCGACGGAGCACACGCTCGTCGTATTGCCCGTCGTCGGACCGAGCCCGGGCGTGCCCTCGAAGTTCAAGTACGGTCCGGTTGCGTTCAGCAGAAAATCGTACGCAATGGTGCGTTCTTCGCCCGACGTCGTTTTGACGATAACCTGGCGGTCGTCGGGCTTGATCGTCGTCGCCCGCCCGTCCACGTAATCGACGCCGATTTTTTCGTATACCGGGGCGAGTTCGAAATGCACGTCGTCCGGCGACATCGTGCCGGTGCCTACCCAAATCAGGCTCGGAAACCAGGTGAACCGATTGCGCGGCGCAACGACCGTAATGTCGGCTTCCCCCGCTACCAAACGCGAAAGATGAAGCGCGGCGGTATGTCCGGCAAAGCCGGCACCCAACACCACGACGCGCGGTTTCACGAAACGCCTTCTCTTGAGATCCGTTCGAGGACGCGCCCGAGGCGATCGTTCGCGTCCCCCGCAACGGACGACAGATCGGCCCTGCCCACGACGCCAAGCATCGCGTTTGCGTCGACGACGGAAACGTGAGTCTTGCCGTCCACCTCTTGAACGACGAGGTTACACGGCAGGAGCAAGCCGATCTGGGGTTCGGCGGTTAACGCTTGATGGGCCAGTGTCGGATTACACGCGCCCAGGATGCGATAAGGGCGGAACGCTGCGCCGAGTTTCTCCCGCATGGTGGCCGTGACGTCGATCTCGCAAAGAACGCCGAAGCCTTCGTCCTTGAGCAAGCGCTTGGCGGTTTCGATGGCGGTATCGAAGGTCAGGGCCGTGGTAACGTCACGACCGTAGGCAAAGGTCTCGATTGTCGTTGGCATGTCCATATCCTATTCGCCTCCTAGGCAGATGTCGGGAACGTTTACAGAAGACCGGCCGCAAATCGAAGTTGGACCAGGCTCTCGCGTAGTGCAACTTGAGCGGAGAGGAGCGTTTCGTTGGCCGAACGGTCGCGCAGTTCGGCGTCTTGGAGCTCCAGTGCGGTTCCCACGCCGCCGCGGTACCGTACTTGGGAAAGACGTAGCGTTTCATCGGCCAGTTGCACCAAGCTTCTGGCTGCGTCCACTTGGGCAGTTGCTTGGTTCACGTTGAGATAGGCTTGCCGAACCTGCAAGTCGACGCCATTTTCGAGTTCCTGGAGCCCAAGCTTTGCTTGAGCGACGCCGGCTTGCGCCTCGGCCACCCGCCCGGCCGTATAGCCGTTGTCGAAAAGCGACCAGACGGCGTTGAGACCGACGGAGAATTGGTTGTGATAGCCGCCGACAACGGCGGGTTGCGTGTTGCCGTCGGCGAGCACCGCATGCACCTGCGGCGCGTAGCCGGCCTTCGCAGCTTGCACCGCGCGATCGGCGGCGGTGACGGATGCGCGCGCCGCCAGCAGATCGCCGCGCGTTTGTCGAGCCGAAGCCAGCAAGTCGTCCAACCGCACCGCGGGCGCGGGCACGTCGAGCGCGTCGGTCGGCCGATAGGCCGTGTCGAGAGGCACGTCGAGCACGTTGTCGAGTCCCGCTTGCGCGAGGGCGACGGCGTTGTGCGCGCCGATCGCGTTGACGCGTTCGTTTGCGAGTTCCGCCTGTGCGCGCAGAAGGTCGGCGCGAGGGATCATCCCGCTCGCCAGAAGCTGCCGCGCCTCGCGTTCGTGAGCCGAAGCGACTGCCACCGCACGATCGGCGACCTCGCTCATGTCGCGTGCCGCAACCAGATCGAAGTACGCCTTGGATACCGCGGCGATCACCCCAGCGCGCGCCTCGCGGAGCGCACCCTGCGTGGCGGCGATGCCGGCTTCCGCTTGACCGACGCGAGCGGCGGTCACGCCGCCGTCAAAAAGCGTGTACTGCAGCTGCGCGAGAGGCACGTTCGTCGCGTTGACCGTGCTGAACGGAATCGATCCGAACGGCGTGCTCAACTTCGCAATCGGGTTCACGTATTGATAGGTATCTTGCACGGAGAGTGCGGGAAGTTCGGGCGCGCGCGCCTGTTGCAGCCGGGCGCGCGCCGCGTCGACCGCAACGCCCGCCTGTTGGTACTGCAAATTCTGTTTCATGGCGATGGCGAGGGCGCCGTCGAGCGAGAGCGGTTGGCCCATCGGCGCCGCGGCGCCCACGAGCGCTAGCGCGAATGCCGCCGGTAAGACGAGTTTGAGAATGTTAGGCACGATCGATTTCTCTCCAACTGGGTGCATTTTCGTCGGCGGAGCGCAGCGTTAAGCGTTGCGATCCTCGCATCCGACCGTAGGCGCTCGAGAAACGCACTTCGGCGTTCTCTACGCGGAATGGACCGTGTAGATTCGCAACCGCGTCGATCGCGTCGCCTTCACCTCGAAATAGCTCGACGTCGAGATCGACCAATTCGCCTGCGAGCACGCGCGGTAAGGTTGGCGAATCC
>VFSW01008960.1_pt1 | contig 14314 bp, 10 predicted proteins | sample 5358111 | NCBI WGS metagenome assembly VFSW01 (sample SAMN11554181, study PRJNA540505) | mine drainage metagenome | isolation source: sediment from site ElyBrook_90M | place: USA: Ely Copper Mine, Vershire, VT | collected 2017
GGCTTCCTCCTGAATCCGCCGGAGATGCTCTACGCCGGCGAAGCTTTCCGCGTACAGCTTGTACACGGCCTCGGTGCCGGAGGGGCGCGCGGCGAACCAGCCTCTTTTGGTGATCACCTTGAGTCCGCCGAGGGGCGCCCCATTGCCGGGGGCGGTGGTCAACATGGTTTCGATCGGGTCGCCCGCCAGTTCACGCGCCTGCACCTGTTCCGGGGAAAGCTTCGCCAGCAGCGCCTTCTGTTCGGGCGTGGCCGGCGCGTCGATCCGCTCATACACCGGCGCGCCGTAGCGCTCGGTCAGGCTGTGGTACACCTCGCCGGGATCCTTGCCGGTGCGCGCCAGAATCTCGGCAGCCAGCAGTCCCAGGATCAGGCCGTCCTTATCGGTGGTCCACACCGTTCCACCGGTCCGCAGAAACGATGCGCCCGCGCTCTCTTCCCCGCCGAAGCCGAGCGAGCCGTCGAGCAGCCCGCCCACAAACCACTTAAAGCCCACCGGCACTTCCACCAGGCGCCGCCCCAGCCCGGAGGCCACCCGGTCTATGATGCTGCTCGATACCAGCGTCTTCCCCACCCCGGCATCGGCGCGCCAGTGCGGGCGATTGGGGTAGAGATACGAGATCGCCGCCGCCAGGTAATGATTCGGATTCAGCAGTCCGGCGCTGCGCGTCACGACGCCGTGCCGGTCGCTATCGGTATCGAAGGCGAAGCTGACGTCGTAGCGGTCCTTCATCGCAATCAGCGGCGCCATGGCATACGGCGAGGAGCAGTCCATCCGGATCTTGCCGTCCCAGTCCAGCGCCATGAAGCGGAACGTGGGGTCCACCTGCTCGTGCGCCACCGTCATGGCCAGCCCGTACCGTTCGGCGATGCGCGGCCAGTAAGCCACACCCGCGCCGCCCAGCGGATCCGCGCCCAACGAGAGCCGGGCATCCTTAATCGCCGCCATGTCCACCACCGAGCCTAGATCGTTCACGTACGCCGATACGTAATCGTAACGATGGGCGGCCGCCAGCGCCTGCCGGTATGGCCCGCGGCGCACCGCGGCCAACTTGCCGCGCAGGATTTGGTTGGCGCGGTCCTCAATCTGCCGCGTGGCGCCCGTATCCGCCGGACCACCCGTGGGCGGGTTGTACTTGAAGCCTCCGTCGTTGGGCGGATTGTGCGAGGGCGTGATCACGATGCCATCGGCCAAGGCGGACGGGCTGCTGTGATTGTGCGTGAGGATCGCATGCGAGAGCACCGGCGTGGGCGTGTAACCCAGTTCCCGATCGATACAGACGGAGACCCCGTTTGCGGCCAGAACTTCCAGCGCGCCGGCGAAGGCCGGCTCGGAGAGCGCATGAGTGTCCTTGGCCAGAAAAAGCGGTCCGGTGACGCCGGTCTGCGCGCGATACTCGCAAATGGCCTGGGTGATGGCGAGGATGTGATTCTCATTGAATGACAGATCGAAAGACGATCCGCGATGGCCCGACGTGCCGAAACTGACCTTCTGCGCGGATACGGACGGATCGGGCTTCTCCGCGTAATACGCGGTCACCAGGCGGGGCACATCGACCAGCATCGAAACGGGCGCAGGTTGTCCGGCGAGGGGATGAATAGCCATGTCAAAACCAAGGTATCATCTCCGCCCGTTCCGGAGCCCTGGGCGCGGCACCGCGAATACCACAGCCCTCTGCTATTCTGGCTCGTTATGTTAGTCGAGCAACAGATAGCCGAACGGCGGGAGCGGGCCGCTAACGCCATCGCCAAGGTCCTGGAAAGGCCGGGCGGAGAGCCGTACGGCGATTATCGCGTGCAATCCGCCAGCGGGAAAACCTACCGTGTGGCCATGCGCGGGCCTGGTTTGTTCGAAAACTATTGCTCGTGCCCGGACTTCGCCGTCAATACCTTGGGGACCTGCAAGCACATCGAGGCGCTGCTCCTGCGGCTTGGCAAACGCTACGGCAGGACTCTCGAAAGCCGCAAGTTTGCGCGGGCACGCGCCTCCATCTCGCTGCAATACGGCGAAACGATTGCGGTCCGATTGCGGCTTCCGGCCAATCCATCTCCGGCGCTGCGGACATTATCCGATGAGTACTTCGATGCAGCCGGCCTGCTGCGCCTGGAGCATTACCGGAGTTTCGACCGAGTGCTGGAGCGCTTCCGTCAAGCCGACCTCGATGCGGTCATTTATAGCGACGTGCTGGAGCACCTGGACCGGGAGAATGAGCTCGCCGACGGACTGGATTTGGAACGTCAGCTCCTGGCAAGACTGCGGCGCGGACGAAATCCGCTGAACGGAATCCTGAAGACAAAACTTCTGCCCTACCAGGAGCGGGGCGCCATCTTCGCGGCGTGCCGGGGCCGCGTAATCCTGGCCGATGACATGGGCCTGGGCAAAACCGTTCAGGCCCTGGCGGCTACCGAAATGCTGCGCCGCCGCCGGGGCATTCAGAGGGTGTTGGTGGTGGCTCCCGCCTCGGTAAAGTATCAGTGGAAAACGGAGATCGAAAAGTTCTCCGGACTTTCGGCGCAGGTGATCGAAGGATTGCTGCCGCGCCGGCGCGAATTGTACGCCGCACCGCAGTTCTTCAACCTCTCCAGCTATGAACTGGTCCTGAAGGACGTGCGCTACATGCACGAACTCGCGCCGGACCTCATCATCCTCGATGAAGCCCAGCGCATTCGGAACTGGACCACGGCCACCGCGCGCACCATCAAACAGTTGAAAAGCCGGTATGCCTTCGTGCTCACGGGAACTCCGCTTGAAAACAAGCTGGAAGAACTATTCTCCGTTGTGGAGTTCATCGATGGCCGCCGCCTGGGCCCCGCGTTCCGTTTCCTGCACGAGCATCGGACCGAGGACGAGAACGGCAAACTGATCGGCTACCGCGGACTGGACCGGATTCACCATCAACTGGCGCCCATCCTTCTACGGCGCACCCGCCAGGAGGTTCTCAAGGATCTGCCCAAGCGCACCGACCAGATCCTCCACGTGGCCCTGACTCCCCAGCAGGCGGAGCCTTACTGGGAGCAGAATGACATCCTGGCCGGCCTGATGCGCAAGTGGGAACGGCAAGGCTGGCTCTCGGAAATCGACCAGAAGCGGGTGCTGTGTTGCCTGCAGAACATGCGGATGCTTTGCAACTCGACCTTTCTCTTCGACAAGCAGACGAATCACTCGCCAAAGCTCGCCGAGTTTCGCGAGATTGTCCGGGAACTGGCAATCGAAGAGGGCCGCAAGGTAGTGGTCTTCAGCGAATACGAACGGATGACTCACCTGGCGGGCCAGGAACTGGAGAAACTGGGGATCGGGTACGTGTCGCTGCACGGCAGCGTGCCTTCCCGGAATCGCGGCGCGCTCATGGAGAAGTTCCGGCGCGATGCGGACTGCCGGGTGTTCCTTTCGACGGATGCCGGCGGGGTTGGCCTGAATCTGCAGGCGGCCTCGGCAGTGGTGAATTTCGAGCCCCCGTGGAATCCCGCGCGGCTGGAACAGAGGATCGGGCGAGTGCACCGGCTCGGCCAGGCACATCCGGTCCACGTGGTACACCTGCTGACCAAGGACAGCATCGAAGAGCGCGTGTGGGAAACGCTCAAGCTCAAGAAATCTCTATTCGCCGGAGTCTTCGACTCTCCCACGGGCGAGGTGAGCTTCGCCGCGCTCGGACGAAAGAGCGTTCTGCAGGCAGTGAAAGAGATTTTCGCGAATCAACCGGGGCGCTCAAAACCGGTAATTGACCGGCCCGCGCCTAAAGCAGTGCCCATAGAATCCATGCCGGGAGCCGTCTCCCCGGCGGCGCCGCCGGCCGCGGCGCCGCCGCCAGCGCCTCAATCCAGCGGAATCGAACAGGCTGCCGCCGGGCTTATCGAAACCGGCGTGCGGTTCCTCGAGTCGCTCGCCGCCGCGGCGCAAAACGCTCCCGCGGGCGAACCCTTTGCCAATCTGGTATCGCTCGCTCCCCGGACGAACCGTTCGGTCCTATCGATTCCATTGCCCCAATCGGTGGACCGGAACCGTCTGGTTCAAGCGCTCTCCGCCGTGTTGGGCGCGTTTGGACGGTCCGTGTGAGGTTCGATCCGCCAATCATTCCGCGCGCAACCGCTTCATTGCCTCGTCGTATTGCCGCTGCGCTTCCTCGATTGCGGACAGACAGGTACGGCAGGGCCGGCGTTCGTCCCGGTCCACCTCGGAGCAACGCTTGCAACCGGCCCGCTCTTGTACTATCTGTTCGAGCCGGCGGCCGGCCGCCAGCGCTTCGAGGAAAGGCTCACTTTCGGAATCTGACGGCGCGAAACTCAGAAATCGCCGCCAAACGGAACTGCTGAAGGGCATCGGTGTATTCCTTGGCTGCCTCAGCCACCTCATCATCTTTTTCGATCGAAGCGAGCAGAAGGAGTCCGCAGCGATGAGCCTTTTTTTGCAGGGATAGGCTGGATGATTCCGGGGATGGGGCCTTGGTTCTTCGCAACTTAAACCTCTGAACGTTTAACTGCTTACGCCTCGGTTGCGGGCGTGGAGGGCAGAGCGAAATTACCAGGGGCCCTTCCGGTAAATACCATTTTCGAAAAGCAATTCAGGATCTCCAAATATCGTCTTCTGGTCTCGGCGTTGGGATTTGCTTCATACTCGGTCCGCGCGTCCGATAACCGGTTTCGCCACAATTCATGGAGCTGAATCGTATTTTCGTCCTGTACTGGCATCGACAATGTCGAGTATAGCCTCACATTGTGATTTCTGTGTCGGAAATTACGTGGGAGGCCGCAATCTCAAATGGGGGTATCCGTATAAAAACCATAAAAACCGGGATCATCGCTGTTTCCCCCGGTACGCACCTGTTTCTGCGGACGTATGGCGCGTCAGCGACACGAATGGCAGACAATGGCAGCGGCGACCGTGAAGCGGCAGCTTCCGTGAAATGGTGGCCGCCTACTCGCGAACCGGCGCTAGCTGGCCTTCAGGAGACACATCCGCCGGGCGGCGCGGCGGGCTTTCAGCCGTTCATTGGCTTTCTTCTGCTTCTCCGCGGACACGACCGACTGGCATGCGTCGCAGCGCTTCCTGATTCTGGAACGGGTAACGAAATCCGCGCCGCACCGGCGGCACTGCTTGGTCATGGTCTCCTCGAGCGGGAGAATGCCGGGCTTCTTTGGCAGCAGATGAGAATAATGGAAATCGCAATGATTCATGTCAGGCACCTCGTGTATGTGGGTAACCAAACCAGTCCGTGAACGGGAGTGCACCAGGCGATGGCCGGAATTAGGGGCATATGCCCCAGCGGTGTATTCCCGTGGTTGAAATCACGACACCTCCGGTTCCCTCGCCGGTTCCGCGAAGCTGCTTGGGAAGCCATACCCATCTGCTTTCCAATTAAAGACTTCGACGGCTTATTTGGGCTCAGTTTGAAACCCCTTGACCACCTGTACCCGACTGGAACTGTCATGGTTCTCACGATCATATTGCACGCCACCCTCCGAAATCAGGCGGCGCTTGGGGATGCGGGGCGGTACAACTCGGTGGCACCCAGCAGTTCCCAACGTAAATGATTGATGTAAAAGACGAGAATCGGCTCCGGAAATACTTCCCGGAACTTTTCATAGGCTCTCGCTTCCCATCCCTCAGTGAAATATGGTTTCGGATCCATATCCTTGGCGAAGAATCCGTTCTCGTGTGGAACGCCAAGGAAATCCAGCACGGCGGCGATCATATCCAGGTGCGATACCAGCACCGCCTGGGCGAGGTCTTTCGCAAAGTCCTCGTCCGGCTCGGAGATTCGCGCCCAGAACTTCGGAATGGATTTGCGCAGTAGTTCCGTATTCACCTTGGACAGGTGGGTGCGCACTTTGAATCCCTCGTAAATCTGATAGGTTTTCAGCTTCCCGATAGAAATGCGGCGGATGAGTTGCCCAAACGCTTCCTGGCCCAAGCCCAGGTAGACATCCGTTATTTGCATAAAGTGTCAGCGTATCACGGCCAGGCCCTCTGCGGACGTGCAAGTCCGGATATCTTCATCTGTTTTTCCCAGGAGTTCTTAAGTGGGATACGGTAAAATAAACAAGTTTGGACAAAATGGGGAACGTAATCATGCTGGGCTCCCAGTGGGGAGACGAGGGTAAGGGGAAGATCGTCGACCTCTTCTCGGACCGGTTCGATATCGTCGCGCGCTATCAGGGCGGACATAACGCCGGCCACACTGTTTTTATCGGCGAAAAGAAATTCATATTGAAACTGATTCCGAGCGGCATCCTGCGCCCGGGCAAACAGGCCGTCATCGGCAATGGCCTGGTTCTGGATCCGGCGGCGCTGCTCGCCGAGATCGAATCGCTGGAATCGGCCGGAGTAGAAGTCACTCGCGTTCTGGCCATCAGCAACCGGGCGCACGTGCTGTTCCCGTCGCACCGCATGATGGAACGTATGAGCGAAGGGCGGCCCGGACGGGTATCGATCGGCACGACTTCGCGCGGCATCGGTCCGTGCTACGAGGACAAGATTGCCCGCCGCGGCATCCGCATCGCGGATCTGCTGAATCCCGATGTTTTCCGGCCGCAGTTCGATTCGGTGATGGAGGAAAAGGCCGTCATCGCCAAGGCGCTGGGCATTTACGAAGAGCTCGACCTACCCGCCATTCGCGACGAGTACGAGGCTTTTGCCGAGCGCATCCGGCCCATGGTGCGGGACACGGCATTGCTTCTGAACCAAGCCATCTCCGCGGGCAAGACCGTAATGTTCGAAGGCGCCCAGGGAACCATGCTCGATATCGATCACGGCACCTATCCCTTCGTCACGTCTTCGAGCGCTTCCGCCGGGGGCGCCTGCACCGGAACCGGCGTGCCGCCTACCCGCATCAACGGGGTCATCGGAGTCTCCAAGGCATACATCACGCGCGTGGGAGGCGGTCCGTTTCCCACCGAGGCGCTGGACGGCGCGGGCGACGAAATCCGCGCCCGGGGCAAGGAATTCGGCGCGGTCACCGGCCGTCCCCGGCGCTGCGGCTGGTTCGACGCCCCGCTGCTGCGCTACACCGCCGCTATCAACGGCTTCGACAGCATCGTTATCACCAAGCTGGATGTGCTGGATACCTTTGCCAGTATTCCGGTGTGCGTGGGCTACCGCACCGGCGGCCGCGAGATTTGCGAGATGCCCCCCACGGTCGCGGAGATCGAAAAGGTGGAGCCTGTTTTCGAATACCTTCCGGGCTGGCAATCCTCGACCTTCGGAATGGATACCTTCGACGCTCTTCCGGCGAAAGCCAAGGACTACCTGGCCTTCCTCGAAAGCCACACCGGCGTCGAGGCGGGTTGCATTTCCACCGGTCCGGAGCGCAATCAAACGATTATCCGCGCGGGTTCCCGGTTCGAGAAGCTGGTAACGTAGTAGTATCGTGCGCCTGGCTCTGGCCATCTCGCTATTTACCTTTCTCCTGCCGGCGCAGGATCTCCGCGAGATCGTCCGCCGGGCGGTTGAACTGGACGCGAAGAATATCGAACTCGGTCGCGGCTACACCTTTCAGGAACGGCGCGAGCGGCACGAATTCGATGGCTCCGGCAAGGTGCGCCGCGACGATGTCCGCACCTGGGACGTGATTCCGCTGGAAGGCACGGCATACCGCCGCCTGGTGGCCCGCAACGACGTTCCGCTTTCCGCCGAAGAACAGACCGCGGAACAGGAAAGGCTGCGCTGGAACGCCGACCAGCGCCGTAAGGAAACCCCACAGGAGCGAAAGCGCCGGATCGCCGAATGGGAACAGCGCCAGCAGCAGCGTACCCACGAACCGCTGAAAGAACTGCCCGACGCCTTCAACTTCACACCCGCCGGAGAAGCGCTCATCGACGGGCGCACGGTCTACGTGATCGACGCACGCCCCAAGCCCGGCTACCGCCCCAAGAGCCAGTTGGCCTCGTACTTCCCCAAAGTCAAGGCGCGCCTGTGGATCGATAAGGCCGAAGGGCAGTGGGTCAAGGTGGACGCCGAAACGCTGGACACCATCTCCATTGCCGGCTTTATCCTGCGCGTTGCCAAAGGCACGCGGTATACCGCCGAGCAGACGCGGGTGGCCGAAAATGTCTGGGCGCCCAAGCGCATCTGGTATAAGGCCTCCGCGCGCATCGCCCTGGTGAAAGGCATCCAACTGGAAGTCGAAACCCGCCTGAGCGATTACCGCAAACCGGCCGACACCGCCGCATTGGCCGCGGCCGATTCCAATCCCCGCTGAGCCGGTGGTTTCAGAAGTACGCTAACGTATTCCCTTCCGAACGCTCCCTAACGGTCGCGTCTCTGATCGGAGCCGCGCGCGTCAGCGAGTGCAGACTCGATTAGCGGCCGTATTTATGAAACGGTGCACTAAGGAAACCGCGCGAAGTGACGCCCTCTTCTTACCGGTACGCGCCGGTTTTGCGGGCGCACCAGCAGGCAAGAGCAACACCGAATACGAGGTCGTCGTGGGTTCCCTCCCGCCATGCTCCGAACTGCTCATGACCCGCGGCCGTGACGCGCACTTCCATGGACTCCATTTCCCGGACGAGCGTCTCGCCATACGCCAGCCCGGCGGCGATTTTCAAACCGCCGCGCTGCAAAGCCACCTCCATGCCAATAATCAAATCGCGCTCGCGGAAGTCATTTGGGATCAATAGATATTCGTTGCGAACGAAAAGTGGAAAGGGGGAAGGCGGGCCGCTCCGGTCAACACGCACGAGGGGAGCGTGGAGATTCGGGACGCTGTCGGAAATGTGGGTTTCCCGGTGGACGTGATTGTGATGCGAGGCTTTCATTGCCAACAAGCTGCTGAAAAATATCTGAAGGCTTTCCTCACCCACAGCCAGATCGAGTTTCCGCGAACTCATGACATCAAGGCACTGCTGGAACTGGCCGGCCACCCGCTCGCGGATATATTGCCGGCCTGTCGATCAAGGCTCTCCGCGGTGCATTTTCTAAACCCTTGAAAAATCGCGCACCGGCCCTCCCACGCCGCCAAACTTCGGCCGCCCGCGACAGATTGGTGGCGCGTCTCCCCCGCGCCATCCCTTATAATGAGGTTTTCTAATCTGAAACATACCCACTTAAGGAGCTCTTTCATGGCAGCGAAGCGTATAGGTATCCTCACGGGCGGCGGCGATGTTCCGGGACTGAATTCCGTGATCAAAACGGTGGTATACCGTGGCAGCGAAATCGGATGCGAGGTCATCGGAATCCGCCGTGGCTGGGAGGGACTGACCCACGTCAATCTCCAGGATCCGGCCAGCCGCACGCGCTATGTGCTGCCGCTGAATCGCGAGAATACCCGCACGATCGACCGCACCGGCGGCACGTACCTGCACAGTTCGCGCACCAATCCCTCCAAAATGAAAAAGGTCCCGCCGGTTCTGGAAGGCCAGAATTTCCCGGCGAAGGAATCCACCAAAAAGGGCGTCACCTCCACGGTGTACGACGTCACCCCGGCGGTGCTCCGGAATATCGAAACCCTCGGCCTGGATTACCTGGTGGCCATCGGCGGCGACGACACGCTCAGCTATGCGGCCGAGTTGGACCGCCAGGGCATGAACGTCATCGCCGTCACCAAGACCATGGACAACGACGTGCGGAATACCGAATACTGCATCGGATTTTCCACCGCCATCACGCGCGCCATGGACGCCATTGAGCGCCAGCGCACCACCCTCGGCTCTCACGAACGCATCGGCCTGTTCCGCGTGTTTGGACGCGATGCGGGCTACACCGCTCTCTATACCGCCTATGTCACCAGCGTGCGCTGCTGCATTCCCGAGTACAAAGTCAGCCTCAAAAAACTGATCGACACCCTGGTCACCGATAAGCGCAATAACCCCAGCAACTACTCGCTGGTGATCCTCTCCGAAGGCGCCGAGTGGGAAGGCTACACCGTCAAGGAATACGGCGATGCGGATGCATTTGGCCACCGCAAGAAGATGAGCGTGGCCGAAGATCTGAGCAACGAGATCAAAATGGCCACCGGAGAAGAAACCATCGTCAGCGATTTGACCTACGATCTGCGCAGCGGCAGCGCCGACTTCGTGGATCGCATGGTGGCCTCCACCTTCGCCGGCATGGCGGTCGATGCCATCCAGCAGGGTAAACATGGGCTGATGACGGCGATCAGTGACGGGTGCTACTCCATGGTGGGCATCCCCGATCCCAAGCTGGGGCCGCGCAAAGTGGACGTGGAATCGATGTACAACACGGAGCGCTATCGTCCCACTTACGACAGCAAGCTGGGTCTGCCGATCTTCCTTACCAGAGCGTCGTAAGCCTTGGACTGGCGGCGTTTTTTTCGAAAACGCGAAGGCGCGCAGCTCACCGGCGAGTTGCGCGCCCGCATCCAGGCGTCTTTCGACCGGGCCGCGGGCGACGAAGAGCATTTCCACTCCACGATAGATCCCCGCATCTACCAGGTGAAGCTGATCGCCGCCCATCTGGGCGATTTGCGCGGCAAGCGCATTTTGGACGTCGGCTGCGGCAAGGGGCGCTTCGCGCGCGTCTTCCAGCAACAGCAGCCCGATGCGGAGTTGTGGGGCCTGGATATCTCCGAAGAGATGCTGCGCTTCGTGCCGCCGGGCATCCACACCCGGGCCGGCTCCATGACCGAACTTCCGTTTGAAGACGGCTGGTTCGACGGCGCCTATGCCACCGAATCGCTGGAACATGCCGTCGAGATCGAAAAGGCGGTGGCCGAGATCTGCCGCGTGGCCAAACCCGGCGGGCGCTTGGTCATTATCGATAAGAATGCGGAGAAGTGGGGCGCACTGGCTACTCCCGAATGGGAAAAGTGGTTCACCCGGAAAGAGATCGAGCGCCTGCTGCGCCGTGATTGCCGTAGCGTGGAAAGCCGATTCATTTCCTACTGGGAAGATGTGCCGCCCGATGGGCTGTTTCTGGCCTGGCTGGCGGTTAAGTAATTAGCCGGCGCCAACCGGTCACAAGCAGACGCGCACGGCGCGACGGTCGATTTCGGCGCCCGCACGGTCCAGCACTTCGCGCGGCAAGTCGCGCTGGGCCTGCTCGAACAGGTCGCTCTCCTCGCGCCGGATGTGAGCCGAAAGCAGCGCACAGAACTCTTCGAGCAACCCGGCCGAAGGCGCCGCCCGCAACTGCTCCACCAGTGACTCGATGCGCCGGTGCTCCTCCATCAGTTGGGCGACCAGGGGCATCGCGCCACAGGCCGGGAACAGCACCTGCTCTTCAATCTCGAAATGATTGACCAGTTCGACTTCGTACCGGTCCACCACGCGCCGCGCCCAATGCGCCACGTTTGCGGGCGTCGAATCGGCGGCCAGGGACCGGCGCAGCATGACACAAAGCGCCAGGCCGTGCTGGTGCTGATGCGAGAGTGGAATCAGACTGGGGTCGCGCAGCATCGAATCTGCCTACCACTATAGCCTGGCGAACTCCGCCCGGGCCTGCTGGAGAACCGGGATGTCCGGGTCCGCGTCTTTCCAGAGGGTGAAGAATTCCTGGTACGCCAGCTTCGCGCCGGCCGTATCTCCGGATAGCGCCAGCGCTTGGCCGAGCCGCCAATGGGCCAGAGCGCCCACAGGATCGCAGAACACCAGCCCGCGATGACCGGTAATCTTCCGGAACTCCGCGGCGGCTTCGCCGTACTGGCGCAGGGCCAGCAGAGCCTCCCCGCGCACGTACGCCGGATACAGGAACCCGAAGAAGCCGAACCAGCTTCCCGGTACGGCCACCTCATAGCGAAGGGCGGCTGGGAGCAGATCGACGGCCTTTTGAGGCTCGCCGTTCTTCAACGCCACAAGGGCGCGGAGCGCCGGAACGTATGTGAATTTGACAAAGGTATCCTCGCCGAAGCGTTTTTCGAGATTGTCCGCGATGGCCTGCGCGCGCGAAGGCTCTCCCGCAAGCGCCAGCGCAAAGGCCGCGCCGTATGCAGCATCCCGTGCGCCGGAAAGTGCCCGCGCTGCGTTCGCGCTTTGCCGGGCTTGGGGAGCGTAGCCGAAAAAGGCTTCGGTGACGGCCGCCCCCGCTTCAAAGATCGCGGCCTTGTCCCGGTGCGAACCCTGTTTGGCCATATCGATGGCTCGCCGGGAGAGGCTGCGCGCCTGTCTTCGATGACCCGCATAAGCCGAGGCCATGGCCTGTTCGTCGAGGACCCAATCTTCCACATCTGGCTTGCCCTGGGCCACTGCGGCAGCTTGTTCCATTCCGGCGCGGTCGCGCTTCAAAAAAGCGATGTAATAGCGCAGAACGAAAAAATCTTCCATTTCCAGTTTGCGCGCCGTGGCTTGCCGCAGCACATTCCCGGCCTCCTCCACGCGATCCAGATACAGGTTGCTCCAGACCTGGTTGACATACCCCGGCGTGAAGTCCGGGTCGATCTCGACTGCCGTCCTGCCTTCCTGAATCGATTTCTCAAACTTGCCGAGTTGCTGGTAGATCAATGATGACAATAACCCATGCGGCTCCTTATCGCGCGGATACGTTTGGACCCACAACTCGCAAGTCTGCTGTGCCTTTTCCAGGTTCCCCGTAACCTGTGTATCGTAATTCGCCGTGATGAAGTACTTCTCCTTTTCACTGGCGCGATCGCGCAGCGCATAAGCCTTCTTCATGGCTTCCGCGGCCAGGGCGAACTCTCCCATCGCGCCGTACGAGAAGGCCAGGTGCGAATAGGCCAGGGCAAAGTTGGGGTCGATTTCCAGGGCGCGCTGGAGGAGAGGCACGCTGGCGACCTGACCGCTGGTGTAGCCTACCCGTAACGAAGTGGTGTATGTTTTCAAGGCTTCCAGCGACGTCGTCGTGACCTCGGCAAGCGGCCTGTCGTGCGTTTGGACGGTAGCCAGCGATTCGCCAACGCGCACCCGGAACTTACTGGCGATCTGACTCAGGGCATTCAGGACATCTTCCGCCCGGGCCGCTTGCGCCTGCTGCTCGTCGAGCGTGTCTCCCGTACGGCAGTTCCGGGCGCGCAGGCCCACTACATACTGGCTTCCGATTCGCGCAATCGAGCCATCCAGCACGGCGCCGCCGCCGGTCCGCTCGCAGATTTCCCGCGCGACTGCCGGGGTCAGTGGAGCATCCGCCGCTTTGCCCATCAGCGGCAAGGCCTTCCGGATCCGCTCATCGGAAAGCAGGCTGAGAAACGGCGACTGTTCCAGTTGTACCGCCAGGCCCTGGCGCAGCGTGCCGTCAAAGACGGGATCGCCGGTCTTATTGAGGAAATCGGCCAGGACAATGGTGTCTTTGTCGGTCAGCTTCGGCGTGCGGTGAAAATAGAAATAGCCGGCCGCAGCCAGCGCCAGCGCGACCGCGAGAGCAGGAATCAGCACGGCGCGCCTGGAAGTGCCCGGACGGCCTATGCCTGCCGGGGCCAGTGCCGTGGCCAGGTCCCGCGCCATCACCCCGGCCGATCGGTACCGCCTGTCCGGATCCTTTTCCAGCGCCTTTGCAACAATCTGCTCCGCTGCCGGCGGCACGTCCGGCCGTAGCGTCCGCAACGGGGCGGGCCCGGCGTGCACGATGGCGTTCATCACGGCCAGGTGCCCGTCTCCCTCGAACGGCGGCCGGCCTGCCAGCATCTCGTAAAGCACCGCTCCCAGGCTCCACAGGTCGGTGCGGCAGTCGAGCACTTTGCCCGAAGCCTGCTCGGGAGACATATACAGCGGAGTCCCTTTTGTGGAGCCATCAACGGTTGCCGCGGCGTCGCTCGACTTCGCCAGTCCGAAGTCGATGATCCGGGTTACGCCATCGCTGGCCACGATCACGTTGCCCGGTTTGATATCGCGATGCAGAATGCCGCGTTCGTGTGCTTTGGCCAGACCCGCCGCTACCTGCCGCGCGATCTCCAACGCTTCGGCAACCGGCATCCCGGTGTTCCCTGCCGCTGCGATACGTTCCCGCAAGGTCACGCCCTCGTGAAACGCCATGCCGATGAACAGGTCGCCGCTGGGGGCTTCGTCGATATCGTGAATCACCACGATGTTGGGGTGATCCAGCGTGGATGCCGCACGCGCCTCCGCCTTTAGCCGGCCCTTCAATTCATCGTCATGCCGCAAATGCGGCGGCAGGAATTTCAGCGCCACCAGCCGGTTCAGCTTTGTGTCGAAAGCCTTGTACACCACGCCCATGCCGCCCGTGCCCAGCATTTCCAGGATCCTGTAATGGGATACGGTCTGCCCGGCTAATTGCGTCACCGTGGAGTCGGACGAGTCTGGAAACTCCGCCGCCTTCACCGGACTATCCAGAAAACTCCCCGCCTGCTGCTCCGACGCCATCAGCGAGAGGAGTTCCCGCTCCAGCGTCTCATCGCCCGCGCATGCCTGCCTTACGAAGGCTTCGCGTTCGCCCGCGGGACGCTCCCAGGCAG
>VFSW01008961.1_pt1 | contig 14313 bp, 14 predicted proteins | sample 5358111 | NCBI WGS metagenome assembly VFSW01 (sample SAMN11554181, study PRJNA540505) | mine drainage metagenome | isolation source: sediment from site ElyBrook_90M | place: USA: Ely Copper Mine, Vershire, VT | collected 2017
TAGAGCACCAGCCGGCCGATCAACGGCTCGCCGATCCCAAGGATCAACTTCACGGTCTCGGTGGCCTGAATCAATCCAACCGTCCCCGGCAGAATACCGAGCACGCCGCCTTCGGCGCAGCTTGGAACCAGGCCGGGAGGTGGCGGCTCCGGATACAGGCAGCGATAGCAGGGCCCGCCGGGATACGCGAAGATCGTGGCTTGGCCTTCGAAGCGGAAGATCGACCCATACACGTTGGGCTTGCCGAGCAACACGCAGGCGTCGTTCACCAGATAACGGGTTGGGAAGTTATCGGTGCCATCGACCACGATGTCGTAGTCTTTCAAAATGCCGAGAGCGTTCTCGCTCGATAGCGCGACTTCGTGCCGGTCGATCTCGACATACGGATTGATGTCGAGCATGGTCTCGGCCGCAGAGTCCAGCTTCTTCTTGCCGACGTCCTTGGTCCCGTGGATCACCTGGCGCTGCAGGTTGGTGAAGTCGACCACGTCGAAATCCACCAGGCCGATGCGGCCGATGCCGGCGGCGGCGAGATACATGCCCAGCGGCGCGCCCAACCCGCCGGTGCCGATCAATGCGACTTTCGCGGCCTTCAGCTTCAACTGGCCTTCCATGCCGACTTCGGGCATGATCAGGTGGCGGCTATAGCGCAGGATTTCGTCTTTAGACAACGTAGCCGGGGGGGCCGGCGGCACAGCCACTCCAGCCGATCCGCCCGCGATGCTCGGCACGATGGACACCGTGTCGCCCTCGTTCAAAGGTGTCGCTTCCTTGTTCAGGTAGCGGATGTCTTCGTCGTTCACGTACACGTTCACGAAGCTGCGCAGCTTGCCTTCATCGTTGTAAAGGTGCCGGCGCAAGTCCGCGTACTCGCTGGTAAGCGACTTCAGCACTTCGCCGACGGTGGCTCCGGTAAGCTGCACCGAATCCTTCTTGTCGGCAAACTGGCGAAGCGGAGTGGGGATCAGTATCTTAGCCATAGATCAATTCTTCCTTGGGAGCTTCCGTCTGGTCGAAATCCGGACGGTAGCTGTTGGCGTGATCGAAACGCCCTTTCTTTATCGATAGTACGACGTATGAGAACCAGGGGCAGGAGTGCTCCAGATCGCGCTTGGAAAAATAGGCGTCGCAATCCGGATGGGAGTGAAACACGCCGAGCACATCCAAGCCTTTTTCGCGCGACTCGCGATCCACGCGGTGCAGGTCTTTGGGATCGATCACGAAAAAATCTTCCTGCGGACCAGTGTACGCGTTCGGCAAAGGAACAGCTTCCTGAACCATACCGTCGGAGCCGATCATCAGGCCGCAGCCTTCTTTCGGAAACGTTTTCTCGACATGGGAAACCATGATGTCCCAGGCCGCTTTGTTAATTCGAATCATTGCCCTGCCAGAAGGGTTCACTGAGATACTTGTAGGCGCCGTCGCAAAGAACCGTGACGATTACGCCCGGCTGTCCGGCGTCGGCCAGCCTCTTCGCTACTTTCGTTACCGCCGCCAGGTTCGCTCCCGACGAGATGCCGACTAGCAGCGCCTGCTCGCGGGCCAACCGGCGGCACATCGCATACGCATCTTCGGTTTCAATCCAGATGTTTTCGTCGGCCAGCGCGGGGTCGTAGATGCCGGGTACGATGGCCGTCGGCATGTGCTTCAAGCCTTCCAGTCCGTGAAAACCGGAGGACGGCTGCGCCGAAATGCACTTCACGCCCGGCACCTCTTCGCGCAAACGGCGCGTGTTTCCCATGAACGTTCCGCTGGTGCCCATGGAGGCCACGAAGTGCGTAATTCTACCGTCGGTCTGAGCCAGAATTTCGAGCGCAGTGGTATTGTAGTGGGCTTTCCAGTTGGCGGGATTGTTGTATTGATCGGGATAGAAGTAGCGATCGGGATCCTGTTTGTAGATCTGCTGGCACAGCCGGATGGCGCCGTCCGACCCTTCGCCCGGATCGCTGAACACCATCTCAGCGCCGTAGGCCTGCAGCACGTGCTTGCGTTCCATGGAGGCATTTTTCGGCAGGCAGAGCTTCACCTTGTAGCCTAAATACGCGCCGATCATGGCATAAGCGATCCCGGTGTTCCCGCTGGTGGCGTCCAGCAGGATCTTGCCGGGCGTGAGCCGGCCACTGCGTTCGCCCTCGCGAATCATGTTCAGGCCCGCTCGATCTTTCACGGATCCGCCTGGATTCGAGAACTCGGCTTTGCCGAAGATCTCAACGCCCGGGAAATCGCGCGCGATGCGTTCCAGGCGTATTAAGGGCGTATTTCCAATGAGTTGAAGCAGGTCGGTCGCGACCAAGCGCGAGTCGTGTGTGGCGACGGAAAGGGGCATTGAGCGGGACCTTCTAGTTTATCAGGCCACTAACGTTGGATGCTGGAGGCGAGCTTTGGTCGCTCATTTTTGGTGAGCAGCGCGGGCGCCGCCGGCGGCTGGTCTTTTCGAGCGATCAACGGGCGCAACTGGGGCGCCAGGTCTTTGAAAATTTGTACGGCCAGCGCGCTAGTGAACTTGTAGGACGCCGCTTTCGATCCCGGCACATAGGCCACCACGGTTCCATAAAACCGGTCGCCGATCATGAAGACGAAGGTCGCGGTGCGGCTGACGGCTTTGTCGCCGATCACGCGGCCATTGGCGGAAAAGCTCTCCAGGCGGTTGTCGCCGGTGCCGGTCTTGCCGCCGACGGGAATCGTTTGGCCGCCCGGCATCGCAATGCCGCCGTGCGCGCGCCGGCCCGTTCCGTTTTCTACCACGCCGATTAATTGCTGGCGCACCAGAGCTGCGATCTCAGGCGCGATCGCGCGCTCGGCGCCGGTGGCTTGGCGAGCCAGCACGGTCTCGGTGGGAGTGTCCGCTCCGAAGTGCAGACGCTCGATCTTAATGTTGGGATTACGCATGCCGCCGTTCACCAGGATGCCCATCAAATCCGCCAACGCGGCCGGCGTGTCGCCGGAAACGCCGATGGTGGTGGCGTAGGAAGGCACCAGCGAATCGAACGGATAACCTTGCCGCTTCCAGGCTTTGTAGATCTCGCCAAATGCGTCCTGCTCGGTCAGCGTGCGGATACGAATGTCCTGCTGGTGTTTATAGCGGCTGCGGAACAACCACCCATACACGTCCTGCCTTAGCTGTGTGCTCGCCGTGGCCAGCTCCTTGAAACCAGCCTGGGGATGCTCTTCGCGATAGCTTAGCATCCACAACTCCAGTGGGTGGACGTGCGCCAGATAGCCGCGATCGGCCAGATTGAACTTATCGGGCCCGTACTTTTCGTAGAGCTCGGCGGGATGGTTCTTCTTGATAAGCACGCTTGCTGGGAAATGCCTCTGCATAAAAACCGTAAATTCGGGCAGCCCGGATTGCGGCTTTACGGAACGGTAAATGACGGCGGCGCGCAAAGGAGTCAAATGCACGCCGCGAACCAGCGTCTCCAGGGCCTGATCCGAAGTCTCGCCGCGATATTTGGCGTAAAAGCGCGAGAGGTAGACCTGGCCTTCCTGATTGGCGAAACGCGCCAGGTATTTTTGGCGCGCGGGATTGTTCCAATCTTCCAGCACCGCGGGCGAAGCGTCGGGCACGCGGTAGCGATAGTAATTCACGATGTCGCGCATCAATCGGATGAATACCAGGTTCACCGAATTTTGGAAACCGCCGGCGACGGTGAAGTTTTGAAAGTCCTCGGACTTCTCAAAATTCGCGAACACGTGAACGCCGCCGCCGGTGTAGAAGGCTTCGCCCGGATTCCCTGAATACTTACGCTCGAGCGCCGCTTGCAGCATAGCGTTTTCACTTCGATCCGGCGCCGTGCAGAGATAGTCAACGGCCCAAGCGGTCAGATGGTCCTCGGGCAGAATCGGGACCGCCCGCAACTCAGCGGCGCTCTTTCCCGCAAGCTGTTGATGCAGTTGCGCGACGATTTCCAAATAGTTGATCAGTGTCCTCAGTTTGGCGGTAGAGCCCAGTTCCAGCCGGGTGTTCTCATTGATGTTGAGCGGCTGATTCAGATTGTCGGTCTGGACGCGCAGGAGGTTGACGCCCGGCTTCCGCTCGTACAGCGTAAAGCTGTAAACCACCTTCGATGGATCGCTTTGTTCGAGCAGTTGATGCTGAGTAAGATTGGCCGCGGCGGCTTGCTTGGGATCGGCGATGTTCTCGAAAAAATTCGCGATCCCCTGCTGCGCGGATTGATCCACGGTGGTTTGAACCGTCAAATCCAAGCGGTCCAGATCGTACGTGTTCGGGAGGCCAAGCAGGGGAAGCAGCGACATCCGGATGGTGTTGGGCGCCTTATTCTCGACGTAGTCCTCGGTCGGCTGCGCCGGGGCTCGTCTCAACGGCGCGGTGGTTTGCTTCAATGCAAGATCGCGCAGGCGAGGCGAAATCACTCCGTGCTCGGCAAGCGCCCGGAGGTAGCGATCGGTCTGGGTCTGGAGCGCTTTCGGATCTTGCACCAGATAAACATGAGGCGAGCGCAGGGCCAGCAGCAGCGAGAGCGTTTGACGATAGGCCCGGGCGCGCATCCGCATTTCACGCGGGCTGAGCGACGCGTCCGGCGCACGCAGCAGCGGATCGATTCTCGAAACATCGGCGCCGTACCAAACCCAAAGCCCATCGCCGAGTCCCTGCACGTCCCCATAGCCCGGCGAAGCGGCCAAGGGAATCGAATTAATGTAGGCGCGAATGATGTCCTGCTGGGCGTGGAGGGTGGTCCGGCCATCTTGATACGCCGCCAAAGTCGCCGACGTCATCTGGCGCAGCTTGTCGATGGGCGAACTTGTTCTGCCTCGCGGAGAATGCCGCAACTTTTCCAGCTGTGTAGCCAGCGTGCTTCCGCCGACGACGGCATGCTTGGAATCCACCTTGTGCAAGCTGTAATCGAGCACGGCTTTGCCCAGGCGATCCCATTCCACCGCCGGATTTCGCGTGGGGTACTTGGAATCCAGCATGTGCCGGTTCTCGATGAACAACAGGGTCTGTACTACCAGCGGGGGGATGCTGGAGTAGTCCGGATAGGCTCGCGCCGGGCGATCGAAGGAATACATGTCGCGGCCGTCTCGATCGACGATGCGCAGTCCAGCTTGATCCTTCTGTTCGTAGATCGGATACAACCCGATGCTGGAGAGCGACGCGAGCAGCTCCGAACTGTGTGCCTGCGCCTCGATCCGATAGCCGTGGGCTTCCAGGCGCGGGAGAAAGGCGGGAATCCGCGCATAGCCTAACGTCCAGTCGTACGGGCCTGCCCCCGGATAATGGATGGATGCGCTCTTCCCTTGCGCCAGGTGGTAAGACAGATGTAGGTCCGCCTCACGAAAAACTCTCGATTCGATCCAGGAGTTCTGCAACTCCAGGACGACCCCTGTAACAATCGTAACGGCGGCTACTAGCACGATTGCCGTACGTTGCACTCGTTTATTTTGTAACCAGCCGAGCCAAGTCCCCTTGGAACTGATTGGAAAATCGCCTGCCCAGTCTCCTCCGCGAAGATTCACAACTAACCTACCTGAAGGTTAGATGCACGATACCTGCTATTGGTTCGCGATCTTCTCAGAGCTGGTGTTCCATCGGCAATCTTTGCGCTATCATCGTGGAGGCAAAAATATGCATCCCAAAACAGAATACGTCACTCTCGCGCTCAGCGATGGGACCTCGATGCGCGCCTATGTAGCCCATCCGGAGGGCAAGCCGCGGGCTGGATTGCTGGTATTTCAGGAAGCGTTCGGTGTGAACGCGCATATTCGCGACGTCACGGAACGGTTCGCGAGCGAGGGTTATCTCTCGATTTCACCCGAGCTGTTTCACCGCACCGCTCCCGGCCTGGAAGCTGGCTACACGAATTTCGCTGAAGTGATGCCGCACATGCAAGCGCTTACGGATGTGGGTCTTGCGGTCGATATTCAAGCAGCGTATCAGTGGCTCAAGAACGGCGAGGCGAAGGATTTGCCGGTGGGAGCCACCGGGTATTGCATGGGCGGACGGACTTCGATTCTGGCCGCGCTCACCGTGCCGCTCAACTGCGCGATCTCCTATTACGGCGGCGGCATTGCCCCTGGTGGTATGTTCCCCAGTCTGGCCGAACGCCTGAAGGACCTGAAGGCTCCGACGCTTTTCTTCTGGGGTGGATTAGACGCTCACATCGGTTCCGAAGCAGTGAACACCGTTACCACTGCACTGAACGAGGCTAAGAAGGACTACGTAAATGTCGTGTTTTCGACCGCCGATCATGGCTTCTTCTGCGACGCTCGCGCCAGTTACAACGCCGTGGCGGCCAAACAGGCCTGGTCTTTAACGCTGGAATTTCTGAAGTTGCACTTGGCAGGCGCAGCCAAGAAAGCCGACGCTTAACCGACGCCGGTGGGGCGGACGCCTCGTCCGCGCCCGGACCCCCTGGTCCGGCCTGGGTGTCAACCAACGAAAGGGAGGCCGGCGAGGGCGTCGGCCCCATTGAGCGTACTAGAGTTGTCGCACGCCGCTCCAGCACAACTGGATTCCCAGCGTGATGAGCCAGACCGACAGCACGATACGGAACGCCCGTTGCGGCGTGACGGCGGCGACGTACGTTCCTGCGAACGCGCCGAACACGCCTCCGATCACCAGCTTGGTTAGAATCGCCAAATCATAGTTGCCTGCGCTGAGTTGGAAGGCGCTGCCGACCAGCGACACGCACAGCCCGAAGAACAGCTCCGTCCCCACCACCCGGGCAGCCGAAAGCGGAGTGAGCCACAACCGCGCCAGCGAGCCTATGGCGCCCGCGCCAGCCGACGAAAATCCGACTTCCGCCCCGATGGGAAGAGCGATCGCGGGAAGCCAGCGCGACCAATCCCGAGCGGCGTTGCGAGCCGGCTGGAGCCACAAGCGGTAGAGATTCGCCCCCGCCATGATTACCACGGTGGATCCCAGGGCAGCGTAGAGGATTCCTTGCGTCCCCTGGGTGTTGAGCTTCGCCAGAATGTAGGATCCCGTAAGCACACCCGGAATTCCCCCGGCCAGCAGGTAACCCAAGACTCGATAGTCCACCTGTCTGCGATAAATCTGCATGGGAACAACCAGAATCTTCACGGCCACGCTGAACGCCAGCGCCGTACCCACGGCGTGCGCTGGAGTGACATGCATGAAGAGAATCAAAACAGGCGCGGTGATTACACCAGCGCCGACGCCGGTGACGCCGATGGCAACCGCGATGATGAATCCGAGAACGATCTCCACCGCTTACTCGCTCTGAATGTGAATTCCGCACTCCAGCTTGTGACCGCTCCAACGGCCCGAACGAGGATTGTCCGGATCGACGGGCGGTGTGGTGCAAGGAGCGCAACCAATGCTGGTGTAGCCCTGGCCGTAAAGCGGCAACACGGGAATGCCGCGGCGCTTCAGGTAAGCCCACACATCCGCGCTGGTCCAGTCGGCCAGCGGGCTTACTTTCAGCAATTGATGCCCGGTGGGCAGCTTGAAATTATCCAGGGTCTGCAAGTTTGCGCGCGTTGGGGATTGTTCGCGGCGGAGCGCCGTGAACCAGACGGCATAATCGCCGAGACCACGGAACAGCGGTTCCACTTTGCGGATCGCGCAGCAACGGTCTGGCGCGGTCTGGTTAAGGATGCCGAACTGCGATTCCTGCTCGGCCACCGACGTTTTCGCGGCGAGATTCACCAGGTTCAGATGCATCAGCTCGGCCATCTGGTCGCGGTACGCGTAAGTCTCGGGAAAATGATAGCCGGTTTCAAGAAACAGCACCGGGATGCCGGGCTGTTGCGCAATCACCAGATCCACCAGGGCCATGCACTCGGTCTGAAAGCTGCATGTGACGGCCGCGGGGCCGGCATGATCGTCGAATACGCCGCGAATCAAAGCCGCCGCGTTATCGATCTTTTGGTCCAACGTCATGGTTGCCACCGTTGTAACTAAATTCCTTCGCCGCCGGTCAGCGATTCGGTACCCAGCAGAATCTCCGACGCCTCTAGAGATGCGATCACGAAGTCCGCCGCTTCAGAATCGTCTCGGGGCAGATCCCAATTCGGCTTCTTGTTCGAAACGAGCAACACCAGCAGCCCGGCCTGTTCGAGCGCCGCCAGCGTCTCTGGGGGGGCGTGTTCAATCACCGTTACCGCGCAGCCGCGATCGAAGAGTCTTCGTTCCAGCAGCCAGGCGAGCGGTCTTCGGTCGCCGAGCGAAATCGTTTCGCCGCCATGCCGATAGCGCGCGATCCGCTCCACGGGTGTGACGCGTTCGTGGCGCAGATCCAATGCAGCCGATTTGGATCGATCGCGCTCCACAATCACCGGCGCAAGAATCATGCCCGCGCCCACGGTGGCATTGGTTTCCGGATCGATCAGGATCAGGCTTCCGGTGGCCCGATTTTGCGTATAGGCATCGAAGTAAATCGGCCGGCTGGTCTCGATGCGCAGCACGCCGATGCCGTTCATGTCCAAACTGTCGGCCGCTTCATGTTCCAGCGTTTTGATGTTGACCCGGTGCTGCACCGCTTTTACTTCGGCGGGCAGGGTTTGCGTGGTGTGCTTCAAGATGTAGCGCCGGGTGAGATCGAGCGGCTGTTCATTGAGCCACACCATGCTGGCGTCGAACTGGCGCGCCGCTTCGGGCGGCTTCTGCGCAGAGGCCAGCATATCGCCGCGGCTGATATCCACTTCGTCTTCGAGCGTGAGGGTCACCGACATCGGCGCCACCGCTTCTTCCAATTGGCCGTCGAACGTTTCGATGCTCTTCACACGAGAGCGCCGGCCGGAAGGCAGCGCCAGAATGCCGTCGCCCGGCCGCACCGTGCCCGATACTACTTGTCCCGCATAGCCCCGGAAGTCTTGGTCGGGCCGGATTACCCGCTGCACCGGAAAACGAAACGGAGCAGAGCGGGTACGATGGTGAACCGGAACCGTCTCGAGATACTCCAGCAGAGCGGGCCCTTCAAACCAGGGCATGTTGCGGCTGGGCCGCACCACGTTGTCGCCTTCCAGCGCGCTGATCGGCAAAAAGTAGACCTGGGGGGCGCTTTGTTGAAAGGCGAACCGCCCCACAAATTCGCTAAACTCGGTTTCGATGGCGCGGAAGACTCGCTCGCTGTAATCCACGGCGTCCATCTTGTTCACCGCCACCACGAAGTTCGGAATACCCAGCAGCGACGCGATGTAGCCATGCCGGCGCGATTGCTGCAAAACGCCGTTGCGCGCGTCGATCAGGATCACCGCCAGATCGGCCGTGGATGCGCCGGTGGCCATATTGCGCGTGTACTGCTCGTGTCCCGGGGTGTCGGCGATGATGAACTTGCGCCGCGCCGTTGCGAAATAGCGATAAGCGACATCGATGGTGATGCCCTGCTCGCGCTCGGCGCGCAGACCGTCGGTGAGGAGCGAAAAATCGATGGCGCCGGCCGACCGGTTGACCGAGGCCTTGGTCACTGCCTTGAGCTGATCTTCGTAAACGCTTTGCGAATCGTAAAGCAAACGGCCGATCAGCGTGGACTTGCCATCGTCCACGCTGCCCGCGGTGGTAAATCGCAGCAGATCCTTGGCCTGTTCCTGCGCAAGAAAATCTTCGATCTCGAAGGCAACGGGCTTGGCGAGCGCAGCCATCAGAAATAACCCTCTCGCTTCTTAATCTCCATGGAACCGTCCTGATCGTGATCGATCACGCGATTTTCCCGCTCCGACCTTCGGAACGACACCAGCTCTTCGATGATTTTCGGAATCGTGTCGGCGTCGGACCGGATGGCGCCGGTGCAAGGGCTGCATCCGAGCGATCGCATGCGGCAGCGCACGGTTTGCAACTTTTCGCCGGGCAGTATGGGAATGAACGGCTGCTCCCGCAGGATCAGCGAGTCGCCGCGCACCAGCACCTCGCGCTCCCGGGCGAAATACATCGGGACGATCGGAATGTTTTCGGCATGGATGTATTGCCAGATGTCCATTTCGGTCCAGTTCGATAACGGAAAGATGCGGAGACTTTCGCCGGGATGAATGCGCGCGTTAAACAGGTTCCACAATTCAGGCCGTTGGTTCTTCGGATCCCACTGCCCCTTCTCGTCTCGAAACGAAAAAATGCGTTCCTTAGCCCGCGATTTTTCTTCATCGCGCCGCGCCCCGCCGATGGCCGCGTCGAAGCCGCCCTGGCGCAAACCGTCGAGCAAAGCCTTAGTCTTCAATAATCCGCAGCAGCGCTGTGTACCTAACCGGAACGGGTTCGCTCCGTCCTCGATGGCCTCGCTGTTGGTATAGACAATCAGCTTGGCGCCGATCTCGGCCGTGTAGCGATCCCGGAACTCGATCATCTCCCGAAATTTGTAAGTGGTGTCGATGTGCAGCAGCGGAAAGGGGATCGGCGCCGGGTGAAAAGCCTTCTGCGCCAGCCGCAAAAGGACCGAAGAGTCCTTGCCGATGGAGTACAGCATTACGGGGCGCTGGAATTCGGACGCCACCTCTCGCATGATGTGGATACTCTCGGCTTCCAACAGACGAAGATGGCCAATTTCGGGCATCATGAGCAGTGTATCAAGCAATCTACCGAATGTCTATTGAGATAGTGGCGTTAGGAGTTAAGTCCTTCATTGTTTATATCTTCCAAGAATTGCGGGCCGGCATTGCTTGGATAACCGAAGTCCCAGAAGGGATCGGCAGGCGTGCTTTCCCACAGGCGTTTGTCGCGATGAATGAGGAGCGCTTCGAAGCGCCGGTCCAGGTCGCCGACTTCGGCGTCCAGGCCCAACATGGCGATGATCCCTCGCAGATCCAGGTCGTTGCGGTAGTCCTCTAAGCCGAGCTTGTAGCCGTGTTCCACCTGGGCGACGAATTTGGCCCAGCGCTCGATCAATCCGGCGCGCCCGGCGCGAACGACGTGCTCGGGGTAGCCGTTTTCGCGGAGGTAAGCGGCCATTTCTTCGTCAGTCATAGGAACGATTGGCCTGCCTTCGAAAATACCGTTCGCCATTATTGGGGATGAAGAACGTACGGATGGTTCCGTCTCGATTGTACGCGCCGAAGTAGCCGTGGCGCCGATCGAACCGGCTGAACTCGCCGTTGGGACGGCGGGCTTCGAGAATTGGACCTCCCGCGGGCGCATCCCTCAGTTCCTGCGCCAGACGCAGGTATTCGGCCTTACCGATCGCGCCGAACTCTGCGCCATGCTTTTGATAGTGCTCGTCAAACTGCGCCCGGCTGCGAAAGCCCGGCCCGGAGGCGCACAGCAGGAACGCAAGCAGGAAGAAACCGAAGAGTCTAGAAGCTCGCTGAGCCACCAGACCATTAGATCATTTCGGCTGCGTCATGCTGAACCAGTTGTTGGAATTGTCCTTCATCACGCACTCGACGCCATAGAAGCGGTCGGCGGGTGGCGCCAGGAATTCGACGCCCTTGGCCTTTAATTCTTCATAGGTTGCGCGGATGTCGTCCACTTGCAGGACGCCTCCACCAAGCCGGCCCTTTTCCATTAAGTCCCTCAATATGGCTGCAACCTCAGGTTGAATGTTGGGACCATCCACCTTCATTAGAATGAGCTGGAAATCGGGCTGTCCCTTCGGACTCACGGTCAACCAGCGGAAGCCATTGTCCATGCTCTGATCCATGCGGATCTCGAAGCCCAGCTTGTTCACATAAAAATCGCGTGCTGCGTCCTGGTCGAAAACGTAAACACTAGCGTGAGTAAGTCGTTGAATCATGGCATTCTCCTTTGGTCCTAAGAATAAGCCAAGGCCGCGGAGAATACTTCTCGGATCTTGCGATCGGCGCTAGCTCAGAATCCGGCGAGGAAATGTCGGAAACAAGCGGGCATGTAGTACAAGGGCCAATGCCGTCCGGACGTGCCGAAAACACGCCGGGCTTCACGGCGGAAGGCCGCGGGCGAAAGGCCGGTCAGCGAATGGAAGCGCGCGCTGAAGGATCCCAAGCTTTCGTAGCCTGCTTCGAAGCAAATGTCCGTGACGCTGTGATTCCCGGCCAGGAGCAACTTCTTGGCATGATCGATTCGCAGCCGCGTGACGAACTGGTGCGGAGTTTCATGGAAGGCGTCCGCGAAGAGGCGATGGAAATAGAACGGCGACAGTCCGGCGTGCGCGGCGGCTTCAGCCAGCGATGTCCGCTCGTTGAACCGGGCGGCCAAATAATCGCGAGCGAGGCACAAGCGGGAGTAATGCGGCATGCTATGGAATCGCCCACTTGCGTTGGATGGGCAACCCAAACCGCTGGAGCACGGCTTCGACGTCTTTTTCGCTGAGGCGCGACGCGTCGTATTCGACCATCAGGCGGTCGAGGGACGGCGCAAGTTGCACTCGCTCGATGCCGTAATAACTGTGGACATCGCCCATTCCGGCGGCATCTTGATCGGTCAAAGTGCGCACGAGATCGTATTGAAGTTGAACCTTCGTCATGGCGAGTCCTCAGGATATCATTTACTCTTCAGCTTCCACTCAATCTGGCGAATCATCCCCAGCCATATGTCGGCGTCGTGCCTGGCCAGAGTGAGACGCCGGACCAGCCTGCGGATCTTGGAATCGGCGCCTTCGCTGTGTACGTAGCCCGATTTTTCCAAAACTTCGGTCAACAATCGCGTGAGCCGATCGAGTTCCTCAGCCGTAGCCGCCTGGCGCTTGTCCGGGGTGGGCGGCACAGGATTGCGCACCAGTTCGTAAAGGCAAACTGCGACCGCCTGGCCGAGATTCATCGATCCCTCGGTCCCGATACGCAGCAGCCAATGGCAGTAGCTCATATCTTCGTTCGAGAGGCCGAACTTCTCGGAGCCGAAGAGGAGCGCAACCGGCGCGGCCGACAGGCGCTTGCGGAGCACCTTCCCAGCGTATTCCAGTGGCCGTAGCGTGTGCTGCAATTCACGATGGCCGAGTGAAGTGGTGCCCACCACCAGGCTGCAATCGGCGATCGCCTCGGCCAGTGTCGCGAATTCTTCCGCATCTCGCAGGATTTTGTGGGCATGTACGGCGGAGCGCGCCTCTTGAAAAGCGACGTGATAGGGATTCACCAGCCTGAGCCGTCCGAACCCGAAGTTGCTCATGGCTCGCGCCGCCGCGCCGATATTGAGCGGGTTCCTGGGCGCCACCAAGACGACCCGCAAATGGTTCTGGAAACTATTGTTCGAGGTACGTGTAGCCGTTGAGGCCCTCTTCGTAAAATTTGAGCAGCCGCCCCGATTCTTCGTAGCCGATTTTGCCGTCGCGCAGCGCCATCTCGACGTCGCGGCGGAACTCCTCGAGCAGCACCTTGGAATTGAACTGGACGTAATCCAGGACCTCGCGCACCGTATCGCCGCGAATCACCGCGTCCAGGATCACGTCGCCGTTTGGCCCCAGGCTCACATGCACGGCATTGGTATCGCCGAAGAGGTTGTGCAGATCGCCCAGGATCTCCTGGTAGGCGCCCACCAGGAACGCGCCCAGCAAGTACGGGTCGCCGTTGAAAGGATGCAGCGGGAGTGTGCGTTTTACATCGCGGCGGTCGATGAACTGATCGATCTTGCCATCCGAATCGCAGGAGATGTCGCCCAGCACGCCACTGCGCGTGGGCATTTCGTTCAGCCGGTGGATGGGCATGATGGGAAAAAGCTGTTTCACGGCCCAACTGTCGGGCATGCTCTGAAACAGCGAAAAATTGCAGAAATAGGTATCGGACAGCATCCCGTCCAAGCCTTCGAGCTCTTCAGGGAGGTAATCGAGTTCCTTAGCCATGCGATGCACGCGGCGGCAGATGGCCCAATACAGCGTTTCGGCCTGGCTGCGCTGCTTGAGCGGCAGGTAGCCTAGACTGAACAGGTTGAGGGCGGAGTCCAGCGCCTGCTGCGCGTCGTGAAAACTTTCGAGCAGATTCTTGGAGCTGAGTGAGCGGTAGGTTTCCTGCAGATCGATGAGCGGCTGCTCGGCGTCCTCCGGCACCGGCGTGAATGCATCCTCGCCGAAGCCGCTCACGCCCAGTACGTTAAACACTAGCACGCTGTGATAAGCGGCGATGGCCCGGCCGCTTTCGGAAACGATGGTGGGATGCGCTACCTCCGCTTCGTCGCAGACGTTCTGGATGTGATAAACGACGTCGTTGGCGTATTCCTGCAGCGTATAGTTGACGCTGGATTCGAAATCGGTCTGCGAGCCGTCGTAATCGATGCCCAGGCCGCCGCCGACATCGAGATATTTCAGCCCAGCGCCGGCGCGTTTCAGCTCCACGTAAATGCGCGCGCCCTCCATCACCGCGGCCTTGATCTGCCGGATGTTGGTGATCTGGCTTCCGAGATGGAAGTGCAACAGCTCCAGGCAATCCTCCATGCCGGCGGCCTTCATTTGATCGAGCGCTTGCAGGGCCTCGCTGACCGTGAGGCCGAACTTGGAG
>VFSW01008962.1_pt1 | contig 14313 bp, 11 predicted proteins | sample 5358111 | NCBI WGS metagenome assembly VFSW01 (sample SAMN11554181, study PRJNA540505) | mine drainage metagenome | isolation source: sediment from site ElyBrook_90M | place: USA: Ely Copper Mine, Vershire, VT | collected 2017
AACCGCCCCCTCCTAAGGGGCAATTACAGGTTCGATTCCTGTCGAGGACACCAAATCGATGCAACCGACATGCCCTGCAAGATGCGGGGCAATTGGGGTTTTGTTCACTTCATTCCCGGTTCAGGTTCGAGTGCTGTCTGCCAGGCGAAAAGTTTCTGCTCGAAGGTGAGCATTGCATGGGCCGGGCTGGTCGATGGCAGGCGTTTATATGCGATATGCGCAAACTCGTCTCCCAATCCAGGCAGCACATGCTTTTTGTAACTTGTCTCGGCATGGGCGCCGTTGAAGAATACCTGCGTGATTCTCGGGTGCTCCCTGTAGAACGACAAAAAGTCGTTCGCGATGATTGAGGAAGCAACGATGTCGGCATCCAGGCTGCTGTGGCGAGTGCATGACTCGAGCACGTCCCACAACGCGATCCTCATGGATGTCAGCATGTCCACGCGCGCCGCATAGGGCAGGTCGTGCGCTGCGCCACCCAAGGCTGCGAGGATCTTCCAGAATGCATTTTTCGGGTGCGCGTAATACTCGTTGGCCGAAAGAGAAGCTCTGCCGGGCATGCTGCCCAGGATCAGCTTCAGGGAGCCTGGGTCGCCGATGGGTTTGAAACAATATATATTGTTTTTCATTCTGGGCGTTGCGGCTCTGTACTCGAAACTAGAAAAACTGTTTCGGCATGGACCTTGCAAGCTTCAATGGCTCAGGCAGCTCTTCCATGCGGCCGATCAGGAAGCGTCCGAGATCATCCAGCAGTTCGCCGTTCATCTGTTCGGGCTTGAGCCTGAAGGTGCTCACGCCGAATCCGTCAAAATTTTTGCCGTTGATTTCCAGCATCCCGTTTGCGTAATCTCCCTTGAAAGCGAGCTTCAGGAAAAAATCCGGCGCGATGCGGATGCTGAAGGTTTCCTGCTGGGACTTGTTGCGTAAAAGCATGTCAGGGTCGTCGAGCGGCTTCAGGCCGAACAGATCCAGTTCCTTTCTGAACGCATCCATCTGGTTCCAGCGGCGCGTTGCTGTCACAGAGTCCGGGGCTTGCAGCCGGACGCTGAAAGCGACATGATCGATCAGCGCGTTGTCTGCCAGGCTCTGTTTCCGATAATCGGCCAGCGCATTCAGCCATGCGAGGTTGCGATAGGCCGCATTGCCGTCAACGTGATAGGTGCGGGGAATGTTCGGGGCGATGTTGTTTACATGGACCGAGAATGTCTGAAGGAACTGGTAGGTCTTTTTCAGCGCGGCACTGAGTTGCTGGCTTTTGGCATGCTGCTCTTCCGTCTCGGATTGCATGGCCTTGAGTTTGCTGGTTGCCTCGCCTGCAAGCTCGGCGAGCAGGGCTGACTTGATCTTGGGTGCTGAGGGTTTTTCGTTCATGTTTTCTGCCCTGGCGGGGCTTTAAAAGCCGGGATGGCGTCCTTGCGTGCAGCGATTTTTATCGGATTATCCTGATAACCTCTGAATGGATCAAGTTAATGCGCCGTTTGCTTCGTTCCATCCGGCGACGATGTTATCTGCGAGTCCTTTCTGGGAGTCGCGGCCTCTCAGGCACCCATGTCCATCACCTGATTCAAATCGAAATTCCAGTTTTTCGTGATCTCGATGTTGCTTATCTTCTCGGTCGATTTCGACAGGTCCAGGGTTTCGGGCTGAATGAAGGCATTCGATTTCGTCGAATAAAATACTTTCAGTACAGGTTCGAGCAGGCTCTTCTGCGACTGTTCGATCACCACGCCCAGTCTTCCGGATTGGAGTTTGACCAGCGTGCCGGAGGGATAGATGCCGACTGTTTTAACGAAGGCGTGGAATATGCGCTCGTCAAAATGCCCCTCTTTCCACTCGGCCATCTTGCGCAATGCCTCGGCCGGCGCCCAGCCTTTCTTGTAGCAGCGGTCCGAAGTCAGCGCGTCATAGACATCGCAGACCGCGCTCATTTTTGCAAAGACCGAAAGTAGTTTTTCGGAAAGTTGGTCCGGATAGCCTGTGCCATCGACTCGCTCGTGGTGATGCAAGACCACATCCAGCGCAACCGGGTTCACATCATCGCTCTCACGCAAATACTCCCAGCCTTTGCGCGGGTGTTGCTTGATGATACGGAATTCTTCGTCCGATAACTTTCCGGGTTTGTTCAGTACGGCATCCGGAATCCCCGCCTTGCCGATGTCATGCATCAAGCCCGCGACGCCGGCATCCTTGAGGTCCTGTCCGCTCATCCCCAGTTGCTTGCCCAGTGCGATCATCAGTCCGGATACGGCAACCGAGTGCAGGTAGGTGTAGTTGTCGGCATTCTTGATCCGGGCGAGATTCAGAAATGCTTCCGGATTCCTGGAGATCGAACCGCTGATTTCCTCGACCAGAGCCTCGACACCATTGAGGCTGATCGCATTTCCCATGCGTACCTCTCCGAACATCGATGTCACGGCTTGCTGGCCGTGAGCAAGGATCGCGCGGGCGCGATGGATCTCCTGGCTCATGGAAGCCTTTTTCAAAGAGGCGTCACCTTCGATGGCGATGCCGGTCAGTTCTGTCTCGACGCATTTTTCCTGCCGATTATTTGCGAGCACAACAGCGTCCGGCTGGATATCCTTGCCCTTGTCGGTATTTATCCATACATCGTGCAGGCCGCAGGTTTTTAAGGCGACCAGGTCCTTTTGATCATCGAGCAAAAAGGAGGTCTTCCAGAATGGATGTTCCATCCAGCTTCCGCAAAGCTCCTCGATGTACATGCCAAGTCTTACGTCCTTGGCCGATATTTTCTTCAGCATACGAGTCCCATGTGTAACCTACGCATAGGAGATGAATTATAGGCTGAAAACTCCCAGGGATAGGCGTCCCGCTAAACCGCTTGTATGGTTGGGCTTGCCCGATGACTATTCCGTGCCGGGATCGGAAAAATAGCCGGCATGTATGATCGCCCCTCACAATTCGAGCCGCTGTTAATTTCGGAACCCAGCCAGGCTTACAGGCACTTGATAGACTTGGCGCAGGAGCTAACCGAGGCCAGCACGGCCGGATGCATCCGTCCATAAGGATGTGGCGCGCTCGCTGTCGGACTTGGTGCGCGCAATGAACTGTTATTACTCGAACCTGATTGAGGATCATCTGGGGTAAGTTGAGAATAGGGAACTCAATGCGGCAAGCCTACTGTTGCTGAATTTGCTGCGATGGAACAGGCATGCCTTCCATGACGGGTTCCGGCTTGCGGCGCAGGTCCAACGTCAGCGGGTAATCCGGATTGCGCCCTTCGCGCCTTACCTGCATGGGTCCCGGCGTGTGCCCGTGGTTCCAGAAGCGCGCGATGCGGCGACCCTCCGCCTCGTTGCCATTGACCGGAAAGGTTTCATAATTGCGCCCCCCCGGATGTGCGACGTGATAGGTGCACCCTCCCAGGGAACGACCGCTCCAGGTGTCAACCAGATCAAATACCAGCGGCGCCTGAACACCTATGGTCGGATGCAGGCCGGAGGGCGGCGACCAGGCACGGTAGCGCACTGCGGCAACATACTCGCCGCGTATGCCGGTGCCGGTCAGCGGCAACGGGCGACCGTTGCAGGTCAAAATATGCCGATTGTCGTTCATGTGGCGTACCTTGACCTGCATGCGCTCCAGCGAAGAATCGACATAGCGGGCCGTGCCGCCGGCGCCGGCTTCTTCTCCCAGCACATGCCAGGGTTCAATGGCCTGGCGCAGCTCGATTTCAATATTCTGCTGCACGACCGTGCCGAAGCGCGGAAAGCGAAATTCGATAAACGGTGTGAACCATTCAAATTCGAATGCGTAGCCTGAACGCTGCAAATCAAGCACGACATCCTTCATGTCCTGCGCTACAAAATGCGGCAGCATGAAGCGGTCATGCAACTCAGTTCCCCATCTTGTGAGGCTGCCCCGATAGGGTGTTTGCCAGAAACGTGCAACCAGCGCGCGCAGCAAAAGCATCTGCAACAGCGACATTTGCGCATGAGGCGGCATCTCAAAGCCGCGGAATTCGACCAGCCCCAGTCGTCCAGTAGTGCTGTCGGGGGAATACAGTTTGTCGATGCAGAACTCGGCGCGATGGGTATTGCCGGAAAGATCGACCAGAAGGTTGCGAAGCAGGCGATCGACAAGCCATGGCTGTGCGCTTTCCTCGCCTGCTTTAAGATGCTCCGACATTTGTTGAAAGGCGATTTCCAGTTCATACAGGCTTTCATGACGCGCTTCATCCACGCGCGGCGCCTGGCTGGTGGGGCCAATGAAAAGACCGGAAAACAAATAAGACAGCGAGGGGTGATGCTGCCAATAGGTGATCAGACTCATCAGCAGGTCGGGGCGCCGCAAACAGGGTGAATCGGCGGGTGTTGCAGCGCCCAGCGTGACATGATTGCCGCCGCCGGTGCCGGTGTGGCGGCCGTCCAGCATGAATTTTTCCGTGCCCAGCCGGCACAGGCGCGCTTCTTCGTAAAGCGTCTGCGTATTTTCCACAAGCTGCGTCCAGCTGCTGGACGGATGTATGTTGACCTCGATGACGCCGGGATCGGGCGTGAGGCGGAATTCCCGGATGCGGGGATCGCCTGGCGGGGCATAACCTTCGAGGCGCACCGGCAATTTCAATGCGGCAGCCGCATTTTCTATCGCGGTGATCAATGCAACGAAATCCTCAAGCAAAGGAACAGGTTGCATGAAAATGCACAGCACGCCCGCGCGAACTTCGGCGCACAGGGCGGTGTGGATGATTTCACGGGGTGAGTGATTTTCCTTCGGTAAAATTGTCCTGAATTTTTTTGCCGTGGCCTTGAGATCCGTGGTTGCGACATCGAAAGGGTCGCGGCCGAACTCTTCTTCCCTGTCGGCAACCCAGGGCAGAGACGCCAACGGCAGGCGCAGGCCCATGGGTGAATCACCGCCAAGCAGATAGAGATGCTCGCGGCGCAATGGCCAGGGACTGGAACAAAAGCCGGCTGGTTCGGCTGATTTTTCGGAGGTTTTTTTGGGCAATGCCTTGAGCGGCAATACATAGCCCGTGGGTTCGCCCAGTCCCCGCTCGATCAGCATTGCGAGGCGCCGCCGCTCATCGGATCGTTTTAGATCGGATTTTAACGGGTCAAGATTGTCTGGCCAACGCAGCTCCTGATGGATGATCTCTGCAACGTCTTCATAGGCCGCAATGACATAGCGCTCATCCACCCCAAGTTCGCGAGCCAGATGGTGAATGAATTGTTCAGCATCGGGTGTTTTCTGTTTGCTGCCGGAAGTGACGAGCAGCGCATGATCGCGCCACAGCGGCACGCCATCGGTGCGCCAGTAACAGCCCAGTGCCCAGCGTGGCAGCGGTTCGCCGGGATACCATTTCCCCTGCCCGAAATGCAGCATCGCACCCGGTGCAAAACGGTGCTGCAATCGTTTGAGCAATGATTCTGAAAGCTCAAGCTTTCTGTCTGACAGCGCGGTGAAATTCCATTCCGGCCCGTCCATGTCGTCTATCGAAACAAAAGTCGGCTCACCACCCATGGTAAGGCGAACATCGTGTTCAATAAGTTCGGCATCGACCTGGTGACCCAGGCCCAATATCGCTTGCCATTGCGCTTCGGTGTACGGTTTGGTAACACGCGGGTCTTCATGAATGCGGGTAACGGTCATGAGAAAATCAAGGTGCGATTCACATACTTCCGTAGCGCCTGTCACGGGTGCGGCAGAAGAGGGAATTGCAGTGCAGGCCAGCGGAATATGCTCACCGCCGACAAGCAGTCCGGAGGTGGGATCGAGCCCGATCCAGCCCGCGCCCGGAATGTAGACTTCTGCCCAGGCGTGCAGATCGGCGAAATCGTGATCCGTGCCGGAAGGCCCGTCAAGAGAGGCAACATCCGCCTTGAGCTGGATCAGGTAACCTGATGCAAATCGCGCAGCCAGACCCAGATGGCGCAGGATTTGAACCAGCAGCCAGGCCGAATCTCGGCAGGAACCCAGTTTCAGTTCCAGAGTCTGTTCAGGCGTCTGCACACCGGCCTCAAGGCGAACGATATAACCGATGTCATCCCTTAAACGCTGATTGACGCCGATCAGCATATCTATCGTGCGCAGCGGTTTGTCCAGCAAAGTTTTCTTTCCCTCCTTTAGCCAGGCTGAAAACAAAGGGGTGGCTGCTTCCATATCCAGATAGGGCATTAACTCGCGTTTTAATTCTTCCTGGTAGGCGAAGGGATAATTTTCTGCGGCCTCATCCATAAAGAAATCAAACGGGTTAATGGTCGTCATTTCTGCAACCAGATCAACCGTCACGGTCAATGATTTGGTTTTCTCCGGAAAGACCAGGCGTGCGACCCAGTTGCCAAAAGGATCCTGTTGCCAGTTCAAAAAATGATCCGCAGGTTCGACGTTGAGAGAATAACTCAAGATAGGTGTGCGGCCATGCGCCGCAGGGCGCAGGCGAATCTCGTGTGGCCAAAGATGCACGTCCCGATCAAAACTGTATCGGGTTTGATGATTCAGCGCGACGCGGATAGTCATGGATATCTTTCTGCAATCATGATTCGAAATTGGGCAATTGGGAGAATGCGCGGCGTACGCCTTCTCCCCAACTCTTGTGCAGTCGCTGCATGTAGTTGTCCTGGTCATCAAAGCGATGGATGGTGCCAAGATGCAAGGTGTTGCAATTGTAGCAAGCCATGTCTATCGGAAAACCTACAGACAAATTCGAGCGCATGGTCGAATCGAACGAGACCAGCACGGATTTGATGGCGTCGTTCATGCAGGTATCATCCCTGATGATGCGATCCAGAATGGGTTTTCCATACTTGACTTCACCGATCTGAAAGTAGGGCGTCTCGGGTGTGGCTTCAATAAAGTTGCCTTCTGGGTAGACGAGAAACAGCCTTTGGCATTCTCCGGAAATCTGTCCGCCCACGATAAAATTGGCGCAGGTATCGACATGGTTTTGCACAAGATAGGGGCAATCCCTGTTGCGCACTTCCCTGAGTGCTGCGCCTATCAGTTGTGCCGCTTCGTACATGGTCGAGACGCTCATCAAACTGGGCTCGATGCCGTTAAACACAGCCCGTTCAAGGCTGTTGAAGGTAGCCTGGGTGATGGCCAGATTGCCGGAATTGACAATGACCAGCGCCCGCTCACCGGGGCGCTCGAATGTTTTCATTTTGCGAAAAGTTGCGACGTTGTCTATGCCGGCGTTGGTGCGCGAGTCAGACGCAAAAATGATACCGGCATCGATCATGGTTGCAACGCAATAGGTCATGGCTTTTTCTGGGGTATGCAATCATGAAAAAGGCGGTCGTAACGGAACAGGCTAAATGAAATGTTATTCATCGATCGACCAGAAGTAAGTGGTATTGATCAGGTTGCCCAAGTCGTAGATTTGTTCGAGAAACTCGGACAGATATTCGTGCAAACCATATTCAACTATCCCGGTTATGGTTTCGTTGTGGAGCTTCGCGTGAAGCAGGTCGCACTGCCTGATCAACTCTGCGGAATTCGGGCCGTTGATTTCGTGCAGCAGGCGATGCACTTCATTGACGCAGGTAATCAGGGAGCGCGCCATATCGGGGCGGAGTATCAAAAGTTCAGCGACACGTTTGGGCGTGATCTGGTCGCGATAAACCTTGCGATAGGATTCGAAGGAAGACACGGAACGCAGAACCGCGCTCCACTGGTAGTAATCTGCCGCACCGCCGACATCCCTCGGGCTCGGCAAAAGAATGTGATATTTCACATCCAGAATGCGCGCGGTGTTGTCGGCGCGTTCAAGAAAGCTGCCCAGCCTGATGAAGCGGAATGTGTTGTCGCGCAGCATGGTGCCATGGGCAATCCCGCGCGACAGATGCGAGCGCTCCTTGACCCATTCAAAAAAGCGCGAAACGCCATCCTGCGCGATGCCTTCCGCATGTATTCTTTTCATTTCCAGCCAGGTTGCATTCAGCGCCTCCCACATTTCGGAAGTGATGGCGCCGCGAACGGAGCGAGCATTTTCTCGGGCATTAAACAGGCTATTGTAGATGCTTCCCGGGTTTTCCTTGTCCTGTGCCATGAAGTGCAACACGCTTTCCGCATTGGGGATGTCATATCTTTCTTCAAAACCTTCATGCAGGCCGCTGATGGAAAGCATGGCGCGCCACTCATGGTGAGGCTCGACCAGCGACTGTTTGAGCAGTGACATGCGATAAGTGACATCCAGCATGCGCGCGGTGTTCTCGGCGCGCTCCATGCTGCGCGCCATCCAGTAGAGGTGGTCTGCGGTTGAAGAAAGCATGTCAGTTCTCTCCTTCCATTACCCAGGTGTCTTTGGTGCCACCTCCCTGCGAAGAGTTGACCACGAGCGAGCCCGCTTTCAACGCCACACGCGTAAGGCCGCCTGGCACCATGGTGATTTCCCGGCCTGAAAGCACATAGGGCCTGAGATCAATATGACGGGGCGCGATACCGCTTTCGACATAAGTCGGGCAGGTAGAAAGGGAGAGCGTGGGTTGGGCAATATAGTTGCCTGGATTGGCAATGATTTTTTTGCGAAACAGCTCAATTTCATCTGACGAAGAACCGGGGCCGACCAGCATGCCGTACCCACCTGAACCGTGTACTTCCTTGACCACCAGCTCGGGAAGGTGGGCAAGCGCATATTTGAGATCCTCGCTTTTGCCAAGCTCCCATGTCGGCACATTGGAGAGTATGGGTTCTTCGCCGCAATAGAAGCGTATCATCTTGGGAACATGGATGTAGATGGCCTTGTCATCGGCGATGCCTGTCCCGACAGCATTGGCAAGCGTGACGCTGCCTGCACGGTATGCCGAAAACAATCCCGGCACGCCCAGCATGGAATCTTTGCGGAAGGCATGAGGATCAAGATAGTCGTCATCGATGCGGCGATAAATCACATCGACGCGCCGCGGACCTTCCGTGGTTCGCATATACACCATGTCATTTTTTACCAGCAGATCGTTGCCCTCTACCAGTTCAATTCCCATTTGTTGTGCAAGAAAAGCATGTTCGAAATAGGCGCTGTTGTATTGGCCGGGTGTCAGGATCACAACATTTGGATCATTGACGCCGGCAGGTGCGACCGTGCGCAGGTTGTTGAGCAATAAATCGGGGTAATGTTCAACCGGTGCGATCTTCTGGCGTGTGAACAGGTCAGGGAAAAGGCGCATCATCATTTTGCGGTTTTCCAGCATGTAGGAAACGCCTGAAGGTGTGCGCAGATTGTCTTCGAGCACGAAGTACTCGCCCAGACGGCTGCCCATGTCGGCGCGCACCAGATCAACGCCTGCGATATGTGCATAGATCTGCTCGGGCACGTCGATACCCGTCATGTCGCTGCGGAACTGGCTATTGCCCAATATCTGTGAGGAGGGAATGATGCCCGCCTTGAGGATTTCCTGTCCGTGGTATATATCGTGCAAAAATGCGTTCAACGCTCTTACGCGTTGGCGCAGCCCTTTGGCAAGGTGCTGCCATTCCTGCGCGGGAATGATGCGCGGCACGATGTCAAAAGGGATGAGGCGCTCCTGGCTGTTAGCCTCGCCATAAACGGCAAAGGTAATGCCTGCGCGGTGAAATGCAATATCCGCCGCTTCGCGTTTGCGCGCGATGACTTCATCCGGCATGGACTCCAGCCAGTTTGCAAAATGCCTGTAGCATTCGCGCACCGAACCGTCAGCATCGTACATTTCATCGTGGGCGGTTTTCATCGTTGTTATCATTCAACTTGTTATACCTGCTTTAAGTTACAGCAGGAATCGTGCCTGACAACTTATCCCTGATATTTCGGATCAATGGGTACATGCGCGCACAAAAACAGGATAATTGGCACCCCTGTTATGTGCGCGATGCATTAAATTGGTGCATCCTGATTTTGGTAAGGGCTGAAATAGGCGCGACACAAGGTTGCGGTTGGTGCAACCTTGTTCGGGTTGGAAGCGTGGCTAGTTCGAAGATTGTAGTGTATTGGCTGCTGTAGAAACGTTGTTTTGCATTTCCCAGCTAAATTTCGGCAGGTTTTGCAGCGCTGTGACGAGTCCCTGATTCCAGGCTTCGGAAATTTCCTTGGCAAATAAATCGTCTTCGCCAAGATAAAGCTGATGTGTAAGGGGCAGGCTGTCCTTGTAGTAAATCAGCAATTCGACAGGTGGGGCGACAGTCAGGTTGCTGCGTATTGTCGAATTCATAGACACGAGTGCACAGCGCCCGGCCCCCTCCAATGAAGTGTTGCGATTGATGACGCGATCAAGAATGGGTTTGCCATATTTGATTTCGCCTATCTGCAGGAACGGATGTGCAGCAGATTCGTGAATATAGTTACCCTGCGGATAGATCATGAGCGTTTCATGTATGCCCATCCCTATTTGCCCGGCAAGGATAAATGTCGCTTCAAAATTGACCGTCCCGCTGTCCCTCACCACATGGATTCGCTGTACGCCGGTGCTCACCGCAGCGACATAGTCGGCAGCTTCCTGCATGTTTTTGACCGAGAGCAAATTGGGCGTTGCGTTGCCTTCAATGTCGGCATTGATGCGTTTGATCACCGATTGCGTTGTGGCGAGATTTCCCGCGGAAAGAATGGCAAGCACACGGTCGCCAGGCCAGGCCCAGGTGTGCATCTTCGAGTGTGTCGATACATTGTCAAATCCTGCATTGGTGCGGGAGTCCGAGCACAATACAAGTCCTGCTTCCGTCTTGATGGAAAGACAATAAGTCATTTGAATCTCGGTGAAAAGGTGATCGGTCTATCGTATATTTTTACTGGCTAAACAGTATCACGCTTTTTGCGGATCGGCAAATTTGCGGGCAGCCGGAGGTGGCATCCATATTGCTTGTCAGTCATGGCAGCTTCGGCATTTTGCAATGCATATTGCGCAGGAGCTCAAACTTTTTGATCAAACGGGGTTAAATCAACGGCTATGCTCAAATCGACAGGTTTTGCCAGAAATGGCGACAAGGCAAATTCGGAATTTTTTGAAAGCTATCTTGAACGATTGCTTGATGAGCGGGATCGGTGCGGCCTGACAGACATGATAGGCGGAATTGAAGCGCTCATGATCACCGTTGAGCCAGGAAATTCGGCAGAATATATTGCCGAACTCGCTTTGATGACGCCTTATCACTATCTGGTCACGCTCGACAGTCCCAGGCATTTGACCCATATTTTGCGCATCGACATGAATTCGCCCGACATCCTGCTGCGTGAGGTGAAGAACCCGGATTATTACGATATTTTCAGGAGTCTAAACGATTTGCATCCGGCAGGATCAGAACGTCCGCATAGCCGTTATCTCGGAGAGATTCTGCGCGTTGACGATCGACAGAAGGTGGTGGCATTGCAGCAGGCGCGCGAGTTCAGGTTTTTTTCGCAGGAGGCAATCGAAGCGCTCGACCTGCCAACCAATGTCAGCATCAGCAAGCCATCACCCTACACGCAAAACGTGCTCGGATACATGGAACGCGCCATTGACGAAATCCGGGTTTATCATCCGCTTGGCAAATGCAGCATTTTGTCGAGAGTTCAGGCCGTCTACGAAAAAGCCAAACAACAGCAGAAAATGTTGAGGATAGACGATCTGATTTTGCCGGTTGATCATCTTGCGACGCGCGTATACAGCCAGAATCGCGAAGCGGCGCTGCTCGAATATCTGGCGCTGTCCAGCTATTATTACTGGGGAAGCTACGATATTCCTGACCAGAATTCCTCGACGAATGTGTGCAAAAGCGTCAGGCCGCTGGCAGAATCGGAAAGTCCCGCCAAAGTATTTACGGCCAACAATTCCCCCTACTGCGTGAACCATCTGGATGGTCTGCCTTCGCCGACAGAGACATTTGTGCGCAACTATGGTGCGCGGCTGCACCACATCGCGCTGTCTGTGAAAGACGGTGAACGCGACGGCAAGGAAAATATCGATTTTGTCGTGGATGCGATTGCAAGCCAGGGCAAGGAGTTTCTGCTTGAAGTCGTAGGTTCGCGCGAAGACGGACTCAAGCAGGTGTTTTTCGCCGCATCGCCATTTTCGGCATTGATCATCGAATACGTGCAACGTTATCGGGATTTTCAGGGATTTTTTACGCGGGATAATGTCGCGCGCTTGACCGAGGCAGCAGGCAGTTAAAACCCGTCGCTGCAATGAGCGCATCCCGCCCGCCCCGCTTGTCGGGTATGTGCAGTCGGGCGCAGTGTTGCGCTACGACTGTATCGACGGGTAGCGTTCGCCCAGAGAACTCCGGCAAAGTTTGTTGCTCCAGACACGCTCGCAGCACGGCCCCTTGGGTAGCATCCTTACGCTCAATCGACAAAACGCCAAGCTCCAACGCCATGATGGTGATGGCGGACACAAAGAGGTTGGCGGCATCGACGCTTTCAGACCATGCCGCAACATTTTGAATGGCCTTGCCAATCCGAATCTTTCGGAGCTCGGACACCACGTTTGGTTGGACTTCACCCGCTTTAGTAGACAGCTGATAATATCGAAACTAAAGAGGAGTGAAACCAATGAGCGGTACAAGATATACAGATGAATTTAAGGCGGAAGCTATCAAGCAAGTCACCGAGCGTGGCCATGGTGTCGTTGAGGTGGCAAAGCGTTTAGGCATATCGGATAAAAGCCTGTATGTCTGGCTCAAGAAAAGTCAGCAGCGTTCCAAGCCGACGGCGAAAGATGACGTGCTCGCGCTTAAAAACGAAATAAGTCGCATGAAGGCCGAGTTGAAACGCACGACGGAAGAGCGCGATATCCTAAAAAAGGCCGCCGCGTACTTTGCCAGAGTGTCCGAGTAAAGTACGCGTTCATTGATCAGCATCGCCGTGAATTTCGATTAACCAGCATGTGCCGTGTGCTCAAAGTCCATCGCAGCGGGTATTACGCCTGGCAAGCCCGTCCAAAATCAGCGCGTACGCTGGCCGATGAGGCATTGATAATCGATATCAAACAGTTTTTCGAGGACAGCCACGGCATTTATGGCAGTCCACGCATTCATCACGATCTCCGTGAGGCTGGCACACGCTGTGGTGTAAAACGAGTGGCGCGGCTGATGCGCCAGGTACGGATCAAATCGGTTCGTGGGTATAAACGGCCTCACCACAAAGCAGGCAAGCCCGCTGTTGCAGCGCCCAACCGGCTGGAGCAGCAATTTACCTTTACTAAGCCTGACGTGGCATGGGTAACCGATATTACATACATACGCACCTATGAAGGCTGGCTCTATCTGGCGGTCGTGATTGATCTTTATTCTCGTGCCGTCATAGGCTGGTCGATGAAGCCAACGATGGCAACGGAGCTTGCCCTGGATGCATTGCTGATGGCTGTTTGGCGGCGACAACCCAGAAAACCTGTGATCATCCACTCGGATCAGGGCAGCCAGTTCGGCAGCGATGACTTTGTACGCTGGTGCAAGGATAACCGGCTCACGCCGAGTATGAGCCGCCGTGGAAACTGCTACGACAATGCGGTGGTTGAATCATTCTTTAGCAACTTGAAGAAAGAACGCATCAAACGAAAGATTTACGCAACAAGGGAGGAAGCTAAATCGGATATATTTGATTACATCGAAGTGTTCTACAATCGGACCCGCAGGCACAGCTACTTAAATCAGCTGAGCCCGATGGTATTCGAGAAGTTACAAACTGGAAGCTGAAAAATGTCTATGAAAGCGGGTGAAGTCCACTAGGATTTGTCTTTTTTCGTGCCTGATTGTTCATGTAAGCGCGAGTTCTTTGATCTTTCCAGCAATTCCCTGGTATAAACAATGGATTTTTTGTAACAATGCTCTTCGCCTTGGCCTGACAAATCGGCAGCATAAAGAAACTCTACAAATACATTGTAAACTGGACTATCGATTGATTCGGCCGGTAACATTCCGTAACACATCAAGTAGGCCTGTACAAATTCGCGCCCCAATTTATCTTTCCTAAGGTAATGGGATGTACGGTATGTTTTTCTGCCCGGCTTTGGTTTGGTTTTGTCAATTGCATGAACTACAGCATCTCTCAATTTCTCGATAGATTTGATTGCAGCGTTTGGGTAATCTTCAGGACTAATTTCGTGTGCATCCAATTCGTTGATTATATTTTTATCAGGCTGCGGTTGAAGCATGCCAGCGAGGCGATTCATAGTTTTATCAATCGCTTTTCTAGCATCGCTCAGCCAAGCTGAATGAGTACCAACGTTGTTATAAATATCCGCATCTTGTTCTACCTCTTTTTCTCTATTTATGTACCTAAGTGAGTTCTGGATTTGCCATGCCGTGAGAAACTCTACTCCAAGCTGAAGTTGTCCTTCGCTTCGCTTCAGTGGAGGTTGCAATATTGTCAATAAATTATTACAGTTTTCCAGTGTTACTTTTAGAAGCGTATGC
>VFSW01008963.1_pt1 | contig 14313 bp, 11 predicted proteins | sample 5358111 | NCBI WGS metagenome assembly VFSW01 (sample SAMN11554181, study PRJNA540505) | mine drainage metagenome | isolation source: sediment from site ElyBrook_90M | place: USA: Ely Copper Mine, Vershire, VT | collected 2017
GCGTCGGGTCGAGCAAAACAGCGTCCGCCTTCACCTCGTCCCCCCACAGCACACCTTCGCGTGAGCGGCGTTTGTGACGATGGCGGTGCGCGTGGTCTCCGAGCCAGTGCCGGACGTCGTTGGCACGCAGATCTTCGGCAGCGCGTTGGGCGGGAACGGATGGGCGCACAGGGCGTAGAACTCGGCGGGCTCCCGGCCCGGTGCGACGGCCGCGGCCGCCTTCCCCGCGTCCATCGCCGAGCCACCGCCGAGCGCCACGACCAAGCCGGCGCCGCCCTCCCGCGCCAGCGCCGCCGCCGCGTCAACCTGGGAGGCGAGCGGATCGCTCTTGATGTCGGTGAAGGTCAGCGTGGTCAGCCCCGCCTCCCGCAGCGACGCCACGGCGCGGGCGATAATGCCGAAGGGGGCAAGGCCGGGGTCGGCGACCAGCAGCACCGGCAACCCGCCACCGAGCCGCGCGGCCAACCCGCCCAACTGGCCCAGCGCATTCTCCGCCTGGGTGATCGCGGGAATGCGGTCAAGGACGAAGCCGGTCATATCGGGTCCATTCCGGTGATCGGGCCATGGCGGGGCGCCCAGGCGAACAGGCCTCACCATCGCGCGGAATGGCGAGCGACAAAAGCCGACCCGGCCGCCACAAACATCGCAAATCGGCATCCGCGCATGACAAAATAGGATGCGCGCGACGGCTGGCGCCGAGGCATGATGCGCCATGCCGTTCCGATTTGGTCCGATCGCGCCGGTGCTGCTTGGCCTGATCAGCGCCCAGGTGGCGCTTGGCATCATGACGCCGCTGATTCCCATCCTGCTCCTGCGGGTCGGGGCGTCGTCGCCCGCGATCGGGCTCGTCGCCTCGGCGTATTACGTCGGGTTCCTGGCGGGCGCGTTGACCTGCGACCGAATCGTGACGCGAGTGGGGCATATCCGTGCCTTCGCGGTATTCGCGGCAATTGCCGCCGATGCCGCGTTGCTACTCGTGTTCTCCACCGTCGCCTGGCAAGTGGCGGCGCCGCGGCTGTTGATCGGGTTCGCCAGTTCCGGCCTGTTTCTCGTCGTCGAAAGTTGGCTGAACGATCGCTCCGATGCGACCAACCGTGGCCGGACGTTCGGCGCATATCTGGTGGCGTCCTGGGGGGCGAGCGCGTTGGGGCCGCTGGCGTTGAACGTGGTGGAGGCAGCGCCGGCGATGTTCGTGCTGGTCGGCATCGGCTTCGCGACCGCCGTTTTGCCATTGGCGCTAACCCAGCAGGCCAATCCCATTGTGCGACCGCAAGCCCATTTCGCACTCGTTACGTTGTACCGCGTCTCGCCGGCGGGGATCGCGTGCTGCCTTTCGTCCGGGCTGATCAACGGAGCCTATTACTCGCTGGTGCCGGTATATTTGCAGCGTCAGCAATACGGGACCGGGTCGGTGGCGGCGTTCATCTCGGCGGCGATGATCGCGGGGCTCTTGGTGCAGTACCCGGTCGGCGTTCTATCCGACCGGTTCGGCCGACGGCCCGTGATGCTTGGGGCGGTCGGCGCCGCGTTCGCGCTTTCGATCGCTCTCGCGCTGTTCGGTGGCGTGTCGCTCGCCGTCGTCAACGTGCTCGGTTTCGCATTTGCCGCGATGACCGCACCGCTCTACGGACTTGGCGCCGGACAGACCAACGACCGGATGGAGCGTGGCGACTACGTGGCGGCGAGCGGCGGGCTGCTGTTCACCTGGTCGCTAGGCTCCTCGGTCGGGCCAAGCCTTGCCGGGCTGTTGATGGGGCGCGCCGGGCCCGGAGGGCTGTTTGCGTTCCTGGCGTTGGTCCTCGGGCTGCTCGGTCTCTTCACCGTCACGCGCATGGCGTTGCGGACCGAGGTGCCGCGCGACCAACGACGCGCCTACGGTCCCGCCACGTCCGCGCCGCCCCGCCATTCCGAACTCTTTTCCCGCGCGGTCTCGGCGTTCCGCCGTCATGGCTCGGTGGAAGCGCCGCCGGCCCCACAGACACACACGTCCACGGACTGACATGCGCTATTCCTCGCTCTCGCTGTTTCGTCAAGGACTGGCCGGCCACAAGGGGTGGCCCAAGGCATGGCGCTCGCCAACGCTCAAGCCGCGCTACGACGCCGTGGTGATCGGCGGTGGCGGGCATGGGCTGGCCGCCGCCTACTACCTCGCCAAGGTTCACGGTATCCGCGACGTCGCTGTCCTGGAGCGGGGCTGGCTCGGCGGCGGGAATACGGGGCGGAATACCACGATCGTCCGCTCAAATTATTTCTTCCCGGAAAGCGTGGCGCTGTTCGACTTCGCGCTACGCCAATACGAGCAGCTTTCCGAGGAGCTGAACTACAACATCATGCTCAGCCAGCGCGGCATCCTGAACATTGGGCATACCGAACACCAGATGGAGCTGATCGCGCGCAACGTGAACGCGATGCTGGTCAACGGCATCGACGTGGAATTGCTTGACGCACAACAGGTTCGATCGGAATTGCCGCTGGCCAATTTTTCCAAGGGTGCGCGCTATCCGATCCTCGGCGGCTTTACCCAGCGACGCGGCGGTGTCGCGCGGCACGACGCGGTGGCCTGGGGATATGCGCGCGCGGCCGACACGCTGGGCGTCGATGTGGTACAGAACTGCGAGGTTATCGATTTTCGGATCGAATGTGGCCGAGTGGTTGGCCTGGAAACGTCGCTCGGCCCGGTCAGCGCGGCCACGTTCGGGCTGAGCGCGTCGGGACACAACGGCGTGCTCGCGCGGAAGGCCGGGTTCCGCCTGCCGCTGACAAGCTACGCACTCCAGGCGATGGTGAGCGAACCGATTAAGCCGGTACTGGATACGGTGGCGATGTCGTGGGCCACCGGCATGTATGTCAGTCAGTCGGATAAAGGCGAGCTGGTATTCGGCGCCGGGCTGGATCTGTATCCGTCCTACGCGCAGCGCGGCAACCTCAACGTCGCGCAGGGCGTCGTCGCCGGCATGCTGGAGATCTTTCCGGCATTCCGTGGGCTTCGCATGCTGCGGCAATGGGCCGGCATCGTCGATGTGCCGTGGGACTACAGCCCAATCCTCGGCCCCGCGCCGGTCGGAAACCTGTTCCTCAATACCGGTTGGGGCACGGGCGGCTTCAAGGCAACGCCAGCCGGCGGGTATTTCCTCGCGCATGCGATGGCGACCGGGATGCATCATCCGATCTCCGCGCCGTTCGACATATCCCGCTTCTCCACTGGCGCCTTCATCGACGAAGCCGCCGGCGCCGGCATCTCGCACTGACGGAACAACGGTGATGCTGCTGATCCCCTGCCCCTGGTGCGGACCTCGCGATGAACCAGAATTCTCCTTCGGCGGTGAGCCAGTCGCGCGCCCAAGCCCCGCCGCGCAGGTGTCGGATGCCGCGTGGGCGGACTACCTGTACTTTCGCGACAACGACAAAGGCCCACACGCGGAAATCTGGTGCCACGCTGCTGGTTGCGGACAGTGGTTCGTGATGGAGCGGGATACGGTCACGCATGCGGTGCTGTCCGTCCGCAAACCGGGAGACGCGGCATGACCGCCCGCAGGCTCGCCGAAGGTGGACGTATCGATCGTGCCACCGCGCTCCCGTTCACTTGGCAGGGCGCGACGCTTTCCGGGTTCGCCGGCGACACGGTGGCCTCGGCGCTGTTGGCAAACGGCATCAAAGTGGTCGGCCGCGGCTTCAAATATCACCGCGCGCGTGGGATCTGGGGCGCCTGGGTGGAGGAGCCGAACGCGATCCTCGACCTCTCGTTCCGGGGCATGCAGGACCCGAACGCACGCGCCACCACCGTCGCGCTGCAAGCCGGAATGGCGCTGCGTGGCGTAAATGCGCGACCGGACGTGGATCGCGACGCCTTCCGCGCGATTGACTTACTGCACGGCTTTCTTCCCGCTGGATTTTACTACAAGACGTTCTTCCCGAATTGGCATCGCTACGAGCCGCGCATTCGCGCGATGGCCGGGCTTGGCCAGCTGCGCGGCGAGACGGACACGCGCAAATTTGAAAGCCGTGGCGCGCAAGTGGATGTTCTGGTGGTCGGCGGCGGCCCCGCCGGCCTCGCCGCGGCGCGCGCGGCCGCGTCGGCTGGACTGTCCGTGATGCTTGCCGACGATCGGCCGGAGCTCGGCGGATCGCTGTTGTGGAGCAACCAATGCGTCGATGGCGTGCCAAGCGCCGACTGGGTAGCGGCAACGGTTCGCGCGCTGGCGGACAGCGGCGTGCGTCTGCTGCCGTCCACAACGGTATTCGGCGCCTACGACGACGGCGCATTCGGCATGCTGGAGCGGCGCGGGACGGCGCCCGACGAGTGGGCAGAGGACCGGCTATGGACCGTGCGCGCTCGCCACACAGTGCTTGCCACCGGGGCTATCGAGCGGCCGCTGGTGTTCCCGCACAATGACCGGCCGGGCGTGATGCTCGCGTCCGCGACGCTGCAATACCTGCGACAGTACGCCGTGCTTGTCGGCGACGAGGTTGTTGTTGCGACCAACAACGACTCCGCCTACGAGGTCGCGCTGGCGCTGCATGGGGCTGGGGCGTCGGTAACGCTGACGGATGTGCGACCTGAAGCACCAGCGATCGCGCGCGCCGCGTTGGCGGCCGGTGTCCGCGTCATACCCGGCAGTGTCGTGCTGAACACCATCGGCAGCGGCGGCGTTCGCCTTGTCGATATCGGGCCAGCGGACGCTCGTTCCTCCCGCGCGGTAACATTGCGAGTCCCGGCTAGCATTGTGGCGGTCTCCGGCGGCTGGTCGCCTACGGTGCATCTGCATAGCCAGTCGCGCGGGAAATTGCGCTGGGACGAAACACGTGTCGCCTTTCTGCCAACAGCGGCAGCGGCGGGCCAAAGCCTTGCCGGCGCTGTCACCTGCGCAGACACGCTTGCCGATATCCTGACCTCGGGACATCAGGCAGCCGCCGCCGCCGCTGCCGCGCTCGGGCGCGTGGCGACCGGCATTGCACCGTCCGCGCCAGCGGAACCGCCCCCGGACCCGATTTGGCCATACTGGCATGTGCCGATTCAGAACGCCCGGCAGTGGATTGATTTGCAGAACGACGTCACGGTCAAGGACGTGCAACTCGCGGCACGCGAGAACTACGCCTCCGTCGAACACTTGAAGCGCTACACTACGTTGGGCATGGCCACCGACCAGGGAAAGACCAGCAATGTCAACGGCCTTGCGATCCTGGCCGAAGCCACCGAACGGCGGATTCCGCATGTTGGGACCACCACGTTCCGGCCGCCATACACGCCCGTCACGCTCGGCGCGCTCGCGGGCCAGCGGCACGGCACGCTGTTCGCGCCATGGCGCAGGCTGCCGGCGCACGGCGAACATGTCGCGCTGAATGCGGATCTTCGGGAATACGGCGGCTGGTGGCGCCCCGCCTGCTACCCGCGCGCGAACGAGACCGCCGCGCAGGCGATCCAGCGAGAGGCGACCGTGGCGCGCGAGGGGGTTGGCCTGTTCGATGGGTCAAGCCTGGGCAAGATCTTGGTGGACGGACCAGATGCCGCCGCGTTCCTTAATCTAATGTATTACAACGAAGTCGCGACCCTCAGGCCGGGCCGGCTGCGCTACGCGCTGCTCCTGCGCGAGACCGGGACCGTGTACGACGACGGCGTGGTAGCCAGGCTGGGGCCCGAGCGCTTCCTGCTTTCGCCATCGTCGTCACACACCGCGGGCGTACTCGCAATGCTGGAGGCATGGCGCCAGACCGAGTATCCGTCGATGCGCGTCGCGTTACATGACGTGACAGGTGCGTGGGCGACGTTCGCCGTCAGCGGCCCGAAGTCGCGCGACGTGCTGGCGCCCCTGACCGGCATCGACCTGCGTGCCGAGGCGCTACCGCACATGACGTGCGCGGACGGTGATATCCTGGGCGTGGCCGGCCGCATAGCGCGCGTGAGCTTCACGGGTGAGCGCAGCTACGAGGTTTCCGTTCCCGCCGGTCGGGGCCCGGCGCTGTGGCGTGCGCTGATGCGGGCTGGCGAACCACACGGCATCACGCCCTACGGGATCGAGAGCCTGTCCGTGCTGCGTGCCGAAAAAGGCTACATTCTGATTGGCACCGACACTGATGGGATGACGCTGCCGGACGATCTCGGCATGTCCGGGCCGCTCCGCGCGAAAACGGTCAATTTCATCGGCAAGCGATCGCTGACCACGCCGGATGCGCTGCGCGCCGACCGCCGACAGTTCGTTGGCCTATTGCCGCTTGACCACAGTTCCATACCGCACCCCGGTGCACACGCCATTGAGCGCGCCATCGGCGGCATGCGCTCGCTCGGTTGGGTCACCAGCGCGTGCCATTCGCCGGCGCTCGGGCGGTCGATCGCGCTCGGCATGATCGCACGCGGCCGGGCGCTGATCGCAGGCGGCAACGAGGTCGAATTGTTCCATCTCGGCGAGACGATGCACGCGCGCGTCGTCTCGCCCGTGTTCCACGATCCGATGGGAGACAGACTGCATGGCTGATCTTACCCGTCGGAGCATCCGCGAACAAATCGGAGCCGGCGACCCGGCCGCGCGGGCGCCTGGGGTAACGGTGCGCGTGCTCGATCCCCCCGGACAGTTCTACGTGACCGGCGCGCCGCCGCTCGCGCCGAACACGCGGACAGATGGCGACCCATACAGCCTTTGGCTCGCGCCCGACCGGACCTTGGTGATCTACGAAGCAAGGCATGGCGTGCCGGAGGGCGGCTTCGTGTCCGACGTCACCGACGGTCTCTTGCTCGTGGAGATTGTTGGGCCACGCGCCGGCGACATCGTCGCCACCAGCACGACGCTCGACCCGACCAGTTCAGTACTTGCCGTCGGCCGCTGCGCGCAGACCTTGTTCGGCGGTGTCAAAGTTGTCCTTTATGCCCACGGCGACGGCTTCCGCCTGCATGCGGAGCGTCAATTCGCCGCTTTCCTACTCGAATGGCTCCGTCAGGCCGCGACCGCCCTTAGCTGAGGCGCGCGCCAATTCCGAAGGAACAGACTTGATGAAATCACACGTTCGGGTCGCGGTTATCGGCGGTGGTGTGGTGGGGTGCAGTGTACTCTACCATTTGACCAAGCTTGGCTGGAAGGATGTCGTGCTGCTGGAGCGTGACGAGCTCACCTGCGGCTCCACCTGGCATGCGGCCGGCGGGATGCACACGCTGAACGGCGACCCCAATGTCGCCAAGCTCCAGAAATACACAATCGAACTCTACAAGGAGATCGAGGAGATCTCCGGCCAGTCCTGCGGTGTGCATCTGCCCGGCGGCCTGGTGCTTGCCGGCACGGCGGAGCGGATGGACTGGATCCGCATGGCCGAGGCGCGCAGCCGCTACCTCGGCCTCGATGCCCATGTCGTCAGCATCGATGAGGCCGCGCGGCGGATGCCGCTGCTCGACAAGAAGTATTTTGTCGGTGCGCTCTACGACCCGCTCGAAGGGCATCTCGACCCATCGGGCACGACCTACGCCTATGCCAAGGCCGCCACCAAACAGGGCGCCGAGATCTATCGCAAGACGAAAGTGGAGGACCTGCAACAGCGTGCCGATGGCGGCTGGGGCATCGTCACCAACCAGGGCACCATCGTTGCCGAGCACGTGGTGAACTGCGCTGGCCTATGGGCGCGCGAGGTGGGGCGCATGGTCGGTCTGGAACTGCCGGTGCTGGCAATGGAGCACCAGTATCTCATCACCGAGGACATCCCCGGCCTGCCGGCGGAAGAACTGCCTCACCTGATCGACTTCGAAGGCGAGATCTATTTGCGGCAGGAACGCAAGGGCGTGCTGCTCGGCACCTACGAGCACAACGGCGTGCCGTGGTCGCCGAAGCAGACGCCGTGGGATTTCTCCGCCGAACTGCTGCCCCCCGATCTCGATCGCATCTCCAACAATCTCGAAGTTGGCTTCCGGCATTTTCCGGCGCTGGCGAACGCCGGCATCAAGCGCATCATCAATGGCCCATTTACCTTCGCGCCGGACGGCAACCCGCTGGTCGGGCCGGTGCGCGGCCTACGCAACTACTGGGTCGCCTGCGGTGTCATGGCGGGCTTCAGCCAGGGCGGCGGCGTCGGCCTCGCGCTGTCGAACTGGATGATCGACGGCGATCCAGGCTTCGACGTGTTCGCGATGGACGTCGCACGCTACGGCGATTGGGCGACGCTCGCCTACACCAACGCAAAAGTACGGGAGAATTACGGCCGCCGCTTCCGCGTGACATTTCCCAACGAGGAACTGACAGCCGGGCGGCCCCTGCGCACCTCGCCGCTGTATGATCGGATGAAGGTGGCCAACGCGGTGTTCGGTGCGTCGTTCGGCCTCGAGTATCCGCTTTGGTATGCTCCTCCGGGCACCGACGCGGTGGAAGAAATCACATTCCATCGCTCCAACGCCCACGCGCATGTCGCGGACGAATGCCGCGCGGTACGCACCGGCGTCGGCATGATCGAAACCAGCGGCTATGCGAAATACGAAGTCGTCGGTCCGGGCGCCGAAGAGTTCCTGAGTTATGTGCTGGCGAACCGGATGCCGCCGGTTGGTCGCATCGTGCTGGCACCAATGTTGAACCACAATGGTAAGTTGATTGGGGATTTCACGGTCGCCCGCGTAAATGCCGATACGTTCCATGTTTTTGGCAGCGGTCCGGCCGAGCATTACCACATGCGCTGGTGGGAATCCTTGCTGCCCGCGACCGGTGTCACGATCCGCTCGCTGCGCTCCACGCTGATGGGCCTGTCCATCGCCGGACCAAACTCCCGAGACTTGCTCGCGAGCGTAACGCGCGAGGATCTCTCGACCGAGGCCTTTCCGTTCATGAGCTACCGGTGCATCGATGTTGGAATGGTCCCGGCCTTCGTCGGCCGCATCAGCTTCACCGGAGATCTCGGCTACGAACTTTGGGTGACGCCCGACTATCACGTGGCGCTGTATGACACACTGGTCACCGCCGGCGCCGCATTTGGGCTGCGGCACGTAGGACTGCGCGCGTTGAACTCCATGCGTCTGGAAAAGGCGTTCGGCACCTGGGCGCGCGAATATCGGCCAATCTATGGGCCATACGAGGCCGGTCTCGGCCGTTTCGTCAACCTCAAGAAAGGCGATTTCATTGGAAGGGAGGCGGCACTACTGGACAAGGAGAGCGGCGGCAAGCTGAAGCTTGTTACGCTGCTCGTCGAGGAATTTGGCGCCGATGTGGTCGGTGACGAGCCGGTCGCCTATGACGGCAAGACAGTCGGCTGGGTGACCTCCGGAGGTTACGCGCACTGGATCGGTAAGTCTGTGGCGCTCGCCTATGTCCCGGCGGAGCTTGCCCAGCGGAATAACGTGTTCGCAATCGAGGTGTTGGGTGCGCCGCGCCGTGCTACACTCTCATCCGAGGCCCCGTTCGATCCCGCCGGTACCCGCATGCGCGCCTGATCGCGTCCGGCGCATGGCTTGCGCTCCTACTCGGTATGAATGCGCCAACCGGCGGCGGGTCATATTAGCAACGGTTGGGCGGCGCCCACGCGTCTCCCGGCCGGAAAAAGTCAGGAGAGCGCCATGTCCGCACGCCACATGTCCGACGTCATGCACCACCGCCGGCCAGTCACGGCTCGCGGGTCCGAGACGGTGCAGCATGCCTGCCAGAGAATGCAGACCGAGCGTGTCGGCGCGGTCATGGTAACCGACGAGCATGGACTCCTTGAGGGCATCTTCACGGGACGCGACGCGGTGCGGCTGCTGGCCGAGGGCCGTAGCCCCGCCCACACCCGGCTCGATGCCGTGATGACCCGAGCGCCATCGACGTTGCCGCCCAATTGCACCGCCATGGAGGCGCTGCATCTGATGCATGATGGTGGTTTCCGCCACGTGCCGGTGGTGCAGGACATGCGCGTCGTGGGCATCGTCTCGCACGGCGATTTCCGGGCGCTGGAACATGCGACGTTCGACGAACAGACTGGATTGTGGGAGCGGCTGTAGCCCATTTGCGGCGACAGGGGGGGGGGCAGGCGGCCTGCCCCGTTTGCTGGCGCTTCCAAAATGTTGACACGGCTTGGCGATATGATTATTAAAGCAATCTGATTGAACAAAAATGCGGAGCCTCACGTAAGGGCGCTGCGGAGGAACGTCGTTCGATGCCAATCCGTCGTGTCGGACAGGGGGCCTCGTCGGTCCACATCCGACATTACAACCAGCGGCTGATCTTGCAACGCCTCCGTCGGTTGGGGGAAGCCTCCCGTGCCGAATTGGCGCGCGCGGCATCGCTGACGAACACAGCGGTTGGCGAGATCATCAAGCAACTGGAGGCCGGCGGCCTCGTCCGCACCATCGGCAAGCGCCACGAGGGTAACCGCGGCCAGCCCGCCACCATGTTGGGCCTCGACGCCGACGGTGCCTACGCGATCGGCGTGCGCCTCGACCGCACCCGGATCGAGACCGCGCTGACCAACCTCGGCGGCACCGTGCTGTCGCACCGCACCCACGATCATACGCTGCCATCGCCGGCGCAGACACTCGATCTGGTCCGCGACGATATCGAGCGGCTGGTGCGCCTGGTATCGCCCGCGCGCCGGCGACGCATCACCGGTGTCGGCGTCGCCCGGCCTTACAATCTGGGTAGTTGGCTTTCGGAACTCGATCTTTCCCCGGAGGTGTTCGCCGCCTGGGACAGCGTTGCCTTCGGTCCAGAGCTGGAGCGGGCCTGTGGCCTGCCGGTGGTGGAGGAGAACGACGGCACCGCCGCCTCGATCGCCGAGTTGTTCCACGGCCACGGCCGCAGCCAGGACGATTTCCTCTACGTGTTCATCGGGCCGGCGATCGGCGGCGGGCTTGCGCTCGGCGGTCGGAGCGTGCGCGGCTACAGCGGCAACGCGGGGGACGTCGGCATGATCCCGGTCCGCCCCTCCACCCTGCCCTCCGCCGTGGCCCGTGATGCCCGCGACATCCTCCTGGGCCGCGCCTCCCTCACCGCGCTTCGGCGGCATCTGCGGTTCCGCGGCGTGCCGCACGCGGGCTGCGCGGAACTGGAAACCGACGCGGGGGCGGCGGCAGCCATCGAGTGGCTGGACGACTGCGCCGATGCACTGGTCGAGCCGCTGCTGACCGCGCGCGCTCTGCTCGATGTGCCTGTCGTGGTCATCGACAGTGACCTGCCCGCCGCCTGGATCGACCGGCTGCTGGAGCGCCTGGCGCCGTTATTGGCCGGGCGCGTCGCCGAGGCGCGCAACCCACCCGCGTTGCTGCGCGGCAGTTTTGGAGCAATGGCGGGCGCGCTCGGGGCAGCGACGCTACCCTTGTTCCTGCATTTCGGCCCCGGCGCCGGGAGTCTTGCCGGACCTCACAGCGAACCCAACCGGCATGGAGGCTCGTATGCCCTCGTCGCCTGAACCGCCGATGTCCGCACCGATCCTGCAAATGCGTGGAATATCCAAGACCTTTCCCGGCGTGAAGGCCCTCAACAACGTGCAGCTCACGGTCTATCCCGGCGAGGTGCATGCGCTGATGGGCGAGAACGGCGCCGGCAAATCGACGCTGATGAAGATCCTTTCCGGCGCCTACACCGCCGACGCGGGCGGTGAGATCCTGGTGGATGGGAAGCCCGCGCATATCACCGGGCCCCTCAGCGCCAAGGCACACGGTATTGCCATCATCTATCAGGAACTCTCGCTCTCGCCGAACCTCACCGTCGCGGAAAACATCTATCTTGGGCGGGAGGCGAAGCGCGGCTTCGCGGTGGATCGCGGAGCGATGTTCGCCGGCTGCCGCGATGTGCTGTCGCGGCTCGGCGCCAGCTTCGGCCCCCGTACCATGGTCGCCGACCTCTCCATAGCGGAGCGGCAGATGGTGGAGGTGGCGCGGGCCATCCATGCCAATTCGCGCATCCTGGTGATGGACGAACCAACCACGGCGCTGTCCGACCGCGAGACCCGGCGACTGTTCGACCTGATCCGCCGGCTTAAGAACGAGGGCCTTGCCATCATCTATATCTCGCACCGCATGGCCGAGGTGTACGAATTGTCCGAGCGAGTCTCGGTGCTGCGCGACGGCACTTATGTCGGCACGCTCCCGCGCGAGGACATTCGCCCGGAAAGCATCGTGAAGATGATGGTCGGGCGCGATCTCTCCTCCTTTTACAAGAAGGAGCATGGCGGCGGCTCGACAGGGCGCGAAGTACTGAAGGTGCGCGACCTGTCCGACGGTAAGCGGGTGAAGAGCGGCAGCTTCACGCTGCATGCGGGCGAAGTGCTCGGACTTGCGGGCCTCGTTGGAGCGGGACGGACGGAACTGGCGCGGCTGATCTACGGCGCCGAGCCGCACACCGGGGGAACCATTGAGATAAACGGCAAGCCGGTCACATTCCGGAGCCCGCGGGAGGCGATCGACGCCGGCATCGTCTATCTCACGGAGGATCGCAAGGCGCAGGGGTTGTTCCTCGACATGTCCGTCGGCGAGAACATCAACCTCAACGTCATCCAGCGCGACGCGAAACTTGGCGGCTGGCTGGACCGCTCGCGCGCTCGGCAGCGGTCGCTCGCCGCGATCAAGGCGCTTACCATCCGGGTCCCTGGCCCGGATATGCCAATCGGCGCGCTATCGGGCGGCAATCAGCAGAAGGGATTGATATCCCGCCTGCTGGAGACACAGCCGAAGGTGCTGATCCTTGATGAGCCGACACGCGGCGTGGACGTAGGCGCTAAGTCCGAAATCTACCGCATCATAGACGATCTTGCGAAGAGCGGCGCGGCCGTGCTGGTGATCTCGTCGGAACTGCCGGAGGTGGTCGGCATCGCCGATCGCGTAGTGGTGATGCGCGAGGGCGAAACCGTCGGCGAAGTCGGCGGCGCCACGGGCATCAAGAACAACGAAGAAAATATCATGGCCCTGGCAACGGGCGTGGACATGGGGAATGCAGCATGAGCAACACCGTGGGCGGCGGCGGACCGACGATTTCCGGCACGGTCGCGATTGATGCGAAGGCTACGCGGCAGGCTTCGATGCGCGCGCTGGTGCGCGCGGTCGGCATGTTGCCGGTGCTGATCATTCTTGGCGGGTTGATCCAGGTCGGCGGCATCTATCTGACCGGCGAAGGCCGGTTCCTGTCTTGGCAGAACCTGTCGATCGTCGCACAGCAGGCGTCGGTCAATTCGGTTCTCGCGGCCGGAATGACATTCGTGATCCTAACCGGCGGCATCGACCTGTCCGTCGGCTCGATCCTCGCCGCGTCCGCCATGGTCGGCCTGATCGGCTCTATCAGCTACGGCTATCTCGGCATCGTTTTGGCGATGCTGCTCGGGCTGGTCATGGGCCTTGCCAACGGTGCGCTGATCGCCTTCGTGCGGCTGCCGCCGTTCATCGTCACGCTCGGCTCGCTGACCGCGATCCGCGGCCTTGCCCGGTTGCTTGGCAACGACACCACGGTATTCAACTCCGATCTGCCGTTCGCCTGGATCGGTAATGACAGCCTGACGATCGGCCCGGTCTCGGTCCCCTGGATCATCATCATCGCCTTCTTGGTCATCCTGGCCTCGTGGCTGATCCTGCGCCGCACCGTGCTCGGCGTGCACATCTACGCGGTCGGCGGCAATGAGAGCGCCGCCCGGCTGTCGGGGATCAAGGTCTGGGCGGTGCTGCTGTTCGTCTATGGCACATCGGGCGTGCTCGCGGGCCTCGGCGGCGTGATGCAGGCGGCGCGGCTCTATGCCGCGAACGGCTTGCAGCTCGGCCAGTCATACGAACTCGACGCGATCGCCGCGGTGATCGTCGGCGGCACCAGCTTCGTCGGCGGCATCGGCAGCATCTGGGGCACGCTGATCGGCGCGCTGATCATCGCCGTGCTCAATAACGGCCTCATCCTGCTCGGCGTCTCCGATGTCTGGCAGTACATCATCAAGGGTGGCGTCATCATTGGCGCGGTGGCGCTCGACCGCTACCGCCTGCGCGGGTCCGCCCGCACCTGACGCCTCATCGGGATCTGCGCGCGCGAGCCAACCTGGGCGGCCGCGCGCGCAGCTTGCACACACGCTCCAGGGGGAAGTTACGCATGCTGAAACACATCCTGCTCGCTGGCGCCGCGCTGGCGCTGGGCGTCAACGTCGCCTCCGCCAGGGAGCTGAAAGCCATCGGCATCTCGCTCGGCTCACTGGGCAACCCGTTCTTCCAAGCGCTGAAGAACGGCGCCGAGTTCGAGGCCAAGAAGACCAACCCTGACGTCAAGATCAGCACGTACGGGTACGACTACGACCTCGGCAAGCAGAATACCCAGATCGACAACTTCATCGCCGCCGGCGTCGACCTGATCCTGTTGAACCCGGGCGACCCGAACGCCATCGAGCCGGCGATCAAGCGCGCGCAGAAGGCCG
>VFSW01008964.1_pt1 | contig 14312 bp, 8 predicted proteins | sample 5358111 | NCBI WGS metagenome assembly VFSW01 (sample SAMN11554181, study PRJNA540505) | mine drainage metagenome | isolation source: sediment from site ElyBrook_90M | place: USA: Ely Copper Mine, Vershire, VT | collected 2017
TGGTTTCAAGCCAGAGTTGGGCTGCGGGATTGACGGCGCTGAAGTCCAGCAGATATCCTAATCTGGAAAGTTTTGCACGCTGTTGACACATATTCTTCAAAACTCATGCATTCGCCTCTATTTCCGACGTTCAGCCCTTCCAAGGAGAATCCCGCTCGCGAAGACGATATTAACCTTCTACTTCACCAACTCCATCAGCTTACCAAAGCTGTCCACCACGTCGTATTTGACGTTCTCGGGGGCATATTTCCTGTTAATCTCGTCGAAAAACTTGCGGGCGCATTTGATCTTGGTTTTCTCGATTTCATTGAGCACCATCGACGACATTGATCCCTTGGTTTCGGCAACGAAATAGACGTGCTTGACCGACCCCTCCTTGAAAGAGACTGCCCAATCCGGGTTGTAATCGCCGACGGGGGTTGGGATCAAAAAACCTCTCGGAAGTTTGGCATACACCACGACTTCGGTGCAAGTATCCATCTCCTTTACGAACTCACATTCGATGCCGGAATTGGTAATCACATAATCGTAGATGTGCCGTTTCAGTTTGTCCCCGGCCTTGCTGAAGTCCTGCTTGGTCTGGCCTGTGGTGAAGATATCGAGGTCGAACTTGTCCTCAACAGGGTCGTAGGCCAAGTGTTCGATGACCATCGTGGCCTTCTGCTCGTTGATCAGTCGAACGGCTTCAGCAATGAAGCTTTCCGGGTTGGTGCGAAACTGCGCAAAAACAGCGGCGTTGATGCCCTTGAGAATGTCTGCCGTCGCGCGTCGGGTCAGCTGCGTACCTTCAGATATCTTGCCAATCAGGTCATACTTCACCGCCGAATGAATCGAATGAACATTCTTTTCCGTCTCGGTGACCTTGAGCACGAAGGCTTCACCATCCTTTACCCCGTCATAGGTCACATGTGCTGTCTGTTCGCCGGTCTGAATCGTGTACTGCAATGGCGTCACACGCAGGCTCCCATCCAGTTCTGTGACTGCCTTGGTGACCAACTCCGCTGAATCGAAATCAACGCTGTAGGCTGCTTTGCGATTGATCCGTTTCCACAGCTCCTTGAATTCTTGCTTGTCGAAATTGTCATTGAGCGGATTTTTCTTCGGCCGACGGTCGTCGCCGATATCGAACATCTGGCTATCACTGAAAACGCTATCGATCAGCTGAAACACATGTTCGGCGTGAGTCTGTAATTCCGGCGGAAGCGGAGCCAGAGAGCCATTGCTCTTGGCTTCGTGGTAGGTGCTGGTGATGCGATCCGCCTCATCACTGTAATCGTTCTTGACCAAATATCTGTAGATCAGCTTCGCCTGTTGCGACGTCACTTCAACATCGCCCGTCAAGGTCTTGAGCACTTTTCCAGTGAAGTAGGCTTCGTCCGCCGCCCTGGGTCGCGCCGACAAGGACTCGCTAATGTCCTTCTGCAACGCGGACACAAAGTCCTTATAGCTCTCGCTGGCCACGACAGTCAGCACGTTGATATCATGGACGATGGCGGGCTGATCCATCCGGTCGCCATTTTGATTCACCGACAGGCGCAGACCACGACCCACTTCCTGACGCCGCGAAATGGTGTTGTCGCTGTGCTTGAGCGCACAAATAACGAACACATTCGGGTTGTCCCAACCTTCACGCAATGCGGAATGCGAAAAGATGAAGCGCACCGGCTCGGCAAACGACAGTAACCGTTCCTTGTCCTTCAGGATCAAATCGTAGGCATCCACATCGTTGGACAAACCAGCGTTCTCGCCACGTTTCTCCACTTCGGGGTCGGCCAGCCGCTTGGTCCTCCTGTCGATGGAAAAGTAACCACTGTGTGTCCTGACCACATCAATCCCCTTGAGGTATTTGATGTACGGTGTTTCATCCAGATCCAGTACCTCGTTCAGGTATTGGTTGTATTCCTCTTCAAAAATTCGCGCGTAGTCGCCTTTCTCATCGGCGGCAGCGTAATCCCGGTATTTGGCCACTTCGTCAATGAAAAACAAGGTCAGCACCTTGATACCCTGTTGAAACAGCGCCAGCTCTTTATCGAAATGCGCCTTGATGGCTTCCCGAATCTGGATGCGACGCAGCGCTGCTTCATTCACATCCCCATCGGCCTCGCCGACGAACAGTTCCACCCCATTGGTGAAACTCAAGGTATCCGTATTGGCGTTGATGTCCGACACCACATAACCACGGTATTGATCCAGCCCGTTCGATAAATCGAACAGATTATCGGTCTTCTCCAGCTTGCGCAGCACGCGCTTGATCTCGCCACTCTTTAATTTTTGCTCAAACTCGACCCGCGCCTCGGGCGGTTTCTTGGTCGAAATTTCGATGGACTGCAGGTACAGGTAAGCATTGGTTCCGGCCAAGCCTTTCACCGAAATGCCGCGCACGGCGATCTTCTTCACCAGTTTCTGGTTATAGGCGTCCAGCGCATCCAGTCGATGGATCTTGTTGTGCGTCGTCTTGTGGGTGGCCGAATAGCGCAGCACCATCAGCGCCTTGAACTCCTCCAAGGACTTCAGCGTTGCTGCACCTTCCATCTTTTGTGGCTCGTCCAGAATCAGGATCGGGCGGTTGGCGCTAATCACATCAATCGGGCGGCGAGACTGGAAGTCATCCAGTTCCTCGTAGATACGGCGGTTGTCCGCGCCTCGCGCAGCAAACGCCTGCACGTTGATCACCATCACATTGACCCCGGCGTCCGACGAAAAGCCCTCCAGGTGGTGCAACTGCTTGGAGTTGTAAATGAAGAAACGTGCCTTCTTGTGATAGGTTTCCAGAAAATGCTCAGCCGTAATTTCCAGCGACTTGGCCACGCCCTCACGGATGGCAATGCTGGGCACCACGATGATAAATTTGCTCCAGCCGTACTGCTTGTTCAGCTCGAAAATGGTCTTGATGTAGCAATAGGTCTTGCCCGTTCCGGTTTCCATCTCGATGTCGAGATTCACTCTGCTGACCTTGTTCTTCACTAACTCTGTGGATTGCGGCAAGTTCTGCTGGTGCTGTACCTGGGTAATATTTTCCAACAGCGCGATATCCGTCAGCTTCAAATCAGCGTTTTTGAAACCAGAACCGTCATCCGCAGTACTGCCAATGGTCGATCCCTTTTTAACCGCACCGGGATCAATGCGATAGCTGATGGCCTCGGTAGTCGCTGGCGGTTGACCCTTGAAGCAATCCACCACGGCTTGTACGGCTGCGGTTTGGTAGGCTTGTGTCTTGAATTTCAGTTTCATTCGGCAGTTCCTTCCAGTTCCTGTTCGATTGCTTCGATACTGGGGAGGCTGCTCTGCAAGTTATCCGGCAGGGCTTTAGTCAATTCAAACGATGAAACACCAATGGGTTTATCCATGCCGCGCAGGGCATATTCCGCCAATACCCGATCTGGCTGCTGGCACAGTATCAAACCGATGGTGGGGCTATCTCCGGGATGGCGCAGTTGATCGTCCACCACACTGCAATAGAAATTCATTTTGCCGGCATATTCCGGTTTGAAGTCGCCCCGCTTGAGCTCAATCACCACATAGCAGCGCAGCTTCAAGTGGTAAAACAGCAAATCGAGGTAAAAATCTTTTTCACTGACTTCAAGGTGATATTGCCGGCCCACAAAAGCAAAGCCCTGACCCAGCTCCAACAGAAATTTTTCCAGATGAGCAACCAAGCCCACTTCCAGCTCCCGTTCGTGGAATCCAGCCTCAAGCGTCAGAAAATCAAATAAGTAAGGGTCTTTAAGCGTTTGCTGCACCAGGTCCGAATCCGGCGCGGGCAAGCATTGGCTAAAATTACTCACAGCCTTGCCCACGCGAGCATGGGCGGCGGTTTCAATTTGCATCAACAAAACATGACGACTCCAACCGTATTCAACACAAGCCTGCATATACCATTGGCGGGCAGCCAGGTCTTTCACCTTGCTCATCAGTTCGGCATGGTGACCCCACGGCACGGAAGCCACCAGAGCGGCAGGGAAAAATGCCACAGCCTGTGGCACTTTTGTCTCAGCTTCTGTTTGTGCCACGGCTTGCGGCACAAATGTGAGATGAGGATATTCACGGTAAAACGTCAACATGCGCTTGATGTTACGTTCCGAAAAGCCTTTTTCCTCGGGCAGATCATTGTGTAGATCACGAGCCAGCTGCGGAATCACCCCCGTACCCCAGCCTTCCTGCTGTTGGCGAACATCGATCAGCGCACCAATCTCCCAGTACAGGCGAATCAGCTCGGCATTCACCGCCAGCACGGCACGCGTTTGGGCATGGCGCACGCGCTGCTTGATATCCGCCAGCACCTGCCGGTAACCCTTGCTATTGAGCACTTCAGTCATATCCGCCCCTTCAAATGCATTTTACTTCGGTGGCAGGCGACAACAGCTTGAAAATCTGCTCGACGTTGATCTTGACGGCGCTGTCTTTGAATCCGGCATCGCGGAATACTGCGCGCAAGGGCTTGTGTGTGGCCAGTTCCTTTACGAAGGCCTCGTCGATGCCGCTGTGCGCGTCGAAGCAGGCAGCCAGCGCGTTACCATCGACAAAGAACACTTCTTTGCCTTGAATGGATGGCTTGGTAATTGGCAGAGCCAGATCAACACCCCAATCCAGCATCACCTGAAACAGCAAGTCTTCCGGCGTGCGGTCGGGCTTGATGTTGTCAACAAACAGGTCAAACTTGGCCTTGTCCAGCGCATCAGGCGCGTAGTAGACGTCGGCCATGTTGGACGTGTCGATTTTCAGAACGCGGAAACCGACATCAACTTTCTGCCCCTTCTTTTCACTTTCGACCGCCAGTTTTTTGCCAATTCGCCGAATCCGCTCCTTCCCAATTTCAGCTATTGTTGAATATCCATTTTTGTACTCATCGGAGTTGTCCTTAGTTTTCTCTGGAAGCTGAACGCAAATGAATGGTCTTTGCTCATTCCGTTCCATCGCCATTTCCATTGCTGCATGGCCAGTTGTTCCTGATCCTGAAAAAAAGTCGAGAGTAACTTCCCCATCTTTTACCCCAGAAATTTCCATTAGAAATTTGATCAGTGCAGACGGCTTTGGAAAGTCAAACGGAATATCAAGGGCTTTAAGTTCGGCAGAACTGTGTCGGCTCTCAAATTTCTCTAAAATATTTCCAGGAAGCTGGCCATCCTCCAATCGATCGGATAGCCAAATCTTGTAATAAACATTCCATTGGGCTGCTGATCCATCTGGATGGACTAATGATGTTCTATCGCTCTTAATGAATTCTACATTGCCGGCTTTTTTCTCTTCAGAAAACCTTGCGTAAGTCCACCGCCAAACACCATCACCATCGTTCGGAGTTATTTGAGCGCCGTCTTGAGCATTAACCGGGAACGTATTTCCTGGAGGGATAACCAGCGCGCCGTCAGGGCACTCAATATAAAATCGTTGATTTGCTCTCTTCTCAAGCATTGCTTGATACAGCCCCATAGACCGATATTTCTCACCTTTTCGCGGCCCATCTGGCTGGACTTTTGTGTAAACAGTCTCTATGACGTTCTGACCAATTTCCTCTCGAAATGGGTCGAGCTCGTTTATATTTTTAGCGAACGCGATAATGTAGTCCACACATGGTGAAAAATGAGTTCCTTTTTGGCCTCCTTTCTTCATGACGCGTGAGCAGATCGTAAGAAAGTTTTCTTCGCCAAATATTTCTTTCATGGCCAAATGAATGCTTGCAACCTCATCTTGACCAATAGATAGAAATATAACGCCAGACTCTTTCAATAAATTTCTTGCCAACCGAAGGCGTGCATACATCATGCTCAACCAATCAGAATGGAACTTGCCATTCGATTCAGTATTAGCAATCAACCTGTTTCCAGTTTCATCTAATTGATTTGATTGCCTGAAATATGCCTCCGTACTAGAGGCGAAATCATCATGGTAAACAAAATCATTTCCTGTGTTGTACGGCGGGTCGAGGTAGATCATCTTGACCTTGCCGAGGTAGGTCTCTTGCAACAGCTTCAGCGCATCCAGGTTATCGCCTTCGATGAACAGGTTCTTCGTGGTATCGAAGTCCACGCTTTCATCGCGGCATGGCCGCAGCGTTTTGGCAATCGGCGCATTGGCCGTCAGCAGCGCCTCGCGCTTACCTGGCCAGTTCAGGTGATAGCGTTCTTGCGGACCTTCGACAATCGATTCGGACAGCTCTTGGCGCAACTGGTCAAAGTCAACCGCCAGCTTCACGCTGCCATCCACACCCTTGGCCTCGGTCACACAGCTTGGAAATAGTTCGCGAATAAGGGCAATGTTGTCATGCGTGAGATTGGGCGAGTGCATTTTCATTTTGTTCATCGTTTGTTTCCTCCGAGCAAGTTACGGTTTCGACGGAGCTGCGGACTCACTGCGCAAGCCGTAACAGCGGGTAAAATAGTCTTACTCATTCTGTATCAGAAGAATCTTGATTCTTGAGCTCGGCAAACTTGGCCGCCATCGTCGGGTTGCCACGAGTCAACTTCTTGATCGTCACGTCCTGCGCCTTATCGTTCGCAAGGCGAAGGTTCCGATCGGTGCCGAGGAGAGCCTCCCTCGTTTTCTGCAGGTGGTCGATAGACTTGTCGATCTCATCGATTGCCGTTTGGAAGCGCCTAGAGGCGAGGTCATAGTTCTTCGCGAATGCGGTTTTGAACGACTCGAGTTCGGTTTCGAAGTTCGTCACGTCTATGGTTTGTGCCTTTACGAGCGCAAGCTCCGACTTGTACTTGAGCGAGTTCATCGCAGCATTCCGCAACAGCGTGATGATTGGAAGAAAGAACTGTGGGCGGACAATGTACATCCTTGGGTAGCGGTGGAAGACGTCGACGATACCGGTGTTGTACAGCTCACTGTCGGGCTCGAGCAGGGAGACCAGCACCGCATACTCGCACCCCTTCTCGGTGCGATCCTTGTCGAGTTCCTTCAGGAAGTCTTCGTTTTTGTTCTTCGTCGAGGTGCGATCGCTCTCGTTCTTCATTTCGAACATGATCGAGACGATCTCAGTGCCTGCTTCATCCGAATCGCGAAAGATGTAGTCGCCTTTGCTGCCAGTTCGCGCATCGTTGTCCTTCTCGAAGTACGCCCTTGGAAATGCTGTCGCTCGAATGCGGTTGAATTCGGTCTCGCAGTGCTGCTCGAGGGTTTCGCCAACCATCTTGGTCGACAGGCGGGTCTTCATATCCCTGAGGCGCTCGATCGCGTCATCGCGATCCTTGATCTGCGTCTCGTATTTGTCCTTGAGTGACTTCTCGGCGAGCTGCTTCTCAAGCTCCGCTCGCTCAAGGCCGCCTTTCAGTTCGTCACGCTCCTTCTCGACTGCACCAACTGCCTCAGTGATCGCGAGCTTCTGCTGAACTGCGATGGCGTCGAGTTTAGCCTTCAATTCCTGAATCTCCGCGTCCTTCGTAGCAGCGGCCTTCTGCAGTTCGTTCAGGTGTTTCACCTCAGCTAACTGGGAAGCGGCTTGCTTCTCGCGCTTGGCTTGCTCAAGTTCGTTGGCGAACGCATCACGTTCCTTTTCTACGGCGCTTAGGGCCTCAGTTACAGCGAGCCTCCGCGCGACCTCACTGGCATCGAGCGTGGCCTTCAGTTGCTGGATCTCGGAGTCCTTGACCACGGCAGCCTTCTGCATTTCGTTGGCGGCCTTAGTCTGGGCAAGTTCGACTGCGTTCCGCTTGTCTTGCTCGGCAAGCTCAAGCCGCTCGTGCAACTGCTGCTCGAACTCGCCGTCGCGAACCTGCTTGACGATGTCCGCGTACCCGGCCTCGTCGATCTTGAATGCCTTCCCGCAGTGCGGGCAGATGATTTCATGCATAGTTTATTTACCTTCCGCTTTAGCCAGAATCTGCTTGAGCATCTCTGGAACATCGCCTGTCGCCTTGAGCGTTGCCGTCCGGTACGCGAGTTGATTCTTCGCGAGACTGATGCCTGCCGCAGCCTCGACGTCGTCACAGGCCGTAACCCACTCTGGCCAATTTATCGACAGGAACGCTTCAAGGTTATCCTCGAAAATTGCAGTTTTATCGGTAACGGTGGCGGACGGGAAGTCTTCTTCAGGTAGCCCAAAATACCGCATTAGCTTGCGGTTCTCGGCTGCATGATTGTTCCGCTCCTTATCGATATCTTCTGGCTTCTTGTTTTTGGCCTTGGCGCGCGCCTCAAACCCGCCATCCGCATCAAAGAGTGCATAAACAGGCACGCCAATCGATGTTAGGATCGCATGTGCGAGTGGGATCGACGTTTTGGCACCTACGAAGACAATGGATACACCTGCCGCTTCAAGCGAGCCGGGTGCAGACCTATCTCCAATGCCATAGAACACGGATGATTCTGTTGGTCCTTCCACAAGGAATGCTCGGTTCGCAAAGAGTGCGATAGCGAGTTGATCGGCCACATTGTGGTCAAGTCTTCGATCAACCACATCAGCATCCACAATTCCGTGCAGCTTGGCCTTTACGTCAGCCACCGTTGCGTAATGAACAGAGACTACTGGAGTCTCATCAGATGACCTTGTCAGCCGTCTGACTTGATCAAAGTGCCGCGCCTCAAGGAAGTAGGGACTATGCGTTGCATAAGTCACTTGAATGCGCTTATCGGCGTCCTCGGTGAGAGACCGTAGCACTTTTGCGAACGCTTGGGCTTGGATCGGGTGCTGAAAGAGTTCCGGCTCCTCAATCGCTAAACAGATGACGCCTTCTACTGAAGCTGCGCCTGACTGAGCCAAGAGTTGGAGAGCCGATATCAGAAGTGTGCGCTGGAAGCCATGCCCTTGACGATCCACTGCAGTCTCGGTTGTGCCGTCCAGCACAGTTACGTCGAACGTTGTGCGAGGTGCCTTGAGTTCCACTTCAGCCGGAGAAACCGTTACTGCCCGGCCTGGCGCGTAGGCTGTGACAACCATATTGAGCTGCGACGTGATGACATCAAGCTGTTCTTTGAACTTCTCCTCGTAGACTTGCTGTTGCTTCGCACGCGACTCCTCGACAATTTTTGCGATATCCTCATCAGCAGCAGCACGATCGACTGAACGCTCAAGGATTCGACCGATGATGCTCGACTTACCATCGATTGATTCCTCGCTTGCGCGCAGGTCGGCAGTGACCAACACGAAGTCGAAAAGGCCACTCATCTTGCCGCCGCTGTTGAAGCCGAAGAAGTTGGTTTGTAGTGCTTCGGGAGCGCCGACAAGTTGATCCGTATGAGATGCCTCCCATGTCGTCATCGCCTGTTCAACGGCTGCGCCGGTGGTAGCTGCCGGGAGGTCAAGTTCTGGGCGGTTACGTCGGAGTTCGGCATACAGATCCTTCTTAGCGCCCGCACCGCTTGCCGCTTTGATGGCGTTGAAATCCGGGAAGCCCTTTGCATTGGCGGAGAGCACATCGGATCCATCAGGCGACCGGCACTTCCATGCAGTGAACGTGGCAACTCCTTCCGGCGCGTACTTGCCGAGTGCCTCGCAATCCTTTTCGGTGAGGTCAGCGAATGTAACTTGAACTTCGATGTCTTCGCCCGTCGCTCCGAAAGAACAGTCCTTCTCTGTCAGCGAGCCAGGCTTGCCGTTAAAGAACCAATCGAGCGCACGAAGCACGGTTGATTTGCCCGCACCATTTGGCCCGATGAATGTCGTGACGGAATCGAAGGGGATCGTCACGTTTTTCAACGTGCGGAAGTTCTTGATGCAAACGGATTGGATCTTCATTTTAGTCTTAACTCCTTGGCCTGTTATCTGTCACTGGTTGAGCTCTTCCAGTTCTTTTTTTAGCTTCCGCAGTTCAGCATTGATCTCCACTTTGCGGTTGAATTGCTTTTCTTTGGCAAGTTTGCTGGCGGCCTTCTCGACCTCACGCTGCTTCGCTGCTACCTGCCCAACACGGGTAACCAAATCGGTCATATTTTCTTGCTGGCGCGCTGGCAATGGTATCAGCCGTCGCAGCACCTGTTCATACAAACTGCCCAAGTCGAGCGCCAGTGGCATGGCAGTTCGCGGGGAATCACTCGGCAACCATTCCGTCGCAAAATAATCGCTCAATACCCAGCGACTGGCATCGGACTCGTTCAGCCGCTTGTATGCCGCAACAACCTTTGTTCTGCCATCAAAGCCCAGCTCGAAAATGATGGGGAACTGCACGGCACCATCGATGCAACGCAGCACATCCAGATTGAGTTCCGGCGTCTTGAGCTGGATAGCGAATATCTGCACCTCTGGCACACCGGACTTAGCTGGCAAGTTAATCGTTTCCGGAGCCAGTTTGTATTGCCAAACGATCTGCTCCACCTGTTCGACGAACAAGTCTTTCAGCCGCGTGTTAGCGCCGCTGTGTTCGTAAATTTTATTTTTAGGCAAGTTGCGCCCAAACGTGGCCTGCTTGGGATAGCTGATGAATGCTGGATGTGCTGGTTGACTCATCCAGCCCCCTGAATCACCAAGAAGCTGATGAGCTCGAAGTCATCCAGTCCGGCAATGGTGTTGACCAGCGCGGTAGTTTTGCCGCCGCTGAAAAGGCTATCCAGATCCTTCTCTTCCTTCACATCGATCATCGAGCGAATGGCCTTGCCAAGTAGGTCGGAATACACCTGCATCTTGCGGCCGTCGGCCGTTTCTTTATTGAACACTCGGCAGACATCCTGAATGGGCTGGGCTTGCCCCTTGCAGCAACTGCGCACCAGATCGAGCAGGCGCTTGACCTCCGTGTGGTCGTGGATAACCTCACCCTTGTGGTTGATATAGACGAGGTAGTACGGATGGAGCCGGTTGTGCTGATTGATGTTCACGCCATCATTGCGGTTGCGCAGTGTAAAGATTACGCCCGGGTGCAGGCCGAGTTCGGGCTTGGCTGGCACCACGGCATGCACACCGTTTGGTACTTTGCTCAGTTCACCATGCACCTTGGCATAGTTGAGCAAATCCATACGGAAGTCGTTAAGCCCGAGGTCGGTGATCGACACGCCGGTCTTCAAGTCTTCCAGCTCGATCACTTCCTCTTGCAGACGACGCAATTGCTCCTTGCGGTAGGACACGTCGTTGGCTTGCGCGCTAAGAACATTGTCGTCGCCGGTGGCTGTCACGTCAGCGATCATCATCCGGCTCTCAACCCGTTCCTTGAGGTTGATGTACTCGTCAAGCGAGATGTCTGGCCAGTAGTTGACCAGCTGGATGCTGGTGTTGATGGAGCCGATACGATCTATGCGACCAAAGCGCTGGATAATGCGCACTGGGTTCCAATGAATATCGTAGTTGATCAGGTAATCGCAATCCTGCAGATTCTGCCCCTCGGAAATACAGTCGGTGCCAATAAGCAGGTCAATTTCGGCTGGCTCATTGGGAAGCACGACAGCTTTTTCTTTGGAACGCGGCGAGAACAGAGTGAGCAACTCCTGAAAGTCATAACCCATTTTCAGGGTAGCTTTAGGTGCTGCACTGCCTGTGACCTTGGCGCTGTGCAAGTGCTGGACCGCCAACAAGTCTGGAGCCAAATTGGCATAAAGATAATCGGCGGTATCTGCAAAGGCTGTGAAGAGCAATATTTTCTTGTTACCTGGGTTAATCGGCGCGGCGAGCTTATCGAGGATGAGCGACTTCAAATGCTGTAACTTGGCATCGTCGGCGGGTGTGACCTTGTTCATCGACGCCAGCAAGGTATCTATGATTTGCAAATCGACCTTCAGCTCGCGCTCCCACGATGGCAAGTCCATGTCTGCAAGATTGATCTTGACCTTGCCGCCGATCTCGTCATCGCCAATTGCGGGCAGGTCGTCGTCGTCAGCATCGAGATTTTCCATCTGGTTGGTCAGGTCGTCGATACTGGCATCGCTGCCAGTCTGCTTAAATGCAGCGATCTTGGCCAGCGTGTTCGTATGGTTCGCACGCAGAGACTGGAGCGTTAAACGGAAAGACTGAATCGAACTCTCAAGGCGCTTGAGCAGGTTGGTGGTCATCAGCGCCTGCAAACTTCTTTCCCGATCTGCTTGCCTAAGTCTGCCTTTACCGCCCGCCACCTGCGTGTCGTACAACTCTTCATACTTCTTCAAGCGACTGGGCAGGATGTAGCTGATGGGAGCGTACACAGCGAGCTTGAGCAGGGACAGTTGCTCGAATATCTCGTTAAAACTCATCACATCCGTTCGTTGAGTGAGCGGGCTGTGGAACGACAGTGGTTTACGGCGCTCGGGGAATTGGCCGATGTCTTTGGTGTCGTAGAACGTCTGAATATGTTTGCGCGAGCGTGCGATAGTGACACTATCAAGCAATTCGAAGAAGTCGAAATCCAACGAATCCAGAATGGCCCGTGCTGTACGCGCTTCTGGTGGCAGCTTTGCCCAAGCGTTGAAGCTTGCCTGGGCACCACGGAAAATGTCCTCTACCGTCTTGCCGGTGCGCAACTTTTTGCTGAGGTTTTCGGAGTCGCCCTCGTAGGCCAGTGCCAGTTGATTGCGCAGGTCATTGAAGCGGTTGTTCACCGGGGTGGCTGACAGCATCAGCACTTTGGTCTTCACGCCCTGCTTGATGACCTGATTCATCAATTTCTGGTAGCGGGTTTCCTTTTCTTTAAAGACATCGTTGTTGCGAAAGTTGTGGGATTCGTCGATGACGACGAGGTCATAGTTCCCCCAGTTGATGCGGTTGAGTGGCGTACCGAACGATTCACCGCTGGTACGGCTGAGGTCGGTATGGCAAAGCACGTCATAGTTGAACCGGTCGCGGGCAAAGATATTGGTCTTGAGGTTGCGGTTATAGTTCAGCCAGTTGTCTGCCAGTTTCTTAGGGCAGAGCACCAGTACTGATTTGTTGCGCAGCTCGTAATATTTGACTACAGCCAAAGCTGTAAAGGTCTTTCCCAAACCGACGCTGTCCGCCAAGATGCAACCGCTGTAGGTTTCGAGCTTGTTAATGATCCCGGTGGCCGCATCTTTCTGGTAGTTGAAGAGCTTGTTCCAAATGAGCGTGTCTTGGTAGCCCGTGCGATCGTTCGGCAGCACGTCCTCGTTAATGTCGTCCAGAAACTCATTGAAGATGTTGTAGAGCATCAGAAAGTAGATGCTCTCGGGTGAGTTCTCCTGATAGACCGACGAGATGTGGTCGCAGATCTGCGCAGTCACATCCTCCAGCCTCTCGGAGTCGTGCCAGATTTGCTCAAACAGGCTGAGATATGTCGCCGTGAAGGATGGCTCATCCATCTTGTTGACGAGATTGGAAACCGCGTTGCCTTGCTGGTAACCGAGGTCGACGGCGGTAAAACCGTGCAGTGGCATGTAGGCGGTGGCCGTGGCTTCGGCCTGCACACAAGCAAACTGCTGCATAGGCGCCTTACTGCGATTGGACTTGAAAGTCGCCTTACGTCGTATCCAGTCGGCGCATTCTTTTGCAATCGCGCGCTGAGTCAACTTGTTGCGGAGCTGAATCTCGAACTCACTCCCATACAGACTCCGCTCGCGGTCGGCCTTGGGGATGTGGAACTCCCTGCGCTCCTTGCGAATTTTGTCGGTGACCTCGTTGGCGATGAAAGTTGGCGAGGTGAAAATAAAGTTTAGTTCGTCGATCTTTTCCAGCTCGACCTTCAGCGCTTCGAATGCGTACATCGAAAAGCAGGAAGCTGCGATCTTCAAGCGGGCACCGGGCTTGAGCGTCTGTTTGAGATCATCGCCAAGCAGACGGTTGATGTTGTCGATGAGTTCCATCAAAAATCCGTCTTTGGTGTCGTGATGTAGCCTGGGGCAAGCAGCATGTTCTTCACACTATAAAGCGCCAGATGCTCTTTGAGTCACAGGCGATATTTGCGACCACGCGGGCGCAAAGCTGGATATATCCCATTAGCAATTGGCAAGAGATCATTTGGCTCAAATTTAGGCTCTGTTGTTATTCGTTGTAATGCGCCGCCACGACATCACCGCATCCCGCATACACATTTACCTGCGGCTTATGCTGTCAATAATCAGCCCGTGCTCCACAGCCCGATAAATTGCCATGTTGATGATCGCGGCGCGGGATTGACCCAGTTCAGCAGCCAGTTCATCCACTTTTGCAAGCAGCGTTGGCGCAATAGTCAGGCTGATTTGCTGCTTGTTACCCTTCTTGACACCCCTTGTCCGTGCAGCATCAGGCGCACCCGATATGAACGTATCGGCCGCTGCTGAGGAATCCGGTATTTTTGTCTTCGGCTTCGTAATTGCCATTGCATACCCTATCAATACTTTTCAGATATTGTTTCAATATTAAAACAATGCTGCAACAAGTGCATTTAACTCTTCTACCGCCTTCTTGTCCATCGGTTTTTGTTCCAGCACGGACAGCCCTGCCCCAGCGGCATTGGCAAATGCCTTGCGGCGGCGGATCGGGG
>VFSW01008965.1_pt1 | contig 14311 bp, 8 predicted proteins | sample 5358111 | NCBI WGS metagenome assembly VFSW01 (sample SAMN11554181, study PRJNA540505) | mine drainage metagenome | isolation source: sediment from site ElyBrook_90M | place: USA: Ely Copper Mine, Vershire, VT | collected 2017
GCGGCCCGTTGGCGTTGCTGCCGGCGGCAAAGGCGATGGCCTGCGTCTGCGGATCGCCGTGGAAGAGTTGCCGGTAGGCGACGTCGATTTTGGCCTGAATCTCGCGCTGCGTGTGGCCATCTTCGGCGAACAAATTGCGATAAGTCCCGGTGGCGTAAGCACCGGCGCCATCCTGCGGTGTGGCTGCGCGGGCGAACCCTGCAATGGCAAACGCCAGCGCCGCCGCAATCGCGGCCAGGCTTGCTGTGTGTGGCTTACGGATCATGGCATGGCCCCTGAGCAACGAGACTGAAGCGATTTACTCGCCGCTCAGCAGTATCATCTCCGCTGCCTGGTGTTTGCAAACCAGGTGTGCCGGGGAGATGACGCCGCTCAGGAATGCCGGTGCAGGACGTGCTTGGCAATGTCCGGCCAGAACTCCCGGAAGGCGTTGGTGAGGGCATCGCGCCCGATAGCATATCCGTATTTTTCTGAAAGATCGCCAAGGTTCTGGTCTGCGGTGGGATAGTACGCCAGGGAGATACCCTGAGCGATTCCGCGGCCTAGAATCTCGGAGGTGTTGAAGGTGTTGTGTCCCTGGTAGTTAGGCGTAATCAGTACGCGCGAGCCGGCGTAGATGGCGCGCTTCCAGATGCCCCCTTGCCCTTTGGCAAAGTAGCGCTCATCCTCGTGCAGGATGGTCGGCAGCGCCCAGATCACGAGGTAGTTGCCATCTGTCTTATCAATAAATCCTCTCCAGGTATATCCCCAGAAGCCCGCCGGTCCCTTGCCAAGCTGCGGGTGTGAATCGGAGCCCTCGGCCATCAGCGAAGTGACGCCCACGAAGACAAAGGAAGAATAATCGAAGCTATTCTCGGTGGCGATGCCGAATGCCTCACGCGAGGTGGGCGGCGGCGGAATCGCCCCGGCGCTCACCGCACGGTAGTTGGGCACGAGGCCAAGAATGCGCTTGGGCTGCTGCTGGCCCACGATCGCCCCGGAGGACTTCGCCGCTGGCGCGGTGGGCGCATCCGGCAAGTTGGCCGGTTGCGGTGCCGTTGGGCTTTGCGCTTGTGGCAGAGACGCCGGCAAACCGGGCGCCAGGGGCTGCGCCGGGCCGGGCGCTTCCTGCTGCGCGTAGGCCGAAGCGACAAAGAGAGTCCAGAACAAAATGGCAAAAAGACGCAAAAACGGTCCTCCATACTTTCTACGCGGCGGCCAAAAGCATTGCTGCGGCGAGAAGAGGCATAACCCTCAGAATACCTTAACTTCGCGGGACAACAACTGATCGCCCACGGAACCGGTCTCTCCATTCCTCCGCAGAGCCAGCCTGAAGGGAAGTAACTCAATATTTAGACGTAAACTCATGTCTCCGGATGCAGCGATCCTATCCTCAGAACCCATCTCATCAACCAGATATCGTTCAGATTGCGTTCGGATTACGTTTTTGAGAACCACCCCTCCGGGCTAAAGCCCTCTATTTTCCGGTCTTTGTCCTGCCGGGCACCGTTGAAGTCGTGCCCTTTCAAAGCCGGCTTTTGAGATGACTTCCAGGATCTTTTCACATAAAGCGGACGGCGACGTTGGGGTAATGTGAATTGGCCGCTATGGTGAATCTCCCTGATCGTTCGCGGTCAAGACCATCTTGAACGCACCAGAGCGACTTTCTTGGTTCGACGAAAATGATCCCGAACAGTTGCTTTGGGTCTGGCACACGGAGGTTGAACGCTGGATTTGCCGAGCGGCAAGTACCTTCCCCGGCATATGCCACGGTCATTCTGCGGATTTTCCCATGCGGCAGATGGGAAGGCCCTCCGGCGCAATGCCGAAGGGCCTTCAAGGGACAATCAACATCCAGCCTACGCCGTCACCGTCCGCGCAGGTTTGGAGCCCCACAGCCCGTAGTAGGCAATGAAGAGGTAGCACAGGATGGGAATCACAAAGGCGTGCTGGATGCCCATCTTGTCGGCCGCTGCGCCAATCAGGAACGGAACCACCGCGCCGCCCACAACCGCCGTCATGATAAGACCCGAGCCCTTGCTGGTCATCGGTCCGAGCCCGGCGATGCCCAGCGCGAAGATGTTTGGGAACATGATGGAGTTGAAGAATCCGCACAGCACCAGGGTCCAAATGGCCACCTGTCCGCTGCTGGCCATGGAGACTGCCAGCAAGAGAGCCCCGGCGAACCCGAAGCCTCCCAGCAGCCTGCCTGATTTGATTTTTGTGAGCACCCACGACCCAAGCAGGCGGCCGACAAGCGCCCCCGCCCAGTACAGCGAAACCAGGAAGGATGCGGTCTTTGCGCTGTCTACACCCTGGGTCTTGAAGTAATTGACCGCAATCGAAGCCAGGCCCACTTCTACGCCGACGTAGAGGAAGATGCCCACTGCGCCCAGCACCGTGTGCCGATAGCCCCAGATGCTGCGGCTCAGGATCGGATCGCCCTCTTTGGCAGGACGGAAAGATTGCGTCTGCGCGACATGCGGCAGGTGCATGAAAGCCACGGCGACACCAAGAATCAGAAGCCCGGCGGCGATCAGCATGTAGGGCACCCGCACCGTATTCGCAATCGCCGCCTTGGAGATCAGCTTGGTTGGATCGGTGAGAATAAATGCGCCGGCCACCAGCGGAGCGATAGTGCCGCCCAGCGAGTTGAGCGCCTGCGCCAGCGTGAGGCGGACCGGAGCGCTGTGTTCAGGCCCGAGAATCGCCACGTAAGGATTGGCCGCTGTCTGCAGAGCCGTTACGCCTGCGCCCACGACAAAGACCGCGGTGAGAAACAACGGAAAGCTGACCAGCTTGGCTGCGGGCACAAACATGAGGCAGCCCACCACCTGAATGAAGAGGGAAACCACCATCGTCCGCTTGTAGCCGATGGTTTCAATCAGCTTTGAGGTAGGCGAGGAAAACACAAAGTAGGCAAGGAAGAACGCCGACTCGGCCAGCATGGCCCATGCGTAGTGCAGATTGAAGATAGACCGCAAATGCGGCACCAGGGCCATGTTCAGGTTGGTGATAAACCCGAAGATGAAAAATAGCACGGTGACTGTGATAAAGGGGCCAGTGTAGTTGGGCGTTGATGCGGTCGCTGGCGGGGTAGATCGCGTCGACATGTGGGGTGGCTCTCCACTTTCCTAAAAATCGATCGGGCAGATTGGCGCTTTGCAGTTTGCTCCGGCTCGGGAAACCATGCCAGGAGCGCTCACCGCCTGCTCTTCTCTTGATGTAAGCCGGAACGTCCAGCTTTTGCTGCACACAACACTATACGGAAAACCCCTTGCCGGGGAAGAGCTATCCGCGCCGCTCCTATGGGATGGCTGATCGCGCAACGGGCCCAGGGATTGGCGGGCTACGATTTCGGGCGGAGATACCGTATTCTCAGAGAAACGCGAGGAGACATCACGTGGCAACTGGAGCACTGAGCGGCACAAGGCTTAAAAAGGTGCTGGCGGCCCTGGAAGAGAACTGGCAGGCCGAGGTGGAGGCCTACCACACCTACATGGCCCTGGCGGACCGGGACACCGATCCGGTGCGGGCCCAGGTTCTGCGCCATCTGGCCAGCGCCGAGTGGGAACACGCCGCCCTGTGGCAGGGCCGCATCATCGAGTTGGGTGGCCCGGAGCCGGTCTATCGCGGCAAGCCGGGCGGTGAGGCCGACTCGCTGGCTAACCGGGCCGGCGGCGTCCGCATGGCCCTGCGGCGGCTGGAAATTGAAGAGAGCCGCCACATCGCCACCTACGGCGAGCAGCTGAAAGCCCTCGGCGACGAAGGCTCCATTGCCATCCTCGACCACGTCATCGAAGACGAGAAGGATCATTATCACGAGCTGGGCTCGCTGCTGCGCGGCCACTATACTCCCGCCGCCGGCGCACCAAAAATTGACGCGAAGGCAGTGTTGGAAGAGCTGCTGGCAAAGCGCAACCAGGGCCGCAAGCAGCCCGGCGCCTGGATCGGCGACGCGATTTACGGCGTCAACGACGGTCTGGGCGCCATCTTCGGCATCGTCTCCGGCGTCTCCGGCGCAACCGCCGGCAACCAGAGCTATGTACTGCTGGCCGGACTCTCCGGCATGATCGCTTCGGCGCTCTCCATGGGCTCCGGCGCGTACCTGGCGGCCAAGAGCGAGCGCGAAATCTACCATGCCGAGCTTGCGCGCGAGCGCGAGGCGATTCAGATGAACGGCCCCGAGGCGCGCGAGCTGCTCTCACTCTACTACCAGGTGAAGGGATTGCCCGAGGAAGATGCGCACAAGATGGTCAACCACATCGCGAACGACCCCGAGCAGATGTTGCGCGCCCTGGTGAGCGAGCGGGTGGGCAGCAGTGAAGAGGCGCTGTCGAACCCGCTGGTCTCGGCCAGCTCGGGCGCGCTCTCGACGGCTGTCGGCGCGATCATCCCGATTATTCCCTTCTTCTTCATGCAGGGAGTCCCGGCCATTATTGCCGCCGCTATTGTCTCGCTGATTGCCCACTTTGCCGTCGGCGCTGCCAAGAGCCTCATTACTGTCCGCTCCTGGTGGTCTTCGGGATTCGAGATGACCCTGGTGGGCGCAGTCGAGGGCGCAGTCACCTACGGCATCGGCATTCTGCTGGGCAAGGGCGGCATGTAGACAGCCCGGCCCAAGGGAGCCTGGTGCGCCTTTGCGCCGCAGTCATGACGGCCCCGGCCACAGTTTCCGCCGTGCACCCAGTCCTTCTCGTTCGCTCTCAAAAAATCCTTGGGCCGATGCGATCAACGCACCGGCCCAAAAGAGATTGGCTTGAGTCAATACCTCACGGGCAGGTGCAGCCAGTGATGACGTCCGTGTCCAACGTGACCGCACCATTCCGTGCCAGGGCCCTGCCTTCCAGATTCACGCCGGTGGTAATGGTGATGGATGTGAGAGCCAGGATATTTCCCTTGAAGATGGAGTTCGTTCCCAGGGTTGCTGAACTGCCGACCTGCCAGAAAACATTGCAGGCCTTGGCGCCATTGGCCAGGATCACGTGGCTCCCGCTCCCGGTTATGAGCGTAGAGGCGATCTGGAAGATGAACACCGCATCCGGATTTCCCTGAGCATCAAGAGTCACGTCCCCGGATTCCGCAAGGGAAGAGGTGGATGTATAGATGCCGGCGGTCAACGTTTTCCCAACTAAATCTCCAGACACCGAAGTGCCTCCCGAACGTCCGGCAGCATCGATATACCCAGCGGTCAAGGCGGCCTGTGCCTGAGCGGCGGCAGCGTCTGCTTTGTGGATTGTCCCGGTGGCCAGGCCCGGCGGGAATCCAGTGACGGCCGTACCCGGGCTCACACCAACATCTCCGGAGACTGTAGTGGAGCCTGTATTGGTGATGGTAGATCCAGCCAGGACCGAGAATCCGCCGATGAACGGACAAAGGGCTACGGTCGCAACTCCGCTCTGGCAAGGGCCTGTCGAAAATGTCTGCGAGTACGGCATGGCCAGGGGCACACCGGCCATGTCTGTAACGCCGGTGGTGACCATGATCGTGTACGTCGTATTCGCTGCCAGGCTAGCCGAGGGCGTGAACGTGGCGCTTTGACTTGTTACGTCATAGGTGACTGTGCCTGCCACACCTTGAACGAATACGGTGTTGGAATTGATGGAGAGTGAATCCATCTGCTCATCAAATGTGACTGTGATCTTCTGGTCCAGAGGTATGCAGATCGCTCCCGCGGCGACATTGACGGCGAAGATGTCCGGCGGAGACTTGTCTTGAGTGGCACGGGTGGTGAAGGTGAAGTTGAAGGGCGAGGCCAGCGGCGTTCCGGTCGTGTCCTTGGCGCCAGTTGTAATACTCGCGTTGTAACTCGTATTGGCGGTGTAGTCCGCAGCAGATTTGAAGGCGGCAATCTTATTCACCGCGTCGTAAGTGACTTTGCCCGCCACTCCTGCCACCACAAAGGTGCTGGTATTAATGCTTGCCGGATCCATGGCCTTGCTGAAGACCACCGCAATCTCGCGGTTGGTGCCTGTTCCGCTGGTTTGAGGAACCACCATCGTTACCGTGGGAGCATTGGTTGCCGGCGTAGCTGGCGGATTATGAGCACCGTTGCAGCTGATCAGAGACAGTGCGCCCACAAGGGTGATTGAACCCCTGGACAAAAGTCGGATTTGCATACGATTCCTTTCGCAATCCCTTGTGACTCGGGGCGAGAACGCAGGAGCCCGTGAAGGTCACGATCACAAGAGCGAGATTGGGAAGTACGCAGCTTGGAGAGCGCTCAAGGGTCGCACCTGACCAATGGTGCGAATTATCGTGAGTTGCATATTCAACCTTCTGTCCCCTATTGCTCATAATTGCAATCTTTCAGAAGACAGAGCGTGCCGAAGAGCGGCACCTGCTGTTGCATGACGTGATGACCTCGACTGCGGATGCCGACAAGATCGCCCCTCGTCAAGAACGGGCGCCCTGTTTCTCAGGTCCATGATGTCCTCTTGCAGAAGTGCCTATAAAATGGTCACGGCTTCCGCCGCCGGGGTATGCAATGCTGAAAAGATTTCTTCTTCTGCTTCTCTGCACGATTGCGCTCGATCCCTGCCTTTCGCTGCCGGCCCAAACCCAGCCCGACGTTGTTGTCGAGCGCAATGCCGCCATGAAGACTCGCGATGGCGTGACCCTTTACGCCGACATCTATCGTCCCGCAGGAGACGGGACGTACCCGGTGCTGCTGACGCGCACGCCCTACGACAAGAACAACACTGCCGCCTTTGGGCACATGGGGGCACTGCGCGGGTTCATGGTGGTGGCGCAGGATGTGCGCGGCCGCTATAGCTCCGAAGGCGAGTGGTATCCCTTCAAGCACGAGATCGAAGACGGCTACGACACAGTGGAGTGGGCCGCCGCACTGCCGCACTCCAATGGCAAGGTCGGGATGTTCAGCGGCTCCTATGTGGGAGCCACGCAGTTGCTCGCCGCGATTGCCCATCCGCCGCACCTGGCCGGCATCTGCCCCATTGTGACCGCCAGCAACTATCACGAAAACTGGACCTACCAGGGCGGTGCATTCGAGCAGTGGTTCGATGAGTCCTGGACCTCGGGCCTGGCGCAGGACACCGTCAATCGCGCCATTCGCCAAAACACCAACGCCCTGATCGGCAGCACCGTTCTGCCCCTCAACCAGTACCCCGTCTTCAACATCGCGAACCCGGTGGGCGGCGTGGATCTGACCCGGGCCATGGCCCCGTATTTCCTGGACTGGCTTAGCCACCCGGCTTATGACAGCTACTGGAAGCAGTGGGCCATCGACGAAAATTACGCCAATATCCAGGTGCCTGCGCTGACTGTCGCCGCATGGTACGACCTGTTTCAGGGCGGATCCTTGCGCAATTACATGGGCCTCACGGCGCACGCCGGCAATGATGGGGCGCGCAACGGCCAGCATCTCATCGTCGCCGTCGGTGGCCACTCCGGCTTTGGCCGCAAGGTTGGCGACGTGGATTTCGGCCCCGACTCGGCCTTTGACGAGAATGCCGTCACGCTCGACTGGTACGACTACCTGTTCAAGGGCAAGCAGAATGAGTTTGCCAACGGCAAGCCGGTGCGCATCTTTGTGATGGGCGCAAACAAGTGGCGCAACGAGGACTCCTGGCCCTTGGCGCGTGCCAAAGAGACGCGCTACCTGCTGCGCTCTGGCGGCAAAGCCAACACCGCCGCAGGCGACGGCGCGCTGGCTACTACCGCAGAACACGGCGCGGCTTCGGACACGTACGTCTATGATCCGGCAAACCCCGTGCCTACCACGGGCGGTCCGCTGTGCTGCGACCCGATGCACCTGCCCGGCGGCCCCAGAGATCAACAGCGGGTGGAGAGCCGGACGGATGTATTGGTTTACTCCACGCCGCCGCTGGCCGAAGATCTTGAAGTCACCGGGCCCATCACGCTCGATCTCTTCGCCAAATCCTCAGCCGTGGACACGGACTTTACCGGCAAGCTTGTGGATGTGGGCCCGGACGGGGTCGCGCACAACCTGACCGAGGGCATTCTGCGCGCGCGCTATCGCAACAGCACCGCCGCCGCCGAGCCACTTGTCCCCGGCAAGATTTACGAGTTCAAGATCGATCTTTGGTCCACGAGTAATGTGTTTTTGAAGGGCCACCGCATACGGCTGGAGGTTTCCAGCAGCAACTTCCCGCGATTTGACCGCAACCTGAACACGGGAAAAAGCGCCGCCGAGGATGCGGCGTTTGTGAAGGCCACCAACACGGTCTTTCACGACAGCGCACACCCCAGCGCGTTGATGCTGCCGGTGGTGGCGAGATAGAACCAGGAACACAGCGCTGGTCCAGCTTTCGCTACCGCGCGCGCAGAAAGCCATGCACGGCGGAGATCGAGTCGTATGCGACAGCGCAGCGGCGAGAGTTGCAGAGACGATGGGCGGACGGAGATGCGGGAGGCCCACCCCTGACAACGGACGCGCAGGATGGGGCGCGGCGAGTGGAGGCGGGCTCAGAAAGCCAGAAAGGCAAGGGTGCGCGACTCGCCCTTGGACGAAGTTGATACGGCTTGCATTCGAGCTCTGAGCCTGCGTCTACCGCATATCCAGCAGCGCGGCCATCGTCTCCACGCCATCCCACAGGTTGCTCAGGCGGAGATTCTCATTGGCGGCATGCTGGTTATCGTCGTAATTGGCAATGGGGACAGTAATGGTGTGCGTCTGGGCGGCGCGCTCCATTGCTCCGAGCGGAACGCTGCCGCCCATTGTGGGCAGCAGGACCACATCCTTGCGCGCACTCTCCACCGCGTGGATGACCTCTTGCGCGATGGGCAGGTCCATGGGCGTGCGCACTGCGTTGTAGCTGGCGGGATCAACGACCACCCACGCAACCCTGGCATGCGCGCGCAGAGTATCCTTCGCTGGTTCGTGATCCACGATGAAGTAGCCGCGCGAGCGGATGTAGTCCATCACTCTCTGCTGCTGCACGCGCCAGTCAATCCCGACCACGAGTCGCAGATCCAGATCGGCGGTGGCGGTGGGCGGAATGACGTTTGCGGATCGGGCTCCCGTCTGCCCGGATGAAAGTCCGTTGATGTTCAGCGACGGTTGGTTGATGAGTTCGAGCAGATGCGCGCCCGAGCCATCGGCATGTCCCAGCCAGAAGGCGTCCATCAGCATCTGGTCATTCACGGGCGCGCGGGCAATTGCAGCTTTCTCGGTCGAGGTGAGCGGCTCAATGCCATCATAGAAATGCGGTATCAGAACACGGCCTTGTTCATCCTTCATCCCGGCGAGCAATTGCGCCAGCATCATCGCGGGGTTCGGCGCCCAGTTTCCATAATGGCCGCTGTGCAGCCCATGATGCGGGCCGTAGACGGTGATCTGCATATGAGTATCGCCACGCGCTCCAAAGACGACAGTCTGCTTCCTGCTCTGATCGACCGGGCCATCGCACACCAGCCACACATCGCCATGGATCAGTTCCCGATTGGCATCCAATATCTGCTCCAGATGCGGCGATCCCGCCTCCTCCTCACCCTCCCACACAAAGCGGATGTTCGCGCGCAATTGGATTCCGGCGGCCTTAAGTGCATCGAGCGCCGTAAGTTGCGCAAAGATCGCAGCCTTGTCGTCACCGGCGGATCGGGCGTAGATCCGCTGCTCGCCCCGCACATCACGAATGACCGGGGTGAAGGGCGTGCCTCCCTCCCACTCCGACAGAGTGACCGGCTGACCGTCGTAATGCGCGTAGAAGACAATCGTATGTTCCGCTCCCGGAACTTTGATCTGCCCGAAGACCACAGATGGCACGCCGGGCAGCGACAAGAGACGTGCATCGACGCCCCGGCTTCTCAGCATTGCGAGGAGCTGATCGACATTCTGTTGCAGATGAGCGGGATCGGCTGCGACGTTGGGTATGGCCAGGAACTCGCTGAACTGCTGAAGCAGTTGAGCCTGGTGCGCCGCAGTAAATTGCCGGGCAGCCTCTGACGGAGTGGGCTGCGCCACAAGCCCCCGCGTGAGGCACAGCAAAAGCACAACGATGCAGGAAGGTCGAAGCCGCGAAGTCATAACCCCACTCTACCTTTCACCTTGTCTAAGAGATTTGCCTGCGGCCTTGCCCTTGACACGCGAGCTACGCGAACCGATCAGGAGGCCCCGCGTGCGAACGAACGTACAGATGGCAATGGGACCATCCGCACGGGGGCTATTCCGCGGGGTCGTAGTTCAAGTTCGGACCGAGCCATCGCTCAACCTCTTCGATGCTCATTCCCTTGCGTTCGTGATAGTCGGCAACCTGATCGCGGCCAATTTTGCCGAGGCTGAAATAGCGCGACTCAGGATGTGCGAAGTAGAGGCCGCTCACGCTCGATCCTGGCCACATTGCAAACGACTCAGTAATCAGCATTCCTGTGTTTGCCTGGACATTGAGCAAACTCCACAGGGTGCCTTTCTCGGTGTGATCCGGGCAGGCCGGGTAACCGGGAGCGGGCCTTATCCCCCGATACTTTTCCTGAATGAGATCCGCAGGGCTCAGGCCCTCTTCCCGACCGTAACCCCATTCTTCCCTGACCTGCTTGTGCAGGCATTCAGCAAAGGCTTCGGCCAGGCGATCGGCGATTGCCTCCGCCATGATCGCGTTGTAGTCGTCGTGCTCGGCCCTGAACCTGTCGCACAACTCCTTGAGGCCGATGCCGCTGGTCACCGCGAAAGCGCCCATGTAATCTGCCAGCCCGGTCTCCTTGGGCGCGATGAAGTCGGCGAGCGACCGGCACGGCTCGTTACCTTCTCTGTTTGCCTGCTGGCGGAGGAAGTGGAATCGCGCGAGCACCTTCTCGCGTGCGCCGTCTGTATATAGCTCGACGTCGTCACCCACCGCGCTGGCGGGGAAGAGACCGTATACGCCGCGTGCGGTGATCAGATTCTTCTCCAGGATGACGTCCAGGAGGGCATTGGCATCGGCGAAGATCTGCCGTGCCTGCTCACCTTGCTCCTGGTGCTCAAGAATGCGGGGGTAAGAACCTTTGAGGCCCCATGCGTGGAAGAGCGGAGTCCAGTCAATGTACTCGCGAAGCGTGGCCAGAGGAAAGTTGTCGAGCGTGCGCACACCGGTAAATGCCGGTACGGGGATGTCTTCTGCACGCCACTCAATCGGGGTCCGTCTTGCGCGAGCGGTCTGAAGCGGAACGATCTGCTGGCGCGGCGCTGCATGCGCCTTGCGGATGGCCTCATAATCGGCTCGATGCTGGGCCACGAAATCGGCTTTTCCATCTTGACTGAGCAAGCTGGTGGTCACGGGGACCGCCCGGCTGGCATCGAGCACGTGGACCACCGGCTCACGATAGTGGGGCGCAATCTTGACGGCCGTATGCCTGCGGCTGGTCGTCGCGCCGCCGATAAGGAGCGGCAACTTGAAGCCCTGACGCTCCATTTCGCGGGCGACATGCACCATCTCATCGAGAGAGGGTGTGATGAGGCCGCTGAGGCCGATGATGTCCGCCTTCTCAGTTTTGGCGCGCTCGAGGATTTTCTCGCAAGGGACCATCACTCCCATATCGATGACCTCGTAATTGTTGCAGGCAAGGACAACGCCGACGATATTCTTGCCAATGTCGTGGACGTCGCCCTTTACTGTTGCCAGCACGACTTTTCCCTGCGCTTTGACGGCCTGGCCAGACGCGGCCATCGCAGCTTTCTCAGCCTCCATGAACGGCGTAAGGTGCGCCACGGCCTTCTTCATCACACGGGCCGACTTGACCACCTGCGGCAGGAACATCTTGCCCGCTCCGAACAGATCGCCCACCACGCTCATACCGGCCATCAGCGGTCCTTCGATCACCGACAGAGGACGGCCCAGCTTGACGCGGGCTTCCTCGGCATCGATCTCGATGAATGTGTCGATGCCCTTGACCAGCGCGTGCGAAAGGCGTTCTTCAACTGTGCCGTTGCGCCACTCCTCAGCCTTCTTCTCACTCACGGCCGCGCCCGCGCCAGCAGCCTTTAACGCCTCGCCGTGCTCTACCAGCCTCTCCGTGGCATCGCTACGCCGGTTCAGCAGCACGTCTTCGACCAGCACCTTCAGCTCCGGCTCGATCTCCTCATACACTTCGAGCATCCCGGCATTCACAATGCCCATGTCCATGCCGGCAGCGATCGCATGAAAAAGGAATACCGAGTGCATCGCTTCGCGCACCTTGTTGTTGCCGCGAAAGCTGAACGAGATATTTGACACGCCGCCGCTCACCTTGGCATGCGGCAGATTGGCCTTGATCCAGCGCGTGGCATTGATGAAGTCCACGGCATAGTTGTTGTGTTCTTCCATGCCGGTGGCGACAGTGAGAATGTTCGGATCGAAGATGATGTCTTCAGGAGGGAAGCCGACATCGTCAACCAAGATTCTGTAAGCTCGTTCGCAGATGCGGGTCTTGTCCTGGTAGGTCGCAGCCTGGCCCTGTTCATCGAAGGCCATCACCACCACCGCCGCGCCATACTTCAGCACCTTCGCGGCGTTCTCGCGAAACTTCTGCTCGCCTTCCTTCAATGAGATCGAATTCACGATCCCCTTGCCCTGCAAACATTTCAGCCCAGCCTCGATAACCTCCCACTTTGAGGAGTCCACCATGAAGGGGACCTTTGCCACTTCAGGCTCGCTTGCCAGCAACTGCAGATAGCGCGTCATGGCCGCGACGCCATCGATCATGCCCTCATCCATGCATATGTCGATGACATTGGCCCCGCTCTCAACCTGCTGCCGGGCTACGCTGACTGCTTCCTCATATTTGCCTTCCTTGATCAGCCTGGCGAACTTCGGCGAGCCGGCCACATTGGTCCGCTCGCCGATCATGATGTACACGCCCGGCTGTTGTGTAAATGGCTGCGATCCCGACAACCGAAGCGGCCTTGTGGCCCCAGGCAAACCTGCAGCCCCGCTCATGCTGCGACCTCGCTGCGGCTGAGCTTTCTTGGCGCCACGCCCTCAAGGGCTTTGGCAATTGCCGCGATGTGCTCCGGCGTGTTCCCGCAACAGCCGCCGGCAATATTGATCAGCCCGTCTTTTGCAAAGTCGCCGAGATAACGAGCCATGTCTGCCGGTCCCAGATCGAATCCTGTTTCCGCGAGCGGATTGGGCAGGCCGGCATTCGGATAGCACGAGATGGCAACGTCCGCCTTCTCTGAGAGTTCGCTGAGGAACGGATACATCAGGTCAGGACCGAGAGAGCAATTAAGCCCCACCGAAAGCGGCTTCCCGTGCTGCATGGCATTCCAGAAGGCCTCTGTGGTTTGCGCGGAGATCAAGGTCTCTCCGCCACGGCCTACTGCCGCCGAGATCATGATGGGCAGCTCTTTGCCTTCCTCATCAAAGACCTCACGGATGCCAACAAGCGCCGCCTTTGCGTTCAGTGAGTCAAAGATCGTCTCGACCAGAAGCAGATCTGAGCCGCCGGCGATCAGGGCGCGCACCTGCTGCTTGTACGCGGTCCTTACCTGATCGAAGGTGACCATCCGGAACCCTGCATCCTCGGCATCGGGCGAGTTCGAAAGCGACACGGTGAGAGGCCCGATGGACCCCGCAACGAACCGTTGACGCCCGGTTGCCGTCCCGACACGATCAGCCCAATCACGGCAAAGCCGCGCCGACTGCTCATTGATCTCCGAGGCCAGGCCGTTGAGGAACGTATCCTCGATGATCTTTTGGTAAAACTCAGGATCCTTGCGGCCGCCGTGCTCCCGCGGGTCGTCCACAAAGAACTCGCTCTGCGTGATGCTGGTGGCGCCGAAGGTGTTGGTTTCGATGATGTCCGCTCCAGCCTCGAGGAACCGGCGATGGATATCCCCGATCATCGCGGGCTGGGTCAGAGTGAAAAGGTCACCATTGTTCAATAGATCCTTTGTGGAATCCTTGAAGCGCTCCCCGCGGATATCGGCTTCGTTCATGCCGTAGTTGCGGATGGTCGTGCCCATCGCTCCATCAATGATGGCAATACGGCTCTCGAGGATCTTCTGAAGCGGATGTTGGTGGGTCCTGGACATATCTCTCTCACGGTCTTGCGTGTTGCCATACCGGCAAAGCTCTTGCGCATCGGAAGGCAATTGGCCCCGAACGGGCATTGAATTGTTCTTTTTGGCGATGGCACAACCTGCACAATGGCATGTGTCCCTCATTATACGGGGGATGGGAATTACCCAAACGCTGGCGCATGCGATGGCCGATGGGAACATCCTGCGAGCTTCCGGACCATCCGCTGCGGCGGTATAACCCTCTCTCCCGGTTGCTCCGCCGCTAATTTCACAGGTTCCGTTCAAGCAAGAGCAGGCTCAGACACTACGGTCCGTGTTACCTCGATGAGACTGATGTCGTCTTGCTGTCCGAACGCCTGGGCCACGGCGGCGATC
>VFSW01008966.1_pt1 | contig 14310 bp, 12 predicted proteins | sample 5358111 | NCBI WGS metagenome assembly VFSW01 (sample SAMN11554181, study PRJNA540505) | mine drainage metagenome | isolation source: sediment from site ElyBrook_90M | place: USA: Ely Copper Mine, Vershire, VT | collected 2017
GGGGGACCGGTGATCCCGGTGGAAATGGGACCCTCGGAGACCGGCGGTGACATTCGTGATCGCTGACAGAGGACTCGTGCTCGGCGTGGACGTGGGGTGGGCGGCCGAGAAGAAGACGACTGGAGCTTGCGTCCTGGAGTGGACTGCGACCGAGATACTCATCACGCCCACGCGCCTCGCAACGTCCGACGTAGAGGGACGGGGGGGGATCGGCTCGCTCACGCGAGAACGCCCGATCGATGTGCTCGCCGTTGATGGGCCGATTCGCGGCCCGCTGGACGCCATCGGGGTCTACCGCGACGCAGAGATGATGCTCACTCGGGGTTTGGCCGATCGCATCGGTAAGCCCGGCCAGTCATCGTCAGGGAACGGGAAGAAGCTGAACGCTGCCGCCAATGCAATCGCACGTCTCGTCCTTCACACCGGACTGCTGGCGCCCGCGAGTCACGCCGCGAGGCTCCACGAGCGGGCCGTCGTCGAGGCGTTCCCGACGACGTTCCTCGGTGTGATGCTCGACGAGGGATGCGTCCCGAGCCATGGTGCACGCTCGGACATTTACTTCCAGCATCTTCTCGGTCCGAACGCCGGATGTCCTCCCGTGCCGCCGTCCGACCGCCTCAACGGACTCCTCGCGAGGCTCCTGCCTGGCCGGCGACTCGAATCCGGCCACCTTGGCGCGCTGAAGCACCACGAAGACCGCGCGGCCGTGATCTGCGCTGTCACGGCGCTGTGCGTCGCGGCGCGCCAGTACGTTGCAGTAGGCGACCACCGGAACGGCTACATCGTGCTCCCGCCACGTGCGAACGCCGGAGAGCCAGGGCTTCAACCCTGGGCGTGGAACATCATTAACGGAAACCGGCCCCGCACCGCGGAGGACGCGATCATCGTCGAGTAGCGTGTCGATCGAGTACAGGGATTCGTGAACTACCACTCACTCGCTCCAGGAGACGTTCTCGGACGCATTCTCGACGATGTCGAGATCAGCTTCAGAGAGTTGCTTCAAGGAGCACGAGTAGAGCCGGGGATCACGGGCACCATGCACAGCTCACGAGACAAGCGCAGGACCGCGATGTAGTTCGCGGCAAATCGTTCTGCGTGCCGACAGAGAATGGTGCTGCGCTGCACGGAGCGCAGCACCAGTCGCTGGCTCATCGAAGGAAGACGGCCCATCGACCCGTAGTGGCCGGCGCCGGGTTTGAACGGCCCGGGAGCCCGGCGTCCGCGGGTAACTACATCGTGATCCGCAGCCGCTCGGCTAGGCGCAGGCAGTAGTCGTTGTTCCCGTCCAGCATGAGCCCTCGCTTGGTGAGTGTCACGGCGCGTCGGTCGTCCTTCAGGTGCAAGTACAGCCAGGCCAGCCGCGAGAACGCAGTAGCATCCGCCTCGCCCGTGCGGGCCTCGAGAGCGTCGGCGATTCGGCGAATAAGCACGCGCTTTTCCTCGGAGTCAATCGCGCCGCGGTTCTCAACCAGAAGGCCGTTGATTCTGTTCGCTGCGCTACTGAGCTCGTAGAACGGCAGGCCAGGAAGCTCGCAAGATTCCACGAGTGCGTGAACCTCGCCGACCACATCACCCGTTTGGTGACAAAGATCTGCGAGGCGACGCCACGAGCCAAGCGCTTGCTGGGGCGTCGTCCTCTCCAGATGCCGCCGGACGGCTTCCTTCGCTCGGTCGGCCGCGTCGGCAGCGTTGCTTTCGACGTACAGGTCGGCGATGTCGAGCCAGACAGATGGCTGATGTCGAGCGATAAACTCGAGTAGAGGGAGGTGTTGCTCCAGGCCCTTTGGGTTCTCCTCGACCTGCTTGGCGATCGTGGCGATGAGCCGCTCCAGACGGGGCGCAAGCCCCTGCTTGATATCGGCTCGTTGACCAGCACCGAACTGCCGTAGAATTTCGGTGTCGATTTCGATGGCAGCCTTCATCGGGCTCACCGCGAGCTTGCGCTTGCCGAAGATGCTGGCGACCAGCGGCGTCGTGACGAATATTTCCCCGTCGGCCTCCGACGGTATCAACTCGATGAACGAGCTTTGTTCCAACTCATCCGTAGCGTCGCTTACCGCCATTCTCTCGTTGGCCGACCTCAGTAGGACCGCCTCTAGCGCCATCCTCGGAACAGTCGAGCGCCAATTACACAACGTGAGGAAGACGCGCTGAGCGGCTGGAGAGAGGGTGCCGTACGTACGTTCGAAGAGAGCGGACAATATTTCGTCAGCCTCAGCAACAATTCGTTCAACCTTGCGAAGTCTGCGCGCCTTGGAAACTTCGCCGAGAAGAATCTTCACGACGTACGGATGCCCTTCCGACTCCCGGAAGAGTTCTTCGCGATACTCCCGCGTGAGGAGGTTGCGAATACCCCGGCGCCCCGCTACCGAATCGATCAACTGGTCGCATTCACCTTCAGACATGCCGTGAACGTCGATGTGGTAGTCGCCGCGAAAATCCCGGTGCCGCGTCGTGATCAGTATCTTGTTCGGGAGCCTGATGTACGTGTCGAGCCACTTGAAGAGTTCGCTCGGATGTACAACCGTCTCGAAGTTGTCGAAGACAAATAGCGTTGGTCCGAAGCTAGGCTTGGTTAGCGTGGCCGCAAGATGATCGACGGCCTTGAAGCCCTTCGTCTTCGCCTCGGCAGGATCGACAAGACGGACGTACTCCAGCGCGATCTCATCGACGCTGAGCACGGCCGCTCTTACTGGCTTCGGCCCCTCAGGCAAGAGGTCGAGATCGCGAGCGCTGAACCAGATGATTGCCTCGAACCGTTTCTCCTCGGCGAGTTGGTGAGCAGCCGCCAGGGCAAGCGACGTCTTGCCGATTCCGCCCCGCCCGAGAAGTGTAACGACTGGGTGCCGATCGTTTCGAAGAGAGCCGAGAAGGTCTGCTTCGAGTGCCTCGCGCCGTACATAGTCCGCGGGAGGCGTCGGCATATTGGAGAAGCAGTGGCCAACCGCCTCGAGCTGGCCGAGTCCCTGAGTTTCACTGGCGGGAAGAGCCGTCGTGGGGTTCATGTACGGGCTGCTGTCCGCAAAGACGGTCTGTCCGCTCGCGTACGAAATCATTTCGAAGCGCTTCTCGTTGAAGCCGCCGTTGGCAAGAAAGAAGTCAGCGGCATCGACGGTCGACTCGGCAAGTTCAACCCTCAGTGGGCGGCCAAGAGATACGTAGAGACCGTTGGGCAGGTGCTCCGCCGCCGAGTGCGATCGAGTCTTCAAGAACTCGAAAGTAGTGTCAGTGTCACCTAGCTTCGTAACGCGGTACTTGCCGGACAAGTTGCGATGGACGTAGGCCCATTCGCGTTGGAAGAGGCTGTGTTGGAGGAACTGCTTCAACGACTCCTCAAGTGGGGGGCACAGAGTGTTGAAGAGCTCGCTCCTTGGCGCGCCGTGCCCTCGAGTCTTGTTCCTGAGCCAGGCGAAGTCGCGAACCCATCGCCTGCCGTCAACCTTTGCAGGCAGTGCGTCGCACTCCGGGTCCAGGGCCGCCAGGCACGCGTGGAGCTGCGCAACGGCCGCGTACTGCCACGTGCCAGCTCCTGACTTCTGCGTGAGCTCACGTTGCTCGGTGCGGGCTTCCGGGACCAGGTATTGACCTGACGGGCCGAGAAGAATCTCGTCGAGCACACGCGACCATTCGCCGATGCCATCGGCACGGACGAGGTCGGCGGTGTGACGATAGCGAGAGCGCCCCGTGTCGTCGCCGATACCCGCAAGCAGGGCCGCGACGGTGAGCTTCGACACCATCTCGCCGAGGTACATGAGGTCCGTGAAGAAGGCCGTGTTCGAGTCCTGACGACCGACTTCGACGCGGTCCCACATCCGAGCAAGAGGCTTCAACGGCATGATCGCCCGAGGATAACAGCGCAAGGGGGTGACGGTCTGCTGTTGCCGGAGGCTGTCGCATCTGCCTGCACCTCCTCCCGTGGGCGAGGAACGACGCTCATCACGTGGCCTCCCCCGCGTACGCGCTCTTCCCGTCCCCCCAGTACGACTCGTACACGTGCTCGTACACGGCCTCGAGGGCTGCCTCGTATTTCACCTCGTCGTAAGCCTCGGGCATGTCCTTCAACGCCGCCTTGATGGCCACCCGCACGGCCGCCCGCTTCATCTGGCTCTTGCGCCAGTCGATGACGAGCCTCTTCTCGATCTTCTTCGGCAGGTCGGCGGCGATCTTCTTCACCACCGCCTGGTCCTTCTTCGACAGCGTCACCTCGACGCCGACGAGCAGGTCGTAGAAGGCGAGCTGCTCCTCGGACACCCCCTCCTTCTCCGCCCGCTGCTCCTCGGCCTCCATGGACTTGATGAACTCCATGAGCTTCTCGAAGAACTGCGCGACCGTGTGGGCGCCCTCGTTGTAGTCGGCGATGAGCGCTTCAAGCTGATCCCGGAGTGAACGACGGCTCGGGTTCAGCCGCACGGAGGCCGCAACCCGCCGCACCGTGGCCGACGACAGCGCCTCGACGGTGCTCGCCTTGTTCTTCGCCTTGGCGAAGTAGCGGGCCAGGGCGTCGAAGTCGATCTCGCCGAGGTGGGCCCGGCCCCCGTACTTCCCTCCCGGTGGTTCCTGGATGACGTAGCCCTCGGCATCGATGGACTCGTCCAGGAGCTTCTCGACCCGCGCCATGACCCCCGAGATGTCCACGGGTTGCTCGAGCCCCTGGATGCCCCGCGCGAGGTCGAGCAGGGTTCCCCAATCGGGGGCGAGGTCGAGCTTGGCGTCGTCGATGCCCAGGGCCCTGTACACCCGGTCCGCGTGGGTCGCGAGGGTCAGGTACTTCTTCTTCGTCTCGGCAGGGTGGATCAACTTGTCGACCCCGGCCTTCAGCGCCGTGATCCTGGCCAGCTTCGTGAGCGACCGGATGGCATCCACGTCCACGCCGTGGTCGGCGCAGAACTTCTTGCCCTCGGTGATGAGCTTCCGCAGCTCCTCGAGTTGAACCTCCTTCGGTTGCACGGGCGTGTCGCCGGGACCGATGCCCCCGCCCGCGCCTGCGCCGTAGATGGCGAGTGCCTTCTGCAGGTTCCGGAAGACGCCGATGTAGTCGACGATGAGCCCGTTGACCTTGCCCTCGTAGACCCGGTTCGCACGGGCGATGGTCTGCATGAGCGAGTGGTTCCGCATCGGCTTGTCGAGGTAGACGGCGCCGCAGCTCGGCACGTCGAAGCCGGTCATCCACATCGCGCAGACGAACACGAGCCCGAGGGGATCCTTCGGATCCTTGAACTTCGTGTCGAGGTCCTCCTTCATCATCCGCAGCCGGTGCGGCGTGATGTCGAGCTTCTTCTTCTTGAAGGCGTCGACCTCGCCCTGCCCCTGCGACACGACGACGGCCATGTCGAGCCTCGCCATGAAGTCGATGGCGGTCTTGAGCTTCGCCCTGGCCGCCTTGTCGTCGTAGGGGGTGCCGCCGAGCGTCTTCTCGAGCTCCTTCTTCTTCTCGTCCCACGCCGTCTTCACCTTGTCGTACATGCGCACGGCGGTGAGCTTGTCGATGGCGACGACCATCCCCTTGGTGCCGCCCGGCTGTTCGGTCTCCGTGTTGAGGGCGACGAAGTGCGTCACGATGTCGGCGGCGATGGTGTCGAGCCGGTCCTCCCGCGTGATGAGGTGGTACTGGCGCGAGAACTCCCGCTCGACCTTCTTCTGCTGGTTCTCGTCGAGGTCCTCCTCCTCGATGAGGGCGGCGAGGTCGTCGCCGAGGTCCTCGTTCGTGAGCTGGAGCTCGGGGATGCGGGCCTCGTAGTAGAGCGGGACGGTGGCGTTGTCCTCGATGGCCTGCCGGAAATTGTAGACGCTGACGTAGTCGCCGAAGACCTCGCGGTCTTTTCCTCCCCGGCCATGAGGGGCGTGCCGGTGAAGCCGATGAACGCAGCGTTCGGCAGGGCCTGCCGCATGTTGAGGGCGAACGTGTCGTACTGCGAACGGTGGGCCTCGTCGGCGATGACGATGATGTCGCTCCGGTCGGAGAGCTTCGGGTACTTCGCCCCCTTCACGTCGGTGCGGAACTTCTGGATGAGCGTGAAGACGTACCGGTGATCCTCGGTGAGGAGCTGCTTCAGGTTTTCGCCGCTCTTCGCCTGCACGTTCTTGTCCTTCACGGCACCGCACGCCGCGAAGGTCTTGTAGATCTGGTCATCGAGATCATCGCGGTCGGTGACGATGACGAAGGTCCAGTTGCCCGGGAGCCGGCGCAGGATCTTCTGCGAGAAGAAGACCATCGAGAACGACTTGCCCGAGCCCTGCGTGTGCCAGAACACGCCGAGCCGGCGCCGGGCCTCCAGGACCTCCTTGCTCACGCCGGGCGGGGTCGACGCGAACTGGTACTTCTTCACGGCCGCGATGGCGTTGTTCACGCCCAGGTACTGGTGGTTCTGGCCGATGATCTTGGCGACCGCGGACTTCTGCTCGGAGAACAACGTGAAGTTCTCCACGAGGTCGAGGAGCCGGGCCTTGTCGCAGACGCCCCGGAGCATTGTCTCGAGGCTGACCGTGGCCGGCTCGTTCTCCCGCTCGATGCGCTTCCACTCCTTGAAGTGCTCCCAGGCCCCGGTCACGCTGCCGATGCGCGAATCGAAGCCGTTCGAGAGGACGACGACGCCGTTGAACCAGAAGATCTGCGGGATCGCGGAGAGGTAGTCCGTGAAGTTCTGGCGGTACGCGGTCTCGACGTTCTTGTGCAGCCCCTTGAGCTCGATGAACAGGAGGGGGAGCCCGTTCACGAAGCCGACGAGGTCGGCACGGCGCTGGTAGACGTCCCCCTGCACCCAGAGCTGCTGGGCCACGAGGAAATCGTTCGCTGCCGGGCGTTCCCAGTCCACGACCCGGACCGTGACGTCCTGGAGCCCCTCTTCGCCGTCGGGCGCAGGGACCTTTACCTTCACGCCCTGCTTCAAGAGGGAGTACACGTCCCGGTTGGCGGCGACGATGCTGCCCATGGCCGAGCGGTCCCGCGTGAGCTCGTCGATGGCCTGCTCGATGGCCTCCGGCGGCAGCTTCGGGTTCAGCTTCTCCAGGGCCGGCCGCAAGCGCCGCCGCAGGACGACGTCGCCCTTCGTCTCCCGCCCGAGCGTGCCCCCCTCCCCGAAGCTCTCGTCCATGACCCGGGTGGTCTCCCACCCCAGATCGGTGAGGAGCTCGAGCGCGGCTTCTTCGACTTCCGCTTCGAGCGTTCCCGGGCTCACCGAGGCATCGTACATGGACACGCCCGGCCGATGGAGGAGCTACTTTCGACGCCCGGCGCCATCTACGCGAGGGGAACGCCTCCTTCAACCAGGCGGGGAAGCAGGAGGTCGCGAAGCGTCTCCAAGCGCTCAACGAGACGCGACAACACCCGCATGTGCTGGTGAATCGGGACGACGATTTCGTCGAAGTCCGCCTGCACGTCTTTCGTGGGTAGGACGACTGGAAGGAGGTGCAGCGCGTTGCGGTTGACGCCGGGCACCGCTCCGGCTGCATTCTGGGCACCGAAGTTCAACGCGCGAAGCTGGTGCAGGATCCAGTACGGGGAGTTCCCCTTGAAGTCCTTCACGAACAGTGTCGTGTTCAGCGGCCAGAACGGCTCGTCGACCAGATACACCTCGCCCAGGGTTCCGTACCGACCAGTTACGACACCGGGCGCTGAGACCTTGGCCTGGTCATGAAGTCCGGTCATCCCGGACGAGGATACAATCGGAACACTCCCTGGCCGGCGGTCACGCTCGGGTAAGTCAAATCCCCTCTGCAGAGTAAGAGCGTCGCCGAGCGTAGCCGCGCGCCACCCGTTCGGGATTTTGCCGCGCGGCGAGTTCACCATCTTCATGTTCTCGTGTCCGGGGACCCGGAAGTTCTCGAACCACTCGCGGTAAAGCGAGCGCGCCATTTCTTTGAGTACTCCGATGCGCTTGGTGTTGTTCTCGATGAGGTCGTCGTACGCGGAGAGGACCTTGGCGATGCGCCGCTGGGTATCGAGGTCCGGCCTTGGCCACACGAAGTTCTCGATACGTCCTGGGGCGGTATGAAGGATCTTCGAGCCCGTCGCGGTCGCCACGAGGTGCGCGTTGAACTTGGGCGATAAGAACAAGTAGTAGAGATAACCTAGGTCGAGTTCGTCTGGTCGCGTGACGTTGACCTTTCCCAATCGCTGATTGTGGAGGTACGTGGCGCCGTCCGCAGGGATGCGACCAGGGATCCCTAGAATTTCCCCTCCGGCCGTCTGGCACGTCATCACCAAGAGCACATCTCCGGGCGCGAGCCGGAACCTCTCGGCATACTCCCCTCTGCACCGTTGGATCTTCGTGCTCTCGAAGCGAAAGCCACCCGAGTACTTGAAGTTGCCAATGTTGACTACAATCGGAAGCTCCTCGTTGTTGGATTCGAGCATCCCGCTGAACGCGAATCCGTGCGCGATGGAGCACCCGTCTCCCAGGCGGTACGGCTTCACTCTCACGCCTCGAGAATCGTGGCGACACCGGCTGCAATCCGAGTCTCAAGCTCGCGCGCCTCGGCGTTCAGGACCTCAAGCTGTTCGTTGAGCTCTTCGAATTTCTCCTTGAAGTCGAAGTCGTCGTCGGCGCGCTCGACTGCGCCAACGTACCGGCCGGGGTTCAGGCTGAATCCCTGGCCTTCGATCTCCTTGCGGGTGGCGACTTTGCAGAGCCCGAGTACGTCCACGTACTTTCCCTTGGGGAAGTGCTCCTTCATGAGCTTCGCCGTGCCGTGCGCTCCCTCGGGCTCCGTGTCCCTGTACAACCGGACGATGTTCGCGAGGAACTCCACCTGCTCAGCGGTCATTTCGCGGTGGGCTCGATCGACCTGACGGAAGCGATGGCGGGCATCGATGAAGAGGACCTTGTCTTTCCGCTCTGTCTTGGCCTTGCCTCTGTCGAGGAACCACAACGTGACCGGCAGAGTTACCGTGTAGAACAAGTTTGACGTGAGGGAGACGATGACGTCGACGGCGCCGCTCTCGATGAGTTTCTTGCGGATCTCGAGCTCCGTGCCGCGGGCATCGGCGGCGCTGTTCGCCATCACGAAGCCTGCCCGGCCCTTGTCCCTCTTCAGCGAGGAGTAGAAGAGCTGAATCCAGAGGTAATTGGCGTTGTCCGTCGTGGGCATCCCGAAGGGGTAGCGCTTCGTATCGTCCTTGATTCTCCCTCGGTCGACCGCGTTCTGGTTGAACGGGGGGTTCGCCATCACGAAGTCGAACTTGCCAACCGAGTCGTGCGGGTCGTCGTAGTACGAGTTGAGCTGGGACTTGATGTCGCTCGCGAGCCCGTGCACGGCGAGGTTCATCTTAGCCAGCTTGTAGGTCTCAGCGATCTTCTCGACGCCGTAGATGCTGATCTCGTCGGTGGGAGTCTTCTGGTGCTCCGCGATGAAGTTCGCGCTCTGCACGAACATGCCGCCGGACCCGCACGCCGGGTCGTAGATGGTGCCGTGGTACGGCTCCAGAATCTCAACGATGAGGCGGACGACGGAGTACGGCGTGTAGAACTCGCCGCCCTTCTCAAGCGTCCGCGGGGCGAAGTTGCCCAGGAAGTACTCGTAGATTCGACCGAAGACGTCGCCTTCGACGTCCCCGGGCACAGTGTTGAACAACTTGAGCAACTCCTTGAGCGTCTCCGTCTCGAAGCTGCCGTACGTCCGAGGCAGCACACCCTTCACCTCGTCGTTGTCGCCCTCGATGGCCTTCATCGCGTTGTTCAGCTCCTTCCCGATGTCGGCTCCTTCGGGAAGGTTGAGGAGGCGGGAGAACCGGGCCTGCTCGGGCACGTAGAGGACCCCGAGCGCGTGGTAGTCCTCCTTGCCGACGGTCCCTCGACGGCGTCCCCCGGTGAGTTCCTTCTCCGCCTCGGTGAAGCGGTGGTCGGCGTACTTCAAGAAGATGAGCGCCAAGACCGGCGTGGAGTACTGGCTCGGCTTCAGCGTCGAGTTCGTCCAGAGCTGGTCAGCGGCGGTCCAGAGGCGCTTCTCGAAGTCGGGGGGGAGGGGCATGGATCGTCGGCAGGGTAGTTCAACCGGGGGCAGGAGAGCAGCACCACATGAGAAGAGATCGGGCAGGCGCAAGCTGCCGGACTGACGAGCTTTTTGTATTCGTCGTTCCGGCTGGCCGGAACGACTGGGAGCCTTCCCAGGGCCGCTACGCCGTCTTGCCGATGAGGACGTGACGGTCCTTCCACCGCAGGCCCCACGAGCTATCCGGGTCCTTCGGGATGGCGCGACGGGGGCTGGAGCGCTCGCTGCTTCGGCGGAGGGCGTGCTCAGCGATCATCGGGTGAAGCAGCCGGACCTTCACGGGAGCGGCGAGCTGGTTGAACGTCTTCGGCTTGTCCGCCGACACGACGGCCACGATGTAGTCGACCCCGTCGAGACCCCGGCCGACGATGCTCCATCTCGTGCGCGTGCCGTCTTTGAATTTGGTGACGTACTGCTCTCCGAGCAGGGCCACGATGCGCCGGACGGTGACGCCGATCGCAGCCGTGCGCCGGGCCATGAGCCGTCGCCACGTCACCTTGTTCTCGTGCCTCCGTAGCATGCGGGCGAACTCACGGTGGGCCGCTCTTCGCGGAGAGCAGCCACCTTCGCCCGAAGCTCACGTTGCCTCGTGACCGCCTCGGCGACCGCCGGCCGCACGACCTCCTTGACGGCCGGATCGTTCTCGTCGCTGCCCTGGATGTACGTAAGCAATCGCTGGACGTTCGCGTCGATCTTCGCCAGCTCCTTCTCGGTGACCGAGGAGTTCTGCCGTGCCTCGGACTTGAACTCCTTCACTCGGCGGGTGGCCCTCTCCGGATCTGCTGCTGGAGGCTCGGAAGGTGCGCGAGACGATCCAGCTCCGTGATGGCGGCCTCGATGAGCGCATCCTCACGGACGGGCGACTTGTTCTCGCAGATACCGCCGGTCGTCGCCCCGCTGCACCTGTAGTAGCGGGCGCTCGGGCAAGGCTCCAAGCGAATAGGCCGTCGAAGGGGGTGGCGACGTGCAAGGGACAGGCCGCGAGTCCCGTAAGCGTGCGGAATTTATGGAGCCTTCCATTGGGGTCGGAAACGCCGTCCTAGGGTGGCGGTTTGGCGGGAAGCCCCGTTCTTCTCCGAGGAAGAGCGCGCAGCCCTGGGGCTTGCCGAGGCCATCACCCGCATCGCGGACCAACCCGACCGTGTTCCCGACGCGGTCTGGGAGGAGGCCAAGCGGCACTACGACGAGAAGGCGCTCGCCTGGCTCGTGTTCGAGGTGGCGCTGGCCAACCTTTACAACCGAATGAACGTGTCCACGCGGCAGGTCGCGGGCACCCAGCGGTGGTAACCGACGAGATTCCGATGCACGCTCAGGTGAATCATCAAGTTGGTTAGAGTACCCCCAGCTCGATGGCGCGGAGCACCGCGCGGGTCCGGTCGCGTACCCCGAGCTTGCTGAAGATGCTCGACGCTTGATTTTTCACCGTGGCTTCGGCGGTGCCGAGTGCGACCGAGATCTCTCTGTTGCTCTGTCCTGCGGCGATGAGTCGCAGGACGTCGAGCTCGCGCTTGGTGAGCGCGACAGGGATGGGCGAGGCGGGGACGCTGGTCGCGAGGCGGGCGAGACCGCGAACGACGCGCTCGGTGACGGCAGGGTTGATGAGCGTCCCTCCTGCCGCAACGGTGCGCACCGCCTCGGCGAGTTGTTCGAGCGAGACGTCTTTGAGGAGGAAGCCGCGAGCGCCGAGCTTTATCGCTTGGATCGCGACCGCGTCGTCGTCGAACGTCGTGAGGAGGATGCAGGGCGGGCGTGACACCCTGGGTGCGAGCGCGGCGAGAAGCTCGACAGCGGTCTTGCGCGGCATACGGACGTCGAGGAGCGCGACATCGACGGCAATCGTCGTCAGGATCCGGAGCGCCTCGTCTCCGTCGGACGCCTCCGCGACGACGCGGATGTCCGAGGTGAGCTCGAGGAGGCCGTTGATGCCCTGCCGGACGAGCGTCTGGTCATCCGCGAGCGCGACGCGGATCACGGAGCGCCCGCCCGTGCGGGGAGGAGCGCACGTAGAAGGAGACCTACGCCCGGCTGCGCTTCGAGCTCCATTTTGCCGCCCATCGCTTCGATCCTCTCCCTCAGTCCCGACAGCCCGTGCCCCACCCTCAACTCCGCCGCGCCTCGCCCGTCGTCCCTCACGGTCACCGCGACGGTGTCGTCCTTCGTCTCGATGGACAGAAAGACGTTCTCGGCCCCCGCGTGGCGCACCGCATTCGTGAGCGCCTCCTGGACGCAGCGAAAGATGGTATGGGCGAGGGCCGCCTCGACCCGGAGGTCGTTCTCGAAATCGAGATGCACACGCAGGTGCGGGACGCCGGCGATCAACGTCTGCAAGGCGCCCGAGAGATCGAGCGGCGCCTCCTCGCGCATCGCGCTCACGACGCTCCGGAGCTCGACGAGGAGCTCCTTGGTGAGGGCGTGCGCGTGGTCGACCCGTTCCTTGGTCTGACCGGCGGCGAGGTTTCGGGCGAGCTCGAGCTGGAGGTTCAGGGCGGTCAGGTGGTGACCGAGCGCGTCGTGAAGCTCACGTGCAATGCGCAGCCGCTCGGCGGTGCGGGTGCTGTCGGCGAAGAACTCGCGAGTCGCAAGGAGCTCGGCGTTCACGCGCCCGACCTCCGCACGTGCTTGCGCTTCGCGTACGACGAGGCGCGAAGCGCCAAAAGCGAACAGTTGAAAGCCGGCATAGGCAAACGCCGAAAGGTGGGTCGCTCGACTGCGGTAAGGGCTCAGCAGGTCGACCGCCACCATCGCCACGGTTTGCGCGATCACCCAGACGAACCCCGTCTTCTCGCCCACGACGAGCGGGCTCTCGCCCGCGCCGACGCAGAGGAGCGCCCCCTCGAACCCGGTGTTGCCGATCGCGAGCGCGACGAGCGCCGCCACGCTCTGCCCCGCGAGCGCCGCCGCGCGCCACGCGCCGCGCCGCACCGTCCACGCCGCGAGGTGGAAGGCGATCGCGAACGACCCGTAGGCCGCGCACAAAACGACAGAGCGCTGCTCGAAGCAAGCTCGCCCTGACGCCCAGGCCGCAACCTGGGGCACGCCCGCCGCCATCCAGACGAGGAACCCGGCCCCTACGAGGGAACGCGCCGAATGGGCTCGAATCATCGCCTCGGGCAGCGTACGAGCCTTGCCGTGGGCCCGCCATGGGCCGAAAGTCCCAAGAAGAATCGACGCGCCGGCAGGACGAACGGCTCATGTGCGGTCGTCGGCGAGAGCGCACGATGGGGACCATGGCGCTCCTGTTCCAGAGTGTGCTCGCCGTTCACGTCGCCGCGGGAGCGGTGGCGCTCTTGGTCTTCTGGGTCCCGCTGGTCACGAAGAAGGGCGGGCGAACGCACCGCCGCGTCGGATGGGTCTACGTCGCCGCCGCGGGGACGCTCGCAGTTACTGGGTTCTTGCTATGCATCCAGCTTGTGAGCAGCGGCAGCCCATCGCGGTGGCGCGCGGGCATCTTCCTCGCGTATGTCAGCGTCCTCGCGGGCGCGAGCGCTCAGATCGGCGTGCGCACGCTCCAGACGAAGGGACGCGCGGGGCCGTCAGAGGCCGCGATCGACCTTGTCGCGCCGCTTCTCCTCGTCGCCGGCGGGGTCGCGCTCGCGGCGTTCGGCATCTATCGGTCGACAGTCCTCTACGTCCTCTTCGCCGGGCTCGGCGTTTTGATCGGCGTGACGCACCTTCGCTTCTGGATCACCCCTCCCGCGCACGAGCGCGCGTGGTTCCTCGCGCACATGAACGGGATGGGGACCTCCTGCATCACGACCGTCACCGCGTTCGTCGTCGTGAACGCACGGCGCTTCGGCATGCGTACGTTCGATCTCGCCCTCTGGGCCGGCCCGATTGCCGTCCTCGCCGTCGGGTTGCCGATCTGGCGCCAGTATTATTCCAGGCGTTTCCCACCCGTGCGCACGAAGCCTCGGGAACTTCGAGGGCGCGAGAATGTCAGCAGCGCTTGGAAGTGACACCGAACGCACCCGCCGCGGTATGACTTCGGCACAGCGACCTGAGTACCGACCGGGCAAGGGACCTCGGGCCGCCACGTGCCGAACAAGCCGCGCTCCGGGCACGTGCGCGGGAGCCGCGTCCCGCCCCCGAGCCCCAGATCATCGTCGGTGACCTCGCGAGCCGGCGCGGGCGGCCAGGAACTCCGCAAGGTGGTCGACGGTCGATCCCGGATGCCCCAACGAGGGACGCCACCGACGCGGAGTCGAGCGCGAGCAGCGCAGCGACCGCGACCGATGCCGTCACGACGGCATCCCCGACGAGCGCCCCAACGGCGACCGCGACACAAGTCGTGGTGACTTCCCCAACGCTCGCCCCGCCTCCTGA
>VFSW01008967.1_pt1 | contig 14309 bp, 22 predicted proteins | sample 5358111 | NCBI WGS metagenome assembly VFSW01 (sample SAMN11554181, study PRJNA540505) | mine drainage metagenome | isolation source: sediment from site ElyBrook_90M | place: USA: Ely Copper Mine, Vershire, VT | collected 2017
TGGTGAACTAGACCTTTAGGCTAACTTGTAAAATCCAAGTGCGTAACTCCTAATCTCATAACTTTTTAGTTGTTTGGATTTTTGGTCAAAACCGTAGAGTATGCCTGACGTGGATGATGTAACCCATACTGTTCCTGTTTTATCTACAATTAGACCATTAGGCTCAACATTGTCTGGTAGTGAATATTCTTGTAGATATGGATTTTGACTCGGTATTGGACTCAAGACATGGTCTATTGATTCAGATTCGATCGGTTTTTGATATACAAATAAAGCTATCGCAAAACCAATTAGCATTATCCCTGCTACGACGCCCATCTTTTTAGATATCAAATTATCATCTCTATGAAATTCATACTAGTTTCTTTATTAGTGTCGCGTAGATTCTTGCCCAACCTAGAACAATAAATCACAGATTGGTAAAATAGTGTATTTCTTGCTTGAAAACAAGATATTAGACCATGACCAAATATAATATACTAAAACTGTCTAACTCACACAATGCAGAAAAAATACATGTTTTTAGTGGTTTATTTTAGTTTCTTTGCAGGTCTTGTTACTTATGAAGTAATTCATCCGTCATTTAGTACTGACGCTGCAAAAGTTGGCAACTACGAAGTACATGTATCTACAATACCCGCAGTACCAAACATAGGTACTGACACAAAGATTCACTTTCTTGTGTTAGATCAAAATGGCAACCAAGTAAACAAAGTTAGGATGGGTTTGAAAATTTATCATAACAGTGATTTAGTAAAAGATTTTCCTCCAGCTGATCACCTTGGTGCATGGTATGTGGACTATACATTCCAGGAGCCAGGAAATCACGTGCTAAGAGCAGAGATTTTTGACCCGAGTACTGGTAACATGGAATTATATGAATTCAACATATCAACACTTGGTCTATACACATCAATTTTTGTAATTCTAGTGATTGCAGGAGTTGGCGGTGCTGGTGGCATGGTCATCGCGTTATTGATTTTAACCAAGCGAACACAAAGTTCTAGATATTGAATAAAAGGCGTAGCCCATGAATGCAGGACGCTTGGAGATTACCTCCTTTTGAACAACGCCTTTGCGCTTGATTCACACGCTAGTTCCTGCAGGGCCACGCTACGTCAAGCCATCCGTTGTGGCTTTACGAACATGCCATGTAATGAATTACATAATATTTAAGACTTTATTTAAAAAACTTTAAAATAAATTTTAATTAATTAATTTATTATCAATAAAGCCTTATTTTTATCAATTTATTCAATGACGTTATGAGTTTTTAGGCACATAAACAGTCTGCCAGAAATTAAAAGTAGACTGAAATCAGTACACATGTAATTTCAATACAAGCGCTAGAAAGTTGAATCATTCTAACATTGTCCAGAATCTAGAATATCTAAAAAGGCCAACCCACCCAGATATGAAGAACATTAGTGATAGTGCAAATAGAAGATAAAGATCTCTTTTACGATGCACAAGATCCATATTGAGAAAGATGAATGCCCCCATCCCAATCAATCCAAAAAACAGGAACAATCTACCAAGTAGTTTCCAATTCAAGTATAATACAATTGGTAAATCTAGATATAAAATAGATACGGTATCAAATCAAAGGTTATCATTATCAAGTCAATTTAGAAAACCATCACAGTGAAACTGTTAATAGAAAAGAACGAAAAGTAATAGTGATTGAAAAATGGATTGACATTACTGTCCATGGGAGTATTATTTGCGTTAACAATGTCAAGTGTGTCAGCCTCTGGCATGGACAACCCTTGTTCTATGACAACGCCATCTGGTTGGACAGATAAAAATTTGTGTGGTCATGGTGGAATGATTGCAATAATAGTACCTACCAATGATCCCAATCTAGAAAGAAACCTTGATTCATACAATTCAAACTTTGGACTTCCCGCGTGTACCATATCTGATGGGTGTCTTGATGTTGTAAAGCCATACGGTAACCCAAATACACAGGTAATCTTTGACGTATCATCATATGTAGAACAGGCGCATGAGACTGCACCAGGGGCAAAGATCTTGGTGGTAGAAGCAAAATCAATTAGCTGGCAAGACATGTGGAACGCAGAGCACTGGACTCAGTCATTACCCGAGGTAGAAAAAACAGTCTCGGCGTCATGGTCCAAAATTGTAATTGAACTTGAATTAGTATTAAAGCAAAACTAAAGATGTACACGAGCTTAAACAGGCTGGAAATTTTATTTTGATTATCTAACGTTTATGATCTGAATGTACAATAGTAAAAAAGTCTGTCACTCATAGTAGATAATAAAAAAGGAATACATCACACGCTACAGTCAGTTCCTGAATGCATGAATTGTATGATGATGTTTTGTTATGGTCCTGATTCGCCAGATTCCGCTGTTGCAGATGCTTGTCCAGAAGATGTATTGTTTGATTCTTGTATGTGCAACGCTTTCTCAGTACCTTCCTCCCCTGGAAGTTCTGTTACAGAATCTCCCATTGTTGCCTTGGAAGCAGCAACCACACCTATGGAAATTGCTGCTACTACAATTACCACAACAGCAATCATTTTTTTATTCATGTGCAATGAATATTTTTTGTGTTTAAAACGGTAACTGCCGTTCTCATCAGATGAGAATAGCATCTTTATTTAAAAGAGAGGTGAATAATACCACATTCAATTGAATAGATCCATTACCGTAATTACTGCCATATCCATAGTCTCAATTGCAATATCTTTTACTACATTCATCATAGTTTACAACTATACATCATCATCACCCGCATTATCATCATCTAACACGCAAAGCGCCACTGCTACTAAAAGAGAATTCTGGCTGTTTGATAGCGACATACCTCATTTTAACGAGACTAAGATGGATATGCCACATGATGTGTACAGTATGCCATCAATGACAGTAAATAAAGGCGATACTGTTGTTATTCACTTTTTCAATATTGAAGAGCCCGGGGGAGACAATCACTCTTTTACAATATACCAACCATACAATATCAACGTGGTACTCCACCCAGGACAGAACAAGACAATAACATTTACAGCAGACCATGTAGGTGTCTTTACATATCTATGCATATTTCATTACCCTACAATGAGAGGACAATTAGTTGTCATGCCATGATGATAAAAGGTACTTGTGACATGCCATGCCAGCAACGTCAGGTCTTGCACTTGATCATCCCAGATAATATGATGATCCGAGTGGAGGCTATCTGATTTGAGCATTGCCCAAATTCACTATTTGTTTCTTGCAGCTCACCTAATAGTAGGCTTTATCCTTGTGTTTTACGCTGTAAAGGCCTTTAAAAAAACAAGATACCAACCCATGCTTCTTTTGGTAATTGGATTTACTTTATTGGTTTTTGGTGAGACTGCCGTAGAATACGCTTTCTCATTTCTGACCCCTGAAGGTTTAGAAAAGATAATTGAAGAAGGATTTGAAATAGCTGGATTTCTAGTCTTAATTTTGGCGGTCAAAAAGAGTTGAAATGGAAAGCGACGATGACATATTATCAATAATTGCTGATAAATACAGTAGAGAAATAATTATAATTTTAACCAATAGCGAGCTTTCCACACAACAAATATCCTCAAGACTTGGAATTCCCCTTTCTACCACATATAGAAAAGTAAAATTCTTGGAGTATATGAAGATCATCAAAAAAACCAAAGTGGTAAGAACATTAGAGGGTCTTGATGAAAGTCATTACAAAAGTCTAGTGTCTCAAATTGACATAAAATTTAAGGATGGTAAGATCTCATACAACATAGAACGAGTTGCGATGAATGATAAAATTGTAAGACTTTGGCAAAAGTTTTCAGAAAAATAATCCATTCTCGGTAATAGGAACAGTAGTTAGGTATTAAATTAACAGAAACAATCTAGATCATGAGAAAATCAAACGGAGTAAATCAAGATGTCCGTAATTGAGAATTTATTTCATGCAAATAAATCATCAGAGACGATTGAATTTATTTGCAATGACATTCTCGAATTAGATTCTAAAATAAGATCTGCCGTAATAATCAACTACAAAGGAAAATTGCTTGTTGAAAATAAAAGAAAGGGAATTGTGACAATGGAACAAAAAGAGCAAGACATATTTCTCATGGAAATCGCATTATGCGTAAGGATGCGTAGAGAGCATGATAAATATCTTGGACCAGTAAATTTTACTGTGTCATATGAGAGCAAGGTTATTTCAATAACAATTCCTACCAACACGGAAATATTATGTGTCTTTGCTGAAAAAGAAGTAGATGTGTTAAGGATAGCATTTCTAATATTAGATCTTTTGGAAACAAAATACTACCAAAAAGAATAACGGCGACGCTATGGAAAACACAAAGGCTTTGCCATTACAAATTAGACGCGGACGCCCATATAGAACTGGAACTAGAATAATGATGGATGTTTTAAACATTGTTAAAGAGTGTGGCATGCATGGAGCAAAAATCTCCGAGATATCAAGAAGAGCAAATCTATCACATTATGTGGTACTTGAGAAATGTCAAAAAATGATCAATGCCGAGTTGTTAAGATCAATAACAAACAAGAGAAACCATATCTACATAATTACCGAGAAAGGGATAATGTTCGAACGACAGATTGAAAAATTCCTTACAATGGTTCAGTCTATTGGAATTAGAGTATAGGAACCAAAATTAAAAATCTGCTACATACAAGTATAATTTAACGAAGTATCACATGGGATAAATTGTCGAAGTGATTTTAGCACAATGAATCGGAAATCAATTTTTAGAAGTGATCAATAGTCTAAAAGATAGACAAGAGGTGTAATTTACAATTCTGAAAGTAGCCTATGTTTTGAATAAATTGCCACCTAATTGAGCTTTTTGGAGGATTACACTGTTTTCTTCTGTTATTACCTTGCTCATGTCATACGAATCTTATTTATAATATAAAAACGACCCAGACAGTTATCATCTCTGGCATCAGAATACTCAAGCCAAATATACCACATCATGAAATCACATTCATGGGATTAAACGTAAAAGATCTTCTTGTTGGCAATTACATGTCAGAGTATCCAATCTCAGTAAAATCCGATGTTCCTTTCAATACTGTGGTTAGCTTTATGGCAGACAAGGGTTTTGCCACATTAATTGTGATGGAGGAAGAAAGTCCAATGCCTCTTGGCATATTAACAGAAAGAGAGATTCTCAGACATGTTGTATCTGGAGAAAAAAGCATGGACCAAAGGGTAAAGGAAACTTTCATCCAGCCGTTTGTTTCTGTCACCCCCGATACCACTGTTGTGGAGGCTGCAAGATTAATGATATCCAAAAAGTCAAGGGTACTCGTATTTGCCGATGGGGACAAACTTGTTGGAACCATCACGGCATCCGACATGCTCAAGGCATTTAGAGAAACAGATAGATCTCCAAGCTTGGAAAAGGTCATCAGCACAAAGGTCTATCATTGTCCGTTTGACACCACGATATTAGATGCAGCAAAGCTACTTGACGAAAAACACATTGGAGGCATACTTGTAGAAAGGAATTCATCATATGGAATATTTACACAACGAGATCTTGTAAGAACCCTTGCAAAAGGAGTTGACTTGGGAAGCAATGTAGGACAGTATTCCTCATTCCCACTTGTTACAGCCAAGAGAGGAGTTTTGGCAAACGAGGCTGCAAGTATCATGGCATCTAAAAACATCAAAAGATTGGGATTGACAGATAATGGCTCCCTTGTTGGAATCGTTACCGCAAGGGATATTGTAGATGTATATCAGATGGAGACGATCTGACATCACCCCAATTCAAAATCTCAGGGATAATATCTAGATGATTTCATGTCTCTTCAATTAGGCCACATCAAGGGAATAAGCATCCGATTACATTTTACTCTGATTATCACGTTCTTTCTCATAGACTGGACTCTATCAACATATTTTATGCCAGGTTATGTGAAGGGTCTTACATCGTCAGATTACTGGCTCATGGGTTCTATAGGGAGCGGGCTCTTGTTTTTCTCAATCCTGTTACACGAATTGTCGCATTCCATGGTTGCTACACGATACAACATTCCAGTCAAAAGTATCACGCTATTTATTTTTGGAGGGGTATCAGACATTGCAAAGGAACCAAGCGACTTTCATCAAGAGTTCAAGATGTCTATTGCCGGGCCACTTGCTAGTTTTGGACTTGCGGCAATTTTTGCTTTTTCCCTTTGGTTGGGTTCAAGTGTACTAGATCCAAGTAGTTCATTCTATCTATATGTAAAAGGAATACTGTTTTATGCTGCAATTGCCAATCTTATGCTTGGAGTATTTAATCTAATTCCGGCATTTCCTCTTGATGGAGGGAGAGTATTAAGAGCAGCATTGGTAAGGTGGAAAAAGGATTATCATGAAGCCACAAAGATTGCCACATCAATCGGAATAGTAATATCATATATTTTCATGGGGTTTGGATTCGTGACACTTCTCAGGGGAGATTTTATTGGAGGCTTGTGGATTGTTCTGATAGGTTGGTTCCTGCACAATGGTGCGCAATCATACATGTCGCAGTTTGAGATGACAACCTCACTCAAAGGAATAATTGTTGGCAACATCATGAACACCAAAATAATATCAGTTAAACAAGATGCTTCTGTTGATTTTGTTCTAAAGAACTTTTTTGTGGTTACCATGAAAAGTGAACTTCCCGTAACAGACGAACAAGACCACCTTTTGGGCATGATAACTCTAAAGGAAATACTAAACGTCCCAGAGGATCAACGAGAAAGTGTAAGGGTTCAGGATATAATGATCCACCCAAAACATCTTGCAGTTATGGAGTATCATACACAGGCAGAAAAAGCCCTGTTACAGATGGTTCAAAAAAGAGTTGGCAAAGTCTTTGTGTGTGAGTCAGAGGGTAAGCTCTTGGGAGTCATAAGCAAAACAGACATTATCGAACTTGCAAACGAGAGGCAAAAATATTTTCAAACTCTAAAAAAAGATAGTTGATTATTTTACTACCAATACTGGAATCTTTGATTTATGAACAACCGCGTGTGATACGCTTCCAAGAAATACCTCTTTGACAGAACCCAGTCCTCTCGTACCAATGACAATGAGGTCAAACTTGTTTTTTGCAGCAAAATCAATTATCTCTGTAGCACTGTCTCCCGTCGTTGTTTTGCCGTGAAATACAATCCCATTTTGTGCACAACGATTCTTTGCCTTTGACATAAATTCATTTACTGATTTTAAGAGATATTTCCTGTCAAAAGTTACAGGTGCAAAGGCTGAGAGACGAATTGGCATGACAAAGATCCCAGTTATTGTACCACCACACTGCCTTGCAAGGTAAATTCCCATATCAAGCCCCCTAAACGAGTTCTTGGATCCGTCCATAGGTGCAAGAATTTTTTTTATCGTTTGAGCTGTCATTTGAGCTGCCTGTACATCCAGCTTATAAAACTCTAATCGATAAACCAGATTTGTCGTAAGTTATCAAATTTGATGGGAAAATAATAGGTGATTATCAATTATTTATCCCCAATACATAATCCAACAATAATGAAAATGCATCCTCATCTTGATGGTTATGCCTCCATCCCATCTCCTCGATATATAACAGGAAACTTGGCAGGACTCACCGATCTTCTCTTTTCTTATGATATCAGATATCTCATAGACGAGATGGAAGAAATGGGTCAAAATAACATGGCCGCCCTAACGAGTTTTATGCAGACTGGACAAAATACGGAAGAATATGTCTTCATCGCCTTGATCCATGTGTAATTGGTTCGTGCAACAATACCTCAAGGCTTGCCCAAAAAATGACATCTCGATTCTTGTGTCTAAAGTTCAATGAATACATCTACAAGGAATTCTTAGAGATTTGCAGTTCATTCTTTCAAGGCAAAATAAGGAGATTGTACTCAAAAAAAATTGCTGATATTGTATAGAATGACCTCAAAAGTAAAGATAGTCAAGATGTATTCAAAATAGTTCCTTGGCACAAAATAATGATGACCTTAAATGGATAATCAGAACCATATGACCTAAATAAAATTAGATTTTTGTCTCGAAATAAAAAAGGCATGGGCTGTGAGGCTGCCCATTGGCTTGTCCTGCTTAGTAGGTTCAATTCAATTTAATAAAGTTAGACTTACGCCACATGAGTTTATGACCAGCCTATCCTCTTAGGATCATATTCTTTGTTTGCGGTAATCATCCCTGCCACTAGTTGTAGTACACTGCGTATGGTCATGTTTTTTTACCGGACAGACCATCATGAGTTAAACTTTGCATATAGATAAAAACAATGGCCGTAGTCTTGCACTGCCGTATGACAAACTAATAGAATAGAGTAACAGAGGTCACACAATACCGCATTTTTCATAATATTGTTGGTGATATTCTTCTGCCTTGTAAAACTCCGGTGCAGGCAGTATCTCAGTTACAATTTTCTTTCCAAAGTTTTTTGAGCTTTGTAGTTGTTCTTTTGATTCTTTTGCCTCCTTTTCTTGATCTTCATCATGACAGAAGATCACTGATCTATACTGAGTACCCACATCAGGGCCTTGCCTGTTCAGCGAGGTAGGATCATGACAATGCCAGAAAATGTTCAAGATCTGAGCATACGATATAACAGATGGGTCAAACTCAACCTGAACTACTTCGACATGTCCTGTTTGGTCCGAACATACATCCTCATAAGTTGGGTTACTTTGTCTTCCACCCATGTATCCTACTGTTGTAGATGTGACTCCCTTGATCTTCCTAAATTCATTCTCGATGCACCAAAAGCACCCAGCTCCAAAAGTGGCCTTCATCAGCATAGATTCGCAGTTTCAGGATTAAATCCTATCGGATGATGGAATAAAATGATTTTGCAACCTCATTATCAGTGATTTTCCCTTCAGACCATAAACAAATGCCAGATTTATCAATGGATAGAGCCTTGTCTTGTGGCTCAGGTATAATTATCATTTTATTTGAGTTAAGGAATTGAATTGCAGCTTTAAAGTCGCTGTCTTGTATATTCCCATCACACCAAAAGCCTGCCAGATTTTTTACCCAATAGGGTATAAGACTACTTTCTTGGGTTACTATTACAGAAAATGATTTTAGAACCGAATTTCCTGCTTGGTTTATCGCAGAACAGGTAACTGTTGTTGTGCCAATATGAAACATGGAACCAGATGACGGATAACAGACCGGATTTACTATCCCTTGAAGCACAGTCGAATTGAAGAAATTCACGCTGACCCCAGATGCGCTTGTAGTCTGAACGGTGATATTTGGTGGGGCAGAAAGGCTTGGTACTGCGGGTACAGTATTCTGATAATGTGTGCCAATCACTACAAATATGTTGGATTCAGATGGGATTGGTTGCGAATTATCTCCAAATGTAAATTCCAGAGTAGAGCCAATTTCAACTGGGAAACCGTCAATCGTTCGTGGTATCTTAAAGGTGGCCGCAAAAATGTTAGTATTTGGTCCAGTTTCTCTGAGAGTACCAGTGCCTATATCAAATGCAGAATCTGCAAGTGTGGTATGTACCCCATTAATGTTGACTTGAACCAAGTTTAGCGGTATGTCATCAGGTACCTGCGAATCCAAATTATAATTTGGCGCATAAAGCTGAAGTGTAAAATACTGTCCAATGTTAACGCTTTGTTCCGAAGACTGTGCTACTGGGCTTGAAGGTATAGAGCTCAAAACTACCGACTGAGTTATTGTTTGCGGATTCCCAGAATTATCTGTAGGTTGATGATATGTCATGAGCACCACATCGCCATTTTGAAGCGGCCGTCCATTGACAGAAGAGGGCAGAGTGAGTTCAAGTTGGAATTCACCGGTATCAATACCAGTTTCTACCATGCTAGAAGGGCCCGGTATTGGTGTTCCGTCAATAGTAAAATCAACCAACCCGTCAGTTGAAAGCGTCATGACTCCCCTATGGTCTGTGACCAAATTCTCATCGGTAATATAAAAAATTAGAACAGATCCCGAAACGGCTGGCTGTGCATAACAAACTGAGATTGGCAATAAAAGCAAAATCAGTGCAAGATATTTCATCATCATATTACACTACATTATGACACGTATAATTATGTCGCATGATACAGCATATCGCAATTTAATTGTCATAATTGGCAGATTTTGCCATGAGTATTAAAAGTCAATTCTATAGATTGACCAGCCTTAACAACATTATCTTCATCAGACTGTCATGCAGCAAATCAGTGTTTGTCAAAAGATTAAAACTGCTACTACATAACATCATTTTTTAGTTTATTGAATTCTTCCCTAGTGATATCTCCTCTTGCCAGTCTTATTTTTAGTATCTCAAATGCCGCTGAACTGTATTGAGATGCCTTATTTTTTTGAGTTAGGTTATTTTTTGTAAATACACCAAAAGCCATTGTGCCCATTCCTGCAATCACGGTAGACCAGGAGATATACTCAGAAACCTTTTCTACCGTTCTGAAAACAGAACTTAGCTGGACGACTTTGGAATTTATTTCTGTAAGACTTGGTGCATACACAGAATCTACCCCAGAGTTACCCATTGAAGGCAAAAAGCCTGTTTCAAGGCTATTTGTGAGCGTGTTTACTTTATTTACTATTTGTGGAGTTACAGCGTAATCTAGCACTCCGCCAATTATCAAAAGTATACCCATTATCAGTGCACTGGTTCTCAATCCTTTATTTCCTCCATGAGACAAGGGGTGTATTTTCTAATCACAACGAAACTTGAAATATTTTCAGAGTTTAACATCACGTCTGTATTTATGACTTACATCTCTTCTAATAAAATCAGTCTGCCAAAAATGGAAATGGTTTGAGAGATTGAAAGCGGGTGTGATCTGATCTCTGAAATAACGGACAACAATAAATACATCACATCCAGTACAACATCCTAAATAAAAATTCCCATATTGTAGAAAATTACTAGTTGCAAGCATCATATACTTGATATTCAAAAACACGAATAAACAGATTATTAGTCTATTTTTAGATTTAGATTTATTTAATAGTTTGTCCGCATTGTCAATTATTCTCATCAAAGTGGGTCGCATTAATTCTAGATCATCCCTTGATGATTCCTTGTACAACATATTTCCTTAATTGAAGGATTATTCCTATAATAGAATCAACAATAGACTCAGATTTTTTTGTGAGGTACAACCTGTTATGTCACCTATCTTTCAGATCTGGTTTTCGCTCAAGAAATCCATTTTTTCCATTTTGTCTATCATAGGTACATGAGTACTGTCTACATAGATTTTATCAGCAAGATCCCTTGACTTAGCCCGTCAAACAGGTTTAGTGTCAGAATAATCTTCCATTGACTTGATATCAGGCCCAATTTGCTTTTGATCTAGCGTTCTGCCGCTCCCTCCAACTATTTTGATGTAAGAAAGATGTATCCCAATACTATCTTTTAGATCTAATTTACGCATGTCTTATGTTGTATTAAGTGGTACACAAATGATTTGTATACCAATAAGTTATATATTATAAAGTAGAACATGAGTCATGGAACCTCGAAACCCGATCCGCGTCATTACAACATTTACAACAATTACTTTATCAGATATCAATATGTACAATATCGTGCACACAAGTTCTACAATACGAGCAGATAGTGTAGGTCATGTTACGACTTAGATCCGCATATAGATCAAAAAAATTCATTTTCGGCTTGATAGCATTTATTGTGCTAGTTCCAAGCGTGCCATTATCATACGCTGACCGCGTAATTGATATACAAACAGTGGCAAATGTGAGAGAACAATCATTGCTTGCAGTCATATCTGACATGCAAAACTATCCACAGATCTTTCCAGATAATGTCAAATATGTCAAATTACTAAATAACCAAACAAACTTGGTGGATATGAATGCAGGCATAAATGGGATTTTCTTTGATACCCAAGCTGTATACCAGCAATCACCAAACGGTACATACACAATACATGTGATATCAGGTGATCTCAAAGGAACCACGTTGACAACAGAGTTGAACAAAACATGGGGTTTTGATGGCACGCCTGGAATGGGAACCATGGCAAATATTAGCTTGGATTTGAAGGCATCTGGATTTCTTTCATGGATGCTGAGTTTTGTTCCTAATAGTTCACTTAGCTACGCACTTCAGAACGGAATTGGTAAGTTTGTAGACTATGCCCAGCAAAACTAATTTTAGAAAATCTTTGTTTTTTATCTATATCAGTTAATTTTGTGTAGTTTTGGTTTTAATTTGGAATTTTTTTTCAACAATTCCAAAGCAATGGCTTTATTGTTTAGAGCAACGTCGTATTTTTTATCAATTTTGAGAGCAGAGTTGAAACACTTGATGGCGTCATTTAACATGCCGAGTTCTCCCAATGACAATCCCTTGTATGCTATTGCCATAGCGTATCTGGGTTGAATCTTAAGAACCCTGTCATAGCAATCAACTGCGTCGTGATACTTACCTAGAGTATGAAATGCGGAGCCCTTGTTTACAAGTGCGTCCACATTACGTACATCTATTTCAAGGGCCGCATCGTAACAGTTGATTGCTTGTTTGACTTTTCCCAAGTTTTGAAGTGTAACGCCCTTATTTATCAGGGCAGTTACATTGTGCGGCTCCTTGTATAAGATAAGATCATAGTATTCCAAGGCAAGCATGTATTTGCCTTCCTCACACAATTCATAGGCCTCGTTTAGAAGAGAGGAGTTTCTCATCTTTTCGTACTATAAAACCTCATGATATTATTCTTTTAGATGGTATGTTTGCTCCACTCAACAATAGTTTTTCCCAAGCTAAAAAACATACACAGTCGTGTCACTTGTATTAATTTACTTGCATACTACACATTCGTGTTTTTAACCTGATTTTTCATGTGACAGATCAAATTATTCGTAAAATGGGTCAATTTAACAAACTAATGAATTAAAGTCCCTAAATTCACAACAGTCTTTAAGGGATTTTCAGTGCGAGATTCTAATGCCTACAATAGTCTTCGACTTTGACGGTACCATAGCAGATACTTTGTCAGTCGTGATAAAAATAGCCAACAAATTCGCTGACCATTATGGATATCGTAAGATACCTCTAAGCGATCTTCCAAAACTCCGAGAGAAAAAGCCCAGCGAGGTACTAAAACATTTGGGAATTTCAATCTTCAAGATACCTATCGTTGTAAGAAAGATAAGATTTGAGATGAATAAGGAAATAGTCCATCTACAGGCATCAGTAGAGATCAAGGATGCACTTGTAAAGCTAAGAGAGAACGGATGTGTGCTTGGCATACTGACTACAAATTCAAGAGAAAATGTAATGGAATTTTTAAAAAATAACGATTTGCAGTTGTTTGATTTTGTATATACTGGGAGGGCGATGTATGGCAAGAGCAGATTACTCAAAAAATTGATGAAGGAAAAAACAATCCCCCACAAAGATCCAATTTACGTCGGAGATGAGATAAGAGATATCGAGGCGGCAAAGAAGGCAGGCATAAGAGTCATCGGGGTTTCATGGGGATACAACACAAGGGCCGCACTTCAAAAGGCAAATCCTGATTACATCGTAGAAAAACCAGAGGATCTTCAAGAGATCATCTTAAGCAATAATTAACTGTAGACGAGTCCCAAGGTTTTTAGAGGCATGGAGTATATCATGCAATTAAATTGAGTGCAGACGTTACAGAAGAAGAAAAGAAAGCACTTATCCCAGATTCTGGATTTAACCTATGCGGTATTGACTACTTTGAATCATTTGGCAGAAGACTTTACCTAATAGAACATTACGAACGATATCAAGACGCACTAAAGGCTAAAAAAGAAAGAGAAAATTCTAACGAATACCTTATTCTCTACAAAGGGTCTTCGTAACTTAGAAGATCAGAATTTTGATCATGAGTTATTAATGAGTTCGTTTAATACTTGACAACCCAGATTGTGACTTTATGTCTCTTAATCCTGAATTTAAAAAATATTTAGAAGAAACAATTCATAGCATAATAATTGCGATCCCAACATTGAAGAAAGAATATCCAAAGTTCAAAAATGATTGGAAGTTTAGTAGTGAGTTTGATTTTCTATACGGTTGCATAGTGGGTCAGATGTTAGGAACATGCCTTACTGCCTTTAAAATGATACACGATAGAGAAGCAAAATCAGACGAGATTTTATCAATTGGAGAACTAATAGAATCATATTTCCCACTGATTCGCGATGAGATACAAAATGCGTCATAACTTGTACTAACAATTCTGAATTACAAAAGACTGTCGAGCATTGCAAACTCTTATCAAGATATAGTCTTAAATATTTCATATGAGATATACAGT
>VFSW01008968.1_pt1 | contig 14309 bp, 12 predicted proteins | sample 5358111 | NCBI WGS metagenome assembly VFSW01 (sample SAMN11554181, study PRJNA540505) | mine drainage metagenome | isolation source: sediment from site ElyBrook_90M | place: USA: Ely Copper Mine, Vershire, VT | collected 2017
CTGCATCGGCAGAGTATGACGCTGCATCGGCAGAGCAGGACGCTGCATCGGCAGAGCAGGACGCTGCATCGGCAGAGTAGGACGCTGCATCGGCAGAGTAGGACGCTACATCGGCAGAGCAGGACGCTACATCGGCAGAGCAGGACGCTGCATCGGCAGAGTAGGACGCTACATCGGCAGAGTAGAATTCAAGCGCGACGGTGTGGAAGCCGAGAACGCGCTCGCACCCTTCGTGCGTGCCGACCGCCGTCCGTGGCCCGGATTCAAGGCATTCCGCCGGGAATTCTAGCGACCGAGGCAGGATGGCAACCCGCCGACTTGCCAGTTGACGCACCCGGCCATCGGGACTAACTAGACGATAATGAATCTCAAGACACAGTGCTTTCGATCTGGGGTACGGGGCTATGGATGCCTGCTGGGGCTCTGTGGAGGGCTCACCGTAGCGGGGACGGCCGAGGCCAACGAGCGGCATTTCACATACACGTACGAGACGGCGACCCTCCCCGCGGGGTCGTTTGAGCTCGAACCCTGGGCGACCCTGCGCCTTGGGCGCGCGCAGTACTACACCGGGACGGACTACAGACTGGAGTTTGAAGGAGGGCTCACCGACCGTCTCCAGACGGCGCTGTACCTCAATGGTTCCGCGGAAGCCTCGGCCGCCAACGGAGTCCTCACCACATCGTCGGCGTTTACGGGATTTTCAAGCGAGTGGAAGTACCGGATTCTCGACCGGGACGTGGCACCCGTCGGACTTGCCCTCTACGGTGAATTCACGGTCGCGGCGGATAGCTTTGATGCCGAAGGCAAAGTGCTTCTCGACCGATGGTTCGGCAACCTGCTCGTCGCGGCCAACTTCGTCGCAGACGAAGCCTGGTTGTTTACCGGCGGAGCCACCCAGCATGCGACGGAATTCGAAGTCGAACTCGCCGCGGGATACCGAGTACACCCACGGTGGACCGTGGGCTTTGAGATTCGCGACGACAACCGTTGGACAACCGACGGCGCTGCCCAACTCACGGACGCCGTGCTCTACGCTGGACCCACGGTGGCGTTCAGTGCCCAGTCGTTCTGGATCGCGGCGTCGATTCTCCCGCAGATCCATGCCTTTGCGGGCTCCGTCACCGCGGACGGCCGCAACCTCACGTCGGAAGAAGCCGTCCAAGCGCGGATTCTCATGGGCGCGCATTTGTAAAGAGCCGGTGGGGGAGACAAGGCAAAGCCCGTTGGCATCCGTGCGGGACACCACCGGGCTCGCGAAGGAGTGTTACGAGACGGCGCGAAGGACTTGGATCAGCCCGCGCCCGCGGCGGCATCGGTCGCCGTCGCGGCATCCGTGGTCGTCGCGGCGTCGGTGCCCGTGCCGGCATCGGTGCCGGTGCCACACACAACCCCCGGGAGATCCGACGGACCCCTCGGCTGGACCACCCACTGCCCGTACGAGAACTCCAGGAGGCCGGTGATGGCCCCGACGTGAAAGCCGACTGGGGAAGCCCCGAGGGCGGTACGCTGGCAGCCCACACCCGTGTACGAACCAACGTGAACGGCCAGGTAGGGCGCGGGCGAGGCGGCCGTTGCGGACACGAGCATGTTGTCAAAGCTCGGCGTCCCTGAAGAAGGAACAACCTGGAGGTACGAGTCGCTGACGGTGATCAGGGTGTTCTGGAGGGCTTCATCCATCCCGGCGGGCGTCGCGCCCATGGCGGCGACGTCGGTGACCGTGACCGTGGTGGGCGTGGGGAGCGTGCCACCGGGGCCGGAGTCCGTGAGCCCGCCGCTGTGCGCGGCAGAGACTTCGAGTTCCATCGAGGTGTTGGGCGGACACGTCGTGCCCCGCGCGCAATACGGACTGACGGTTCCATGAAGGTCGGTGATCCTGTCGCCCACGGCGAGGTGCGCGGGGATGCTCCCGACGGCGGCAGACCCGTAACAGTCCGCAGCGCCGCCATCCACACCGGCAGCGGGCGGCACGCTCTCAAAGATCTCGATGGCGCTGTAGCTCCCGCCCGTGCTCGTACCCACCCACGCGCTCATCGAACAGTGCCCTGCAGCGCTCGGTCCAGAGACAAAGCGCGGCGAGAGCGCCACGAGGTTGGTGTCCGTAAGGGTCACCACACCCGACGACACATGCCCCGTCGCCGAGGCATTGGCGAGTTGCGCCATCGTTACGCTGGTACCGACGACCACCGTGGCGTCATGGCCAGCATCCGTGCCCGTGGCGCCATCCGTCTGGGTGTTGCTGCCGGTGTCCGTCCCGGCGTCGTTCCCCGCGTCCGTCACCGGCGACCCGGTGTCGTTCGTCGGTGTGCCGCTGTCGGGCGTGCCAGCGTTGGAGGAGCAGGCCACCGCCCCGAGTGCGATGAGTGCAAGCGCCGTGGATCGTTCAAGCAACGTATTCATAGGTCTTCCTTTGGTGCGTGCGTCGGGCCTGTTCCCTCGCAGGCGCCCTCGCGGTGGCGCTCCCATAACACACCTTCGGATGGACAGCACCACACCCTCGCACCCTTCGTCCCCACCCCCATGCGTGCCGTCATGGCCCCTGTGCCAAGTACGTGACACCGTACCCAGGCGACCTGTCCCGGCCTATCCCTCGTCGCCCGACAACGGAATCTCCGAGCCTTCGTCCGAACCGTCATACCCGCCCACGCGCGTGTCCGCGTAGCCATGGTCGTCCTGGGCGAGGCTCTCAAACCGCGTGAGCTCTCGGATAAAGCGCAAACGCACCGCGTCCGTCGGTCCATTGCGCTGCTTTGCGACGATCACCTCGGCGATGCCCTTGTCCTCGGTGTCGCGGTTGTAAACCTCGTCGCGGTAGATAAACATCACGACGTCGGCGTCCTGCTCGATGGCCCCGGACTCCCGCAGATCCGCCAGCATGGGTCGTTTGTCTTTACCCGGCCGAGTCTCGCATCCACGGTTGAGTTGCGACAAGGCCACCACCGGGACGTCGAGCTCCTTGGCAAGCGCTTTGAGCCCCCGAGAGATCTCCGAGATCTCCCGCTCGCGGGACTCTTGCTTGTCACGCCCTGCCCGCATCAACTGGAGGTAGTCAATCACGATGAGGGCGAGGTCCCGTTCGGATTTCATCCGGCGGGCTTTGGCGCGGAGCTCAAGCAAGGTGAGGTCGCCCGAGTCGTCGATGTAGATCGGCAGGGCGTGCAGCTTGTTGGCCGCGCCCGTGAGGGACGTGATGTCGTCCTGGGTCAGTAAATTGGTGCGCAGCCGGGACTGGTCAACCCGTGCTTCGGAGCACATCAAGCGGTTGGCAAGCTCGATCCGCGGCATTTCGAGCGAAAAGAACAACACGGGCTTGCCCGCGGACACGGCTGCGCTGGCCGTGACATTGAGCGCGAAGGCGGTCTTGCCCATGGCCGGTCGCGCGGCCACGATGATGAGCTGCCCACCGGACATCCCCGCGGTGAGGGTGTCGAGATCCCGAAAGCCGGTCTCTGTCCCCGTGATCCTCGCGCCGCGTTCGAGCGTCTTTTCGATGCGCTCAAAGGCCTCAAGAATGGCTTGCTCAAGCGGGATCAGCGTCGTCCGCGCGCGCTTTTGTGCGACCTCGAAGACCTTTGCCGCGGCAAAGTCCAGAAACTGCTCGGCGTCGCCGCGCTCGCCGTAGCCCCGCGCGACGATCTCATGGGCGACTTCGATCATCCGTCGCACGCCCGCAAGGTCGGTCACGATCCGCGCGTGACTCTCGATGTGCGCGATCGTCGGGATGGTGTCTGTGAGCTCGCCGAGGTACTGCGCCCCGCCGACCGTGTTCAAGCGCTCGCGGGCACGGAGCTCGGAGGCGAGCGTGACCACGTCCACGGGCTCTCTCCGGGCCGAAACCGCTTGGATCGCTTCGTAGATCACGGCGTGCGCGGGGTGATAAAAATCCGAGGCGGAGACCACGGCTTCCACGGTGGACAGCGCACTGTTATCGAGCAGCAAGCCACCAAGAACCGCCCGCTCGGCGTCGACGTCATGCGGTGGGACCCGTCCCTGCGCAGCCGCTGCCACGCTCAGTTGCGCGGCAGCCGCCACGAGCGCGTCCCGGGCTTCCCTGGGACCCTTGCGATCAACGTGAGCCATACCCTGAACGTATGGCACGGAAGTCTCCCAGGGAGGTACTTCCTGGACGCGAATCCGCGGGCGGTCTCGGCAGTGAGGTACACCCGGCGGATTCTGTTCTAGTCTTCCGCACCCAGGAGATTCTCTATGATCCCATTGATCCCCTCGGATGATGCGCTTGTCCGTGTCGAACGCCCGACGATCCTTGTCGGCACCCGTGATCCAGAGACCCTCCGTCGTGTGCGCGAGCTTCTTGGGGACACCCACGACCTGGCCCCTGCCGAGGACACCGACGCCGTGCGATCGGTGTCCACAGACCGCCACCCCGTGGCCGCCATCGTAGACCTTGCAACCTTCCCATCCTGGGGACTCGAAGCGTGTGCCGTCCTCCGAGACACGCTCGCTGGGCAGAACATCCCTGTCGTGGTCATTGTCCGCGGAGACAACCGCAAAGCGCTTCGCGAAGCGTACGACCGCGGGGCGATGGACTTTGTCATCCCGCCGTTGGACACCGCCGCCCTGGGAGAGCGCCTGCGCTTTGTTTTGCGGTCTGCCCAGAAGATGACCGATGCGCACCAGAGCCGTCGACGCCTCGCAAGGGTGCAACGCGTCGCCCACCTTGGGAGTTGGGTGCGTGATCTCGCCACGGGGAGCTTTTCTGCCGATGCCGAAGTCCTGCAGATCTTTGAGCTCGATGCAGAAGACCCCGCGGGAACCGACCTGCTCGATCGGATCGAAGCGCGGGTGGACCTTGGGGACCGCGAAAAGTTCTCAACGGCGATGCGCTCGGGACGTCCGCACAAGATGGACTACCGGGTAAGCATCGCGCACAACGGGCAGGACACGGTGACCCGCACCGTGCAGCAAGAAGCCTGGCTCACCCAGGACGAGGCCAACGGAGACGTCCGGCTCATCGGCACCGCGCTGGACGTGACAGAACTCAAAGACACCCAGGCGAGAGTCGCGCGGATGGCCTACGTAGACTCTCTCACGGGACTGCCCAACCGGGCGTTTTTGCATGCGCACATGCAACTCGTGCTGGCGCACGCGCGGCGGAACAAGCACCAGTTTGCCGTGATGATGCTGGACCTGGATATGTTCAAGCGGATCAACGACACGCTGGGACACGCCGGGGGGGACGTGCTGTTGACGGCGGTGGCCAAGCGCGTGGCCGAGGCGGTGCGGGCGTCGGACGTGGTGGTCCGCCCAGGGCCAAGAGACGTCTCCGTGACCGTGCCTGCCAATGAAAACACCGTCGCGCGGCTCGGCGGCGATGAGTTTACGGTGCTGTTGAACGAAATCAGCCATCCCGAAGACGCCGCGGTGGTGGCGCGGAGGATTCTTGAGAGCGTCGGGCAGCCGTTGGACATCCAGGGCACGAGGATCTTCCCCGCGTGCAGCATTGGCATTGCGGTGTACCCCGACAACGGGGACACCCCCGAGCAGTTGCTCAAGCAAGCCGACACCGCCCTCTACCATGTGAAAGAACAAGGTCGCCGGTCGTTTCACTTTTTTAGCGAAGCCCTCACCCAGCGGGCCCACCAACGCTTGAAGATCGAAGTAGGACTCCGCGAAGCGCTCGCCGAGTCCAAGTTCACCCTGCACTTTCAACCCAGAGTCCGTCTGGGCTCCCACAAGATCACCGGCGTCGAAGCGCTCGTCCGCTGGCCCGCAGCCGACCAGAATTCGTTTACGCCCGACGAGTTTGTTCCCATCGCCGAGGACATCGGTCTCGGGAGCGTGCTGGGTCAGTGGGTGCTCCGCGCGGCGTGTGCCCAGGCCGCTGCGTGGCAGAGAGTCTTCGCGGTGCCACTTCCCGTCGCGGTCAATGTCTCCGCCCGACAGCTCAACGACCCGCACTTTGAGTCCATCGTCGCCGAGGCTCTCACCGAGACAGGTCTCTCGCCAGCGTTGCTCGAACTCGAAGTCACCGAAGTCGCGATGCTCAAAGACGTCACCGCCAGCGCGGCGATTCTCACCCGGATCAAAGCCCGCGGGGTGTCTCTCGCCATCGACGACTTCGGCACCGGATACTCTTCCCTCTCCGTGCTCACACGGCTCCCCGTGGACACCCTCAAGATCGACAGAACCTTTGTCCGGGAACTTGGCGCTGCCGGCGCGGGTGACACCGTTGTCATGGCCATCCTCGCGCTCGCCAAGGCACTCTCCCTCCGGGTCGTGGCCGAAGGCGTCGAAACAACAGCCCACGCCGAAGCCCTGATGGGACACGGCTGTGACGAAGGACAGGGGTACCTCTACGCGCCACCCATGCCCGCAGAGGCCTGCGAAGCGTGGATCACCGCCGCGACAACGAAGTACGCGCGGGGCGATCGGGCGAGAACTCTGTAACCAGGGATTGGGGGGGGTTTAGGATGCGCGGGGCGCAGCGACGACGTGCACTTTGAAGGTCGCTTGGACCTCGGGTGCAATCCGCACCGTGACGGTGTACGTCCCGAGCGCACGGATGGAATCCGCGTGGAGGCTCTTGCGGTCGATGTCAAAGCCCCGGGTGCGGAGCTCGGATTCGATGTCTTTGGTGGTCACCGAGCCGTAGAGCTTACCTTCGGAGCCGGTCGCCCGGGCGACGGTAATCTCAAGCGCAGAGAGTTTGGCGGCGTCGGCGGTCGCGCCGACCAGGGCGCGCGCAGAGCGTTCGGCCGCCCCGCGCGTCTGGTGCTCAAAGTGAGAGACGTTGCCTGCGCTCGCGGAGACCGCGATGCCCTGGGGGACGAGGTAGTTCCGCGCGTAGCCCGCGGAGACTTTGACGACATCGCCGCCTTTGCCAAGCTTGGCGACGTCGCGGTGGAGGATCACATGGATATCCTTGGCCATGACTCCCTCAGGTCGCCGTGGTGAACGGCAAGAGCGCGATCATCCGTCCGCGCTTGATCGCCGCGGACAACAATCGCTGGTGCTTGGAACAGTTGCCCGAGATTCTCCGCGGCACGACCTTGCCACGCTCGGTGAGAAAAAACCGCAGGGTCTGCGAGTCTTTGTAGTCTACGTAGTCCGTGTGTTCCGCGCAGAACTTGCAGACCTTTTTACGGCCACCGCGGCGGCGCTGGGCGATGTTCTCTGCGGCGATTTCGGCTGCACCGCCGGCGTTCATTCCCGATCGGTCGTCGCCGTATTCGTTTTGGATGCGTCCCATGTCCGTGTGCTCCTACGCTTCGCCGACGGGGGTGGGTTCTGCCACCGCGGGGGTTTCTTCCGCGGGCGCAGTCACTTCAGGGACTTCAGTCACCGCGGGCTCTCGTCGGGAATCTCTCGGCGCGTCGTCCGACAAGCCCAACTGCGCCTCAAAGCTCTCTTCCCTGTCGTCTTCGTCCGCCGTGATCTCAATCCGTCGGACCTTGACCTCCTCGGGGTCGACTTCGACCGAAGCGAAGTCAATGTCCTTGGCGATCAGCACGGACATGTGCCGCAGCACCATGTCCAGCATCCGTAGATTACGCTCGAGTTCGGTGACGGTGCCCCCGTACCCGAGATACCGGATGTAGAGGTAAAAACCCTTGCGTTGCTTGCCGATGGGATAAGCCAGCCGACGCTTGCCCCAGCTCTCGACCTTGGTGAGCCGCCCGCCCGAGCCCTCGATCGAAGACACCACGCGGGAGATCACCCGCTCAGAGGTCTCAGAATCGATGTCCGGGCGAAGAATAAACACGGTCTCGTAGTCCGAGGCCCGCTTCGGGTCGTTTTTTACTTCAGTAGCCATGAATCTCCACATCCTCCTGGACGATGACGGCTCCGGAACGCCCGGAGCGAGGACTCCCTACGATGCTGCACCGAGGGGGGCGCTGTGAGTACCACACGCCCGAAAAATGTACAGCGGTACCTACCGCTTACGCCCCGCGTTTCCCGACGGTGCCCGCGGCCCCGGGGGGAGCACCGACGCGATCCCCTGCCCCACGACGGCTTCGGCCACGTCCGCAGCACGGGCGATCACGGCCTCAAGGGTCTGGCACTCCTCGGGCGTAAAGCCACTCAGTACATGGTGTTCGACAGTGCCTGCGAGGGGTCGGCCGATGCCCACGCGCACCCTCGCAAAGTCCGCGCCGATGTGGGCGTGAAGGTCCCGGAGTCCATTGTGTCCACCGTGGCCGCCACCTAGCTTTGCCCGCACGTCTCCGTAGGCCAGTTCGAGATCGTCGTGGATCACCAGGAGATCCGGGAGCGTGCACCCGATCTGTTGCACCGCACGCTGCACGGCACGGCCCGAGAGGTTCATAAAGGTCTGTGGCTTGAGCAGGGTGACTTCGCAGCCCGCGATCACGGCACGGGCTGCAAAGCCAATGTATTTCTCCCGCCACTCCGAGCCGTTGGCCCGGGCGTGCAAGACATCCGCCACCATGAATCCAGCGTTGTGCCGGTGGTTGCTGTACTGCGGCCCGGGGTTGCCGAGGCCCACCACGAGTCGCATGGCGGGGCGACTTACTTCTTTTTGGCCGGGGAAGCCTTGGCCGCAGGGGCCGCAGCCTTGGCACCCGCTGCCGGTGCAGCAGCCTTGGCGCCCGCCACAGCAGCCACCGCGCCTGCAACGGGAACGGCACCCGGGGCGGCCTCGGCGACCTTTTCTTCTTTCTCCGGGGCGACAATGCTGACGATGGTCTGGCTGGCATCCAGCGCGACGACAACCCCTTCGGGGAGGACCAAGTCACGGACGTGGAGGCTCTCGGACAAGCCCAGGTGGGTGATGTCCGTCTCGATCCGCGCGGGAATCAACGTGGCGATGCACTTTACGGGCAGCGTACGAAACACCTGCCGGACGACCCCGCCATCGGTGGCGACGCCCCTGGCGCGTCCGGTGAGCAACAGCGGGACGTGCACGGTCACGGGCTTGTCCAAGGTCACGGCGTAAAAGTCTGCGTGCTCGACCAGGCGGCTGATGGGGTGGTGGTCAAAGGTCTTGAGCAGGGCGAGCGAGGCATCCCCGGCGACGTCGAGGGTGACCACGGTGTTGCGCCCGAGCGGCGCGGCGAGAATCGCCTTGATGTCCTTCGGGTCGATGGCGATCCCGCGGGAGGGGATTCCGTGGCCGTAGACAATGGCGGGGAGCTTGCCCGCGGCGCGGAGCCGACGGGCGGCACTCTTGCCGTGCGTGGTGCGGGTTTCAGCGTGAATGGTGATCTGCGTGGTGGACATGGGTCGTAGACCTTTCCCCCATCCGTTCGTCCGTGCGCGGAGGCGCATGGTTCGCGGCCGTGGGTGGATGACAGGGCCCAGGGGTCTACTCCACCCGGGTTGTCACGTCCAGCAGGGTGACGTCGCGGCATTGCGCGGCCCCCTGCGCAGTGCCATGCGAGGGTTGTGGGTCACGAGTCGAGGGTTGTGGGTCTCGAAGGGCTCGCTTTAGCCCACGTCGTGGGGCTCGATGCATTCGTCCGACAGGAGGCCGTCGACTTTGCGACGACGCGGGCCGCCGCAGGTGGGGCAGCGCTCGACGGCTTCGCGGCGTTCGAGATACTGCTGAACGACCTCCACCACCGTGGCGTGGCTCCATGTGAGAGGCGAGACGGACATCGGCGCGTTGGTGTACGGATGCACCTGCTCGGCGAGAACACCCGACGGGAGCTTGCGGGAATCCACCCATCCCAGGATACCCACCGCGGCGTCGAGTTCGGCCAGGGTCTTGGCCCGCGCGATGTCGTACAACGCCAGCCACATTGTGCAGATGAACCATGGATTGCCGGGCACCTTGGCGGTGTCTTGCGTCACGGCGTGGTAGTAGTCCCCTTCGTACCGGGCCACGCCACCGACGGAGGTACGCACCCAGAGCTTTTCGCGAATGGCGGCCATGGTCGATGCCACCCGCGGGTCGTCGGGAGGATACGCGCCAAAGGCGAACACGCCGTAGAGCGATGCGTCGAGGACGGTGTCCACGGTGACGGTTCCGTCGTCGGCAAAGTTCACCATGCGGGCAAAGCGACGAAGCTCGGGGCGGTAGAGATGCGTGTCCATCCCCGCGCGGATTTCGGCCGCGGCGGTGTCGTAGCGCGCGGCGGTGTCGTCTTCGCCAAACACCCGCGCAAACTCCGCGGCGGCGCACAGTCCGCCGTACACCGCGGCACAGGTGAAGGACAGGACACCCCGGCGCTCTTCCCACAGGTCGTACGACGGCAACGGAAGCCCCGTGGCTTTGTCTCGGTAACCCACCATGAATTCCGCCGCGCGTTTGACCAGGCGACCGTACAACGGCTTGACGGCGTCGATGTCCCTGTACCGCCGAAAGTGTTGCCAGAGCGACCACACGACCAAGGCCGTTTCATCTTCTTGGATAGGAAGCTGTGGACGCCCGAGGGTGAGTTGTCCTTGACCGGCCCCCGTGGGCGCGCCCACCCACGGATGCCACGACGAGGCCAGCGACCCATCGGGATTGTACTTATGCAAAAGGTATCCCCCCGGGTGCATCACGTCGGCGCAAAAGCCAAAAAACTTGATGGTGATCTCGGGATAGCCTGCCATGTCCAGGGCATGCGCGACGAGGGCGCCGTCACGCGGCCAGACGTACGAGTACGTATCCCTCGCAAAGTGCAGAATGTCCGAGTCGTTGGCAGCGATGATCCCGCCGGCTTCGTCCACGTGCGTGCGAATCACCAAGAGCGAACGCTTGTACAGATCCACGATGGACGGCGACAGTCCGGCGAAGTGCGTGGGTTCCTTGGTCACCCAGAGCTTCCACCAGGCGCGGGTGCGGGCGAGAAAAGACTCGGGGCCGCGGGTGCAGACCTTGTGATTGAGTTCGCGCGCGCCATCCCAGGTGCCTTCCCACACGCGCGCCGCGGCGATCCAGTGCCAGGCCACGGAGGAACCATGCGCGGCGACCTGCACTTCGGCTGCGGCGACGGAGTCCACGGCGCCTTGGGCAATGGGGTTCATCCCGAGCAAACCGTTGTCTTCGGCGGCGCGCCAGGTGCCTTCGCGCCCTGGCGCGCCCTTCTGCCCGATGGCAAAGCTGTCGATGCCCGCCTGGCCATCCACCATCACGTTGCAGAGAAAGTACCGTCGGCCCTTGTAGTGCGTGATGGTCTTGGAATCTGGCTCGTAGGCCGCGGTGTCTCCGACTTCGCTCTCGGCAATCCTGAAGTCATGGTGAAAAAACAAACGCACGGCCCGCCCACGCCCGGCGGTGTCCCGCACGGTGACCTTGCGCAAGAGCAAGGCTTCGTGGAAGTCCACGCAGTCGTTGAAGGTGAGGGAGAGTCCAAGCTCCGCGTGCGTCGCGGTGACATCGGTCACGAGGGTGTCTTGTTCGTACTGACGGCGGATGTCCCAGCCGTGGGCGCTGCCCATCCATGCAAAGCGCCCTTCGGACCACACGCCGAAGCGGAAGTGGTAACCCCCGATGTGGTTCTCTTTGCCTACGCTGGGGTAGTACAAATCGCGGAGGATGTGATCTTCGTCGTACAGGGCAAGCATCCGTTCGTTGCCGACCGGAAGGTCTCTGGGCATGCGTACACTCGCTTTCGTTCCGCGGGAGTGTGCCACAGAGACGCGGGGGGGCTGTACACTCCCCCGCTGCGCGTCAGGGTCAGTCCACCGCCGCGACGACCCGCGCGAGCTTTGCGCGAACTTCCGCTGCGAGGTTCTTCAAGGCCGGGTCATGGTCACCGAGAGAGGCGATGGGGTCGATCACCCCGAGCATCGTGCCGCCGCCCTCGCGCTCGTAGATCACCACGTTGCACGGCAACCGAACGCCCACCCGCGGGTCGATCTTGATGGCCTCAAAAGCCAGCGCAGGGTTGCACGCCCCGAGGATGCGGTACCGCGGAGTCTCCCGCCCAAGCTTTTCCCGAAAGGTCTGCTGGACGTTGATCTGCGTGATGACCCCGAAGCCCTCGGCCGCGAGGGCAGCCGGAAGCTTATCGAGCACGACGTCAAAGTCCGTCGCGAGTTCTTTCCAGAGTGTGTCGTCCATGGGGTGTACCTCGGGCCTGCGGGGGTGTGCCATGCGCCGCCGCGGAATGGTGGTCTGCGTTGCACAACGTGAGAGCCAGGGAGCGGGGGGAAGGGTTCACACAGCCGTCACCGCGCCGCCGTCGCTCCCACAGACGCTCGCGCGAGCACCCCGCCTCCCGACAGCAGCACCCTGTCCACGGTTCCTCCCGTCGCGTGCGCCGCGAGGAGTTCGTACCCTGGTCCCAACCCGCGGAGAATCTCCACATCGGTCTCTCCCCGGCGCACCAGAATCCGATCGCCCTCCTGCGCCACCCGCAGCCCGGGCGCTGGCGAAAACCTCCGTTGCGTCCCTGTGACTTCAAGCGACGGGTCCAGCGGACGGTTTGCCGGGATCGTCCGAGAAGAGCGCCAGGTCTCCCCACCGTTGGAGGACACCCACACCCGGTCGGACGTCGTCACCATCACCCACGGCCCCGCGCCCGCCACGCGCTCGACCTCGCCGCGCATCACAAAAGCCCACGTTCGCCCCCCGTCAGCCGTGGACACCACCCACCCGTCACGCCGCGCAAAGACCCCACGGCGCTCGTCCACAAACACGCCCCGGTCGCGCGTGCGAGCACTAAAGTCCGCCACCAGCCGCCAGTGGGCACCCGCGTCGTGTGTCCACCAGACGCCTCCATCGATGCGCCAGGCCGCGTCCGCACCCACAAAGCCCCCGCGGCCCACGCCGCTGTCTCGCACCGACTGCGGATCCTCACGGGTCTCCACCGCACGCCAGAGCCCACCCCGGTCGGTGCTCTCTAGCAACCCACCGCCGGGTCCAAAGGCCAGCACCCGCCCGTCATCCACCATGCGCACGTGCCCGCACACCGAAGGCGCGTGAATCTCGTACCCGCCCTCGCGCGCGTCGGGGAGCACAAGCCGCCCTTGATCCATGCACACGAGATCACCCGACGGGCCCGTCGCACAGTGCGGTGGTTCGACGCCTTCGGTGGCCGTGCGGGCGACGGTGTGCGCCGCGGCGTCGTACCGCGCCGGGAGCCAGGTGCGCCCTTGATCGAAGGTCCAATGGTTGGGCAGCGGCGCCCGACCGACCTCAACCCCGCCGTGCCAGCCGAGGCACCGCACGAGTGCACTCGACGCTTCCAGTCCGATGGCCCCAAGGCGAAAAGGCCGCCAGGATTCTCCGTGGTCCACGCTGTGATGCCAAAAGCCATCGCCGTGCAAAACGGCGCGCACCACGAGGGTTCCTCCGCACGCGCCAAAGCCATCCGCGGTGTCTCCCGGGAGGGTTCGTGGCCCCACCCACGACTGCCCATCGGTAGACATCCAGAGACGCGTGTCCGACGTCACGTACAGTCTTCCCTCGCCGTCGGTCGTCACGCGCGCCCGTGGTCCCGCCGCGAGAGGGAGGCTCGCGGACACCCATGTGGGATCGTCACCGCGCGAGAGGTACACAACGGGCGACGAGGGATCGTCGGAGGTGCCCTGGGCGATGACCACCAGCGGACCGGGCTCTTGCAACGAATGAAGCGTGGGGTTGTCGAGAGCCTTGGGAATCGCCACGGTCCACCCCGTCGCATCGTCCCCGCGAACGCACACGCGTGAACGTGTGACGGCTACGAGCGCTCGCCGCCGTGGCCCAAGTCCCGCCACGTCACGGATCACCGGCCCGGGGTGGTACCCCAGGAGTCTCCACCTGGGTGCGATCACGGGCGGCGGCGGCGGCGCGCATGCCCCGTCAGGGTTTTCTCCGGGAACGGCGGGGGCGGTCGGCGTGGCGACCGCGTGGATTTCGGGGACGACGACCCTCGGCGGTTGCGCGCCGGATCCACGCCCTCGACACGCAACGATCCACGCGGCGAGAATCACAACGCTTGCCAGACGACGGAGCGGGTGTGGAATGTTCATCGTCAGGGAGCGTCGGAGGACACCGTAGCACCACGGTGGCCGACGTCACCCTCGTCGCGCCCTACTGCGGCGGCGGCGGTCGGGGTGGCGCACGTGGGGTCGACGGCACAGCCGCAGTGGTACTCGTGCTTGAATTTCCCGTCGCAGGGTCGGGCGTCAGGGGAGACGAGAGGCGGTCGCTGATCGCCGCGTCGCGGCGGAGTTCTTGAAGGTAGAGGGTTTGCTGTCGGGCCATTTCGCGATTGAGCATGACGGCGTAGAGACGATCGCGCACCTGGGCAAAGGGCGGTGGAGGTACCGCCACGCGGGACGTCAACCGAAGGATGTGAAAGCCGTTGGTACCTTGGATCGGCTCGGAGATGTCCCCGGGGTTCATCCCTTGGAGGGCGTGTTCGAGGGCGGGTGGGAGTACCCCGGGCTGGATCTCGCCGAGGTCTCCGCCGGAG
>VFSW01008969.1_pt1 | contig 14308 bp, 7 predicted proteins | sample 5358111 | NCBI WGS metagenome assembly VFSW01 (sample SAMN11554181, study PRJNA540505) | mine drainage metagenome | isolation source: sediment from site ElyBrook_90M | place: USA: Ely Copper Mine, Vershire, VT | collected 2017
CCCATACCCCCCCCCAAAGCCCCCTCCATCCCCCCCCCCCCACCGTGCCGCCCCAGGCGCCCCCTATCCGCCCGCCGGGGCGTGGCGCGCGGCGCCCTAATCGGCGCACGTAAAGATAGACGACCGGCGTGGTATACAGCGTCAGGAGTTGACTGACGAGCAGGCCGCCGACGATCGAAATGCCGAGAGGACGCCGCAATTCCGTGCCGTCGCCCGATCCGAGCGCGAGCGGCAGCGCGCCCGCGATTGCCGCGCAGGTCGTCATCAGGATCGGCCGAAAGCGCAATGCACAGGCATGCGCGATCGCCGTGCGCGAATTCATGCCGAGAGTGCGTTCCGCGTCGAGCGCGAAATCGACCATCATGATCGCATTCTTCTTGACGATGCCGATCAAGAGCAGGATGCCGAGGAACGCGATGAGGCTGAATTCCGTGCCCGTCGCCATCAATGCGACCAGCGCGCCGAGCCCTGCCGACGGCAGCGTCGAGAGTATCGTCAGCGGCTGGCCGTAGCTTTCGTACAAGATGCCGAGCACCGCGTAAATCGCCGCCAGGGCGGCGGCCAGCATCAGCGGTTCGTTCCCCGTGCTTTCCCGGAACAGCCGCGCCGTGCCGTAGGGGCTGCCGCGAATGCTGGTCGGCACGTGGATGTCCTGGATGGTGCGGTCGATCGCCGCGAGCCCGGCGCCGAGCGACACGCCCAGCGGCAAGTTGAACGAGATCGACGTCGACGCCGAAGTCCCCGTGTGGTTGACGGTCACCGGCGTCGTCGAGGTCGCGAAGCGGCTGAATGCCGAGAGCGGCACGACCGTTTCACGCGCGATGCTGATCGCGGAGCCCGTCGAGGTGTTGCCGCGGCCCGCGTTCGCGAGGGAATTCGCCGCGAAATTGCGCGCGGCGTCGATCGCGACCTGTACGCTCGCGGCGGCGCCCGCCGGCGCACCGGTGCGGAACTTCGTCGTGCCGGCGACCGCCTGGGTCGCCTGGGTGCCGCTGACCGGCCTGCCCGAGGTGCTGACGTAGATCTCCTTGAGGACGGCGGGGTTCTCCTGGAATTTCGGCGCGAGTTCCATGACGACGTGGTATTGCTGCGGATTGGACGGATCGTAGATCGTCGACACCGGCGCCTGCGCGAAGGCATCGCCGAGAGTACTGTCGATCTGGCTCTCGGAAATCCCCAAGCGCGAGGCGGCGTCGCGGTCCACGATCAAGTCCGACTGCAGGCCGCCGGGCTGCGAGTCCGTATCGACGTCCGCCACTTCGGGCACCTTTTGCAGCGCGATGCGCAGCTTGCGCGACCACGTCTGCAATTCGCCGAGATCGTCGCCGAGAAGCGTGTATTGGTATGCACCGTTGGCGGATCGACCACCGCCGCCGCCGATATCCTGCGCCGACTGCAGGAACGCCGATACGCCCGTGACTTGCGCAAGCTGCGGCCGCAGCCGCGCGATCACGCCGTCGGCCGACACCTTGCGCTCGGACAGGGGCTTCAGCGTGATGCTCAAGGTGGCGCTCGCGCCGCCGGCCGGCCCGAACGTGGCACCGCCGGCTGCGCCCGCGACGCTCGCGACCGCAGGGTCGTGCCCGATGATGCCGGCGACCTCTTGGAGCTTCGCCTTCATGAGCTGAAACGACGCGGTCGAATCGCCGCGGATCATGCCGCGCAATTGCCCGGTGTCCTGCTCCGGAAAGAATCCTTTCGGGATGACGATGTACAGATAGACGTTCAGGCCGATCGTCGCCACCAGCAGCAACATCGTAATTCGCGGATGATCGAGTGCGACGTCGAGCGTGCGCCGGTAGCCGTCCCGCAATGCCTCGAAACCCGCCTCGAACGCCCGGCCGAAGCGCCCAGGCTCGCGCTGATCGCCGCGGCGCAACAGGCGCGCGCACATCATCGGCGTCGTCGTCAGCGATATCACGAGCGAGATCAGGATAGCGATCGACAGGGTGTTGGTGAATTCCCGGAACAGGATGCCGACCAACCCGCCGGCGAATTCGAACGGGATGAACACTGCGACCAGCGACAGGCTCATGGACAGGACCGTAAAGCCGACTTCCCGGGCGCCCCGTACCGCGGCCCGCAGCGGCGCCATGCCCGCTTCGATGTGCCGCGCCGTATTCTCCATGACGACGATCGCGTCGTCGACCACGAAACCGGTCGCGATCGTGAGCGCCATCAGTGAGAAGTTGTCGAGGGAATAGCCGAGGAGATACATCGCCGCGAACGTGCCGATCAGCGACACGGGGACGACGACCGCCGGGATCAGCGCCGCGCGATAACTGTTGAGGAATATATAGACGACGAGGATCACCATCGCGATCGCGATCACCAGAGTCTGTTCGATCTGCCGCAGCGATCCACGGATCGTCACGGAGCGGTCGAAAATGACGGCGAGATCGATATTCGGGTCGATCTCGGCCTCGAGGCGCGGAAGCGCGGCCTTGATCGCGTCGACGACCTTGATGACGTTCGCGCCGGGCTGCTGGAACACCAGAACCGAGATCGCGGGCTTACCGTTGTAGATTCCGTAGGTGCGCACGTTCTCGGTCGCGCCGCCCTGCATGTCCAAGACCGTCGCAACGTCGCCGAGGCGCACGACAGAGCCGCTCCGGTTCGCGACGATCAGCTGTCGGTACTGGTCCGCGGTGCGCGCGTTGTCGTTCGTGTAGATTTGATAATGCAGGCCGCGGGATTCGATCGCGCCCTTCGGCGCATTCCCGTTCGCGTTGGATATCGCTGCGCGGATGTCCTGCAGCCCTATCCCGTATTTCGACAGCGCGAGCGGATTGATTTCGACGCGAACCGCAGGCAGCGCACTGCCGCTCACGTTGACGCCGCCGACGCCCGGAAGCTGCGAGAGCCGCTGCGAGATCACCGCGTCCGCCGCGTCGTAGATCTGTCCCTGCGTGAGCACGTCCGACGTCATCACCAGCGCGAGGATCGGAAAGAGGGAGCTGTTGAGCTTGAAATAGCTCGGATTTCTCGTCATCGCACTCGGCAGGTCCGGGCGCGCCGCCTCGATCGCCCCCTCGACGTCGCGGGCGGCGCCGTTCAAGTCCCTGTCCATCCCAAACGTCATCTGGATGTTCGTCGTACCGACGCCGTTCGACGAGGTCATGTCATCGACGTCGGCGATGGCTCCGAGACGGCGTTCGAGCGGGGTCGCCACGGTGCGCGCCATGACTTCCGGGCTCGCCCCGGGCAGCGCGGCCGAAATGAAGATCGCCGGAACGTCTATGTTCGGCAGCGGGGCCACCGGCAGCAGAATGAACGCGGCGATGCCGGCGAGTGCGACGCCCGCGGTCAGCAATATCGTCGCGACCGGCCGGGCAATGAACGGCGCGGAGATGTTCACGGCGCCTGCCGCTGCGCCCCGGCGGCCCCGGCCGCGTCCGGCTGCACGCGCGCGCGCCATCGGGCGGCCGCCCGGTCGAATGCAAGATAGATCACCGGCGTCGTGAACAGCGTCAAGACCTGACTCACGAGAAGTCCGCCGACGATCGCGACGCCGAGCGGCCGGCGGAGCTCCGATCCCGTACCCGTGCCGAACATCAGCGGCAGGGCGCCGAACATCGCCGCGACCGTCGTCATCAAGATCGGCCGGAAGCGCAGCAGACACGCCTGCTGGATCGCCTCGCGCGCGGACAGGCCCTGAAGCCGCTCGGCGTCGATCGCGAAGTCGATCATCAGGATCGCGTTCTTCTTGACGATGCCGATCAGGAGGATGATGCCGATCAAGGCGATGATCGTCAGATCGTCGCCGCACAGCATCAACGCGAGCAGAGCCCCGACGCCGGCGGAAGGCAGCGTCGAGAGTATCGTGACCGGATGCACGAAGCTCTCGTAGAGCACGCCGAGCACGATGTACATGACGAGTACCGCGGCGAGCAGCAGCAGCAGCTCGTTCGTCAAGTTATTGCGGAACGCGAGGGCCGCGCCCTGAAAGGTCGCGTGGATGCCCGCAGGGACGCCGATGTCCTTTTGCGCGCGTTCGATTTCGGAGACGGCGGCACCGAGCGATGCGCCGGGCGCCAGGTTGAACGACACCGTCGTCGCCGGGAATTGCGCGAGATGACTGATCAGCAGCGGCTTCACCGCGACATCGAACTTCGCAATCGCCGACAGCGGCACCTGCCCGCCGGCCGCCGAGGGCACGTAAATCGACGCGAGCGACGCGACCGAACGGTATGACCCGGGGTCGGCTTCGAGAATGACGCGATATTGGTTCGATTGCGTGAAGATCGTCGAGACGATGCGCTGCCCGAAGGCGTCATAGAGCGCGTTGTCGACGGTGCCGACGCTGACGCCGAGGCGCGCAGCCGTGTCCCGGTCGATCGTGATGTCGGCCGCGAGGCCGTCGTTTTCCTGATTGCTGGTGACCTCGGCGAGCGCCGGCTCGCGCTGCAGCTCCGCCACCAGTTTCGGCGTCCACGCTTCGAGCGCGGCGGCGTCCGTGCCCTCCAGCGTGAAGTGATATTCGGAGCGGCTGACGGTGCTGTCGAGCGTGAGGTCCTGCGCCGGACGCAGGTACAGGGCGATTCCCGGCACGGACGCGGTTTCGCGCCGCAACCGGCCGATGATCTCGGTCGCGCTCGCCGAGCGCGCGCTGCGCGGCTTCAAGTTGATCAGGAACCTGCCGCTGTTCAAGGTCACGTTGTTGCCATCGACGCCGATGAACGACGACAAGCTCGCGACATCCGGGTCGGTGAGAATCGCGGCCGCGAGGGCCCGCTGGCGCGCGGCCATCTCGGCATAGGACACGCCTTCGCTCGCCGCCGACACCCCTTCGATCAGGCCGGTATCCTGGCTCGGAAAGAACCCTTTGGGTATCAAGACGTAGAGCAGCGCGGTGACTGCGAGCGTCGCCGCGGCGACATAGAGCGTCGCGCGTTGACGATCGAGAACCCAGCTCAAGCGGCGGCCGTACCACGCGACCAGCGCGGCGAACCAGCCGCCGGTGCGTTCGGCCGAAGCCTGGGCTCCCGAGCGCCGGCGCAGCAGCTTCGCGCACAGCATCGGCACCAGGGTCAAGCTTACGATCGCCGAAATCAGGATTGCGACGGCGAGCGTTACCGCGAATTCGCGGAACAGGCGGCCGACGACGTCCTGCATGAACAGGAGCGGAATCAATACCGCGATCAAGGAGACGGTCAGGGAAATGATGGTGAAGCCGATCTGGCCCGCACCCTTCAGAGCCGCGTCGCGGGGAGCTTCGCCGGCCTCGATGTAGCGCGAGATGTTCTCGATCATGACGATCGCGTCGTCGACTACGAAGCCGGTCGCGATCGTCAGCGCCATCAGCGACAGGTTGTTCAAGCTGAACCCCGCCAAATACATCACCGCGAAGGTGCCGACGAGCGACAGCGGCACGGAAAGGCTCGGAATCAACGTCGCGCGCAGGTCCCGCAGAAACAGATAGATCACCATGACGACGAGCGCGACGGAGAGTCCGAGCTCGAACTGCACGTCGCGGACGGACGCCCTGATCGTGGTCGTACGGTCGGTGAGCACGGCGATGTCGACGCCCGCGGGAAGCGACGCGCGCAACTCCGGCAGGATGCCGTTGATGCGGCGGACGACGTCGACGACGTTCGCCCCCGGCTGGCGCTGGACGTTGAGTATCAAGGCCGGCGTCGTGTTCATCCAGCCGCCGAGCTTGGTGTTCTCGGCGCTCTGGGCGAGTGTGGCGACGTCGCGCAGGCGCACCGGCGCATTGTTCTTGTACGCGATGACGAGGTCCGCGTAATCGTCCGCGCCCTTCAGTTGATCGTTGGTGTTGATCGTGTACGCGCGCGTCGGGCCGTCGAACGTGCCCTTCGGGCCGTTCTGGTTCGCGACGTTGATCGTCGTACGCAGATCGTCGAGATTGAGCCCGTATGCGGCAAGCGCGCGCGGATTCACGATCACCCGCACCGCGGGGCGCTGGCCGCCGCTGATGCTGACGACGCCGACGCCCGCAAGCTGCGATATCTTCTGGGCGATGCGTGTGTCGGCCAAGTCCTCGACCTGCGTGAGCGGCATGACCTTCGAGGTGATGCCGAGCGTCAATATCGGCGCATCCGCGGGATTCACTTTCGCGTAGATCGGGGGCGCGGGCAGGTCCTGCGGCAAGAGATTCTGCGACGCGCTGATCGCCGCCTGAACCTCTTGTTCGGCGACGTCGATCGCGAGCGACAGGTCGAATTGCAGCGTGATGACCGAGGCGCCGGCGGAACTCGTCGAGGACATCTCGGCGAGTCCCGGCATTTCGCCGAGCTGCTTCTCGAGGGGCGCCGTGATCGCCGAGGTGACGACCTCGGGACTCGCTCCGGGATAAAACGTCTGCACCTGAATCGTCGGGTAGGCGACCTCGGGCAGCGCCGACAAAGGCAGCCCGGAATACGCCATGACGCCCACGGCGAGGATCGCCGCCATCAGCAACGTGGTCGCGACCGGGCGCTCGATGAACAGGCGCGACGGATTCATGCGAGCGCCGGGCGGCGCCGAACGACCGATCGCATCGTCACCGGCCCCGCGCGCGCGGCTTGTCCGGGCGGCGCGACGGCGCGCCCGGCAAGCGGACGGCGGAGCCGTCGCGCAGCCGGTCGCCGCCCTCGGTGACGACCACGTTGCCGGGCTCGAGCCCCGACGTCACGGCGACGACATCGCCCGCCGACACGCCGAGCACGACCGGCCGGACCGCGACCGTGCGATCCGCCTTGACGAGGTAGACGAACGTCGTGGCGACGCCGCGTGGAGCGCCGCGACGCACGGCCGCGCTCGGAATCAGCGTTTGATCGTGAAGAATCTGCTCCAGCAGCCGGATGTTGACGAATTGGTTCGGAAACAGGCGGCCATCCTTGTTGTCGAACAGCGCGCGCAATTTGAAAGTGCCGGTCGAGGCGTCGATTTGATTGTCGATCGTCACGAGCCTGCCGGCCGCGAGCTTCGTGCTGTCGCTGCGGTCGTAGGCGTCCACTTCGAGCGTCGCGCCTTCGTGCAGCCGCCTCTCGATCGAATTGACGTTGTCCTCGGGGATCGAAAAGATCGCGGAAATCGGCTGCAGCTGCGTGATGACGACGATGCCGTTGGCATCGCCCGGCGTCACGTAATTGCCCGCATCGACCTGGCGCAGGCCGACCCTTCCGCCGATCGGCGAGACGATGTGCGCATATTGAAGATTCAATTCGGCGGTCCTGATCTGCGCCCGATCCCCGAGGACGGCCCCTTCGTATTGCTTGACGAGGGCCCGCTGCGTGTCGAGCTGTTGCTCGGCGATTGCGTTCTCGGCGATCAGGCCGACGTAGCGCGTGAGGTCGAGCCGCGCGTTCGCGAGCAGCGCCGAATCCCGATCGACAGCGGCCTTCGCCAGATTGAGCGCGGCCTCGTACGGGCGCGGATCGATCTGCGCGAGGAAATCGCCGGCGCGCACCATCTGCCCCTCGCGGAACGCGATGCGCTGCAGCTGTCCGCTGATCTGCGTCTTGACGACCACGGTCGCGAGCGGTGTGATCGCGCCGAGTGCCGGAATGCGGACGGGGATGTCGCCGCGCGCGACGGTCGCGACGGCAACCGCGATCGCGCCGCCGGGTCCGCCGTCCTTGCCGCGCATCGCGGCCTCGCGCGCGTGCTGATGAATTCTGAAAATCAGCGTCGCGAGCAACACGACGACGACGGCCGCGATCGCGATTGCGAGCCGCTTTCCCCGCGGCGCAGCGGTGCGCGCATCCGCGTCTTGCGGACCCGCGTCGCCGCGTCCGCCGCCTTGGTCGATCATCGGCGGGTCGCCGTTATTCGATGCACGATTGGAACCTCGGTTCGCACCGCCGCGCGGCGGGATCAGCGTGACACTTTAACGGATAAAATGGTCGAACCATCTGTCAAGAAAGGTCAAATTGTCGCAGCGCCTGACCGCCGCGCAGCCGCGGCTCGGCGAGCGCGGCCGCGCGCGTCGCGTATACTGCGCACGCCGTAGGCCTGCGCCGGCAGGAAGTCGAATCGATCCCATGTTCAGAAGCTTGATTCTCTCGTCCGCAATGCTGTTGGCGATGCTCACGGGGCATCAGGCGGCGGCGCTCCCACCGGCGTCGCACGGCCGCGTAACCGCGCTCCGACTGACGTTCATCACGGCGATGAACCGCGTGCGCTCGAGCCAGCCGGACCTGACGGACTCGCCGGCGCTGAAAGCGTATCCACTGTACGGCTATCTCGTCGCCGCGCGCTTGCGGCGCGACTTGAGCGCCGCCCCCGGCAATGATCTCGATGCGCAAATCGACGCATTCTTGCAGGCGCACGTGCATGAGCCCGTCGCCCGCCGCCTGCGCGATGAATGGCTCGCGAGCCTCGCGCGGCGCGCGCGTTGGGACTGGTTTCTGCCGCGTTCCGCGGACTCTTCGGCGCCGGTTCTGGTCTGCGACCGGCTCGCGGGCCGGCTCGCGACCGGCGACACCTTGGGGCTCGCCGCGGCCGGGCTCGCGCAGTGGCTCCTGCCGCAGCGGCAACCGCCGGAGTGCGGCCCGATATTCGCTTGGCTGCGGCTGACCGGCGCACTGACTCAGGATCTCGTCGAGAGCCGGGTGCGGGCGGCCCTCGCCGCGGGACGGCCGGGCTTGGCCCGCGAATTCCTGGGCGATTTGCCGGCGGACCGCGCCGCGCCGCTGCTGTTCTGGGCGGATCTGCTGGATGCGCCGAAGGCCGCACTCGCGGCCCTCGCAGGCGAACCCGCGCAGAGCGTGCCGCCCGAAGCGCTCGCAGCCGCCTTCGAGCGCCTGTCGCACCGCGACGGCACGGCGGCCGCGGATCTGCTGCCGCGCCTGCTGTCGCGCCCGCAAACGACGCCGGCGCTGCGCGCGCAATTATTGCAGAGCGCCGCGCTCGGCGCCGCCTACGATCATGATCCCGCGGCGATCACGGCCTTCGCGCAGGTTCCGCCCGAAGCGGTCGACGACCGGGTCGCGCAGTGGCGCGTGCGCGCCGCACTGTGGAGCGGCGACTACGGCCGGGCCCGGATCTGGCTCGAACGCTTGCCGCCGGGACTCGCGGCGCTTCCGCGCTGGCAATATTGGTACGCACGCGCCGTGGCGGCGACGTCGGGGGACGCCGCCGCGAAGCCGCTGTACGCCGAGATTGCCCGCATGCGCGACTATTATGGATATCTCGCCGCCGATCGGCTGCATCGCCGCTTCCATCTGCACGCGCGACCGTCGCCGAACGACGCCGCAGCGCAAAGAACGCTCGCCGCCCGCGCGCCGCTCGTCCGTGCACACGAGTTGTTCGAGTGCTCGATGCTGGACGAGGCGACCGCCGAGTGGACGGCGGGTTTGGCCGGCGCAGATCCCGCGCTCGAGATCCAGGCCGCGCACCTCGCCGCTCGTTGGGGCTGGTACACCGCGGCGATCGGCACCTTGGCGCGGTCCGGCGAGTGGGACGATCTGCGGCTGCGCTATCCGCGCCCATACCGCGCCGCGGTGATGGCGGCGCACCGGTTCGCGCGGCTGCCCGCGGACTGGATCCTGGCGGTGATGCGCCAAGAGAGCATGTTCCGCCCGGACGCGGTGTCGCCGGCGGACGCGCGCGGGCTGATGCAGATGCAGCCCGCGACGGCGGCAACGGTCGCGCGGCGGTGGCATCAGCGCGCACCGACGCCGGACGGTCTGTTCGATCCCAAGGTCGCCGCCAGGCTCGGCGCGGCCTACCTGCGCGATCTGCTCGACCGCTACGGCGGCCAGCTCGCCCTCGGTCTCGCGGCCTACAACGCGGGACCCAAGTCGGTCGCGCGCTGGCTGCCGGCCAAGCCGATGGATGCCGACGTATGGATCGAGAACATCCCGTACGGCGAGACGCGCGCCTATGTCGAGCACATCATCGAACACATCGTCGCGTACGCGTGGACGCGCGGCGCGCCGCCGCCGCGGCTTTCCCGGCTTTTGCCGCGCGTCGAGCCTGCGGCGGCCCCGATCGCGGCCCATCTTGAACGAGAGCGGGAAAAATGACGAAATTCACACATGCGTTGACCCGCCTGCCCGGCGCGAATTTCGCCGCCGGCCGGACCCTCACGCAGGCTCCGATTTGCCGTGGCGCGAGTGGGCGAACGCCGGACCCTCTGCTTGCGCAATCGGCCTGAGGGTGCTCTGCAGCCGCTCGAGCGCGGTCGCCGGATCGTCTACGTATTCGAACAGATTCAGGTCCTCGGCGCTGATCATTCCATGCCGCACCAACGCGTCGAAGTTGACGATTTCGCGCCAGTACGCGCTGCCGTACAGCAGCACCGGAATCTTGGTGGCGAGCTTTTGCGTCTGCGCGAGCGTGAGGATTTCCGTCAATTCGTCGAGCGTGCCGAAGCCGCCGGGAAAGACGACCAAGCCGCGCGCGAGATGCGCGAACCACAGCTTGCGCATGAAGAAGTAATGGAACTCGAACGCGAGTTCCGGCGTGATGTACGGGTTCGGCCGTTGTTCGTGCGGCAGGCTGATGTTGAGCCCGATGCTGCGGCCGCCGGCGTCGGCGGCGCCGCGGTTCGCCGCCTCCATGATTCCGCCGCCGCCGCCCGAACAAACCACGAAGTGATGCGTGTTGGACGAGAGCGTGTTCGCCCATGCGGTGACGAGGCGCGCGAGTTCGCGTGCATCGCGGTAATAGCGTCCGAATGGCCCGTCTTGCGTGAGCCGAGCCGAGCCGAAGAAGACGATCGTGTCGTGCACGTGGGCGCGGCGAAAGGCGTCGAGCGGGTCGAGATACTCGGCCAGGATGCGCAGCGGTCGCGCCGCATCGCCACTCAAGAACGATGGATCCTGATATGCGAGTGTGGATATTGGCCGATGTTCTGTCGTCATGTGTTCACCCCGATCGCGCGAAATCGATATAGCCGCGCGCCATGTCCGTGTGGATCAATTCGACGCGCACGTGATCGCCGACGTCGAGCCCGCGGAAGCCTTTGACGATTTTGCCCTCGGCGGAAGGATTGCGGATGCGCACCCAGGTGCCTTGCGGCGACGCGCCGGTCACGATCGCATCGAAATGCCGCCCTACGGAGCCTTCGAGCAGCATCGCCGCCGCGTACTTGCGCACTTGACGCTCGACTTTTGCCGCGTTGTCCTCCTGTAGCGTGCAATGCTGCGCGAGCTGCCGCAAGTCATCCGCGCCGTATGGCCCCGGACGCCCGCGCAGCGCCGCTTTCAGCAGGCGCTGCGTGATCAGGTCCGGGAACCTTCGATTCGGCGCGGTCGAATGCGTGTAGTCGCGCGCCGCGAGGCCGAAATGCGCTTCGACGGCTTCGCCGGGCATTTCGACGGCGTACTCGCCGGATCCGAGGAGTTTGACGACCGCGAGCGACAGATCCCCGAACTTATCCGGGTCCGCGGCGCGGCGCCGCGCGAGGAACGCGTTCAGCGACCGTCCGTCGGGCGCCTCGGGCAGCTGTTCGCCGAGGCGCCGCGCGAGCGCGGCGATGCGATCCCAGCGTTTCGGCGCCCGCAGGATCCGGCGCAGCGACGGCACGGCGTGCTCCTTCAGGAAGCGGGCGCTGACGCCGTTCGCGGCGATCATCAGATCCTCGATAAGCTCGCGGGCGCGATTCTTCGGGTCGGGGCGCAGATCGACGAGCAGCTCGCCGTCGAACACGGCCTCCGCTTCCAGAGTCTCGAGGCTGAGCGCCCCGTGTTCGTGCCGCCGCGCCTTCAGGCTCTGCGCGACCCGATCCTGCAAGCGCAGCTGGCTATCGAGCCCCGCGACCGACGCCGCCCGCGGCGGCAGCGCTCCTGCGCCCTCGAGCCAAGCCGCGACGCTTCGATACGCGAGCTGCGCCTTGTTGCGCACGGCCGCCCGGTAGATGCCGGTCTCGCTGAGCAGGCCATCCTCCGTGACCGTCATCTCGAAGACCAGCGCGAGACGGTCGCGCTCGGGGTTGAGCGACGTCAAGTCGGTCGACAGCCGCTCCGGCAGCATCGGATAAATCCGCGCCGCGGTGTACACGGACGTAGTGTTGGCGCGCGCGTGCGCATCGACCGGTGACGAGGGCTCGACGGTGCCGTCGACGTCGGCGATCGCGACGAGCAGCCTGACTGCGTGCGCGCCGGCCGGCTCCGCGTATTCGATCTGGTCCAAATCCCGTGAATCGTCGTTGTCGATCGACGACCACGGCAAGGAGCGCAGATCGCGGATGTCGTCGGCACCGCTCTCGATGACCACTTCGGCCAGCGACCGCACCTGACGGATTGCGGCGTCGGAGAAGTCCGGCAGCAGGCCGCGCGCGCGCATGGCCGCATCGGCCAGTTCGTGCAGTTCGCGTACATGCCGGTTGCCGTCGGACACGTAAAGGCCCTAGCCGCCCGCGATCAAGGCGGAGCGCCGACGTTGCAGGTCATGTCGCCGCGGCGACCGTCATCCAGTCTCATCGGCGTCATCTTACCCGTCCGGCGAGCTATTCTGTACGACAATCCTCCGCGACGATTCGGCATATAGTTGCGATGACCTTTACATAAAAAAGGGCGGCGAAAACCGATGCAAACCTTCAACTGGCTTCCTCCTCAAGGGACTCAGATCCTGTTCGTGCTGTTCGTGTCCTTCCTGATCGGACTGGAACGCGAGGAGCGCAAGGCGGCCGACGATCACTACGCGTTCGGCGGCGTGCGCACCTTCCCGTTGATCGGCATGATCGGCTACGGGACCGCCGTGCTGTCGGGCGGCGATCTTCTACCGCAGGCGATCGGATTCGCGGTCATCGGCGGATTCTTGATGATCGCGTACTCGCACAAGATGGGATCGTCCGGATATTCCGGCGTCACGTCGGAAATGTCGGGGCTCGCGACCTACCTGATCGGCGCCCTCGCCTATCGCCAATTGTTCTGGCTCGCGACCGCGATGACCGTGGCAAGCATCCTGCTGCTCGAACTTAAGACGCGCCTCGAGGACATGGCCAAGCGCATCGAGACGACGGACATCCTCACGCTCGCGAAATTCATGTTGCTGGCGGCCGTCGTCCTGCCGCTGCTGCCTGACAATGCGTTCGGCCCGTTCCAAATCAATCCGTTCAAGACCTGGCTCGTGGTCGTCGCGGTGAGCGCCGTGTCCTATGCGAGCTATGTGCTGCAGCGGCTGACCAAGGGGCGCGGCGGCATCATGCTCGCAGCGGTGCTCGGCGGCGCGTACTCCTCGACGGTGACGACCGTGGTCATTGCGCGCCGCTCGATGGAGGAAGACCGGCCCCACCGCATGACCGGTGCGATCGTGACGGCCTCGGGCGTCATGTATCTGCGGCTTGCTGCGCTGCTCGCGCTGTTCAATCGAGATCTGCTCGCGCGGCTCGCGGCGCCGTTCGCCGCGCTCGCGGCGGCGGCCATTCTCGCCGGATGGTATTGGTCGCGCCGGCCCGACGGCTCCTCCACCGCGCCGGCGCGAGAGTTTGCGGCGAAGAACCCGCTGGAGATAGGCACCGCGCTGCTTTTTGCGGTACTGTTCGTCGCAATGATGGCGGCCACGCGCCTGGCGGTAATGTATTCTGGAAAGTCCGGCGTTTACTCATTGGCCGCGCTGATGGGCGTCACGGACGTGGATCCGTTCATCCTGGGGCTGACCCAATCCGCGCCAGCGGCGACGCCGCTGCCGCTCGCCGCGGCCGCGATCCTGATCGCCGCCGCGAGCAACAACGCGATCAAGGGCATCTATGCGTACGCATGGGCCTCGCGGCGCACCGGCCTGCCGAGCTTGATCATGCTGCTCGGACTTGCGGCTTGCGGACTCGTTCCACTGCTGTTTACGCGGTAAAATCCGGCGCAACGAGGGCGGCATGCCCATAGGAGGAGCCATGCGAAGAATTCATTTGTCACTGCTGATAGGCGCCGCGCTCGCGTTGCCGGTCGCGGCGTTCGCCGCGGACGGCTCGCGGCCGATCACGAACGCAACGTTGAGGCAGGACGCCAAGTCGGCCGGCGTGACGATCAAGAAAGACGCAAAGATCTTCGGCGTCGCGGTCAAGCACACGGCGATCAAGATCGGACACGCGGCGAAGAAGTTCGGCCTGAAGGTCGCCGCCGCGACCAAACAGGGCGCGCACGAAGTCAACGCCAAGACCAAGGACTGACGCGGTAGAACCATGGCGGACGATGACCTCAAGTGCTCGCGGAGCGCGAAACGGTCCTACCCTGGTTCGGGCCGATGTTGGAGAAGAACTTCGCCCCGCTCTTCGAACAGACGATTTGTCCGGCGATTCCCGCGTTCGCCGAGATAGATGCACGCGCTGGCCTGTGCGTGGACCTCGGCTGCGGCAACGGCTGGTATCTGCGCGCATTGGCGCGGCGGCTACGCGATCATTTGGGAGCCCGCGTGGCCC
>VFSW01008970.1_pt1 | contig 14307 bp, 13 predicted proteins | sample 5358111 | NCBI WGS metagenome assembly VFSW01 (sample SAMN11554181, study PRJNA540505) | mine drainage metagenome | isolation source: sediment from site ElyBrook_90M | place: USA: Ely Copper Mine, Vershire, VT | collected 2017
GGAACTAAGTTGAACGCTCCGGTGGTCGGCATCGTACACAGTCTGCAGAGCGGGGGCTATGACCTAGTCGCTTCAGATGGTGGGGTCTTCACCTTTGGATCCTCTTTCAACGGATCCCTTGGAAATCTTCATCTGAACGCACCGATCACATCGGTCGCCTAACTAGCTAGATCTCGATCGAAAATAGAGCAACGTTAGCTTGAGAAATGGGCCGAAGAAACCTTCGGCCCATTTCCCTTGCTGAACCCACTTTCCTTCCCCGATGGCAGGGACTCTAAAACCTAATCCGTCCAGCAAAAGCGACACTAAACCTTTGTTTCCAGACAAAGAAGACAAAGAAAACAAAGACAACCTATGGTGTGAGCAAAGGACCTCAACGGGATATTGCGATCAAAACCACGCGGCCTTCCTAGAAGAAATGTCGCTAACTTTAGGTGATAACACCATCAGTGCTACCGCCTCACACCGGCCTACCGGAACCACGACCATAAGAAGAAGACGCGGCGGGCACCGGTGATTCTGGCGGCCTCCGCCCGAAGCGGCAAATTACTAACAATCACACAAATAATTGCCAGCTCCAGTCGACCACAGGTCGCACGCGAAAATAAGTCACTGCCCTATCGCCTTTTGCATCATCAAGCGTTCTAGGTTTGAAACACTAAAAACAAAGCGCTCGACCCTCAGGATCAACCTCTTGCGAACTTTACCGTGACTACTTCGAATCGACCATATCTGAATGTCTACGTAATTGCTATTCGGCGCACCCTACCTGTCCGATGTGGTGATTACACATGGCTACTTCAATGCGTCTGCAATCGATTTAAAGGCACAATAGGACCAATCCGTAAATTCAGTCCAGCTGCAAGAACCTAGGTTCGATACGATTTTTTATCGGAGGGGGTTTTGCGTTTCAAGAGGGTAACCGAAGCAAATCTCGCCAAATCAGAGACCGTTCTTCCACAAAGCCGTCCATTGAGCCGTACGATTGAGGTATGAGTACGACGCCGCAGTTCCGCTGAGCCCCCAAGCCCCGTCGTAGTTCTGGTAGCAATATCCAGGAATACACATATCCTGTGCTGGCTCAATTTGAGTGCCTTCGTGCCATTCGTTGTAGCTTGTAATGCTCACCTCATCGGCGGAAGAGTTCACCGCGCCCTGCCACATTGAATCGTAAACTTGACCATTTTGACGTGAACGGACTCTTCCGTCGTTGTTTGCTCTGTCATCGACAAATCCTGGTCCAACGCTCGCGGAACAAAGAAGTCCATAGTTATGGGCTTGATTACAGGTGGGTGCAAAATTACTACCCTGCTCGTCGTAGACCTCATAGGTGTAAATACCGTTGAAGCCACTCGCGACAGCGAATTGCTCAAACTGACCCGTCTCCATCTGTCCGGGATCGCCCGTAGCGTAGATGGTCACACCACTAAGTGCCTTCAGATACGGCGCCCACTGTGAAGCACTGAACTGCTGCGAGTCCCAGATATAAAAAGTAGTGATGTTATAGGTGCTCTTGAGGTAGTTGATGTCATTTTCAACGCTCGCTGGAGTACGACCGCTGTAGTCTTCGAGGTGAATAGCAACGTTGAGGCCATAACTCCTCGCCGTTGGTACAACCATCGTCAACCTTCCATCCTCTATGGAACCCTGGCCCCACCACGAAGAGTTGATCTGTGTTATGCCGGCCGAAGAGATCTGTTGCATCTGTCGATCCAAAGTCCCTTGATCCGACTCAGAGTAGATACCCCCCAATGGGAAGAAGTCCGAGGCTACGTCGTTAGCTGGGGGATTATGGCCATTTTGGTTCCAGTGCTCGAATGTGAGATCAGGAGGATTAGTGCCCCACCAGGGGTAGTAGAAGATTGAAACTGGACGCGAAGCAGGCGCGGTAAGTCCAGCTCCAGGTAGCGAGATATTCGGATCTTGCCCCACTATAGACCCACCAACCATCGGCTTGTTTAGCGTGATATTGCCGGTTGAACCATGGAACTGTGCACCTCCAAATGAAAATACGCCACCATCAGAGGCGAACTCCCAATAGCCATCCGCGCCTTTATCGATACCGAATCCAACGACTGGCTTGTTTAGCGCGTGGCCGCCTATGGAACCGAAAAATTGCGAGTCTCCGAAGGAGAAGATTCCGCCGTCTGCGGCGACCAGATAGTATCCGCGCCCGTCAGCAGATGAATGGATTCCGACAACGGGAGAGACGAGAGTCTTTCCACCCATCGATCCACCAAACTTTGCATCGCCAAAGTTGAAGACCGCACCGCTTGACGTTGCAATCCAGTAGCCACCACCGTCTGGGGTGGGAGCAATGCCAACTACTGATTGGCCAATGGGCATCGACCCCAGCGATCCATAGTATCCCGCATCGCCAAAGGTGAATATTCCTCCGTCAGAAGCAACCAACCAGTAGCCACGGCCATCGGGGGTGGATGCCATACCTACGACGGGCTTATTGAGGGCAATATTTCCCGTAGACCCGTAGAACTGGGCATCGCCAAAGGCGAAGATTCCACCGTCAGAAGCAACCAACCAGTAGCCACGGCCATCGGGGGTGGATGCCATACCTACGACGGGCTTATTGAGGGCAATATTTCCCGTAGACCCGTAGAACTGGGCGCCTCCAAATGAAAATACGCCACCATCAGAGGCAACAAGCCAGTAGCCGTCAGGGAGCTGCGAAGAGCTCATTGAGCTATGAGCCAAGGAAAACTTCCCAACAGAGCTAACCTGATTAGAACTTCCCGAGAGGCTCGCACTACTGGTATATGGAGCGACTGTTGCATCGGCGCCGACTGTAGTTAACCCAATCGGTAATACAACGCTCGCAATGGCGGCTAAGGCCGCGGCAAGCCTCTTTCCACGATAATTCTTCATATTTTCCTCTCCAAGGAAGACGCTTATTGATTATGTTCATGACGCACCAATCTACGGTCGCATCAAATAAATATGGTGACTCGCTCTAGGCGCTATATCCGATCCTTACGCCACCAAAATGGCGTCCGTTAATAAATATCGGCGCAGAAACGTCTTTCATTAGCGCATAGCGGCCACCGCCCATATCTCGGCGATAGGTCTGCAGTAGGTATCGATCGCGGTTACGACCGGCAGAAAGACCTGTGCGGTCATTGAAAATACGACGATTTCTAGAATTGGCAGCATTCCATACGGGATCATTACCCTGTGGTTTCGAAAACTTTAGATTGTGAGTTGGGAGGTATCCATTTCGATCCACTCCAGCGCAAAAGACGATGCGCTTATCTAGTTCAAGGACTTTTTCTTGGATCGGTGTAAAATTCTCATCTGTAAAACGCACAAAACGAGTCAAGTGCTGCTGTGGGTTAGTTCCTTCAATTAACAGATAATTTTCATCGAAAAAGTCCGATTCGCTAATGGTTCCAGCGCGTATTGCCGCCTCCATCACCTGCTGCATCTGCTGAGCTGTTGCGATGGCTAGCGCAATGACATTACTGTCGGCCGTTGTGGTCTTAGAGGTATTTCCAAGCTGCAACAGTCCCTCAACCTGGTCTAGGAGGTTTGAAGACACCTCCTTTATGGCTCCAAGGTCTGCAGAGGAGCTATCGATCTCTGTAACTACCGACTCGAGTGCTCCAGCGAGCTCTACCGCTCCATTGCGCGAGGTCTCAGCGGCTTCACTAATTTCGGTCACGCTAGCGTCCACAATAGATATTGCCGAAGCAACAGATTCAATTACGTCACGAATTTGATGGGTTGACTCTTGGGTTCTTACTGCGTCATTCCGCGCCGCCGTGGCGGAATTCTCAATCGCTGCAATTGTCGCATTAGCGCTTTTTATTTTAACCCCCATCGAAGCTGCCATCTGAATCGTTTCATCTGCTAAGTCTCGAATTGAATTCGCAATTACGGCAAATGATGATCCAAAGTTTCCAGCTCTGACGGCTTCAATACGGGCATTTAGGGCGAGAATATGAGTTTGTTGAGCAATTTGATCGATGGATGCCACTGCCTGAGTCACCATACTCAGCTCCTCTTTAAGGGCGACTAAATCACTCGAGGTCTTCGCCACCCACGAAGCGAGACTACCAATTTTGATAAGACTATCCGAAAGATCGTCCTTGGATTCGCTTAGAACACGATCCGCTTCGTTAGCGTTGGTTCGAGCTAGGAACGCCAGTTCTGCGACACGCTCATTTGATTCGCTATTCGCCTTCGAGATCTGGTCTATCCCATGGACATAGTTCACCTGAGATGCAAATCGAAGCGACAGCGCCTCTAGCGTTCCCCACATGTCCACTAGATCTATGCCCAACTTCGATGCTGCTTCGACCATCGCTGCAAGCACGGCATCGGGGTCGGCTCCACTTTGTCGTCCGTTACTTGATCCAGCACTCTGGACCAAAGGATCGCTCTTGAATTTAACGCGCATCTTTTTCTCCGAAGATCCGAACGCTTTCGGTAACTTCTATAGCTATCGGTACTTTTTAGCAGATCCCTAAACACGTGATTTGAGAATTAACATTTCTCCCAGCAAAGATCTCACAATTTGCAACTATTCCCGGTCCACCAGGGCTTGGGCCTGAATAGGGGAAATTCCTAGGCGAGTAGCTGCCTGTGCGAGAGTCAAATTATCGTCAACTACAAGTTTTCGAAGGGCCCGCCGAGCAATCCTAAGAGTCTCATCACTAGCCTTTCGAATAGCCGCCTTCTCGGGATCGTCATCAACATTTACGACCGGTATTGCATTGACCCTTGCGGCCACGACGTGCAACATGTACTGCCCTGCCGAGACACCCAATTCAACCTCTACGACTTCGCTGAGTGCCAGTAGTGCCTGCTGACTGCTCCCCCCGAAAGCAACTATCTCCTCATCAACGCAGAGGTAGGCCAAGTAGTTATCGTCCGCGATCTTGCGAACAACAACATCCAAGCGTTGAGGAGAGTACTTAAGGGGGCCAACCACATCTACATGATCGACAAAATCCGAAATTTTATTGAGTCAGTTGCGAAAGGCTTTTTATTTTTATAAGACTCAAAATATCAATAACGTTGCATAAGTCCAGCAGCGCTAGCAGGTGTGGATCAGACCATCTTGACAATCAACCACCGATAGGCGATCACCACTGACCCTATAGATCGCAAGTTGGTCATATCTCCTAGCAACCTCAATCGAAGTACTACAGTCGCCTTCGATAATCGCATAGCCCACCTCGTGGTAACTACTTTCTGGAGTTGTGTCTAGACCACGGGCGTCAAAGAGGGTGGCACCGTAGCCAAATCCGAGCCTTTGTAGCTCCTCTAGAAGTCGGCGGTTCGCGAGATTGTTCTCTAGGCCAGATACTTCTACGCCGTGAGGATTCCAAGCCGTCAAAATAGCAATGGACCTAAAATCGTTATTGCCAGAGTGCGAACCAACGTCTAACCCATCGCAACCATTAAGGCTCGACACTACTAATCCGCCCGCAAACTCATTGATTATCTCACCGTTCAAGCGATACCCTTCGTAGATGCGTCGCCATGGAAACTTCGCAGATCTACGAAGATCGATCGCCGTCGCGAAGTAAAGCTTCAATAATTCGGAAGAGATCAACCCATTCACCTCGCCTAACGTCCTCCTCCAACAACCTATTACCAGTAGATAGGGCTACTGCGACCACGCAAATTAAGGACAGGCAAATTCGCCACTAAGCGCAAAGAAAAGAGCCAGCAACCATCTGGTTGCTGGCTCTAAGCCCACTTAGAAGTAACTTTGAAACAATTTGGCTACGCCGATTTAGCTATACACTATCCCTTCGCAGCATTTGTCGTCGTGGCAAATGCAAGGGGAACTGGGTATTGCCCAAGAACATAGTTCAAGATTGCCGCGTGCTGCATCTCTACCGGCTGAATGGTAGCTGCAGCTGCAACCGCCTTATCGCTAAAGAGTTCGCTTATGGCTGCTAAGTAAGTAGCCGCTGCAATCTCTTCAACCTGGAGAGCCAGGTTCGCAAGGCCCGTCACATCAGTAACTTTCGCGAAGAGCGAATTTACAGTTGGAGTTAGAGTAGCGTCAGTCGCAGTGACTGCTGGCTTACCAGCACCCGTCAGAACCGCGTTCCATGCGGCTGCGTGATCCTTGTGTTGAGCCATAGCGGTTTGAGCAAAGGTGACAACTGCTGGAGGAACCGTACCAAGCTTTCCAGCTTGAGCAGCTGTAATGCCGGCGTTGTAAGCGTAGATACCGAGGTTTTCAAGCGAGGCTGCAACGCCAGCGATCTTCAGGTCAGAGGCGAGCTGCATCTGAGCCGCCGATGTGGTCGTGGTAACCGCCGCCGCCGTCGTGGCAGTTGAAGCAGACGACGAACCAGAACCGCAAGCAGCAAGGGCAGCGCCTCCTAGGACCGTCCCACCGATACCAAAGAGGAACTTTCGTCGATCCATCGACTTAGCAAAACGCTTGGTGAGCGCCTCCTCGTCGTGATTCTCCTCAACCCAACTTGCAATTGCAGCCTTCATGTTTGGCAATGCTTCGTCGAGGTGGCGATCATTAAGATCATTTACTGCACTTTGAAGCTCGGAATTTGAGATTTCTAGTCGATTATGCTTTATCATTTACATAGCTCCTTCTGTAGCCGGTCGAGCCTGATCCGTTGGGAAGAAACTTGCAGGGAACCCAATGGATCCGGCAGCGGCCGGAAGTTGTGATGCGATAGTTGGCGAGAGGGTAATCAATTGCGGAGCATTCGCTTGCAGGAGAGCTGCTACCGCACGGAGTACAGACGCGTGTTGTGCTTCGACACCCATAATCGAAGCAGTCGTTGCACGAGCTGACTTAGCAGACGAACTGAACATTGCAACATCCTTGACGTACGTCTCGGCCGCCCCTTGTTCCAACTCGAGTGCCAAATTCACAACTGCCAACGGGGTTGTAAGCGTCGGCTTTGCATTATTGACTACCTGTAGCAGAACTGGGTCTGGACTGGTCTGTGCTTGTCCGCCGAGGCCCGTAACTGCCGCATTGAAGGCTGCTAAGTGCTGCTGGTGCTGTGCAACCGTCATCTTGACGAAAGCTGTCACCGTAGCGTTAGCGGATGCTCCACCGATGAAGTCAAGGCCGAGAGCGACATTATAGGTCGCAATCGCTAGTGCCTCGATCGAAGCCGCAGTCTGAAGTATCTGAACGTCAGGGTTAGTTGCGGCAAATGCCGGAGTCGAAAGAACTCCTACCAAAGCTGCTCCCACTCCCAAGGCACCAAGCGCTCCAATACTGAAAGCGCTCGTTCGTATTGTCGAGATTTGTTCGCTAGCGAAGGCCTCTCGCTCCATCTTTTCAAAACCACTAACCTCGTGGCCCAACTCAACCGTCTCGGCGACCGCCTCATTCATTGACTTCATTGAGTCTGAATGGAGGTCGGCCGACTCCTCGGTGAGTGCATTCAACTCATAGTCGTCTATGTGCACAATTATCTCCTTTGATTACTCTTACTTACTCAAGCTGCTACGACGTGAACCGTCGCATTCATGTACTGATGGATCGTGCACAAGGCATTCTCGGTGATACCGCTTGAGCTGCTCCCAACCTTCACCATCACGGTTTGGCCTGGAAGGATATTGCCGGTGTCAAACGATTTGTTTGTTGCTGTAAAGGTGTGAATGACTGAATCGTCATTTGTAACCTTAATTTCACCGCCAGCGGCAACGGTGATCGTCGATGGGACAAATGCAAAGTTGCGAATCGCTACATCGACGACTTGGGGTGCAGCCTTCGTTGAGGCCTTAGGGGCGCTCGAAGTCGTCGTTACAGACGACGAGGTAGATGTTGTTCCGCAGGCACCTAGGGTAAGGGCTCCGACGATTACTCCTAGAGCGAGTCGCTTGTTCATCTACTTCTCCTTTCACGTATTTGATTTCGTACCATCAATGGCCCTTATTCGATTACGCGGACGTAATTCGGATTAAGATTTATGTAATTGACTTCAAAAGTACCTTTTTACAAGGGAAAATAAATTGGTGGGCATAATGTGACGATTGGGTCATGTTGTTACGCGTGCCACATAGGAGTCATCTGGAAGGATTTGAATGGCTCGAATTACGCCGCTACCCAATGTCAACAAGGAGATTGCTAACTTAGCAACCCTTGAGGACAAGGATTTAGTGAGAGAGGTATCCAATAAGAACCAAGATGCATTAGCTGAGGTGTACCGGAGAACTGGTGCGATTTTGGTTGCCACCGCCGCAAAGGTGACCAAATCTCAACCGCTAGCGGAAGAAGTAGTCCAGGAGGTAATCGTAAAGCTCTGGAACGAACCCGAAAAGTTCGACTCCACCCGAGGCACACTGAAGGCATTTCTTCTCGTTCAAACCCACCGAAGAGCCATCGACCTAGTTCGAAGCGAAGTGGCACGCACCAAGCGTCAAGAGAAGGTTGCGTCCTTCAAAGAGAACGAATCGACCAGATTCGAAGATATGGTGGTCGACCAAGTCCAAATGCAATCTATCTTGATTGCGCTGGCAAATTTGACCGAGGCCGAGCGGATGGCAATCGAGTTAGCTTACTTCCATGGATACACCTATACCGAGGTGGCGAAGATACTTCGCGAACCAGATGGAACAATCAAAAGCCGAATACGCACTGGGCTCCGAAAGATAAGAGAGACGTTGGAGAGAGAAAAGAGTCGAGATGGGGTTCAGGATGACAGCCACTGACCATTCCGTTTACGAAGAACTAGTTGCCGCATACGCAATTGACGCCCTTGACATTGAAGAGACATCTTTGATGGAGGAGCATCTAGCAAGTTGTGATCAATGCGCTAGTGACGTAGCAAGCTTCCATGAAGCCTTAGCTGAAGTTGCACCGACCGCCACATTGGCAAAGGACGACGCACTCTGGGCCAAGATTGAAAGTCAGATCACGCCAAAGGAAAATAGTGGCTCAGGTACAAATATTGTGGACATCAGCCAACGCAGGCGAGGTTCGATTTGGTTACGGCCATCGAGTGCCGTGGCAGCGATTGCACTAATAGTGGCATTCGTGTCGACGGCAACTGCCATAGGTACAAACTCATCAAAGGCATCATTTACCAAGAGCAATACCGCCATGGAGTCCCAGATCGTCGCCAACGCAATAGCAAGTCCTGGTTCAAAGATGCTCCACCTTACGAGTGCATCGAGTAAGTACAGCCTCAATATCGTGATCACAAAGGATGGAAAGGCGTACATCACGAGTGGAGACCTACCGCCTCTCAATGGGCAAAAGAGCTACCAGGTATGGGGTATCCGAGCAAATGGAATGGTTTCGATCATGGTATTTGGATCCCATATGAAGGGCGTCGCATTCTCGCTTCCAGCCAATGCCGGCTTCGCGCAGATAGCAGTCACGCAAGAGCCAATGGGCGGAAGTCCAGCCCCAACATCGACGCCAATAGTCTCATCGGTTTACTAGCGCGGAGCCACCCCCTCTCGACGTTAGTTACGCAGCAATGGCCTAGATATTACCTTCTAGGCCATTGTCGATTTTAAAAGAGATAAATTCCCGAATGCATAAATTGAATTACTTTGCGCTACTACGGAATAGTTAACCTTTGCGTGCTATTACTTATAGACGAAGTCGAGTTAATCGAAGACAGGGGAGATCAGTTGCTAACCGAAGGCGATATTGAACTTATTAATGAGCCACAGATTGGGATCATAGCTGCAAATCGAAGTGGCAAAGGGCCTCAGCTAACGCCAGTTTGGGTAGACACAGACGGTACTGCGGTGATATTCAACACATCCAAAGGTCGCATTAAAGAAAAGCTAATCGCTGCCGATCCAAACGTCTCTATCTGCGTGGTTGACAACAAAAATCCATTCCGTTGGGTAAACGTCACAGGCACAGCTGAGCTCATCGAAGACGGCGCCGACGACCACATCAATAGGCTTGCTAAGAAGTACCTTGGCGTCGACGAATACCCATACCGCCAAGAGGGTGAAGAGCGCGTGATGGTGCGTATCACACCAACGTCACGCACCGGCGCGTAGGGACACTCAACGAAGGCTGCGTACTTACGCGCCGAAAACTGCTATCAAAAAGATGCCCCACGTATCACTTCAAGATGTACGCGGGGCATTTTCTATGAACTCAATAGTTACTAGATCCGTTATGCAGCACTCGCCGAACCAACTCCACCAGTTCAACAAAGAGCTTTGTTCCCAATAACGCCACGAGCGCACCATGCGATGACGATAGAAATCCACATACTTTTAGGTCTCATATCCAAGCCTTAACTACAGGTCGATCTAGGATAAAAGAGTACATTTTAAGGCCGGAAAACTTGGAGCATCTACCCCAAACGAAGTCTTTACGCATCCACACTGAGTAGTATCAATGCCAACGCTATATCTACCTCGATTTCTCCCGCGGGAGCTTTACTAGCTTCGTTTTAGATATGAAACGTATTCGATTCCACCTGATTCGCACTTATTTAGCCTCCATTTATCGCTACCATTACAGTTGGCCTTGCACTTGGAACAAGGTCTTTGGCACTGGTATCCAATGTCGAGTACGCAGCAAAGTACCCGCCTTCGTATAGGTCATTGAGTAGCGCTAAAGGCTCCACGGGTATCGATCCCCTGTCTTTGCGACTTCGATCAATCAAGATCCCCTTTGTCCGCTTCTTTAAATCGGTACCCGAGAAGCTCGAAGCATTGTTCCATCAAGTACCTCAAAATTTCTATTAAAGACCCTTTTCGCCCTCGCCTAAGACGACCAATTTCACTTCAAAGTGGGGTAAGGATATGGAAAATACCTACGACAAAATAATCGAACGCCTAAAGACAGAGGTCTCCGAGATCGTCTCTGGAGTTGATTGGGTTCGAATTTCAGTGGCTGCATCGCTGTTGAACAATTTTTCACCGCGCAATGCACTCCTTATCTCGATGCAAGCTTCACGGCGAGGAAAGACCGTAACTTCGCTCGCTGGGTATCACAATTGGAAAAAGATAGGACGCTACGTCAAGAAGGGGGAGGAGGGCTATGCAATTTTGGCGCCTATCTTCAAAGAGGCAAAGAACGATGGCGATAGGCGTGAGGTCTCTTACTTCAAATGGGTCTACGTCTTTGACTTAGATCAAACTGACGGAGAAGAATTCGAAGTTCCCAAACCGTCTACCATTACCGCACTTAGTGCGTACCGCGGCGACCTCTATGATGCGATCGTTCGCCACATCGCAGATAGTGGATTTCGCCTATCAATAGAACACATTGACGGCGCCAATGGCCTCACCGACTTCTCATTGCACAAGGTCATCATCAACTCTGAATTAGCGCTCCCACAAAGATTAAAGACACTTGCGCACGAATTAGCACACACAATCATGCACTCAAATGGTGTCAGGGTAGATAGGAACATCGCTGAGATAGAGGCAGAGACCCTATGCCACCTTCTCCTAGCTCACTTTGGCATCGACAGTGGTGAATATTCATTTCCGTATATCGCGAGTTGGTCTCAGGGAGATCTGCGCGCAGTATTTCAGGTAGCCGAGAGAGTTCAAGCAACACTTCGAGACACAATCAGATCGATTGAAGTGCTTATGGTCGGACGTGTCGTATCGTTCGAAATTCCATGGAAGTACCAAATGAGACATTTCAAAGGGACAAGTGCGATATCTTCAAGAAAGGACCTAGTTACTTCGACCGGGTCAGGAATCTGGGGGATGTAAATGAAGGGGCGAAGTAGCGCTACAACATCGGCGACGTTCTTTACAGAAGAACACGTAGCTATCTGTGAGGCTGTAGATGGTTATCTAGATCACCTAGGCGACCGAAAAGAGAAGATGCTGGCGGAGATCGCCTCGAACCACTACTACCCCGACGAACTGCTCGAGGCGATGGGCGAGCTCGGGCTCTACGGTGCATTGATTCCTGAAGAGTATGGCGGATCAAACGTTGGCCTACTTTCTATGGCGCTCGCAATGGAGCGCTTTGCGGCATACGGCCTCGAAAATACGTTGGCGCTCCTAACCACGATGGACACACTGGCCATTATTTCAGGTGGCACCAAAGAGCAAAAACAGGAGATACTTCCCAAGGTTGCTGCTGGGAACTACCACATGGCATTCGCGATTACTGAACCGGGGGCGGGAACGAATTCATTCAACATGAGCCTTCGCGCCCACAAGACCGATGGTGGTTACCGCCTCAGGGGAGAAAAGGCTTGGATCACCGGAGTCGACCGCGCCGACTGCATTCTAGTGGTAGCAAGGACTACATCTAGGGAAGAGATAAAGGAGAAGAATCTCCCCAAATCCTTCGGTCTCACACTCTTTCTCGTTGATCCAAAGGACGAGAATCTCAACAAAAATAAGATGAACACCGCTGGAATTGAAGGCTTTTCGCAATTTCAACTCTACTTCGACGATCTCTTCGTCGCCGAAAGTGACGTCGTGGGTGAAGTCGATCAAGGCGCGCGCATCCTCTTTATGGCGCTAAACCCAGAGAGGATCTTGGGCGCTTCATTTTCGGTGGGCATGTGCGACTACTTCATCTCAAAGGCAGTTGACTACTCCAAAGAACGCATAGTCTTCGGCGACCGACCGATTGGATCATATCAAGGTGTGTCTCACCCTCTAGCCAAGCTTCGCACAACGCAAGAGGCGGCACGCCTCCTCTTCTACGAGGCGGCCGCCCTCTATGACAAAGGAGCTCCCCCGCAGCGGGTTGGGACTCTCGCAAACATGGCCAAGTATCTGGCCTCTGAGACCTGCTTCGACGCCGCTGACAGAGCAATACAAACCTTCGGCGGAAGCGGATTTGTCGAAGAGAACCTTCTCATTCAATTCCTAGCCGGTGCCCGTCTGTCAAAGACGGCTCCTATCAACAACGAGATGGTTCTTAATTTCGTGGCCGAACACGACCTAGGACTACCCCGCTCGTACTAACGAGGTCTTAGTGGCCGTAGTCGGACAAACTTTTTCCGCTAGCAATTGCCGGCCCAGAGAAAAAGGGCAATAGTCGCAAGCCTTGCAAAGGTCGCCAAAAACTTCCCCGGCGACCTTTGCATTTTTAAATACCCTTACGATATCCAAGAGTCAAACGGTAGACATTGTCACTTCGCTCGTCATCACCGAGGCTTTAAAGAGAACGCCAATCGGAGATCTGAAGGCAACACAATGGCTAAGTCCGAGTTTCCGAGCGCCTCGACCCGTTAGAGATGTCCCTGGGCTGCTTGGGATGCTACGGGGTCGTGGCCACTTCCTCTCAATGCGTACGCAACTGCGACTGCTATTAGGGCACCTACTACTGGTCCAATGATGTAAACGTAGAAGTTGTGGTAGTTGTTGTCGACTATCTCAGCAACTAAAGAGCGAACGGGGTTCATCGAGGCTCCGCTTAGAGGACCAAATACGACGGTATCCAAGATGATAGTTCCGCCGACCGCGAGAGCTGAAAGTGGACCGATGTTCTGCGACCCAGATGCGGTACCAAGTATGACGCTCACTAGAAGGAAGGTCGCAACAACCTCAGCCACAATAGCTTGCCAAATAGTCACGTGGCCGACCTGAGTTAGTCCAACGACCTTCCCAGAGGCTAAAACGAAGCGCACCAATAGCGCCCCAGCTAGACCCCCAAGTAACTGACCAACGAGATAGTCGCCGATTCGCTTCGCAGGAAATTCTCCTCTGAGATAAAAGGCAATTGTCACAACTGGGTTCAAGTGTGCACCAGAGATGTTTCCGGTTGCCAAAATAATTGCCATCACCGTCAGTCCGGGACCGAGAAGGCTGGCGGGCTGACCGCCGATGCCTGTCATGGAATCGCTCAAGGATGCCGCGACGGCTACGACAACCAGAGCGAAGGTACCAACCACTTCACCCGTAAAGCGCCGTGGACGACTTCTCTCGATGTGCTGTACGATCGTAATGTTGCGAGTAGCCATCTGGCACATCCCCCTTTCCGTGGTCAATTTTCGCAGGTAATAGCTTTACTATACGAAAGTTATCGGGAGGTGTCGATTGATTTGTTAGTTCAGACCAATCAATAGGGCACATTCCGGCCAAGAGTACCAGCCGTTAGCGGCCAAACGCGAGGCCGCTTGATCTTGCAGTGACGGTGGAGCATCTGATGGAATTCCTGGGTATCCCATCCCCTGCCAAGTTGAAACGGAGAATTGATAGGCGCCGTAGTAGCCGTTGCCCGTATCATCCTGGTAGTTCCCACCCGATTCGCAATTTCGAAGCGCCGATAGCGCAGCCGATGTTACTGGTGCAGGATGTCCACCCCAATTACCGACTTGGCCTCCGTTGGTGGGAGTCTGGGAGATGCCATTAGCAGATGGCACTCCTTGGGATTGAATGTTGGCTTGA
>VFSW01008971.1_pt1 | contig 14305 bp, 12 predicted proteins | sample 5358111 | NCBI WGS metagenome assembly VFSW01 (sample SAMN11554181, study PRJNA540505) | mine drainage metagenome | isolation source: sediment from site ElyBrook_90M | place: USA: Ely Copper Mine, Vershire, VT | collected 2017
GTCCCCCCCAACGTCGGGTACATCGCCGGGGCCTGCCATGCGGGGGACGCCTGCTTCGACGCCGGGTGCGTCAAGAGCCTGGGCCAGTTGGATCTGGACTCCTCGGGCGACCTCTTTCTCGTGGATCCGGTCTGCAACGCGGTCGGGCTGGTGCCGCACGCCTCAGCCACCTTCGGCGGGTTGCAGAGCTATGCCGGACAGGGGCAGCCAGGTTGCCTCGACGGACCGGTGACCTCCGCCACGTTCAATGCTCCGGCGGGAGTCGCGGTCGACCGAACGACCGGCAACGTCTACGTGGCCGATACCGGCAACGGTGCGATCCGGCTTATCAATGCTTCCGGCGTGACGCTGTTGGCGGTGACCGACAACGACGGCGGCCTCGCCGACGCCGGCTTCCTCCGACCGAAGTTCCTCGCGTTCGTTTCGCCCAATCTGCTCTACGACGCGGATGGCTCGAACTGCCTCATGCAGCTGACGTTGCCCTGACGCGATCCCCTCTCCGCTCTCACCTGGTCGGCGCGGTCGTCGTACCCCGAAGGCCGAGCGGTTGGGACGCCGGGTGGCCTGAGCGCTGCTCGCCTCACTCCGACGTGCAAACGCGCGCTGGATTTGACATAAAAGCCCCGAATGTCCTCACGCGCTGAACGCACGAGCTTGCTCGAAGGCGAGCTGTCCCGCCGGATCCTCGTCCTGGACGGCGCGATGGGCACGGCGCTGATGGCCGCGAACCTCACCGCCCAGGACTACGGCGGCGAGAAGTACGAGGGCTGCCCGGAGATCCTGGTCGAGACCCGCCCCGACGTGCTGCGCGGGATCCACGACGCCTACTTCGTCGCGGGCGCGGACATCGCCGAGACCAACACCTTCGGCTCGACGCCGCTGGTCCTCGCCGAGTACGGACTCTCCGATCGGGCCGAGGAGCTCTCGCGCAAGGCGGCCGCGCTCGCGCGCGCGTCCGCCGACGCCCACTCCACCCCCGACCGGCCGCGGTTCGTCGCGGGCTCGATGGGCCCCACCACCAAGGCCATCTCGGTCACCGGCGGCGTCACCTTCGACGAGCTCCGCGAGCACTACTACCTCCAGGCGCGCGGCCTCTACGCGGGCGGCGTCGACTATTACCTGCTCGAGACCTGCCAGGACACGCGCAACATCAAGGCGGGGATCCTCGGGATCCAGCAGCTCGCGCGCGAGGTCGGCGAGCGGCTCCCCATCGCGGTCTCCGGGACGATCGAGCCCATGGGCACCATGCTCGCGGGCCAGTCGGTCGAGGCGCTCGCGAACGCCCTCGAGCACGTCGACCTCCTGTACCTCGGGCTCAACTGCGCGACCGGGCCGGAGTTCATGACCGACCACCTCCGGGCGCTGCACCGGATGAGCCGGTTCCGCATCGCCTGCGTGCCGAACGCGGGGCTCCCCGACGAGAACGGCCAGTACCTCGAGACGCCCGAGATGATCGCCGCGGCCCTGACGCGCTTCGGCGAGGCGGGCTGGCTGAACCTGGTCGGCGGCTGCTGCGGGACCACCGCGCCTCACATCCGCGCGCTCGCGGAGATCGCTCCCAGGCTGAAGCCCCGCGTGCTCCCCACCGAGCGCTTCGCGGCGCTCTCGGGGATCGACTACCTCGAGCTCGGCGACGAGATGCGCCCGATCGTGGTCGGCGAGCGCACCAACGTCATCGGCAGCCGCAAGTTCAAGGAGCTCATCACCGGCGGGCAGTTCGAGGACGCCGCGGAGATCGCCCGGGCCCAGGTGAAGCAGGGGGCGCAGCTCATCGACATCTGCCTCGCCAACCCCGACGCCGACGAGCGCGCGGACATGGTGCGCTTTCTGCAAACCGCGACCGCCAAGGTCCGGGTGCCGCTGGTGATCGACTCGACCGACGACAAGGTCATCGCCGAGGCGCTCACCTACTCGCAGGGGAAGGCGCTCATCAACAGCGTGAACCTCGAGGACGGCGAGGAGCGCTTCGCGAAGGTCGTCCCGCTGGCGCGGGCCTTCGGCGCGGCGCTGGTGGTGGGCTGCATCGACGACGATCCCAAGCAGGGGATGGCCATCACCCGACAGCGCAAGCTCGAGGTGGCGCAGCGCTCGTTCGCGCTCCTGACCGGCAAGTACGGCGTGCCGCCCGAGGACATCTTCTGGGATCCGCTGGTGTTCCCCTGCGCGACCGGCGACGCCCAGTACGTCGGCAGCGCCCTCGAGACCATCGAGGGGGTGCGGCTGTTGAAGGCCGCGTTCCCGAAGTGCCACACGCTGCTCGGCATCTCCAACGTCTCCTTCGGCCTGCCCGCTGCGGGGCGCGAGGTGCTGAACGCGGTGTTCCTCTACCACTGCACGCAGGCGGGGCTGGACCTCGCGCTGGTGAACGCCGAGAAGCTCCCGCGCTTCCCGAGCATCCCCGCCGAGGAGCGCACGCTCGCCGAGGACGTCCTCTTCAACCGCGGGGCCGACCCCATCGCCGCCTTCGCCGCCTACTTCCGCGAGCGGCGGGAGGCGCCCCGGGCCAAGGAGACCCTCACCCTCGACGAGCGGCTCTCGCGCTGCATCGTCGAGGGCTCGCGCGACGGCCTGTTCGCCGACCTCGAGCTGGCGATGAAGGAGCGCTCCCCGCTCGCGATCATCAACGGCCCGCTGATGGCGGGGATGGACGAGGTGGGGCGGCTCTTCGGGCAGAACCAGCTCATCGTGGCCGAGGTGCTGCAGAGCGCGGAGGCGATGAAGGCGGCGGTGGCCTACCTCGAGCCCCACATGGACAAGGCGTCGAGCGGCACGCGCGGGAAGGTCCTGCTCGCGACGGTGAAGGGCGACGTCCACGACATCGGCAAGAACCTGGTGGAGATCATCCTCGCCAACAACGGCTTCCAGGTGATCAACCTGGGCATCAAGGTGCCGCCCGCGGACCTGATCGCGGCGGTGCAGCACCACCAGCCGGACATCGTCGGGCTCTCGGGGCTGCTCGTGAAGAGCGCCCAGCAGATGGTCGCCACCGCGGAGGACATGACTCGCGCGGGGGCGATGCCGCCGATGCTCGTCGGCGGGGCGGCCCTGTCGCGGGGCTTCGTGGACCGACAGATCGCGCCGGCCTATGGGGGGACGGTGATCTACGCGAAGGACGGGATGAACGGGCTCGATCTCGCGCGGCAGATCGTCGACGCCACCCAGTTCGCGGAGCTCCAGGCCGCGCTGAAGAAGCACCGGGCGGCGCTGGTCGCGCCGGTGGTGCGCGACGATCGCGCGAGGGTGCTGACCACCGGGCGGGCGGCCTCGGTGCCGATCGTCGCCTCGCCTCCGAAGCCGCCGGATCTCGAGCGGCACGTGCTCGCCCAGACGCCGCTGCGCCAGATCTGGAGCTACCTGAACCCGGTGATGCTCTACGGCCGGCACCTGGGGCTGAAGGCCTCGCTCACGCGCAAGCTGGAGACCGCCGACGCGCGGGCGCTGGCCGAGACGCCCGAGGGGCGCAAGGCGCTGGAGCTGCGCGAGGTGGTCGAGGAGGTGAAGGCGCTCTGCGAGCGCGAGGACGTCCTGCGCGCGCGGGCGGTCTACCAGTTCTTCCGGGCCGAGAGCCAGGGCGAGCAGCTCACGCTCTTCGCGAAGGACGGCACGCCGGCGGCGCGCTTCGTCTTCCCGCGCCAGCCGACGGGGGAGGGGCTCTGCCTCGCGGACTTCACCAACCCCGCGGGCGCGGCCACCGATCACGTGGCGCTCTTCGTGACCACCGCCGGCGGAGGGATCCGGGAGCGGGCGGAGGCGATGAAGCTGAAAGGAGACTACCTGCGCTCGCACGTGCTGCAGGCGCTGGCGCTCGAGACCGCCGAGGCCTACGCCGAGCTGCTCCACGCGCAGATCCGCAGCCTGTGGGGCATCGGCGACCCCCTCGAGACCACGATGCTCGACCGGTTCAAGGCCAACTACCACGGCCGGCGCTACTCGTTCGGCTACCCGGCCTGCCCGCGCCTCGACGATCAGGCGCTGCTGTTCGCCGCGCTGCGGCCCGAGGAGCTCGGGGTGCAGCTGACCGACGGCTTCATGATGGACCCCGAGGCGTCGGTGTCGGCGCTGGTCTTTCACCACCCGCAAGCGCGTTACTTCTCGGCCGAGGGGGCGTCGGGCGGCGAGCCTGCCGCGGTGGCCGCCCTCGCGGAATTGACCTAGGATCGAGCCATGCCCGAAGGACTGCGCGCGTTCACGCTGGAAGAGGCCAATGCCCTGGTGCCGCGGCTCACCCAGGAGTTTCAAGCCGTGGCCGAGCTTCGCGAGAAGATCAGCAAGGTCTGCGAGCACCTCGGGGGCGCCAGCGCGGCCCAGGAGCTGCTGGAGCACCACCGGCTGCCGAAGCCCAGCGAGAAGGAGGCCGCCGAGGAGCTCCGCCGCCTGGCCACCGAGATCAACCGCACCCTGCGCCGGATCCAGGAGCTCGGTTGCGTGGTCAAGGACGTCGAGCTCGGGCTGGTCGACTTCCACAGCGAGGTCGAGGGGCGCCACATGTTCCTGTGCTGGCAGTACGGCGAGGCGGCGGTGGGGCACTTTCACGCCCTGGACGAGGGCTATGGCGAGCGCCAGCCGCTGAAGAGCGGCCACCACGAGCGGGGGCCCGAGCAGAGCTGGCTGAATTAGGTCGCCTTCCCACCCCGGTCTGGTAGATCCCCCACGGCATGCCCAAGCGGTTCATCGCGCTCGCCGGCAACATCGGCGCCGGGAAGACCCAGCTGTGCTCGTTTCTCTGCGAGCGCTACGGGCTGAAGGCCTTCTACGAGCCGAACGACCAGAACCCGTACCTGCGCGACTTCTACGCGGACATGAAGGGCTATGCCTTCAAGTCGCAGGTGTACTTCCTCACCCACAAGTTCCGGCTGCACCGCGAGCTCGAGCGCGAGCAGGGGGCCGCGGTCCAGGATCGGACGATCTACGAGGACGCGGAGATCTTCGCGACCAACCTCCACCGGCAGCGCGTGATCGACCCGCGCGACTGGGCCACCTACTGGGACCTCTACCAGGTGGTGAGCCAGGCGCTGCGGCCCCCCGATCTGATGATCTACCTGCGGGCGCCGGTGAAGACCTTGCGCCAGCGCATCGCCCAGCGCGGGCGCGACTTCGAGCAGGACCTGCCGGTGCGCTACCTGCGCCGGCTCAACGAGCTCTACGAGGCCTGGATGGGGCGCTACAAGCTCTCGCCGCTGGTGGTGCTCGAGACCGACTCGCTCGACTACGTGACCGATCTCGTCGACCGGATCGACCTGTTGCGCAAGGTCGAGAAGTACCTGTAGCGCAACGCCGACGGGGCGCTCGTTCTTGGGTGGTCTCCAGCAGGTCGGATTGACCTGCCTCAAGTTCGCGATTAGGTTGACCCATGCACGTGGCAACCCCCGCCAAAGGGAACTCCACCGCTTCCCGCGTCACTTCCCTCGTAAAATTAGAGTGTTACGCGGAGGCGCCGCTTCCCACGCACCGGGGCACCTTTCGCGCGCTCGTGTTCCGGGAGGTCAAGACCGGGACGGAGCACGTGGCGATGGTCCTGGGCGATCTCCAGGCTCCACAGGCTCCTGAGGGTGCGCTCGTGCGGGTCCACTCCGAGTGCTTGACGGGCGAGGTCCTGGGTAGCCTCAAGTGCGACTGCCGCGACCAGCTCGACGACGCCCTGGATCAGATCGCGGCGAAGAAGAGCGGCGTGCTCGTCTACCTGCGCCAGGAAGGGCGCGGCATCGGCCTGGGGAACAAGATTCGCGCGTATGCGCTCCAGGCCGCGGGCGCCGATACGTACGAGGCGAATCGCCGACTCGGCTTCGCCGACGACCTGCGGCGCTACGATCTCGCGGGGGAGATTCTGCGCTACCTCGGCGTGCGGAAGATCGACCTGATCACCAACAACCCCCAGAAGGTGGCCGCGCTCGCCGCCGAGGGGATCGAGGTGGCCCAGCGCGTGCCGTCCCTCGGGCACGTGAACCCGCACAACCGGCACTATCTCGAGACGAAGCGCAGCCACACCGGCCACCTGATCGAGCTGGACGGCCTGGACGAGCAAGAGGGTTAAGGCCTCCCCGCCTCACTTCTCGGTCGTGACCGTGACCTTCATCGGCCCCGACTTCAGCTGCTCGGCTTTGCGCAGCGCCGCGAGCTGCGAGACGGGAAAGGCCGAGGGGCTCACTTCACCGTCACGAGCGCGCGCGCGATCAGGCGGCCGACCGTCGCAGTGACCTCGGCGCGGCCTCGCTTCTTCGCCTTGAGCTTCCCCTTGGGACTCACCGAGAGGATCTTCGGCGCGAGACTCTTCCACGCGACTCGGCCCTTCGGGAGGCCTTCCCCGAGTCTCACCTTGAGCTCCGCGCCCCGGCCGACCTTGAGCGTCAGCGCGCTCGGCAGAATGACCAGGCTCGCCTCCGGGACCCTGGCGGGCGGGGGAGGCGCGAGCGGGGCCGCGGGGACCACGTCCACCGCCACTGGCGTCCAGAAGCTGCCCTTCGGATCGGCGCCTCCATCGAGGGGGGCGGCGGTGCCGCTGTAGACCATCAGAGCGCCGTGGCCGAGGGCCAGCGCCGTGACCTGGACGCCGCCATCCGTCAGCTCCGCGGTGAAGACGGGGGGCGCCCCGCCAGCCCCGAGGCTCCGCACCCACACCGGAGCGCCGGACAGCGCTTGCGCGTGCTCGTCCCGCACCAGGACCTGCAGCCGCAGCGACTGGCCCACGCCCGGGAGCTTCACCGCGAGCGGAGTCACCTCGACGCTCTTGGGGATCGCCACGCGGATGCGGACATCGGCGATCTGCGTGCCCGCCTTGGCGGTCAGCCAGGCCAGGCCGCTGTCGCCCACCTGGACGCGGTAGACCATCGCGCCGTCCGCCCGCCGCTGCGCGCCGGTCTCGTCGACCTCCGCCACCCGCGCGTCGCTCGAATGCCAGCGCACCGCGACGTTCGGCAAGACGTTGCCTCGGTCGTCGCGCACGGTGACCGCCAGCGTGGTCCCCGCCGGGTCGAAGACCACCAGCTCGGGCTCCACGTCGAGCCTCCCGACCCTCGGCCCGCAGGCCACGAGCGCCAGGCCCACGAGCCAGGGGAGAGAGCCGAGCCGCCGTGGTCGGGGGGCGCGTGGCATCAGGGCTTCAACCGGATCTGGTACTCGGCGATCTTCTTGTCCAGCGTCGGGCGGGAGATCCCGAGCGCGGCCGCGGCGTGGATCTTCTTGAACTTCGCCTCGCGGAGCGCCTCGGCGATCGCGGTGCGCTCCAGCGCGGCGATCAGCTCGGCGAGCGGTTGCCTGCGCTCGCGGTCGCTCGCCTCGCCCGCGCGCACCTGGGGCGGGAGGTCCCACGGCTGGACCTCCGCTGCCTCACCGCGGGCGAAGAGTGCCCACTCGGTGCACACCTGAAGCTCGGCCAGGTTGCCGGGCCAGCCGTACTCGCCCAGGGCCTTCATCGCGGCCGCGGAGAACGTGGGGACCGCGCGGCCGAGCCTCTGACCCGCCAGGGCCGAGAGGCGCTCGACCAGCATCGGGAGGTCCGCCTTGCGCTTGCGAAGCGGCGGGACCTCGATGCGCTCGCCGTCGAAGCGCGCGAGCAGCGACGTCTGGAGCTTCCCGAGGCTGCTCGGCGTGGCCACCGGGTCCTCGGCGGCGGCGATGAGCCGCACCGCCCCGGGCACCCGGGGGTCGCTGGTCAACAACGATGGCGTGAAGCGGTCCAGCTCGCGGAGCCACAGCTCGGCGAGCCGGCTGCTCCAGGCGGCGAGGTTGCCCAGGTAGAGCGTGCCGCCCTCGGCGCGCTGCAGGACCGCGACCAGCTCTTCGACTGGGGGCAGGCGCCCTGGCTCGAGGGGGTCCGGCGGCGGCTGCTGCCAGGCGACGAAAGGGCCGTCGGCGCGCTTGCTGAGCTGGTGGACCATGAGCGCCAGCTCGTCCCGGCCAGTCGCGGCCTCGCCCACGAGGAGGAGCGGCCCGTGGTGGCGCGCCGCGTGCGCGATGCGCTCCAGGCACCGCCTGAACGCGGTCGAGAGCAGCGCCGGGCGCTCCCGCCACAGGCTGAGGGGGAAGGCCGTGGGGGCCGTGGGCTGGCGGGCCCGGGCCCCCTCGGCGAGGCGCGAGGCCAGGCGCGCAACGTCGACGAGCAGCGCGAGGTCCTCCTCGCCGAAGGGCTTGCCGGACCGCGCGAGCACGAGGGCTCCCTGCCGCCGATCGGGGAGCGCGAGCGGCACCGCCGCGTGGCGGTCGTCGCGGGCCGCTTTGCCCTGGCGCAGGGGCGCCTCGAACCCCTCGGGGATCGGAAAGAGCCCGCCGACGATCGCCAGGGGCTCCGCGGCCGCGGTCGCCTGCGCGGGGAAGCCCAGCACGAAGGCGCGCTCGGCCCCGAGCACCCCGACGGCGCTCTCCGCCGCGACCCGCACGCAGGCCGCGGGGGTGGCGGCTCGGCTCACGTTCTCGAACACCTGGCGCAGGGCCGGGAGGAGCGGGGCCTCCGCGCGCTGGGGCAGCGCGCTCTCGCGCAGGGGCCCCGCGCCGGCGCCGCCGAACAGGCGCAAGGGATCCGGATCGAAGGCCAGGACCACCGGCCCCACCTGGATGCGATCGCCGGGCTTGAGCCCCGCCTTGCCCGCGAGGTGCACCCCGTTGAGGAGCGTGCCGTTGCGGCTCCCCAGATCGATCAACGTCGCCGTGCCCGCATCGAGGACGAGCTGGGCGTGGCGCCGGGAGACGTTGGAGTCTTCAACCACCAGCTCGCAGGTCGGAGATCTCCCGATGGTGAGCTCTCCCTCGAGCTCCAGCTGCGTTCCGGCGTGCGGCCCTTCCAGAACCCAGAGGGATGGCATGTATCGTTTCTTAGCACGCCGACCCGGGGGGGCCAGAGCGCAGAAGCGGTGGCTCCCGCGGGCTCAGGGGCCGGTGACGGTGAAGGCCTCGGGGTTCGAGATCAGCGCCGCGCCGTTCCAGACCGTGGCCTGGTACGTCCCCGGCGAGGCGTGGGTCAGATCGATGCTCAGGGAGATCGCGCTGTCGCTCGAGCTCGGGCAGCCCGCCGCGCCGCCGAACGTCCCGGTGAAGATCTGGCTGGTGTTGAGCCCGGTCACGTGGACGCTGCTCAGCCCGGGCACCAGGTACCGGCCGCAGAGCTTCACCACCGCCGGCGCCTGCCCGGAGCTGGTCGGCGCGATCTGATCGAGGATCGGGGTCCCCGGCGCGATGGCGAAGGTCCCCGGGTTCGAGACCGCGTTGCCGGGCGAGGTCACGGTGACGAGGTAGCTGTCGACCGGCTCGGACGCGGGATCGAAGCTCACCGTGCCCTGGGTGCTCCCGCTGGTGACGGTGAGCGGCTGGCTGAAGGTGACGCCGCCGCCCACGGACTGGAAGGTGACGGTCGAGCCGTTGAGCAGGGCCGCTCCGCCGAGCGTGATCGGCTGGCTGCCGGTGTCCTGGCGCACGCTGCTGGGCGAGAGACTCGAGAGGGTCGGGCTGCTCTGCGTGACGGTGAAGCCGATCGCGCTCGACGGGCTCACGCCCGCGTTCTCGACCCGCAGGCCATAGGTCCCCGCCGCGACGGTTCCGAGATCGAGCGTCGCTCCGAGCGTGCTCCCGTTCTGGTAGCTGGTGGCCAGGGCGACATCCAGCCCGGCCCCCTGGAAGTGCAGCACCGAGGTCGGGTCGAAGCCGGCGCCGGTGACGGTGAGCGCGACCTGCGTGCCCGCGGTCCCGGTGCTCGGGGAGACGCTGGCGATCTGCGCGACGACGGAGAAGACGCTGAAGGCGAGCGTGCCGCTCGTGAGGGGGCCCGCGTTCTGCACCAGCACCGCGTAGCTCCCCGGCGCGACCCCGGTGAGATCCAGGGTGCCGGCGAGCGAGGTGGGGCTCTCGAGGACGGTGGCCTCGGCGCTGGTGACGCTGCCCGCGGGGCCAAAGAGGATCACCGAGCTCGAGTCGAAGCCGCTGCCGGTGAGGGTGACGGCCGCCCGCGCGTTCGCCGCGGCGCTCGCGGGGGTGAGGGTGACCAGCGTCGGACCGGTGGAGGTCACGGTGAAGGACAGCACGTTCGACGGCGGGGCGCCGGGGGTGAGCGCGTAGAGGGTGTAGTTGCCGGGGGCCACGGCGGTGAGGTCCCAGGTCGCGGTCGCGGAGGTCCCGGTCTGCGCGGAGGTGGCCAGGGCCTGGTCGACCAGCGCGCCGCCCACGGCGTGGATCTCGGTGTTGCTCGCGAGCCCGGTGCAGGTGAAGGCCAGCGTGGCGGGGGCCCCGGTGGGGGCGCTGCGCGGGGTGACGGTGAGGAGCGTCGGGCTGCCGGCGCTGGGGATCGTGAAGGGCAGGGCGTTCGAGAGCACGTCGCCGTGGTTGATGGCCGCGAGATCGATCGCGCCCGGGGTGAGCGTGAGCAGCGAGAGCTGCAGCGTGAGGTGCTGCGCGTCGACGAACGCCGCGGTCTGCGCGTCGTTCGGGGGGACGCCCGTGCCGGTGAGCAGGACCTGGGTCTGGGGGGTGAAGCCGCTGCCGAGGAGGGACACGCTGACGGTGGTGCCGAAGGCGCCGGCGCTCGGGGAGAGGCTCGTGAGCGTCGGTGCGACCGGAGCGCTGGGCCCGCAGGCGCCGAAGACGCACTCCTCGCCGGAGGCGCAGGCGCGGCCGCAGGCTCCGCAGTTGCTTGCATCCGAGCCGAGGTACACGCAGGCGGAGCCACAGGGGGTGCAGCCCGCGCCGCCCGACGAGCCGCCGCTGCTCGAGGTCGTCGCGCTCCCGAAGGAGAGGCCGATGCCCGTGGCGCCCGTGCTGGAGCCGCCGGGCGTGGTCGTGGAGCAGGCCGCGAAGAGCAGGGCCAGCACCGCGTTCAGCCTGGGGCCCTGCGCCGCCGGTGGTGCAGCCGCAGCCGCTCCGGGCTTTCGCCGAGGTCCCGCTGCCCGTCGCGCCGCCGCTGCTGCTCGTTCCGCTCGCCGTTCCGCTCGCCGATGCCGCCCCGCTGGTCGAGCCAGAGCTCGTGGCCGCGCCAGCGCCGAAGGTGCCCCCGTCCCGGAGGCTGTCCACGCACTGGCCGGCCACGCAGGCGATCTGCCCCGGGCAGTGGATCGTGGCGCAGGGGTCGTCGATGCAGTTGCCGAGCGCGCACACCTGGCCCGGGGCGCAGGAGACTCCGTCACAGGGGTCCTGCGCGCAGCCGCCGTCGATGCACGCCTGCCCGGCGCCGCACGCGCCGCCACACGGCGGGGACACACACTGGCCGTCGGTGTCGCAGACCTGGCCGCCGGGGCAGGTGAGAAACGCGCAGGCCTGCACGCAGAAGCCCAGGCGGCAAAACGTGCCGTCCGCGCAGGTCGCGCTGGCGCACGGGTCGGGGGCGCAGCTGCCCTGCACGCACACGCCGCCATCCGGGCCGCAGCCGATCGACGTGCAGCCGCCCGCCACGCAGTGGCCACCGGCGCAGATCGCCCCCGGCCCGCAGGTGACGCCGGTGCAGGGGCTCAGGCAACCACCATCCGCGAGACAGGCGTCGCCGGCGGGGCAGATGCCGGCGTCGCTGCACGCCGCGGCGGCGCACGCGCCCGAGGCGCAGGTGTAGCCGAGGGGACAGGCGCCGCCGATCTCGCCGCCGCAGAGGCCCGGCACGCAGACTCCGTTGACGCAGAGGTCGGACGTCGGGCACGGGGCGCCGTCGTCCACCTTGCCGTTGCAGTTGTCGTCGAGGCCGTCGCAGATCTCGCCGACCGGGAGGACCTCGCCCAGGCAGGCTCCCCAGGTGCCGCCCGGGCCGCAGCTCTGGGTGCCGCCCGTGCAGATGCCGATCCCCTCGGTGCCGGCCGGGCCAGTGTAGCAGGGGCGGCTGTCGCCGGGGGTGCAGGCGCTGCAGAGGTCGGGCTGGTTGTTGCAGGCGTGATCGAGGCCGTCGCAGAAGCCGCCGTCGTAGACCGGCAGGGTCTCTCCGGCGCAGGCGAGGTCCCAGCCGCCGTCGATGCACGCCTGGGTGCCGGCCTTGCACAGGCCGACGCCGAGGGTCCCGGAGGGGCCGTCGTAGCAGCCGCGCGTCGTGTTCGCGACGCACGCCGTGCAGGTGTCGGCGAGGCCGTTGCAGTCGTGATCCAGGCCGTCGCAGGCGCCGTAGACCGGGGTCACCTGGCCCTGGCAGCTGCTCCATCCGCCGTCGGCGCAGACCTGGTTGCCTCCCACGCAGAGCCCGACGCCCTCCGTGCCCGGCGGGCCGCCGTAGCAGGGCTCGGAGAGGGGGGTGGTCGTTCCGGCGAGGTTGTCGATGGCGCCGTCGCAGTCGTCGTCGACGCCGTTGCAGACCTCGGCCGTCGGCAAGGCCTCGCCGGTGCACACCCCGAACGTGCCGTTGATGCAGAACTGCGAGCCGCCATGGCAGGCGCAGGGGTAGCCCGCCGTGGCCGCGGCCCCGTGGCAGGTCTCGGTCCCGGCCGGCCCGCCGTAGCAGGTCTGAGGCGGGACCCCGTTGTCGATGAGCCCGTCGCAGTTGTTGTCGAGGCCGTCGCAGATCTCGGCGCTCGGCTGGGTGAGCTGCTGGCAGACCAGGCTGCCGTTGACGCAGGCGTAGGCGCCCGCGGCGCACACGCCGAGCAGCCCGGTGTCGCAGAAGCCGCCGTCGGCGGTGGGCACGGTGCAGGTGGCCGAGAGGGTGAGCAGGGTGTTCAACACCATGCGCTCGCCGGCGACGTTCTGCTGCCAGGTGGTGTTGTTGTTGGGGTCGGTGTAGTTCGTGTACGAGTGGCCGCCGAGGTAGACCACGTTGCCGCTGTTGAGCGTGGTCGAGGCCGCGGGCAGCCAGGTGAGCACGTCGCTGGTCTGCGCGGTGACCGTGGAGGTGGTCGCGTCCGCGTAGGTCGCGTAGACCTCGCCGGTCTGGATCAGGCTGGTGACCCCCGGGTAGTACGCGCCCCGCGGGACCCAGGCCCCGACGTAGCCGGTCTTGGCGGTGAACGGGAAGTCGCCGAACTGCATGAACGGGGACTCGGGGTGGAAGTAGGTGACCGGACCGACGGAGCCGAAGTCGCCGGTGATCCCCGCGGTGCTCTGGAGCTCGGAGCTCGCGGAGAGGTTGCTCTCGGCGACGTACCCGTTGTCCCCCTCGAGGGCGCTGATGCCGGCGCACTCCGCGAAGAGGTTGCCGCCCGCGCTCACGAACTGGCCGATGACGCTGGCGACGTTCGCGGCTTGCGCGGGCGACAGCTGCTGGGGCGGCCCCCCGTCGCAGACGACCGGGCCAGAGGCGGAGGAGGCATAGACGCCGGTCGGGCGGTCGAGGAAGAAGTGGGGGATCCACAGCAGGCTGTAGCTGGCCAGGGTGGCGCCGGCGAGGGCGCCGGTCGTGTCGCCGAGGTCGGACGCGTACAGGCTCGAGTAGACGGTCGTCGGCAGGTTCGCGTCGATCAGGTACTGGTCGAGGATCGGGGAGGTCTGAAAGCAGTCCACGCCCGGCGCGGCCAGGATGGCGATCGTCGGCGGGGTGCCCACCAGCGTGCGGTTGATCGGGGCGGCGACGGGGTTGGTCGGATGCAGCACGTGGAGCTGGATCTGGCCCTTGAACGACGCGAACGCCGGGGTCTGCAGGAGGTTGTAGACCGCGGTGAAGTCGGCGCCGTCGATGAGGAAGGGGCCCCCGCGGTAGCACGTGCCCTGCACCGGGCACTGGCTGCTCGCGCCGCCCGCCGCCTGGACGCCGACGGCCGCGCCGTTGGCCGCGCCGTGGGCGCTCGTGGCCGAGAAGTCGTAGAGCGTGGCCTGGGAGGTCGAGCCCGGGACCGTGAAGTCCGGCGCGGTGACCGAGGCCTTCGCGGGATCGATGGCCCAGTACACGGTGACGCCGTGCACGATCAGGTTGTAGACGAAGCCGTACGCGTACAGCGTGCCCATGGTGTACGTGCCGCTGCAGACACCCCCGAGGCCCGCGCCCCCCGGAGGCTCGATGTCCCCCGAGCTCGGCTTGTTCGCGTTCGCATACGGCTGCCAGCACTCGTCCATCGGGATCACGAGGGTGTCCGCGCCGAACTGGCGGGGGCCCGAGGTGGGGCCAGAGCAGTTGGGGGTCCCGGCGGACAGGAGCAGGGTGCCCAGCAAGGCGGGAACGACTGGGAGCAAAAGACGCGATGGCCGCATGCACGCCTCGTCGGGCCGTCTTCGCCGGCCGTCAGGGTTTCGTAAAGACGCGGGAACCTAGCACACCCCTGCGCCTGTTCGAAGCCCGGGCGGGGCACTGACCCTCCGAGGTTCGGAGCCGAGCACCACGGGTGGCACTGCCGGCCTCGAAGCTGCGCACCACCGGTGGCGCTGGTCCCCGAAGTGGCCGTGGTGTCCAGCACAGAGTCTGGCCGTCCCGCCGCGGCAGGTGTGG
>VFSW01008972.1_pt1 | contig 14304 bp, 15 predicted proteins | sample 5358111 | NCBI WGS metagenome assembly VFSW01 (sample SAMN11554181, study PRJNA540505) | mine drainage metagenome | isolation source: sediment from site ElyBrook_90M | place: USA: Ely Copper Mine, Vershire, VT | collected 2017
CCACACTTTGGCACTTTGATGCCGTTTGGGGAAGTGGGCGTCCATTCCATTACTTTCACAAGAATCGGTAAGGCTACCATTACGGCTGAATTAAGTGGGCGGACATGGAGCGGGTGACAGCAGACAATCACCATAAGGCTTCGAAGCGGAGCAAAGGATAGGGAAGTTGTGTCGATTAGGGGTGATGGGTGTCATAACCTGACTTCTTTCGTTTCGGCCAGAGCGGTCACGCTTGCCGCCGGATGTGGTCACTCAGAAGACTGATCGAACTTCGGTTTTCCGGAAATGCCGAATTGGCGCTATCGATCCAGGCGGTGAACTGGTTTTCCTCATAGTCGGTAACTTTATTGAGGATTTTCCAGACGCCGTTTGGCCAGTAAGTCATTTTCTCTTTTCTGGCGGATCTGCTTGTTGAAATAACGCACCATAAAAATGCTGATGATGAGTATCAGAACCTCCATCGCAATAACTATGATTCCGCCTTTTTCAAATTCGTCCATGGTGTGCCCCCTATATATCACCCGACAACCCAACCGGCACATTGTAGTCCGATTGTCTGGCGCTGGTTATCAACCCAATACAGCTAGCTGCAATGCTTGTCGACTTGCCCGTCATGCGGGCCTGCTGTACCAGCTGCTTTGCAGCGCCAGCCCATTTATTGATCACCAAAGTTTTCTACGCCTTCAATGGGATAGATTCTACCTGATAGGGTTTCCCACCCCTAAGTTTCTCGTGGTAACTTCCCCATCCTGATCCCCTGGGGGCACACCGGCGCATCAGTTCATCCTGTCCTGTGAACTGGTCGAAGCCGGAAAGAAGAATGGCTTCCCGCATCCTCGGTTTGCGGATACCTAACCAGTCGGGAGCATGGGCATGGCAGGTGAGGCAGTGCAACAATGCCTCGTAATGCTCCCTTGGTAGATTGTGTACGGGGTGTTTGGCATACGCTGCCGCAATCCATTCCACCACCGTTACTTGGTGTCCCAGTAATTTTCCACGGTCCGTCAGGACCCAGTCTCCCTTGGGGGAGAGTTGGTATTCTTCTGCCTTACCTGCATCATGGAGCAACCCCACCAAGATAGCCAAGGCTTCCTTTCTGGGATCTGATTCCTTGAGAGCCATCCGCATCATTTGAGCCAACTCAATGCTGTGGATCAGATTGCCATTGTCGTAATTGTGGTGGGCTTTCATGGAGGATGGCCCCATACAGAACCGTCGAAATCGGTCTCCGTTCCAAAAAATTGCGTTGAACAGGAAGCGATAGGGACGAGGTAACTCCTCCAACAAAGTGATGGCTTGCTGGATCAAGGAGCGGTCCTTGACCCATCCGGCGGGCACCATGCGGAAAAGATTTTCCTCGGGCTCAGGACATTCCATCAGGACGAGCCTAGAGATCTGAATCGCCCCGTTATTTGAGGTGGGGCACTGGTTCCACCGAGGCGAAACCAGACAAAAGGGACGCAGTCTGGTATCCGGTTGGCTTCGGGTCCATTCAACCTTGATAGATGCCTTGTCATGGTATAGGTGTGCCGTGTACCGTATGCACCGTTCCTCCTGCCGATGGGTAATCGAGGTCAGCCGAAAAATATAGGGCATCCCCTCGGTACATGGGGCAGTGACCCTATTGGTCATGAGGTTTTTGATTTCAGGGAACGGAAAAACATTGGGGTTATTCATGGCACACCTCATCTTGGGCGGTATTGGAATCGGAAGCAACGGGGTTGGTCTGGGTGACAGCGGGCAGATTTTGCATCAGCAAGCGCTCAAAAGCACTGCCATCCTGCCGGGTCAGGTTTGGGACATAGCGGGAATACACACGGAATAACATTTCGGTCGTGGTATGTCCCATTTGCCTAGCGATCCACTCGGGGTTTTCACCTGCGGCAAGCCACAGGGTGGCGGCAGTATGGCGGGTCTGATAGGGCCGTCTGAGTTTAAAACCAAGATGGCGAAGTAAGGGATACCATACCCGGTTAGTGACATTCTTGTTATCTAACGGCGTGCCATTTCGGGTGCAAAACACATACTCGCCTATCCCTTTGGCCACTTTTTCCTGCGTCTTCAGGGCGTCATAGACCGCCTGAGACATTTGAATATCGCGCTGAGAACTGTCGTTTTTAGTGTATTCCTCTTCACCACCGACGATGGTTTCGCGCACCAGAATCAAGCGACGCTCAAAATCAACATACTTCCACTTAAGGCCGTTGATTTCTGCGCTGCGCATCCCCGTAAAAAAGCGTACGGTATAGAAACTGCGGAAATCCTCACGGATAGTGGTCAGAATCTGCATGACTTCGCTCAGCGTGAATGGGTCCACATCAACGCGCTGCACCTTAAGTTGTTTGATATTTCGGTAGGGTGTGAGAAAATCAAAACGGTCGGCGGCTTCATTGATGATTTGCCTCAACAGATTAATAATTTTGTTGATGCGACGATTAGATAGGGTGGTTTCCTTTCCGCGTGCCTGGACTTTGGCGAGATCAGCACGATAGGCAAGGATGTCAGCCTTGGTGATTCTGCCGACCTCCCAATTTCCGAAACGCGAATTCAGACGCAACTCAATGTCCGCATGGATATTTTTCTTGTGGGACTTGCGCCATTCGACCTCCTTCTCTGCGTACCAGATGGCCGCGAATTCACTGAGCAACGGCGTACTGGCGACACCTTCAGTACGGATCGCCATGCTGGCTTCCTTATGAATCACTGTGCTCGATGCAGCATGAAGAGGCGGTGAGGAAGGACTATCAAACTTTTCCGCGTTTTTGCTCCCTGGGAAAAATCGACGATAATTGAACGATCCTGCCGCAATTTCGGCTTCAATGCGGTCAAGGACCTTCTGTACTTTTTTTCGGTTTGCGATGGCATCTGGCAGTGTGGTTTGTTCGCGGCATCTTATGCCTTTGAAATAAAAATCAATAATCAGGAGGGAAGTTCCCCTGCGCACTTGAATGCTAGCCATGGCACACCTCCCCATTCGCCATTGGAATGCCCAATAAACTGCATGAAGCCATCATGTCCCGCTCGATCGTTTCCCATATGTAGAGAATCTTTCGGCCACCGAAGGGGCGGAAGTAATGGATGCCTTCAATTAGGACGCTGTCCTTTAAACGATCGCGAATGGTTCTTGCATCATAGTGAATACGCTCAGCGAGCGCGTCGGTAGTTAAGTAGGTCTGGTTCATTTTCCAATCTCCTTGTGTGTACAATTGGGCGCGTATGTCTAAAAATATGCCCAACCGTGAATGTATATTAACACTATCGAATTGCATTTGCAAGTACTTTCGCACAAGTGTTAATATTTCCGCACAATGATCAGATTTCGAATACAGGAATTACTTGCCGAGAAGCAGTTCAAGGATGGCCACAGGGTCACTCTCTCTGAGCTGTCTGAGGTCACGGGCATCAATCGCGGGACATTATCGAAGATGGTCAATCAGAAGGGTTACAGCACCGTCACAGGTAATATTGACCAATTATGCAAATTCTTTGATTGTTCGGTGTCGGAGATTATGGAATATATCAAGGAGTAACAAGCAGGTGATATTTGTCTAGTCCTGAACTTTGGCATTGCCATCTTGCACCAAAAACCTCAAATGTTTTGACCTCATTCGACTCCTCTAGGGTGTCTATGTCACTGAGTATTGTGGAGCAGAGCAGAAAATAGTCACTGAGACTTTAGGTCGAATTCGGGGATTAGCTAGGGACAGAAAAATACTGATAGTCACGGGATGGTCACAATTTAGTCACCATCCAGTCACCAAACATTTTTCTGGGATTTTTACGACCTTTGGTCGCCTGACCCTAAGTCAGGCGCATGGCGCGCTCGACAGGAATTGAACCTGTGACCCCCGGCTTCGGAAACCGGTACTCTATCCAACTGAGCTACGAGCGCGTACTTTGAAAAGCTACAAAATAGTCACAAAACCACAAAAGACACTTAGGGTCATTTTACCTTGCAGTTTCCGAATGACCCTCGGCTTCGGAAACCGGTACTCTATCCAACTGAGCTACGAGCGCGTGTTTGAAAATTTACTAGAACATGCTGATTTTAAACAGTCATTCTGTCATTCTACCATAAATCTGACAGACAGGCTTAGAGAGGATGGAATGGCGGGGTTTGAAAATCATGAAGCAGAGCGAAAAATGGTCATCTCTGTTGAGTGGTAACGCAGGACGTTTTCTGGAAGCACATAGCGTCGTCTGACTTAATCTGAAAAAAGCTTGAGGATGCGTTCACTGTTCGGATGGTGCACAACTCCCTTTTCTGTGATGAGAGCCGTCACCAATTCCGCTGGCGTAACATCGAAGGCCGGATTGCGCACCTTGACCCCTTGAGCCGCCCATTGGCATTCGCGGAATCCCGTTACCTCATCAGCAGCCCTTTCTTCGATCGGGATATGGGCGCCACTGGTGATACTCCTGTCGATGGTTGATAACGGGCAAGCCACATAAAACGGGATGCCATGCCGCTGCGCCAAAACTGCCACCATGTAGGTGCCGATTTTGTTCGCCACATCACCATTTCCGGCCACACGGTCAGTGCCTACCACCACGGCATCGACTTCGCTCTGACTCATCATGTGGCCTGACATGTTATCTGTGATCAGCGTTACTGGAATGTTTTCCTGCACCATTTCCCATGCTGTTAACCGTGCCCCTTGTAGAAATGGGCGCGTTTCATCGGCAATGACGGAAATCCTTTTTCCTGCTTCCACGGCTGAGCGAATAACCCCCAGAGCAGTGCCATGTCCCGCTGTCGCCAGAGCACCTGCGTTGCAATGGGTCAGCACCCGTGCCCCGTCCGGTAGCAGTTCCGCGCCATGGGCACCCATCGCACGATTGATTCGGACGTCTTCCATCAGAATCTCGTGTGCTTCGGTGAGCAGACGCTGGGCGACCGCATAATTATCTTGCCCCGCCATGCCCGCCCACACTCGGCGCATGCGCTCCATTCCCCAGAACAGATTGACCGCTGTTGGACGACTTTGCGCCAACACGGCAAATCCGGATTCCATACCATTCGCGAAGTCTGCTTGTGAAGCGCCCTGTAGCCGCAATGCCTCCAGTGCCACGCCATACGCTGCTGCCACACCAATGGCGGGCGCACCGCGCACGACCATGCTGCGAATGCCTTCAGCCACCGATGATGCCGAGTCGTAAGCAATATACTTAAATATCGCAGGCAGGATGCGCTGGTCGATCATCTCCAATGTACCATTTGCCCAGCGTAGTGTTTCAACCTGCACCTTCAATCTCCCTCGAACTCGCACAAGGCAAACACTTTCTGTCCTTGCTTCTCCAGTCGCGTGCGTCCCCCGAGGTCAGGAAGGTCGATGACGAAGCAGCATTCGATGATCTTCCCCCCCATTTTTTCTATCAACGTGCATGCTGCTTCCGCTGTTCCGCCTGTCGCTATCAGGTCGTCCACCAGCAATACCTTCTCACCCCGCTCAATGGCGTCGGTATGAATCTCTATGCGGTCAGTCCCATATTCAAGTTCATAGTCATGGCCGATGGTCTCTGCGGGCAACTTTCCTTTCTTGCGAATGGGCACAAAACCTTTGCCCAATGCGTACGCCAAGGGAGCGGCTAAAATAAATCCCCGCGATTCGATTCCTGCAACCTTGTCAATATTCATATCCTCATAGCGCCGCACCAACTCATCCACGGTGATGCGCAGACCTACCGGATCCTTGAGCAAGGTAGTGATATCGCGGAACATGACGCCCGGTTTGGGATAGTGCGGGACGGTACGAATGCGCGATTTGATGGACATAATGATTCCTGTGTTCTAAATATTGTCAGAGGGCTATGGGTTGAGTACGCGCGCAGCAACGACGCTCAACTGTTTGAGTTTCTCTGGATCGCGTGCGTGGGGGGCGGTAATCAGCGCATGTTCCAGCGCTGTGCGGCAGGAACATGCGTGGGCTTTCTCATCTGCAGCCAGTTTCGGGATGACCTGTTTCACCAGACTTCTCGCCTTGTCGGCATTTTTCAGCAGCACCGTGATGATCTGGTCCACCGTCACATCATCATGCTCAGGATGCCAGCAATCGTAGTCCGTTATCATGGCTACCGTGGCGTAACATAACTCAGCTTCTCGTGCGAGTTTGGCTTCCGGCATGTTGGTCATGCCGATGACATCGCACCCCCAGGTGCGGTAAAGTTCAGATTCCGCCAGACTGGAAAATTGCGGGCCTTCCATGACAAGATAGGTGCCACCGCGAAGGGCGGGAATCCCGGACTCATGGGCAGCCACTTCGAGATGATCTCCAAGGCGTGAGCATACGGGACGCGCCATCGACACATGCGCCACCAGTCCAGAGCCAAAAAATGACTTGTTTCGGGCAAAAGTTCGGTCGATGAACTGATCGACGATCACAAACATACCCGGTTTCAAATGTTCTTTTAAAGAACCCACGGCACTGACCGAGATCACATCGGTTACGCCCGCACGTTTCAAGGCGTCAATATTTGCGCGAAAATTGATTTCGGACGGTGGAATCTTGTGACCGCGCCCATGACGCGGCAGAAACACCAACTGCTGGCCGTTCAGTTCGCCGAACAGCAACTCATCGGAAGGCTCGCCGAATGAGGAAGGGATGGCTAACCAGCGTTTGTTGACAAGGCCGTCAATATCGTACACTCCGCTACCACCGATAATGCCGAATACAGGTCTCTGAATTTCTTCGCTCATGCACTATTATCCCCCACGGTTTGTTTTCAGCAATCGGGTCAGATCACGCGGTCGTTTCCACCATCCACAGGCAGCCATGCTCCCGTGGTCTTGGCGAATAATGAACCACACATTTCTGCCGCCAATTCTGCCACATCGCGGCTTGTGACTGCGGTCTTCAGTACATTGTTCGTCTTGTATTCTTGCACGGTCAAGCCATAGTGCTCGGCACGAGCCTTTAGAACCGCTTCTGTCCAAAGTCCGGTGTCAAATACTGCGTTCGGATACAACGAATTTATTCGGATATTATCGGCCCCCCATTCCAGCGCAGCCACTCGTGCCAACTGATTGAGGGCTGCCTTGGATGCGGAATAAGCCGCAGCACCCGGACCCGGCGCAGGAATGTTTTTCGAACCAATCACCACCACTCGGCCACCACGAGGCGCCAATTTGAGAAAGGCATGACACTCTCGCATCAACATGAGATTGGCGTCGAGATTGATACTCATCACTTTCAGCCATTCATCCGTCTTGAGGGATTCGATGCGACAACCTCCAGGAAAGACCCCTGCATTCAGAACCAGCATATCCAGCCCACCGAATTTTTCCAATGCCTGCTCCAGCGCCTGCATGAATTGCGATTCCGACGTCAGATCACAGGGCAATCCAAGATAATTCGCATCGTTCTTCATCGAAGAAACCTTGGTCTCTAGATCCAGCGCCACAACCGCAGCACCTCGAGCCAATAACGATTCGACGCAGGCCTTGCCGATGCCGGAAGCAGCGCCAGTAACCAGCGCCACTTCGCCTTGAAACGGCAACGGCTTGCCGCTTTTGCGCAACTTCGATTGTTCTAGGTCCCAATACTCCACTTCAAAAATTTCTCTGGCGGACAATGCCTGATAGCCACCCAGTGCAGTGGCGCGCAAAATGATATCCATGGTGTGACCGTATATGTCAGCAACCATATGGGCTTCTTTTACGCTTCGACCTATAGCGCATAACCCGAGCTCTGCATCCAGCACCACGCGTGGCGCCGGGTCCAGCATGGTTTTACGTTCTTTGGCTTGCGGCTCCAGCTCTGCAAAATACTTTCCATAGTCCCGCGTGTACCCCCCCACATCGCGTCCAATCAGCGGCAAACGCTTGGTCCGAATCACATGGTCAGGCGTGGCTGGTCCCTGTTGCGCGATCTGGGCGATATCCGAGCGACGCGCAAAGGACAGCGTTCGATCAGTCGAATGCCGCGAAACGATGACTGGAAAACCGGCTGCTTGCGACACATCGAATCGCAACTTTGCCAAACCGTGCATAACCTTCGTGCCCCTGGGGAGATCTTCAACGCTGGGGGTGAACTCCCAGGCATTGTGTTTTTTTAGGTAGTCCTCGGCGCGGCTGACCAATGAAATCATGCGTTCATAGGATTCCTGCGCACTCTGGCCAAAGGAAAAAATGCCGTGATTCAGCAACACCATGCCTAGGGTATGCGGTCCTGCTTCTGCGGCGAACTGCTCGGCACATCGTCGGGCAAGTTCGAAACCCGGCATGACATAGGGAATGATGACCACGTCGTTGCCGTAAATTTCGCGGATTCTCGCTGCGCCATTCGCCGTGTTAGTAATCGAAATAATTGCATCTGCATGGGTATGGTCTACATAGGGATAAGGAAGAATCGCGTGCAGGATGGCCTCCACCGATGGAACCGGCGCCGAGGCGAGGGTTTGATGCGTCACCAGTTGATTAACCATTTCCGGATCGGACAACTCAGGCAGTTGCGACAGTTTTTTCAAGTATTCCAATGGAATGGGTGAAAAACCCGTCGCTTCCATGGTTTCCAGATCCCATCCGCTGCCTTTGACGTAAAGTAGGGGTTCCTCCTCACCGAAGATATTCCTCACCACCATTTTTACCGAAGTGTTGCCGCCGCCGTGGAGCACCAGGGATTTGTCCTGTCCCAGTAAGCGTGAGGTGTATACCCTCAAGGAAAGGGGGTCCTGACAAGTCAGTGCTATCGCATCATTCCAAAGACTATTCATATATTTCTCTAAATATGAGGCAAAGGGGGGTAGGTTAATGCAAAAATTCTGAAAATGGCAGAAACCGCACGCTATCTCCCCGTTTAATGGCACATCCTCCAGGGACTTCCACCAGACCGTCCGCTTGAACGAGAGAAGTTAATGCAGCGGAGCCTTGATTGGGTACCAGAGTCAAATAAGTCCCGTTCTTATCATTGTGCAATTGTGCACGCAACCATTCGGTTCGTCCTCCTTGAGGCCAGTCAAAATCGGCACGCCCTTGATAAGCCAATGGTCGCCAATTCTGGACGCCCTGACTTGCCAGGATGAAAGGACGAACAAAGAGACAAAAAATCACAAAGGCCGAGACGGGATTGCCGGGCAATCCCAAAAAAGGGACTCCTTTTACCTGTCCAAAGGCAAATGGCTTGCCCGGTTTGATGGCAACTCGCCACAGCCCGATTTTACCAATACGCTCCACCGCTTCGCGGACATGATCTTCTTCTCCCACCGATACCCCACCACAGGTCAATATCAAGTCCGCTGCGGCAGCTGCATTGGTCAGGGCCGTGACGGTTTTCTCAAGGTTGTCGGCAACCACGCCCAAATCCACCAAATGACACCCCATTGCTGCGAGCATGCCACACAGGACAAATCGGTTGGAATTATAAATTTGTCCCGGAGCCAGGGGTTGACCTGGCTGGATCAATTCGTCCCCGGTAAAAAAAACTGCAACAGATAACGGGCGATATACGGTGACGCAATCGATCCCTGCTGCCGCCAGCAATCCCATCTCCTGAGGCTGGAGTCGAGTGCCTCTGGAACACACCAGAGCTGCGGTACGAAGGTCCTCGCCGCGCGGACGAATATGCTGACCGGGATGGGGTATGAGGTCAAAGCGTACCTCTGTCCCCTCGCTTGTACTGTCTTCTTGCCTGACGACCGCATCAGCTCCTGGTGGCAGACAAGCGCCGGTAAAAATTCGGGCGACGGACCGAGGGGCTAAAATCCTGGCAGGCTGACCCGCAGGAATACGCTGAGAGATGGGCAGGGGTTGGCCCAGGTCGGCAATCCTCACTGCATACCCATCCATCATGCTGACATCGTCTGGGGGCAAATCGCAACGAGAGTAGAGATCTTCGGCCAATACTCGACCCCGACTGTTTTCCAGAGCAATGATCTCCGTGGGCAAACGGGTGGTGACACTGGCAATCAGGCGTTCGAGGGCAGCCTCTGGGGAAAGGGGGGTCATGAGTGCAATTCCAGTTGTTGGAGAATAAAAAGAGCAATCTGCTCAGGTTGGTTCAGGTCAAACTGAGGTAAGCGCGTATGCTCCCTTTGATCCGTAGCCAGTGCCACTATGGTGGCATCTTCAGGGGCAAGTCGGCAGTGTCCTGTGGCCTTGCGCCAGACTTCCAGCTTGGGCCAGGGGCCGCGCTTGAAACCTTCCACCAGTACCAGATCGCAGGGAGAAAGGCGGGCCATCAGCTCTGTCATATCGGGCTCGGACGATTCACGGTTTTCATGCATCAAAAACCAGCGCTGGGCGGTGACCAGCAGGACCTCGTGGCTGCCTCCTGTGCGAAAGCGCCAGCTATCCTTGCCCGGCTGGTCGAGATCAACATCGTGGTGGGCATGCTTGATCACTGAGACACGCAAACCCCGCTCGGTGAATAGGGTAAGCAGTTTTTCTATGAGGGTGGTTTTGCCACTACCAGAGTAGCCCGTAATGCCAAACAGCTTCATTTTTTTGGGCGAAATGCTGTGATCACATCGGGGCGAGTCTCTATAAAGGGTCCGCCGATGAGGTCGATACAGTAGGGTACCGCTGCAAAAATCCCCGCCAAGGTTTGTTTGATGGCGCGGGGTTGTCCTGGTAAATTGAGAATCAGGGTATGGCCCCGTGTCACGCCAAGCTGGCGCGACAGGATCGCGGTCGGCACATATTGTAGACTGACGGCACGCATCTGTTCGCCAAACCCATCCAGCACTCGGTGCGCCACATTGCGCGTCGCCTCTGGGGTGACATCGCGCGGCCCCGGTCCCGTTCCCCCCGTCGTTAATACCAGCGCACACTCCTGGTGATCGCAAAGATCAATCAAGGTGGATTCAATCAGGGGTTGTTCATCGGGGATCAAACGCGTCAAGGCTTGCCAGGGGGTGCTTAGGGCCTCTTCAAGCCAGGTATGTAACGCGGGTATGCCGAGATCTTGGTATACACCCTGACTGGCGCGATCACTGATACTGACCAAGCCGATCCGAACGGGAGAAAGAACAGACATGATACTTGTGACTCCTGCGGTTTGAGATGGGGGCCTTAACCCCCTGTGGATGACATGAAGCGCATGATTTTTTCAGGGGATTCCCTGAATTCATGGCGTTCCGGTTTGAGCTCAATCGCGGTTTTCAAGGCCATCATCAGGTCTTCATCTCGGGCCCCCGAGCGCATCAAGGTACGAAAGTCGACCCGCGCCTCCTGGCCCAGACAGAGATGCAAAATACCATCTACCGTGAGGCGCACGCGATTACAGGTGGCACAAAAATGACGTGAAATGGGAGTAATAAAACCGACATTGAAGCTTCCTGCGGGATCCTGAAGATAGTAAGCGGGGCCGCCTCCAGGAATCAGGGCGGGCACCAGATCAAAAATTTGCGTCAGACGTCGCCGCGTTTCCTGTAGATCGTAGGGGGTAATCGTTCGCCCGCTGTCTCCTATCGGCATGGGTTCAATGAGTCGAAGAATCAGTCCGCGGGCACGACAAAAGGCGACCATATTGTCGATTTCCCGGTCATTGGCTCCTGGCACGATCACCATATTGATTTTGATGGGTGAAAACCCGACCGCTTGAGCGGCCTCGATACCCGCCATAATCTTGGCAAATGCATCCTGCCCGGTGAGGCATTTGATTTGTTCTGGCACGAGGGAATCCAGGCTGATATTCACTCGGCTTACCCCTGCATCTCGCAGAGCTTGGGCGTGGTTTTCCAACTGAGTGGCATTGGTGCTCAAGGACAGTTCATCCAACCCGGGTAAGACAGCCAAGCGCTCTGCCAGTTGGGGCAAGTGGGCTCTCAGGAGGGGTTCACCTCCGGTCAAGCGAATGCGACTTACCCCTGCTCGGACAAAAATCGCCATCAACCGTTCGATTTCGTCAAAACTCAGCCAATGGCTGGGCACTTCAAACCCTTTGAAGCCTTTGGGGATACAGTAGGCACAACGCAAATCGCAACGATCCGTGACCGACAGACGAACATAAGAAATTTGTCGGCCAAAACGGTCGACCAAAGGAGATGTGTCGTGAATCCCAAGATTTTCTGAGGTGATGGATTTTGACTTGGGAAAGGTATGGTCGGAATTCATGATATCCATGTTTTGCGCCTGGTTCTTGGTTCCTTATGCCACATCATGGTTTACTCCGATAAAGGCCTCGGTGACGTTTTGAATCAGGCCAGTATTCGTAGCGTCGTATCCCGCAATTCCGTTGATGCGTTGGTGAAAAGCTGGTGCGCGCAAGGTGTCTAGTACCGGTTTGAAGCGCGCATCGGTTAATAGGGAGGGGCGACACAGCATGAAATACCGCTCGCTGAACATGGGCACAAAATCAAGATCGAATAACCGTGCGCCGGTTTCTACTCCCATGCCGATATCTGCTTTGCCACTGGCAATATAGGCTCCAATCGCCGCATGGGTGAATTCGACATTGTCATATCCCCTGATCTTGCGCGGATCCACCCCGTCCTGACGCAATAAAATTTCCAGCAGCGTGCGTGTGCCCGAACCCGGTTGGCGGTTGACGAATAGCACATCAGGACGGACCAAGTCTCTCAATGAGGACAGTCCTCGCGGGTTTCCTTGGGCGACCATCAACCCTTGGCGTCGTGTAGCCAGATGAATCAGGCACGCATCTTCCGGAATCAGGGATTGAATCCGTTGTAAATACTCGATTTGCAAGGGTCCCATGGGAACATGAAACCCTGCCAGATCGCAATCCTGGCGATTAAAGGCATCGAGGGCTTCCGTACTGCCACGATAATTGAGTTCGAGGTCAAAACCATCTTCATGTAATTGCTGACTCAAGGCCGCCACCGCAAAACCATGGCTCGCATGCAAGCGCAAAACCCGGCGCGCACGACTCATGATGCCAGCCAGATCTTCGCTGATTTCTGAACCGATGCTGTCAAAAACCGGTCCCAAACGGGCTCTGGTCTGCTTGTCTGCCCACACCAAGCGTCGTCCCAGCTCCGTCAGAGTCGAGCCTTTTCCGGGTGCGGATGCGACTACGGCGGCTCCCAGAGCCTGCTGGACTTCCTCGATCAGATTCCAGGCATGGCGGTACGATAACTCTTTTTGCGCACTGGCTTCCTTCATGTTGCCATGGGTTTCGAGGCTCAATAACAGTCCCATGACCCGAGTAATATCCACTGTGCCACTGGCCGTAGTCAGATGAAAGTCGGATTCTAGGGTGATCCGTGGGGGTTTCATCGTGGTCATATCCGAGATTTGGCAGGTCGGGATATATTCGAAATTTTGGAGTATAACGTCCAAACTTCGGAAGTTTGATGCTGAATAAGAGTCATTGAGCCCTCAGAGCATTGCATAATTGTGCAACTATATGTCGCGATACGCCAGCGAATTTCCCCTTGACATTCCCGTTGTTCTCGAATAATGTTGAATAAATCTATCATAATTTTAGATATGTCTCAACTATAAGTTGTATTAAATTGCAACTTATAATCAGTCTGGCGGGGGCCTCATAAAAAGAGGGGGATCATAGAGATGACTACAACCAACGATGATTTTCTTGGAAAAGCGCTGGCCCGCTATGGCACTCTCCCAGGTGGGTTGCTGCCCTTGCTTCACGCCATGCAGGATGAGCTGGGTTATATTCCGGCGGAAGCCACGGCTCGGATTGCGCATAACTTCAATCTGTCGCGCGCAGAAGTTCATGGAGTCGTGACTTACTATCATCATTTCCGCCAGACCCCTCCACCTCGTCATACATTGGCCCTCTGTCGGGCTGAGGCTTGTCAGGCAAGGGGGGGGAGACAACTGGCTCAGACAGCAGAACAATGTCTGCAGGAGCGTCCGGGATGGGCTCTAGAATCGGTCTACTGCCTTGGGCTCTGTGCCAATGGGCCTGCGGCATTGCTCGATGAGCAACTGTATGCCGCCATCACTCCAGAAAAGTTAAATCGCCTGATCGTAGAGGCGGAGGCCACAGCATGAGCCCAATCTCCTCCACCGCTTCGCTGAAAATCTATGTTCCTCGGGATTCGGTGGCTTTGTCTCTGGGCGCCGACCAGGTCGCTCAAGCCCTTCAGTCGCAGGCGATTCAACACGGTAGAGCGGTAACCGTAATACGTAATGGTTCGCGCGGTTTGTTCTGGCTCGAACCCCTAGTAGAAGTGGAGATCGATGGAGTACGCCATGGTTTTGGGCCGGTGATTGAGGACGATGTCCCTGATTTGTTGAGCAGTGATTTCAGTGGCCAACATCCTCTTGCTGTGGGTCCGGTGGAACATATCCCCTACCTCAAGAATCAGGAGCGTCTGACTTTTAATGGAATGGACGCCCACTTCCCCAAACGGCATCAAAGTGCCAAAGTGTGGGTC
>VFSW01008973.1_pt1 | contig 14304 bp, 15 predicted proteins | sample 5358111 | NCBI WGS metagenome assembly VFSW01 (sample SAMN11554181, study PRJNA540505) | mine drainage metagenome | isolation source: sediment from site ElyBrook_90M | place: USA: Ely Copper Mine, Vershire, VT | collected 2017
GGGGGCTGGCGGGCGGGCGGCCGCCGGCCCCCGCCCGGGCCCGGGGGGCCGGGGCCCCGCATCGTGGGGGGGTTACTTCCCACGGTCCGGGGGGCGGGGGCCGCGCCCCCCGTGGGAGTCCAGAGGGCAAACTCCGCATCACCCGGCATCACTCCACGTAGCGCACCCGGTCCGAGCGCAGCAGCGCCTCGATCGCCTCGAACTGGGTCAGGCCGGCGGCGATGCGCGCCTGCAGCGCCGCCTCGGCCTGCAGCACCTGGTCCAGCCGCGCCAGCACCTGCTCCGCGCGCGCCCGCGGCACCACCACCACGCCATCGACATCGCCCAGCACGACATCGCCGGGCTCGACCGCGACGCCGCCCACGACAATGGGAAAGCCGACGCGCCCCGGGCCGCTCTTGTTGCAGGAATTGGGGGTGACGCCGGCCGCGAACATCGGCAGGCCCACCGCGATCAGGCCCGGCGTGTCACGCACCACGCCGTCGGTCACCATCGCCACCACGCCGCGGTTGCGCGCCATCGCCGCGACGTTGTCGCCGACGATCGCGGCCCCCATGAACCCTTCCGCGGCGGCGATGATCACGTCGCCCTTTCCGGCCAGGCTGAGTGCGCCCAGGATCGCGAGATTGTCCGACGGGCCGGTTTCGCAGGTGACCGCGGTGCCGACGAAAGCCGCCTGCGCGCGGTCCACCGGCTTCACCGCCCGGTCGAGCGCGCCGCGCCCGTCCATCGCATCGACCAGATGGCCAGTCTGCATGTTTGCGAAACGCGCCACGAGCGCGGCCGGCGTGCGCTCGAACTGGCGGCGGATGGTCAGCAGCGGCGGTTCCTCGATCATCCTGTGTCCTTTCCTGGTATCGGCGCGAACGAAGCCCGGCGGCACTGCCCCATGGGCACTGGGACAGACCCAGGCCAAGGGACTAAGCCCCTCATCTGCCTTTGGGGAAACCCGCGAGCGACCTGAGGTCCCTGGATCCGCTTTCGTTGCGGAGTGCTCCCACCGGATGCCCCGTCACGATGGACCATGGCAGCAGTGCCCTGGCCCTTCTTCAGAAATCGAACTCTCCGATATTTGCCTTGGTGAACACGAACGGCGAGCCCAGCAGGATCTCGCTGCCGTTCACCACCCGCAACATGCCGAGCTTGCCGGCGGAAACCTCGGTCGCGCCCGGCTTCAGCTTGCCGTCCACCACCGCGCGCATCACGTAGACCGCGGCGTAGCCGAGATCGACCGGGTTCCACAGCACCACCGACTTCACGCAGCCCGAATTGACATAAGGCCGCATCCCGTTCGGCGTCGCCAGGCCCACCACCGCCACCTTGCCGCATAGTTTCGCCTGGGTCACCGCCTCGGCCGAGGCCGGTGTTGCGACCGAGGTCATGCCGAACAGACCGGCCAGCTTCTCGCCATGCTTGTTGATCAGCGCGGTCGCCTGGTTGAAGGACAGGTTGTTGTCCTCCTGCGCCTCCACCGTCTCCAGCCAGTGCAGTTTCGGATGGCATTGCTGGGCATAGGCCCACATCTCGGAGATCCAGCGCGCCTGGTTGGGCGTGGTGAAGGTGCTGGTGACGATGGCGAAGGCTTTGTCCTCGCCCACCTCCCTGGCCATGTTGTCCACCATGGACTTGGCGATGCCGTTGAACTCGGCCTGGTTCACGAACCACTCGCGCGCATCGGGCGTGCTGTTGGCGTCGTAGCCGACGACATGGATGCCCTTGGACAGCGCCTTCTTCAGCACCGGGGCGATCGCGACGGGATCGTTGGCGGCGAACAGCACGCCATCGATCCCCTTGGTCACGGCATTGTCGATGAAGCGGATCTGCTCGTCGATCTTGGCCTCGGTCGGCCCGTCGGTGGTCGCGGTGACGTTGCCCAGTTCATGGGCGGCAAGCTGGATACCCTTGCTGGTGGCGTTGAAATAGCCGATGCCGATCAGCTTCGGCACGTCGATCAGGGTGATCGGCTTGCCCGCCTTGTCGGGCGGATTGACCGCCTTGCCCCCGTCATAGGGCTTGGCCACGGCCGCGCCGGCGGCACCGTCGCAGGCCAGCGGATGCACCGGCAGTTCGTCCGCGCCGTCCCAGCGGTCAGCGGCCATCGCCTGGCCGGCACAGAAAGCCAGGCCCAGCGCCAGCGTCATTGTGCGGATCATGGTTCTTGTCTCCTCCCTCGATCTAGCCTGCGCCATGCCCGGGCGTTCGGGTCGGCTCCACTCAGCGCGCCCGCCAGCCCCGCAGCTGCACGAGATTGGTGAACAGCACCGAGGCGATCAGCACCGCGCCGATCACCACGATGGTCGCGTCGCCCTTCACCCCGGTCAGCGCCAGGCCGTTCTTCAGCAGCTGGATCAGCACCACGCCCAGGACCGTGCCGGGGATGGTGCCGATGCCGCCGAAGATGCTCGCCCCCCCCATCACCACGGCGGCGATCGCATCCAGCTCCACCCCCATGCCCATGTCGGACCGGGTGGTGCCGACGCGCGAGACGAACACCCAGGCGGCCAGTCCGGCGCTGAGCCCGGACAGGGTATAGACCAGCAGCTTCACCCGGTCGGCGGGAATGGCCGAAAACCGCACCGCGACCTCGTTATACCCGATGGCATGGACAGAGCGGCCGAAGCCGGTGCGCGCCAGCAGCACCCAGCAGAACACCGCCATCGCCAGCAGCAGCCAGAGCTGGCTCGGCACGCCGGCCACCTCGCCCTGGCCCAGCGTCGCGAACCAGTCCGGATAGCCGCGCACCGAATGCGCCGCGCTGATCCCCTCCGCGAGGCCCCGATAGAAGGCGAGCGTAGTCAGGGTCATGATCAGCGGAGGCACCCGCATCCGGGTGATGAACCAGCCATTGACGAAGCCGGCGGCGGCACCGCTGAGCAGTGCCACGCCGATCGCCGCCTCCAGCGGCAGGCCGAGCTTCTTCCAGCTCACCCCCAGCAGGATCGCCGCCAGGCCGAGGGTGGAGCCGACCGACAGGTCGATCCCGCCGGTGACGATCACCAGGGTCATCGGCAGCGCGATCAGCGCCACCTCGGTCATCAGCCGGCCCTGATTCAGCAGGTTCTCCGCGGTCAGATAGCGATCGCTCAGATGGCCCAGCACCACCAGCGCCAGCACCAGGATCACGCCCAGCACCGCTTCCTGGCGCAGCGCCAGGCGCCGCATCGTCGCGGCCAGTCGCGCGGGCAAACCGCCGGCCAGCCGCGCGGGCAAACCGCCGGCCAGCCGCGCGGGCAAACCGCCGGCCAGCCGCGCGAGCCAACCGCCGGCCAGCCGCGCGGGCCAACCGCCAGGCGCGTCGCCACCGCCCCCCTCGCTCATGCCCCCTCGCTCACGGGAGCGTGCCGCGCCGGCGGCGGCGGGACAGATCGGCCAGCACGGTCAGCAGGATCAGCACGCCCTGCACCGCGCGGAACCAGTACGGCGAGAGATCGACGAAGATCAGCGCCGAGCCGATCGCCGCGATCAGCACCGCCGCCAGGGTGGCGCCCAGCACGGTGCCCGCGCCTCCCAGGATGCTCACCCCGCCCACCACGGCGGCGGTGATGATGGTCAGTTCCAGATTGGCCGGCACGCTCGACTGGATCACCGACAGCTGGGTGGCGTACAGCACCGCGGCGATGCCGACGAACAGGCCGTGCACGGCGAACACCAGCACCGTGGTGCGCCGGCGCGAAATGCCGGACAGCTCGGCCGCCTCGGCGTTGCCGCCCACCGCGTAGAAGCTGCGCCCGGTCGCGGAATAGCGCATCCAGGCAGCGGCGGCGGCGGTCAGCAGCAGCATGCACAGCACCGGCATCTTCACCCCGAGCGGCGCGGTCTGGGCGATCTGATAGCCCCGCGGCAGATCGCTGATCCAGGCCCCGCCGGTCACGCTGATCAGCCCGCCCTTGAGGATGCTGAGCATGCCCAGCGTTAGCACGATCGCCGGGATGCGCAGAAAGGCGATCATCGCCCCCATCGCCGTGGTGATCAGCACCCCCAGCAGGATGGGCAGCAGCCAGCACAGCGGGATCGGCAGCCCGGCCACCGCGAGCGTGCCGCTGAGCGTCGCCAGCACGCCGATCAGCGAGCCTACCGAGATGTCGATATGGCCGCAGATGATCACCATCGACATGCCGATCGCCGCGACCGCGACATAGGCGTTGCCGAGCAGGATGCTCTGCAGATTGCGCTCGGCCAGGAAGCGCGGGTTGATCGCGCCCACCACCGCGCCCAGCAGCAGGATCGCCAGCAGCAGCATCCCCTCCTGCGAGGCGAGCAGGCGGGCGATCCGGGCGAGCCCCGGCCGGCGCGCGACCGTCCCCCCGCCCGCGCCGGAGGGGCCGCGCAATGCCATCACGCCGCCGCCGGCGCCGGCGCGCCCATCATCGCCGCGGCGAGGTCCTGCTGGCTGGTCCCGGCGCGGTCGAAGCCGGCGACGATGCGGCCTTCGCGCATCACCAGGATGCGGTCGCTCATGCCCAGGATCTCGGGCAGCTCGCTCGAGATCATCAGGATGGCGAGACCACCGGAAGCGAGTTCGCTGATCAGCCGGTGCATCTCGGCCTTGGCGCCGACATCCACCCCGCGCGTCGGCTCGTCCAGGATCAGCACGCGGGGCCTTGTGGCGAGCCATTTGGCGATCACCACCTTCTGCTGGTTGCCGCCCGACAGCTTGCCCACCACCTGGCCCGGGCCGCGGGCACGGATGGCGAAGCGGCGGATCGCCTCGCGGGCCAGCGCGCGCTCGGCGCCGCGGCGCAGGAAGGGGCCGCGCGAGAGTGCGCGCAGCATCGTCAGCGAAAGATTCTCGGCGATGTCCATCGCCCGCACCAGGCCCTGGGTGGCCCGGTCCTCCGGCACATAGGCGATGCCGAGTGCCCTGGCCGCGCCCGGGTTCGCGATGCGCACGATCCTGCCGTCCAGCCGGATCTCGCCGCTCTCGGCCGGGGTGATGCCGAACAGCGTCTGCGCGAGCTCGCTGCGTCCCGAGCCTACCAGCCCGGCCAGGCCGAGAATCTCGCCGGCGCGCAGGGTGAAGCCGATCGACCGGGTCTGCCGCCCGCGCACCAGATCGCGCACCTGCAGCACCGGCGCGCCGATCCGCGCCGGCAGCTTGGGAAATAGCTGCTCGATCCGCCGCCCCACCATCATACCGATCAGCCGGTCGCGATCGGCCTCGGCGATCGGCAGGGTCGCGACATGGGCGCCATCTCGGAACACGCTGACGCGGTCGGCGAGGGCGAAGATCTCGTCCATCCGGTGGCTGATATAGACCACGCCGACACCGCGGGCGCGCAGCCGCCGCACGATCTGAAACAGCCGCTGCACATCGCGTTCGGCCAGCGCCGCGGTCGGCTCGTCCATCACCAGCACCCGGGCGCGGCGCGAGAGGGCGCGGGCGATCTCCACGATCTGGCGCCGGCCGACCGAAAGGCCGCCCACCGGGGCGGTCACGTCGAGATCGGCACTGTCGAGTTCCTCGAGCAGACCGCGGGCGCGCGCCTGCAGCGCCGGCCAGTCGATCACCCCGAAGCGGCGGCGGGGGGCATGGCCGAGGAAGATGTTCTCGGCAACGCTGAGCTCGGGGAACAGCAGCAATTCCTGGTAGATGGTGGCGATGCCGGCGCGCAGCGCGGCCAGCGGGGTCGGGAAGCGCACCGGCGCGCCGTCCAGCCGCATCTCGCCCGCGTCGGGCTGGTGTACCCCGGCCATGATCTTGATCAGCGTCGACTTACCGGCGCCGTTCTCGCCCAGCAGGGCGTGCACCTCGCCGGCGCGGACGTCGAACCGCACCTGCTGCAGCGCCTGCACCCCGGGGAAGGCCTTGCTGATGCCCGACAGCGCCAGGACCGGCCGATCGCTCATGGCGTTCCCGCGCGGCCTGCCCGGCGGCCCCATGTTGGGCGACGCGCACGGATCACTTTCACCGCGCTGCGCCCACGGATCACTTTCACCGCGCTGCGCGCACGGATCACTTTCACCGCGCTGCGCGCGAGGATCACTTTCACCGCGCCGCGCGCGAGGATCACCTTCACCGCGCCGCGCGCGAGGATCATCCGGTTTCGTTCCCGCCCTGCAGGGTCTTGCCGCCCCCCGCAATCTGCGCAGTGCCGGCAACTGCGTCAATCACGACCATCCCGCAATATCCGCAGGCGCGAAATCGCCCTAGTCTGACAGGGGGTGAGCGGCAGCAGAGCAGAGGTGGCAGAATGGATCAGGACCCGACGCAGGCCCAGGAAACACTGCTGGCCGAAGTGCTCGACCGCTTCGCCACCACCCCGGATCCCAGGCTGCGCCAGTTGCTGCTGGCGCTGATCCGCCATTTGCACGAGTTCGTACGAGAGAGCCGGCCGACCTGGCAGGAATGGGAGGCGGCGATGGCCTTCTGCGCCCGCGCCGCCGCGGTGACCGGCCCGGGGCGCAACGAGTTCATCGCCCTGTCGGATGCTGTCGGCCTGACCATGCAGGTGCTGGCCAGTTCCCAGCCCAAGCCGCCGGGAGCGACCATCCCGACACTGATCGGGCCGTTCCACCTGGCGAATGCGCCCTGGTTCCCCAACGGCGCCGACATCGCCGGCGCCGCCCAGGGCGAGCGGCTGCATGTCAGCGGCCGGGTGCTGGACATCGCAGGCGAACCGGTCGCCGGAGCCATCCTGAGTGTCTGGCATTCCGACGAGCGCGGCCTGTACGACGTTCAGGACGACCCGGCCGCCAAGGGCCTGTGGGCCCGCGGCCGGCTGCGAAGCACACAGGACGGTGGCTTCGCGTTCTGGACGGTGATGCCGGCGGCCTATCCGGCGCCGATGGATGCCGCGCTCGGCGATCTGATCGGCAGCACCACGCGTATGCACTGGCGCCCCGCGCATCTGCATGTCGCGATCGAGGCACCCGAAAACCAGACGGCAGAGACGGAGCTGGAGGGCCTGACCACCCATGTCTTCGTGCGCGGCAGCCCCTATCTGGACCAGGATTTCGCCTTCGGCGTGCGCCCCGGCCTGGTCGCCGACTTCACCCTCCAGCCGCCGGGCATCGCACCGGACGGGCGGGTGATGGCGGAGCCCTATCGAACGCTCACCTTCGACTTCGTGCTGACCCGAAAACGGCAGGCGGGCAGCCCCTTCCCATGACGCGAGAGGGAGCGGCGAGCAAAGGCGGATGGAAAGACCGGCTCCCGCCCGCAGGGCCGATCAGGGCACGCCGCAGACGCCCTGGCCCCGGCGCCCCCCTTCACCGGGAGCTGCTCCCCGGAGAACCCCGGGTTCAGGGAACGCCAGCGCCTGGCGGATCCCAACAGCCCATGCGGGCGGAGCCCCGAGCCTGTTTCAATCGGTCCCGGCCGGCGGGCGTTCCGCGAATCCCGGCCAGCGCGCGCTCCGCTTGTCCCTATTCCGCATAGGACGGGTCGGTCGCGTCCAGCAGCAGCTTGAGCTCGGCGAAATGGGCGAACGGCGCGTCCTGGTAGTCTTCCCAGTCCCGCGCGGTGCGTTCGGCCAGGGCGGCCGGCATCACGTTCAACGGCCGGCCGGTGCCATAGGCCAGCACCAGGGTCTGGCAGGCACGCTCCAGGTAATAGAGATCATCGAAAGCCTCGGCGACGCTGTCGGCCACCACCAGCACTCCGTGATTGCCCATCATCAGCCGCCGACGTTCACCCAGCACACCGGCCAGCCGATCGCCCTCCGCAAGGTCGTCGGCGATGCCGCCATAGGCGAGATCGATCGCCACCCGTTCGAAATAGCGCGCCGTGTTCTGGTCCACCGGCAAAATCGCCGGGTCGGCCAGCGCCGCGATCGCGGTCGCATGGGGCGGGTGCACATGCAGTACGCAACGAGCCTGCGGCAGCCTCGCATGCAGGCTGGCATGGATCGACCAGGCCGAGGCATCCGGCGCGCCCGGACGCTGCATCGTCGCCTGGTCATCGGCATCGAGCAACAGCAGGTCGCTCGCCCGGATACGTGCGAAATGCCGCCATTTCGGGTTCATCAGGAAGCGCCGGCCATCGCTGGACACGGCAAGACTGAAATGATTGGCCACGGCCTCGTGCCAGCCGAACCGAGCGGCCAGCCGGAAGGCGGCGGCCAGATCGACGCGCAGGCGCTGCTCGTCGGTATCAGGCTTCAGGCGCGTGACGCTGGACATGCCGGACCTCCCGCGGGGGCTGATGGACCCAGGATAGCAGGATGGGGGGCGAGATCGAGAGCGCGCCGCAAAGGCGGCTCTCCCTGAACCCGCACTCTCAGCAAGCGCATCCCCCCCGCGCAACCCATCCGCGCAACCCATCCGAAGCCCCGGCCCAGGCCGGAGTGCACAAGGCCGAGCCCTCTGGCCTTGCCCCGATCTCGTCGGGGGGGACGGCACGGCGGCTCACAGGCTCAGCATCTGGCAGGCTCGCGCGGCCTCCAGGAAGGTCGCCACCCCGGCGAGCTCCACGCCGGGCCACAGCGCCGCCATGGGGATATCGCCGGCGCGCAGTCCCGCCTCGCAGGCGATCAGCCGCACCCCCAGTTCCCGCGCCGCCTCGCGCAGTTCCTCCAGCCCGGCCACGCCGCGCATCCGCACCCGCCCATCGCGCCCGGCATCCTCCAGCCCCGACCAGTCGGCGCACAGCGCGTGGCAGCCGCCATTGGTGGCGAACAGCACCACCTTCCGCCCGAGCGCCGCGGCACCGCTGGCCAGCACGAAGGCGTAATGCGCCCGCTCATGGCTGCCCGAAATCAGCAGCAGGGCGAGCCCGGCGGGCGTCTCAGGCGGCACAGGCCGCGCCCGGCATCGCAGCGTGGCCAGCCAGGTCGCGGATGGCGGGCGCGGGGCCGCAGAGCGGACAGGCCGGATCGCGATGCAGCCGCACGGTGCGGAAGCGGGTCGCCAGCGCGTCCCAGATCAGCAGTCGCCCCGACAGGCTCTCGCCCAGGCCCAGGATCTCCTTCAGCACCTCGGTCGCCTGCAGCGTGCCCATCACGCCGGTGACCGCGCCCAGCACCCCGGCCTCGCCGCAGCTCGGCACCAGGCCCTCGGGCGGGGGTTCGGGATACAGGCAGCGATAGCAGGGCCCCGCCGGGTCGGCGTGCGGGCGGAACACCGACAACTGGCCCTCGAAGCGCAGCACCGCCGCCGACACCAGGGTGCGGCGGGCCAGCACCGCGGCATCGGCCACCAGGAAACGGGTCGGGAAATTATCGCTGCCGTCGCAGATGATGTCGTAGGCCGCGAACAGGCCCAGCGCGTTCTCCGCGGTCAGCCGCACCGGATGGGTCTCGACGGTCACCAGGGGGTTGAGCGCGGCGGCGGCGGCGGCGGCCGAGACGGCCTTGCCCTGGCCCAGCCGGTCGGTGCTGTGGGCCACCTGGCGCTGAAGGTTGGACAGTTCCACCACGTCGTCGTCGACCACGCCGATCGCACCGACGCCGGCAGCGGCCAGATACAGCAGCAGCGGGCTGCCCAGCCCGCCGGCGCCCACCACCAGCACCCGCGCCGCGCGAAGCTTCGCCTGACCGGTGCCGCCGACCTCCCGCAGCAGGATGTGGCGGGAGTAGCGGTGGATCTCGTCTTCGGAAAAATCGCTCATCATCACCTGCAGGATATGGGGATGGCGGGGTGCGGGAAAACCGGCCATGCTGGTGCGGTCGAGAGAGCATGCAGGAGGGCGGGATGAAGGTGGCGGCATGCGCGGCGGCTGGTCTGCTGGCCCTGGCGCTGGCACCCGGATCGGGGCGGGCGGAAGACGTGAGCGTCCCGCTCACCACCACGCGCGATCTGATTGCGCTTTGCACCGCCGGCAAGGATGATCCCAACGCGATCGCCAAGCTCAATCTGTGCCATGGCTTCGCCGAAGGCGCCGTGGCGGTGGAGCTGGAGCGTGACCAGGCCAGCCGTGGTGCCCGGCTGTTCTGCCTCCCCTCGCCGCCGCCGGCGCGCAGCGCCGCCCTGGCCGAGTTCGTCACCTGGGCCAAGGCCGTTCCGGGGCGGCTCGACACGCGGCCGGCCGATGGGCTGTTCGGCTATCTGCACGACCGCTACCCCTGCGCCAAGCCGGTGAAGAAGTGAGGGAGGGTGCCATGCGCAGACCGATCATCGCGATCCTCGCCGCCGTCTCGCTGGGCCTGGCCGGCTGCTCCGGGATGAGCCCCACCGAACAGCGTGCATTGTCCGGCACCGCGATCGGTGGCGGCGCCGGGGCGCTGCTGGGCGCGATCGGCGGCAATGCCGGGCTGGGGCTCGCCGCCGGCGCGGCCGCGGGCCTGGCGGGCGGGCTGATCTACGACAGCGTCAAGCAGAACGAGGCGCAGTCCTACCGCAGCGGCTATGCCGCCGGGGCGAACCGGCAGCCGCCGGCACCGCCGCAGTAAAGGGACGGCCGGGCGCTCCGCCCCTGGTCCAGGCTGAGGGCAGCGCCCCCCAGGCTGGTGGGGGCAGCGCCAACCAGACCCACCCCCGGTGTCCCACCGCATTGGGCCCACCCAGCCTGGGCCCACACCGCCCTGGGAGGAGGGCGTGGGGCGTATTCCGCAGCCGTCCGGGACCTTTTCAGCCGGCGCCAAGCTCGGCGCGCAACCCCGCGCGCAGGCGGTCCATCGCCCGTTCCATCCGTTCCGGCGCCTGGGCGAAGCAAAGTCGCAGATGCCCCTCGCCGGCCGGCCCGAACGCCACTCCCGGCGCGACGGCCACCCCATGGTTCACCACCAGGCGCTTGGCCAGACCCAGGCTGTCGGTCAGCCCGTCGATGCCGATGAAGGCGTAGAACGCCGCGTCCGGCGGGGCGTAGCGGACGAAATTCAGGCCCGCCAGCGCCGCCCCGGCCAGGTCCCGCCCGCGTGCGCAATGGGCGCGGAAGCCGGCGGCGAAGCCGGTATCCGCCAGCGCCGCCAGCCCGCCCGCCTGGGCGAACGGCGCCACCCCGGAATGCGTCACCTCGACGATATCGGCGATGGTCTCGGCGGCCGCCTCGGGCAGCACCATCCAGCCCAGCCGCCAGCCGGTCATCGCCCAGGTCTTGGAGAAGCTGTTGCAGACGATCACCCGATCCTCGGGACCGGCGAGGTCGAGCAGCGACGGCGCCGCCTTGCCGCCGTCATAGACCAGGGTGGAATACACCTCATCGGAGATCAGCCACACGCCATGCCGGCGGCAGAGATCGAGGATCGCGGCCAGTTCGTCCAGGCTCGCGGTCCAGCCGGTCGGGTTGTTGGGGGAGTTCAGGATGAACGCCGCGGCACCCGGCAGCAGCCCGGCCAGCCGGTCCAGATCCATCCGGAAGCGCCCGTCCGGCAGCGGGTCGAGCGGCAGGTCCTCGACCACCGCCCCGCGCAGCCGGGCGGCGTTGCCGCAATTCGGCCAGGCCGGGCTGTGCAGCACCACGCGCTGGCCGGCGCGCACGGTGGCAGCCAGCGCGATGCCGATCGCGGCCATCCCCGAGGCGGTGACCTGGATGCGCGACACCGCGACCGGCCGCGCGTGCTGGGCGCCGAGATACGCGGCGAGCGCCGCGCGCAGGGCGGGGATGCCGCGCACGTCCGGATAGGTGGTCTGGCCGGCATCGATCGCCGCCACCAGCGCATCACGCGCGGCGAGCGGGCTGGGCTGATCGGATTCTCCGAAAGCGAGGATCTCCACGCCAGGAGTGGCGAAAGCGAGACGCCCTACTTCGACGATGCGCGAGCCGGGGATGCGGACCAGATTCATGGCGCGGGTTAGAGCATGCCAGCCGCGGAAACAGAAGCCGGCGCGGCACGAGCCGGGGGCCTGGGCCTGGGCCTGGGCCTGGGCCATTGCTGCCTGACGGGGATGGAAATGGCCAAAGGTCTCCGCCCTTTGCACTTTCATCGGGACCTCGCCCCTTTCGCGGGGGGCTTCCCAGGGAATGCGGGGACGACCTCAGGTCCCTGACAGGTCCCAAGGGCCCCGGGAGCGGAGCCCTCCTCCGATCGGCTTGTGGCGCCTTTCGGGGGGACGACCGCTTTCCCTCCCGCAGCGCCGGTCAGACCCGCCCGCACAGGCGCAGTGCCGCCATCCAGCAGGCATCGCGCGGCAGTGCCAGCACTTCCCGCCCCACGGCGTAGCAGCGCAGCCAGACCCCGCCGCCGGCGGGCGGGGCCGGCAGCACCGGCCGGGACACAAGCCCGGCCAGGCGCAGCAGCAGCAGGCAGCGCGGCAGATGATAGCTGCTGGTCGCGGCGAAGACCGCGCCTCGATGGCCGTGCCGGGCCAGCAGATGCCGCACCGCCCGCACCGAAAAAAGCGTCGTCCGACCCGTCGGTTCCTCCACGATCCGCTCCGGCGCGACCCCTGCGCCGGTCAGCAGCGCCGCCATCACCTCCGCCTCTGCCGGTCCGTACCGGCCGATCCCGCCGGTCGGCACGAAGACCGGCGGCGGCGCGAGCCTGGCGGCAAAATCCAAGGCCGCCAGCACCCGCGCGCGGAGTGCCGGGCTGGGGGCGCCGTCAGGGCGGACGGCCGCGCCGAAGATGACGATTACCGCCGGGGACGCGGGGTTCACTTCCCGGACAGGCCGGACCCGCACCCGGTCGGTCTCCTCGACGGGCGGCAGCCAGGCGCTGGTGCAGCCCGGCCAGCACCAGCCCATCCGTCAGACCCGGGGACAGGGCGTGCAGCCATGCGGCCATCTCGGCCAGCGCGAATGCGCCGGACTGGTGACCCGCGGCGCCATCGCCCACCCCACCGACCGAGATCGGGGCAGTTCACGAACCCATCCTCATCGCCGGGGCGCCGCGCGCCAGGAGAGGCTGCGGCCCAGGACCGGAGACGGAAACCCTGTTCCGGCGCGGACATCATGGCGCAGGCTGCGCCAGGAGACGGTCGTCCAGCATGGCAGCGAAATCGGCAGGGTCGGGCAGACCCGCGAACATCCGCCTGGTCGGGCGGACCAGCGGGGCGCCTTCGGTCCACCACAGACCAGCCGTTCCCAGGGTCGAGAAACTCCGGGCCAGCGGCGCCTCACCGCTCGGGACGTGAGACATGGGGAGCGGGTTCTTCGGCGTCCGGTCGGGCGAGGCATCGTCCGGCGGCGCCTGGCGCGACGGGTCAGGGGCGGGTTCGGCCGGGGCCGGCTGGTCGAGCAGCGCCCGCACTCCGTCCGGGTCCAGATCACGGTCCAGCGCCGCCCGCCCGGCCGCCTCCGCCCTTGCCAGCCAGTCGGCACCATCCCCGGCCAGCAGGCCAAGCTCCGGCGCAAGACGGGCGAAGCTCAGCGGATAGGGACGGCCGACGCGATCGACGCTGGGCAGGAACAGGCCGAGCGCGGCCTCTGGCCCGCATTGCCCCGCCGGCAGCGCAAAGCACCAGACCGGCGCGCTGAACCAGGCCTGGGTCCAGCCTGCTCCCAGCCGGTCGCGGGCCGCTGCCAGCGACGCCGCCATCCAGCGATCCCAGGGACCAAGAAAGCCTGGCTTGAGGCCGCTGCCCACGAAATCGCCGCGCGCCGGCAGCTTGCCGAAAAACCCCTGCGCCCGGCGCTGCGGATCACTTCGGGTCATGCACCTGGGCAGCGGCGGGTCGCCGGGACGCCGGGGGCGAACGGCCTGGCCACCGCACCGGCGTACACTGGGCAGGCCACCGGAAGCTCTCCCTGCCGGAGGCGCAGGCGGCGGCGAGGGGGGCGCCGCGTGCCGCGGCCGGCAGCCGGCGCGAAGCTGCCAGGGGTCAAGCCGCCGGCGAAAGCTCCGCCGCCGGCAGATGGCGGGTCGAGCGTGAGCCGCACCGCATCGGTGCTGGCCGCCTCCGGCCAGGTCATCGGCATCGCGGGCCACGGGCAGGAAGGATCGAGGCCACGCCACTGCTCCCGCCCTGTTCGAGCGTCATCCGCTGCGCGCTGTCATTCGGGACTGACCGGCGCGATCACTCCCCGGATCACGGACAGGCTGCGCGATCGGCAGGCCCGCGCCACGGACCCTCGGCGCCGGCCGGGCCGACGCCGGCACTCACACACCCCTGGACCACAACCGTGCCAGAGGGTCCGGGTCCTGTCCACATGCAGCCGGGCCGGGGATCAGAGACCGGTCATTCCCCCCGCCAGGGCGAACCGAAGGCCAATGGCCAGGCTGCTTTGGGCGAAGGATCGCGCCACACCGCACCGGCAGCGCCGCCGGCCGGGTCTGGCGGCGTGATCCCGGACGGGCGGCGGCACGGCACCCATGGCACGATGGGAGGCCCGCCGGCTGCTTTGACTCGGGCGGCCCCGGGTGATCAGATATCTCGTCGGCGGTGAGGGTCGCAGCCTCACCGGTACGGGGGGCCGGGGCTCGCAGGAGACGTGTTCCCACTGCCTCCGAACCTGATCCAGCCACGCGCGGCCCGCGTGGCTGGATC